>Ga0247664_1000273_pt1 | contig 13061 bp, 8 predicted proteins | sample CNK05_metaG_FD_182715 | JGI IMG/M metagenome (GOLD analysis project Ga0247664, IMG submission 182715) | Soil microbial communities from Purdue University Martell Research Forest, Indiana, United States - CNK05 | ecosystem: Environmental > Terrestrial > Soil > Temperate forest > Bulk soil | place...
AGAGCAGCGACGGTAACGCGGCCTCAACGGCGGGGAGCAGGTGGCTGCACCAAGGGCGGGCCAACTGGGAATTAGTGGCGCTCGCCGACTCGCGCCAGAGCTTCGCCGGTTTAGGTGCGTCGGTTGCAGTCGTGGCGTCCGGGGTGTTCTGCGCGTTCCGGCCCTGCGTTCGCGAGTGAGCGCTCGCAACAGAGTCGAATGCGCTGGCCCGGCTCAAGCCATTCGAGTGGGGTGAACTGCCTCTCCCGGCGCGGTAAGCTTTTCTCTGTCAGCTTGCACGCCCCGCACGTACAATTCGGCCCCGGATGCACGTCACGACCGAAAGGCTGGAGCGGCTGCAACGGAGCCTCGAACTGGCTCTGAATCAGGAATGGCCTCAACTGTCGGCGACCCAGAAGCGGCTGGCAAAACTGCGGCCAACGGCGATTCCGACCCGTCCGGCCAACGCCAAGCCGCTGACGGTGGTGGCCACGGTGGCCACCGACGGTGGCGAAAACAAGCTCAGCCTCGAACCGATACAGTTGCAGGTGATCCGGGTGGCGGACAGTCGCGGCGAGGTCTACTTCGAGGATTTCGTTGCCCAGTCGCTGATGCCGGAGGAAATCCTGCGTTTCTTCTTTCAGTCCAACCAGCGGCTCCAGCGGTTCCTCACATACCTGCAACTTGACTGGAACCAGCTAATGCCCGGCTCGGATTTTCAGCGCAGCCAGTTGCTGTCGATGCTGCGGGAACTGATGGAATGGGCGGCGCTGCTGAAACTCGCCAGCCAGCCGCCGGTCAAGCTCCTGATCCGCGACGGCCTGCTGCGGAGCGTGCTGCTGACGGACGCGGTGTTCCAGCGGCTGCGGGAGAAGTTCGAGGCGCTGACCGCCAAGCACGGTCATCTGCTGGTCGGCGTGGCGAAGCGGTCGCGGGTGCTGAGCTATCTGTCCGTTGCCTTGGGGTTGAACGAGAGCTTCAAGGATGGGGAACCGGCATACCTTTTTGTCCCTGCCGAACTGGAACGCGAAGCCGCGCCCGCCCAGTACCGCTGGATCGGCAGCCGGGCAATGGGATCGCTCCACATCGCCCGGCTTGACCGGGGCGAAGGCGTTCCCCTGATGCCAGTGGACATCGCGTCGTGGCAGCAGGCGCGGGTCGATGAAGCGATGTCGCTGCTTCAGGAATCTGCGCACGCGAGTTTTCCGGTGCGCGGGTACCCTCACGCGCTGGTGGAGGCGCACAAGCACGCCCGCATGGGCGGACTGGAAATCGAGATGCTCGAATCCCTGCTCCTGCAAAAAGTGAGCGAGCGCGATCCGGCGGTGGCGCACACGGCGCGGCATCTCATGCTGCTGGGCAAACAACTGGCCCAAGGAGCCGACGAAGACAATACTGATGAAACCTGAACTTTACGCAAGCAGCCCGGCGGTGGGCCTCCTGAAAGGCTTTTCCCCCATGCCGCATCAACTGGAAGTGGACGTGGTGGTGCCCCATCAGGAACGCGGCCTGCCGGGATTCGGCGAGTTCCTGCTCGTAGAGTTGACTGCGCACGAGGCGCTGGTGGGCCGGGTCAGTCGCTACCACGCCGCCGGGCAACTGGCCACGAACCGCGGTGACGCCTACCTCGGCGACCTCGCCAAGACCGACGACGCGGTGCCCGCTGCGCTCATGCGCCAGATGCTGCGCTACAACCTCAAGATACAGTTGCTGGGTCACCTGCAACTGGACTCCGGCGCAGGCAGGTTCAAGTTCTCCGTGGGCGAACGGGCCTTCGTCACGCTGGGCAGCAAGGTGCGGACTCCCTCCGATGCGGCCCTCGCCTTCCTCTGCAATGTGGGTCTTGAAGACGACCCGACCGCCACCCCCCTGGGGCATCTGGTCTATGGGCAGCGCGAACTCAAGAGCGTGCCCGTGCGGTTCAGCGTCGGGAGGCTGAAGGGCAGGCGCAGTTTTGTCTTTGCGCGGGCAGGCTACGGCAAGAGCAACCTCATCAAGTACCTCATGTCCCAGCTTTATTCCTCGCCGCCGGACGTGGGCCTGCTGATCTTCGATCCTGAAGGCGAATACGCGCTGCCCGATGCGCACGGTCGTCCGGGGCTGGTCAACGTGCCCGCGCTGCGCGACCGGATTTCCCTCTACACCAACCGGACGGTCGAGCCGGCCTACGGACACATCGTCAAGGGCAGCGTGTACGTAGATTTCGGCGACTTTCCGCCGCAGGACATCGTGGCGTCTTTCATCCCAGCAGAGAAGCAGGACATGGTGTTCGCCAATCTGTTGCGCAGCCTCAAGTGGGAGGCATGGAGAGAGTTGGTGGAGTTGCTGGCCAAGGACGAGTACGCAGCCGACGAGCAGCAGATCGCGAAACACCTACGCTACAAGCCCCGCAAGGAAGATGTCAGCCTCGGAGCGATCAAAAATAATCTGGTGCCTCCCATCCGGCGACTGCACCAGTCGCGCGCGACCCTTGGCAAAAACCTCATCGAGGAACTTAAGCGAAACCGGGTCGTGATCGCCGACGTGTCGTTGCTCGGCAGCGAGGACGGTCTGGCCATCACCGGGATGCTCATGCGGCGCATTTTCCAGCACAATCTCCGGCACCTGACCGACATGGCGGGCAAGACGGTGCGCTGCCTGACCGTGCTGGAGGAAGCCCAGACCATGCTGGGTGACCGGACGCTCGACGACCGCGACGTATTCGTGCGCTGGGTGAAGGAAGGCCGCAAGTACGGGCTGGGCTGCATCCTGGTCACCCAGCAGCCAAGCTCCATCTCCAACCAGATTATCAGTCAAGGCGACAACTTCTTCGTGCTGCACCTGCTGAACGAGGGCGACCTCCAAACGCTCAAACGACACAACGCCTATTTCAGCGAAGACATTCTGGAGTTCATCCGGGGCGAACCCATTCCGGGCAACTGCTATTTCTGGAGCGCCCCCAGCCAGCCGTTCGTCCTCCCGGCGCGGGTCTGCAATTTCGAGAGCGTCTGTCAGCGACCGAGTGAACCAGTGGCCCTCGCACAGGGTGAGCCGCCCGATCCAAAACGGCTGAGCGACCTCGCGCCAAAGGCGGTGAAGGAGGCGCTCGTGGCCGACTCGCGGGTCTGGGTGTACCCGGTCAGCATGTTCCACGGCAAAACGGAGGCCGCGTTGATCGCCGTCAGTCGCGAATACCTGCAACATGCCGTTTACAGCAAGATCGCCGCAGATCCGGCCCTCAAAAACATGCGCGACGCAGCGCAGTGGCTGGATGGCCGTCTGGGTGCGGAAATCGAGGCTGTGCTGAAACAGCACAAAGCCCGCTCCGGCTATGCGACGCTGGCGGGATCGACTCGCCCGGTCTGGGTCTTGCGCCAGAGCCAGATCAAGCTGGAAAAGGGAAAGACGATTCGCTCAGAGGCCGTCGAAGTGCTGGAGCGCATCTGATGCTCGACCTGCGAGTGCCGATGACTAAGCAGGCGGTTCTTGGGGTCGTATCTTCGACGTTCGACATTTGATCGTTATCGAACGCGCCGGGCTTGTGTGCTTGCTCGATCATGTCCCGCAGGTTTTGACCAGCATTAGTCATTGTTAGCGGTCCCGTTTATGCACCAATCTGCGGAAATCTGCGTCCATCTCCGGGCCTTCCCAGGGCGGAGAGCGGAATGCGGAGTGCGGAATGGGCCGATTTCCTCTCTCATGCCTCCATATCTGCGGTCTTGACCTTTCTGAGCAAAGGCGCACTCTACGCGGCTCGATTGTAAAAATAGAGATGTTATGCAGCATATTCGGAACATCGCGATCATCGCGCACGTGGACCACGGCAAAACGACGTTGGTGGATTGTCTGTTGAAACAGTCCGGCACCTTTCGGGCCAACCAGGCCATCGCGAGCGAGGAACGGATCATGGATTCGATGGATCTCGAGCGCGAGAAAGGCATCACCATCCGGGCTAAGAACGCCGCCTTCAAATACAAGAATTACCACGTGAACATCGTGGACACGCCTGGCCACGCCGATTTTGGGGGTGAAGTGGAACGGATCATGAACATGATCGATGGCGTGCTGCTGGTAGTGGATGCCGCCGAAGGTCCGCAAGCGCAGACGCGTTTCGTGCTGCGCAAAGCCCTGGAAGCCGGGGCCAAACCCATCGTCGTGATCAACAAGATCGACCGCGAGAACGCCAATCCCAAGGCGGTTCTCGATCAGGTTTTCGAACTGTTCATGGCTCTCAATGCCACCGACGAACAGCTCGATTTCCCCTTCGTTTACTGCAGCGCCAAGGCCGGTTACGCCAAACTCGAACTCAACCACGCCAGCGGCACCATGGAACCGCTCTTCGATACCATCGTGAAGCATATCCCGCCGCCCCGCGCCCGCGCCGGCGATGGATTCCAAGTGCTCGTGGCCAACCTCGATTACAGCGATTACCTCGGCCGCATCGCGTTCGGCAAGATCGTGGCCGGCAAAGTTAAAGTCGGGGAACAAGCCTGCTGTCTGCATGGCGATGGACGCGTCGGCCAGGGCAAGATCACCATGATCTATCATTTCGAAGGCTTAAAACGCATCGAGATGGAGGAAGCCCACGCGGGGGATATCATTGGCATCACCGGGTTCGAAGAAGTGTTCATCGGCGAAACCATCGCCGACGGCCCCGAACGCGGCGCTCTGCCCTACATCCCGATCGACCCGCCAACCATTCAGATGGAATTCGCCGTCAACGACGGGCCCTTGGGCGGCACCGATGGCAAGTTGGTCACGGCCCGGCATCTTTGGGAACGTTTGGTCAAGGAAGCCCGCACCAACGTGGCCTTGCGCATCGCGCAAACGCCGGACCCGAAAGTTTTCGCCGTGAGCGGCCGCGGTGAGATGCAGATCGCCATTCTGGTCGAGCAGATGCGCCGCGAAGGTCACGAAGTGCTGGTCTCGCGCCCGGAAGTGCTCTGGAAACGCGACGCTCAGGGCAATCCGCTCGAGCCCATCGAAAAGCTTTTTGTGGAAGTCCCGAGCGAAAACCTCGGAGTCGTGATGGAAAACCTTTCCTTCCGCAAAGCCCAGATCACCAGCATGAATCACGTGGGCAACCAAATGTCCGTCGAAGCCATCATCCCCATGCGCGGCCTGATCGGGTTCGAGACCGACTTGGTGAACATCACCCGCGGACTCGGCGTGATGAGCCATCTCTTTCACGAGTACGGCGCCGACCGCGGTGAGATTGCCGCGCGCAAAAATGGTTCCTTGGTCAGCATGGATTCCGGCGAAGCGACCTCTTACGCCTTAAATATGATCCAGGAACGCGGCCGTTTGCTGATCGAACCGGGCGACGCCGTCTATGTCGGCATGATCGTGGGCGAAAATGCGCGCGAAAATGATATCCCCGTTAATCCGGTCAAAGAAAAGAAGCTGACCAACATGCGCAGCCAGGGCGACGGCAAAGGCATTCAGCTCAATCCGCCGCTCAAACTCAGCCTCGAACGTGCCCTCGAATACATCGATGTCGACGAGTATGTCGAGGCGACCCCCAAGTTCTTGCGGCTGCGCAAAAGGATCCTCGACGAGAACCAGCGTAAACGCGCAGAGAAAACCAGGGTGCTCAAGTTTGTGAGCGCGTAAGCTCGCGTTCTGGTTGCTGGTTGCTGGTTGCTGGTTGCTGGTTCCTAGTTCCTGGTTGCTCGTTACTCGTTGCTGGTTGTTGGCGGCCCTTCGGACCGTACGTGTTTAGCACCACAAACGCTGCGTGCATGCTGAGGGCGGCCATGGCTGGACATCAACCTTCCCGGACACTGGTTTTAACCTCCCGGAGACCGTTGCTTTACGTGCTCTGGGCAGTCACCTCTACGTGTAGCAATTCAGTTCTTTGCAACACCCGGCCAGCTCTGCCGATTCCAGGCCACGACCAACTTCCCCAATTGGGCCGACCTGGGCAGCGCCAGCGCCGGCACCGACGGCATTGTGCACTTCACCGACACCAACGCCCCCGCTTATCCGCACCAGTTCTATCGGTTCGTCTCGCAGTGATCCTCTTCCAGTTCTCCGCGCCGTCAGAGCAGAAGATCCAGCCCAAGTCGGGATCAGGGTCAATTCCGCCCAGCAGAAGCACTTTCCCGTCGGCGCAAAGCAGGTTATTGCGTAGAACGAACGGCGGTCACAGACCGCCGCTACAGCAGATCACGCTAAACAAGTACTTCGGGCCGCAACCAGCAACGAGCAACCACCAACCAGCAGACACTCCCGCTTATTTCCTGCCGAAATTAATCACCTCAGGATACGTGCTGGTCGGGCCATCCAGCAAATGGTCGTCCTGGTCTTTGAGATATTTATCGAAGAAGGAGATCATGCATGCATTCATGGCGACGGCCGCTCGGCGACCCGCGTCGGTCGGCGAAGCAAGCCAGCCGCGCCAATCGGCGAAATGCTGATGGATGGTGTTGCTGATGTTCATCCAGTAAGCGTCTTGGGTAGCTTGATCAAAGGGGGTCCTGAAAGCGCTGGTGGCATTGTAGATGCCGAGAAACGGCTTTTGGATTCCGAGCCAGGCGACGTCATGAGCGTTTTGCAGATAAGCATCCAGCAGGACCACTGCTTTGACGCGCGCATCGGTTCGGCCGATCTCCGCGGCCACACCCCCGCCATACGACCAACCCATCGTGCCCATGCGTTGCAGATCCAACAACCCACGTAAAATCGGATCGTCCCCATTCCATCTCGTCAACGCTTCCAGGACGAATCGGAGATCCTCCACGTTGCTTTGAAAGAGGGCGTCCGAGAAACTTGAGATCGTGGTCGACAACAACCGGCCGTCGGGGAAAACCGTGGCGAGACAATCGGCGTGATCGACCGCGACCACGACATAGCCGTGGCTGGCCAGTTCCTCGCATTTATCGGTGTTATCACGCCGACCTACCCTGAACCCATGCGAATAAAGCACGACCGGATAAGGAGCCGCGCTGGTGTCCACCGGAGCGGCGGCGCGCGCGTAGGAACGCAGCCCGGCGAGCACGGTCTGGCTTACCCCGTATAAGCCAGCCAAGGACGGCGCCAGCTTCGACTCGAGGTACGGGCCGGGCAGGCTGCCGGGCAGCGGCAACGCCGGATACCAGACCGTGACCATGAACGAACTGTTCGTAGCCACATTGTAGCGATTGGTCCGCGAGGGATCCGTCAACAAGACGGAAGTTGTGCCCGTGATGTATGGCCCGGTCGGTTTCGGGAAAGGCGTGGGCAGATGACTGCCAAACGTGCGGTAAAAGCGCGCCACGTGATGGACCGCATCGAAATCGAGATAAGCTGCGCGATTGGCCGAATTGTTTGTGCGCAGCAAAATTGTTAGCGGCGCCCAATCCACGGCGTTAGTCGAAGCCTCCAATGGATGGAGATCATAATAGGGCAAAAAGATGGCTGGCGCATTGCCGGCCACCGCCAGCCAAACCGTCCGATCCGGCATGGCCATGATTCCAGTCAGGCGCGGAGGGTCAGTCTGGGCCACACTACCGATACAGGTGACAAGTTGAACCGTCGCGCCGAAGACGAACATTCCCCATCGCATAAATGCCTAGGTGGACTCTCTTGGTTGCTGGTTGCGAACCCTGAACCCTGAACCCTGAACCCCGAACCCTGAACCCTGAACCCCCAACCCTGAACCTTGAACCCCGAACCCTGAACCTTGAACCTTGAACCCCGAACCTTGAACCCCGAACCTTGAACCCCGAACCCCGAACCCTGGCTCACTGCTGCCCGTACTTGGCGACCAGCCAGCGCATCGCTTGTCCCTCCCCGAAAGTCGCCGAACGGTTGTGGTAACTGATCCAATCCTGATCGGACATCATTTCCCACAGCGGATTGGCCTGCTGACTGAGTTGCTTGAACGCGGCGCGTTGTTGGGCCAGGTGATCGAGTCTTTCCTGGACGGTCTGTCCGTTCGCGTCATAAGCGGCGTTGGGATCCAGTGCGCCCAGGGCCAGGCGCTCGACGTTGATGCCCACCAGTTGGGCAATCAGCATTTCTCCCGCGCCGGCCTCGCTGTAACGGCGCCCCAGACGCACCGCCATCTCCAAGGCCGCCTGCCGCGCAGTTTCATCGCCAGCCTGCTGGTAGGAATCGGCCAGGTTAAGGACATTGCGTCCCAAGTCTCGAACTTGCGCCAGCTGCGGCAGCAACAGGTGCGCCGTCGCCACCACCTTGGCGTCCGCCACCGGATAGTTGGCCGCGCGGTACGCTTCTTCGTCCGCCTGCACGCGGTCCAGGGAATAATCCTGAAACTGCGGTTTGGACTCGCCGGACCTTAGATCCTGCAAGGCTTGCTCGGTCTGGCCGGCTTTAAACCAGTCCAGCGCCGAAAGGTAATTCGCCAGCGCGTTGTCCGGCGCGGACTGCTTGAAGATATCCAGCCACTGGCGGCGCTCCGCGGGAGACGCCTCCTTTCGAATGGCCGCCTCAAAACCGACTTGCGGATCATTCGGATAGGTCTGCATCGCTTCCTGCAGCAGGGCCGGATCTTCGGTGGTGCGAAATGCCGCCAACAGACTGGCCGCGTTGCGTCGATTCGCCTTGAGGTACGCCTCGACCTGAGCCGCGCTCAGCTTGGTTGTCTTGTTGGTAAGCAGCGCGTAGAGATTGCGGGATTGTCTCAACTCTGCCGGCAAGTTCGAGTTGGTCGGCACAGCGGTTGGCCCGGCCGGTTCCGGCAGCCTGGGAACGAAAGTGCCCCGCCTGGAAGCAACTTGATTGGAGAGACCGTCATTCTCGGCTTGGAGTTGGGCGATTTGATGCCGCAACGATTGGTTCTCCCCACGCGCGCTGACGTTTGATTGATGCTGAATCAACAGAGTCGTCGCTGTGCCAGCCACGACCAGCGCCGCGAGTCCGAATTTGAGTTTGGTTGCCGTCATAAGTTTCAAAAGAAGAGTGGTTCCAGTTCCGGCCGCCACGCCCGCCAAGGCGGTGTGGGCGATCGCGGTCGCGAGTCCGGCCGGCGCCGCCGAGACTGTTCCGACCGTGAGTGCGCTGCCCAAGGTGCCAACGGAGATGGCGACCGCGCGTTGTTTGAGCAGGCCATGCAATTTTTCCAGCGCCCGGTTCACACGCACCCGGGCGGCATCGGGTGTGCCGCCCAATGCCTCGCCGACCGAACGGAAATCGCGCTGCTCAAAGAACCGGAGCACAATGGCGGTGCGATCTTCCTCGCCGAGTTGAGTGATGGCTTCGTCAAGAACGGGGGCCAATTGCCGCCAGGTCGTCGCCCCGGAATCGTCCTGTAGTGTGTTCATTTCTACGGCCACGCGTTCGCGCATCTGACGCCGCCGCTCGTTGCGCACAGCGCGAGTCGCCACGTGATAGGTGTGTTGATGGAGCCAGCCGCCCAACATCACTTTGCCCGAAAGCGTGGGACCTTTTCTCGCCAAGCTGATAAAGACCGTCTGGGCGACGTCTTGCGCCAAATACGTATCACCACCCACCAACCGCAGCGCGGTCGAGTAAACCAGGTCGATGTAGCGCGCAACCAATTCGCGGAAGGCTGCTTCCGACCCGTGCGCGCCATACTCGGCGAGTAACTGTTGGCTGTCTGTCATCATGTTCTTCACCAGTAAATCCCCACTCCCGGCCCGAAACGAACATAAACCTGCAAATTACCGGATTAAATCGAGTGGAACGTTTCTGCCGGCATCATAGGTTACTGGTGTTTTGACCTGGTACCGCACGGACGAGCACGAACTTTCCTATCAGGGCAGCGCTCGCGGGCGTTTGACCAGAGGTTGCTGGTTGCTGGTTGCTGGTTGCTGGTTGCTGGTTGCTGGTTGCTGGTTGCTGGTTGCTGGTTCCTGGTTCCTAGTTGCTCGTTGCTGGTTGTTGTTTGTTGGAAAGGTGCCGAGTAAAGCCGTGGGCGGATATTGCCGATGTACTAAAAGCCCAGGTAAGCCAGCCTGGGTTGTTAGACCAATGCGTATCCTTGGCATAATATTCGGCGCTCTTCTATGCTTCTCCATTGGAGTTGTGGGCCAGAGTCTGGTGATTTGGTTGGCAACGAAGATGGTGAGACTCATCTGCACACTGCGCCAGGCGCTGCTTATTTCCGTCATCTGCAATGTCTTGGTCTTCATCCCGATGATTGGGATCTTGGCCTCTGTCATTACGTTCTTCGTTTTGCTAAGCAAGTGGCTGGAGGCGGAGGCCGTGGACGCGGGGCTGGTGGCACTGGTTACACTTGGGCTCCAGTTCGTGATTGGTTTCGCGCTGAGATGAACCCACCCATGGGCGGCGGCGCATCCACGTAAACGGTCATTGTGGCGTCGCTCTACCTGAAGGGCCGCCGGAGGGCGAATTCGGCGTCGAGTCAATTCATCGTCCGTAATGCGCCTGGAGCGCCTCGAATGAATCATTGAAGAGTTCGTTCGGCATCATTGACCAGAACTTTTCCACCCTTCAGTACTGAGACCGTGTCCCCGGCTTGGACCCGCCCATAGTCTTTGCGGTCGACTCGGAGCCTGCCGCCAATTTCCGAGATCGTAAAGGGCTCGCCTTACTCGCCTTCATAGGTGAAACTTGTCGGCCATTGCGCTTTGAATGTCATCGGCATGCGAGGCGGGCTATGAAGCAAACACAATAAAACCCTGAAAAGAGTATGGCCGTTGGAATGCACGCCCAGAAGATATAAAACTCAGACCAGGTAAAACGGCGTTTTGCTTTGAGTGCGATCGGTTGCGTGCAAAAGAGAAGAATAAATCCCGCGACTGCCAACTTTGGCCCGAGGCACGGAACAATTAATCTCGCGCAAAGGAAATACACGGGAACCAACCACGCAGGCAGAAAATAACCCCAGACCATTTTCAATCTCGGCATCAGTGGTCCGTCCGTGTGACAGACAGACTGAGTTGAGTGGTGAATTGTGTTCATGACGTTCTTGAGATTCTTGATGCAGGCATTCTGTGACTCGAGAGCTCAATTCCTGCCGATCATTGTCGCTGAAACAATGATATTAACCAGCGCTGGTTTGGCTTGCCTTGTAGGAAGTTGTGCCGCTTTTGCTCTACCCACATCCGTGAGAAAGAGCTTGCTTGGGCAACAAACAGGAGCGCGATGGCGTCGAGACAATCTCACAATCGCGATCATCGTCCGCCATGCACCTGGAGCGCGGCCCTTCAGGCCGCGGCTTTCGCGGCCCAAGTAACCCAGGCCTGCGGCCTGGGCTCAAGGAACGCGGCCCGTTGGGCCGCAGCGCCAACAACTAGCAACCAATTTACCAGGAGCGAGCAACGAGCAACTAGAAACCAGGAACTAGAAACCAGGAACCAGGAACCAGGAACCAGGAACTAGGAACCAGGAACCAGCAACTAGGAACCAACCACCAACACCTAAACTTTGATTTGAGCTCACGACGGCCTTCTGTTAAGCGACACCCACGCCATGATAGCCGTTTATTCTGGTCGCCTTGGGTGGGTTCTGTGGATGGCAATGCTGGTTTCATCACTGCCAGTGGCGGCTGGGGATTACCATTTTGACGGGAGCATGCCTGAGCAGGTGTTGCGCAGCTATCTCTCCCGATCTATGACCACGATGTACCTCCTGACCCGGCCGAGGGACTTCGACGACAATCTGCGCATGCTGACCAATTGCGGAGTCAAGTTCGCCGGACGGGCCGTTTATCAGTGGGGCCGTGAGGAAGGCGGGGAATCGGCGCTCCCGCAAAAACTGCAACTCGCCAGGCAGAATGCCGCGAAGATTCACCAGGCCGATCCTGAGCTCATTCTGCAAGCGTGCGTGTTTGAAATCGTCTCGCGGGACGTGGACAAATTGCCGGTTCCAGCGTGGGCTTTTGAGGGGTTGGAGCGCCCAGTGGAACAACGCAACTTTCGCTACGAAGAGATCGTGTATGCCAACGGCCGCGGCAGCAACCAATGGGGACAAGGCGCCTCCGTGCCGGATGTGAGCCGGCCCGAAACCAAGCTGTGGTTCTATTCTCTGGCGGCGTCCTACATCGACGCGGGCTGCGAGGCCATTCATTTCGGCCAGGCCGAGCTCATGAACGGCAACGATCCCAAGCTGGAGCACTGGTCGGAAGTGTTGAGCCGGGCCCGCGGTTACGCTGCCCGACACGCGCGCCGGCATTTCTTGTTGTGCGACGCGCATGTGCCCCATGGCGGACTGGTCCGCGACGGAAAACTGCTGTTGGATTTTCATTCCTTTCCGCTGCGCATCGCGGAAGTCACCAACAAGCTGCGCGCCGCGGAATTGCGCGTGGGATTTCTTGACAGCTTTTACGGGCGCAGCCGCGGGGGCCTCACGCCCAGCGGTTGGCGCTGCGAACATTTACCGTACCTGGTCGAGTTCGATAACTACGGCCGGAGCCGAAAGCCCGGCGAGGCAGGGATGGGCAGATTCTGGGTTTGGGGCTGGGATGAGATCACGTGGTTTTCGCAGCAACCTGAAAAGGAACGGAACGAATGGTTGCGTTACGCGTGGCAATGGGTCCGCGAACATGACCCGGAAGGTTACGTGCAGATGCCCGGTGCTCGCTGCCTGGCCGGAGCGCCGGATGGAAAACGTTGGTATAACGTCAACCAACCCAGCGCCGCCCTGTCCAACGGTTCCGGGCAGGAAGAAACCATCCGCACCCTCTGGGCCGCCCACGAGCAGCTTAGTCGCTGAGCAAGGAATCTCGCGCCGTTGGCGCTCCCGGATGGCCGTCACTCGACGCCCCCCGCTCGTTTGGGAGGCCAATAGCGCAAGGCGATGCGCCCCATGATATCCCCGCCCGGGACGCAGCCCCAGAAGCGGCTGTCATAGCTGTTGGTGGAATTATCGCCGAGCACGTAATATTGGCCATCGGGCACCGTCACATCGATCTGCGCTTGCGAGCTCGCTGCACCGGGCGGCAGGTGGTAAACAATCTCACCCACGTCGTTGCTCAACCTCACGCGCTTGTCGTTCACATAGAGGTTCCCCCAGGAAATCCGCAGGTGATCACCCGGTTCGCCCACGATGCGTTTGACGTAGAATTGATCCGAGCGCACGCGCCGGTCGGAAATCCCGCGGGTTCTGAACACCACCACATCTGCTCGGCGAGGTTTCCGCGACAGGAACGTGATCCGTTCCATCAGCACTTTGTC
>Ga0247664_1000274_pt1 | contig 13035 bp, 6 predicted proteins | sample CNK05_metaG_FD_182715 | JGI IMG/M metagenome (GOLD analysis project Ga0247664, IMG submission 182715) | Soil microbial communities from Purdue University Martell Research Forest, Indiana, United States - CNK05 | ecosystem: Environmental > Terrestrial > Soil > Temperate forest > Bulk soil | place...
GACGACGCCCAGCTCGTGCGGGTCTGGCCAAAGGCATAATAGGCCGTCTCGGTCACGAGGACGCCGTTTCCATCCGCCAGACAACTCGAAGATCCCAGATGATCCTGGTGGTAATAGATGAGGTCAGAGGCGGGACTGTTGCTGATGGTCGCAGTGGACGCGCCTCGGATCCAAGCCGCCTGGCCAGGAGCCAACACGGTGCTGCGATCATTCATGAACTCCAAGCCAAGGCCCAGGGGGAAATGCTGTCGCCACGAGCCCGCGTTCGGGTCAAAGAATGAGATCCAGGCACTGGAGGGAAAGTCTGCGGCCAAGTCGAGCGGCCGGGCCAAACGGTTCCCGAAAAACTGGCTGCCGGAGGCCAAGGCCGGCAAGGTGGACGATGCCGGAGCGCCTGCCAGAATGACAGTGGTGGCCCGGCGACCGAAGACACGCACCACCGCTCCCGCCGGGATGGCAGTCGACGCAGTCACCGGCACGTAGGTGTTGTTCGGACCGGGCCAGAAGGCGCAGGCGCCGATGTCGGCGTTGCTGGCCGGATCCAGCTGAGGGAAGGATCCGCCCACGCGCAGGCACCAGAGGTTCCAGCCTTCTTGCAGGCGCAGGTGTTGGATGCGGGTTGAGCCACCCAAAAGTCCCGTCACCCGAGCGACGCGAGTTTGATCGTGCCAGACATATTTTACCGGCGCATCGTGATCCCGCACTTCGAAGTATTGGTTGACGTAATGGGTGGTGGTCTTGCGCCAGGCAGGATCCAGTTCGGAAACCTGGACGCCTTGGTCGGGGGCAGGCTGTTTCCAGTGCACCGTTTTGGTAATGCGCCGATCCATGTAATCGTAATCGTAGGCGGCCAGCATCGCGTCGTTTTCCACGCGGACGAGGCGATCCTTAAAGTCCCAGGTGTTGGTGAAACCATCGCCCGCGGTCATGTTCCCATTGGCGTCATAGGAGAAATCACGCGAGGAGGCGCCCCCGCCCGAAATCCTGGTGAGCGCGTGAGGTCCCGCGGCGTCACCTGGATTGCGGCCTTCTCGGTTGAAGCGGCCGGTGGGGCCGCCCGAAGTCATGCTGCCGAGATTGGCCACGGGCAATTCATCCTGGTTCTGCACGATATCCGAGGATTGGCTGAGCATGTTACCGATGCGGTCGTAGCGGTAATCGATGTGATTGGTGATGGCCGAGCCAAGCACCGGATACCCGGTGCGAGTCAGACGATACAGATTGTCATAGCCAAACACCTGCGTGTTGAAGCGCCGGCCGGCCTCGGGCATCCCGGTTACGTTCCGTTGATCGTCGATGCGTTGAACGTTGGAAGCGGCATCGAAGGAATAGGCGAAATCGATGAGCTGCGTCGTGCCGTGGGCGGTCTCGAGATCCGTCATACGCAGACGGGGATCGAACGTGTAGGTGGTGCGCACCTGGTTCCCGTAACGAATGGAGGCGAGCTGCCGGGAAGGCTGATAGTTGATCGCGGTAATGACGTCGCCCAGGGCCGCTCCAAATATGCGCGTCAGTAAGCTGCGCGCGTTGTAAGCGTTGGCCACCTCATCTCCGTCCGGATAAGTGAGATGATCGAGCCGATCGGCGCTATCGTAGGTAAACCGGGTCCGATAACTGACCAACTGGCCGTGGACCTCGTCGGGAATCCGTTTTACTTCCCATTCCTTGCGCCCGCGGGAGTCGTAGGAGAAGTGCATTTCCCCCGACAAATCCCGGACCCAGGCCAGTTGAGCTTTGGTGTTGCGGGCGGTGCCGGTGGTGCCGTCGCCCAGATCCAGCCCGGCTTGAGGCAGGTCATAGTGATACTCGACATCGAATTGGCGCGGGCCGCCGTCCTGATAATCCTCGGTCTTGATCCGGTTGGCGCCATCGTAAGTGTAGACCGTGTGTTGGTTCCTGGCATCGATGGTTTCGCGAAGATTCGAAGCATCGTCGTAGATGAACGTCATCTGGCCGCGATCCGGATCGTTCATGCTGGTCATGCGCTTGAGCCCGTCGTAGGCCATGAGCTTGACGTTGCCCTGGCTGTCGCGCGTCCGCACAATTTGATCGTTTAGATCGTAGCGATACTCGGTGCGCCAGCTCGTTAACGGTCCCGGCTCGCCGTTGTCGCTTAGCTTGACCAACTCTTCCACGGCGATCATTCGGTTCAACCCATCGAAAGACTGAACGTTGGGCGTGCCGAAGTGGACCGAACCGGGGCGCAGATCTTCCTCGTCGAAGAGGCGCTTTTGGAAGGGGAGATATTGGGTCGCCAGTTCGCTGCGCGTTCCGCCCCACGTTTCCGGCGGATTGACCGTCCGCATCTCGCGTCCCATCGCGTCGTAGAACCGGTCAGTGGAGACCACGGCCGGATTGACGCCATCACTCACGGGGGGCCGGCCGGCCGGCCAGAGGACGGGGAACTGCGGCAGGTCGACGCTGGCCACTTGAAAGGGTTGCCATTCCGACTGGGCCTGCAGCCGCAGGTTGTAGCTGGTGGCCTTGGTTACCATCCACGTTCCGGCGGTTTCACCTTCCTCAATGGAAGCCAGGGCCTTGCCGCAGCCGTCCGTAAACTGGGCGGTCACGTACTGGCCGGATTGTCCGGCGATTTCGCGCTGCCGGGTGGTGACGCGGCTCATGGACCCGAGCGGCACGGCGGTTTGCGTCAAGCGGCCGGACGCGTCGTAGACAAAGGCTTTGCCTCGGATCGGATCGGCCGGTTGGTATTCGAAGACCTGCGTGGGTTGCGCAGCCGTATCGCCGGGCCGAACAATGCCCACTAAGCGGGCGAAGCTGTCGTACTGGTAGGTGGTCTGATTGCCATTGTAGTCAATGGAGCTGGTCACCACTCCGAAAGCGGTGTCGTAGGAGGCGGTCAGCACCAAATTAGGCGATCCGCCACCTACTACGATCGTCTCGCTGGTCGGATAACTCTGGAAGAGATCGTCCCAAGTGAACAACCGCCGATTGCCCACCGGATCACGCGTCTCGATAGGGTTGCCGAACCGGTCGTATTGCGAACGAGCGGATTCGATGGAGTGATTGGCATCGATATACTCGAGGGTGCGCGAGAGCAGAGCCCGATCCTGGATTTGCCCTTGCACGCCCAGGAATGGAGTGCCGTCATAAAAATGGGTTTTCCTGGAAACGAACGCGCCATTTTCGTCGGTGACATTAATGGTATCGGGTTTGTTGATGACCCAGAGGGAAAGCGCATTGCCGCCCAAGGCATAGGTGGTGGTCGTGAAACGTTCATCGTCGTAGCCCGGGGCATCCACACCCCAATCCTGCAACAAGGTCTGGTTGCCGTAGTCGTCATAATCCATGCTCTGCAACGAGCGCAGGAACGGCGCGCTGGGATAATCGAGCGCGACTGACAACAAGCCGTTGGCTTCGCGGACTTCAGTGACTTTTTCGCGAGCGAAGGCAAAGGACACAGACCGGCCGTTGCCGGGCACAACCGCGATACCTTGAGCGGCGAAGCGGCCGGTCGGGATCGGTGGCACGGGCGAGCTGCGGTAATCTTCCAGCACGCCATCGGCATCCTGGTCAGAGAAGTAAGGCAACGGCTCGGCCGGCCGATACAGGCGCCGGACTTTCCAGTCCTGGCGGGTGCGGGTGTAAACGTAGGCATCGGGAGTGAGCCGCGAACCGCCTTCGAAGGTCGTGTCCAGGGCGGCCACTTCGCACCCGGCGTCGAAGTCGCCGTCGATGGACGAATGCAGGACAGCCGGATCGACCTTTTCCTCGACCCATTGCATGCCCTTGAGTGGCTCCTCTTCGTGTCCGCCGATCTCGGTAAACTCGTCGATCAAACGAACCGCCGGGACATTGGTGCCGTAGTCGTCGTTGTCCACCTGGTCGGCCGATCCGGTATGGAACCGGTAACGGGTGACGAGGGAAGGGCCGCTCACCTGGCCGGTGGGAGTGCGGGACCGGTTCCAGTTGGTCGTGACATTCATCAGGCCCGTGGCCGGCTCGAAGAGGAAGTCGTCTCCATAATCGATCCGTTGCGCGAAGGAGAATCCACGAAACTCCCGCTCGTAACCGTCATAGAACGGATCGCGATAATGAAACTCCGCCACGGCCGTATCTTCCCGGCCGTCCCCATTGAGGTCTTGTCCGCAGCTGGTCCGGATCTGGCGCACGACTTGGAGCGCGAAAGGAGCAAAGGTTCGCCAGGGATGGCCCCCTTGCCGTGCCAGTTGTTCGTCTTCGGCGGCGGAGCCATAGACGATGGTGGTGCGTTTGCCGAGGGAATTGTCGATGCCGGTTAAGAGGCTGGGGCGTCCCTGGGGCAGCAACTCCACGTAACTGATGCTGTTGGCTGGGGAGGTATTCCGGAAGAGCAGATCGATCGAGCCGTTGGCGTTCAGGTCCGCCAGACGCAGGACGGTGGGATTGTTGGGATCGCGTGGGGCGTAACGCGGCAATCCCGTGCGCACGTACGGACTGGACCAGCTTTGGCCCGCGATGTTCACGCGCAGGATCATCGTCGCCGTCGGCCCGGTGCCGTCGAGCACCAGCACATCCGACAAGCCGTCTCCCGTAAAGTCCTCCACAAAGACATCGCGCAGATCGACGCTGCCGATGTCGAAGGTGTCGCCGGGGGCATTGGTCAGGATCCGTTCCTCGCCGTAGCGGCCGAGGCCGCAGAGCGGCCAATAACTCACCGAGATGCGCTGGCCCCCGGCGCTGTTATCCACGCGCAGGCACACGAGGTCGAGCATGCGATCGCCATTCAGGTCGGCCAGATGCACGCAGGGATTGGGTTCGCCGTTGGTGCCGCCGAAGGTGTTGGCGAGCGAATAGCTGGGAGGCAGCATCGTTTCCTGCGCTGTCCAGATGCCGCTGCGCGCCAGGAAAAAGGTGTTGACCTTCATCGACCCGAAAGAGCGTTCCAGATTCACAAAGTCACCGCGCTTATCGAAGTTGACGTCCATTTGCCGCGTCCCGGCATCGCTGTAAGTGACAAAGGCCGGGGGATTTTGCAGCACCGTGCTCTGAATGTCGGTTGCGCTGAACCCGAGGCGGTCCTCGCTGATCAGATCGAGCCGCGACCGGTTGCCGAACGTGTCCAACCGTTTATTCGGTCCGTCCTGCATCAGGCAGGAGAGGTCCACCAAACCTTTGCCTTTGGGATCATGGACGACGGTATTGGGCAGGGCCAAGTCGACCGGAGCGGCGGCCTGGGCCAAACGCGAGGGCGCAAACATCAATTTAGGCACGCCGCCCGTCCTGACTTCGCCGCGGTTCAAGCAAACCCGTTGAACCATCCCGGCTCCTTCAATGGGGGTGGAAAAGAGGTCCGGCAACCCGTCGCCGTCCAGATCAGCCAACTGGACGCGCCCGTTCGGCTCCGCCAAGTCCAACTCGGGCGGCGTGACAAAAGCTCGTTGCTCGGCCTTGGTCAGGTCCAGGCCGGCGTAGGCAAAAATCAGGGGCGGAAGAAAATTCGCGTCGGAACCCGAGCGATCGACCTGCACAACGCGTTTCAAGAGCGTTACGCCCAGGTCCAGGTACGTGCTTTGCAGCGCGGCCTGATCTGGAGTCAGGTCTCCTGCCTGATAGGAGTAAGCGAGATTGTAAGCTCGGACCAATTGACCGCGGCTCCGCACTTCGATGCGGCTCAGCCGCTGCCCGAGACGCGCGGAGAAGGTGGGCCGGTAATCGTCGAAGGCATCGGGACGCGCCTCATACTGAAACAGCACTTCATGAACGTTGCCCGACAAATGTCCGTAGCTAATGCGGCTGGGATACAGCACGCCGGTCCCGAGCGTGTATTCGTACTCGATCCGGTTGCCGTGCAGGTCGGTGGTGGAGTCCAGCATCCAGCAATAGGTCCGATCAAAAGTCGGTTGACCACCGCGGTCCGGATGTTCCACCACGCTCCAGCGGCCGTCTTGTCCATGGAACCGCCCGAAGGTATGGCGAGTGCCATCGCGGTCGGTGACCTCCCAACCGTCCGGCAAGCCATCGCCATCGGAATCAATTTGCCGCAGGCGTTTGAACTCTTTCTCGTTCTCGCAACGCCAATCGCCCCCGGCGTTGTTGAGAGGAACGAGTTCTTCGCCTTGAAAAACAAAAGTGTCCCCGCTGTCATACTGGGGAAAACCTTTGTCGGTCTGACGCTTGATGGAAGGCAGTTCCAGCGACCAACCGATTCCCGCCAAGCCGTTGCCCGTGTAAGAGTCGTAGGCCAGACGAAGCGAAGGCGTTAATCCGGCTCGGCCCGGAACGACGGCGATGGGGACTCCATAGGAGGAGCCGCCCGTGTTCAACTGCGGTTCAAAGGACTCGCCCAATCCCTCGATCGATCCAGCGCCACTCGGCAAGGAGATGACGCTGGCTTTCACTCCGGATTTGTCGGGCGGAGACTGAGCGCGTGCGGTCAGGCCGCCCGTTAAAACAGCTGCCAGCAAGCAGCTCAGTTTTGCATTCCAAGGGTTTCGAAACAGCCACGTTAATGGGCGCATGCGAGCTTAGTTCGCTGCCTCCTTCCGCATCTTACAAGATTTCGCAAAATTTTTGTGGCCCAAAATTAACGCAACCGCTGGGAACAAGAATGACCATCGCACCTCTTACGATTTCACACCTGAACCCTGAACCCTGAACCCCGAACCCTGAACCCTGAAACCTGAAACCTGAAACCTGAACGCCGAACCACTTGGGTGAGTGCGTTGTCGGAAAAGCGGAAAGCGGAAAGCGAAGTCGCTCACGGCGGGGCCAGTGCCTGAAGGCACCACATGCCTCGTCAGATTGAGAGTTGCGCTGATCACTGCGTTTTTCGCACAGTAACATGATGTCCGATAATCCAGGCGCGCACGACGCCATGCGCGCCGCCTTGGAACAGCGCTTGGGGGAGCCGGATGCTTCTCCGCAAGATCGCCCGCCCCAAGTGGCCGATCACGCTCTGATCTGCATCATCGGACGCGGCGCCTACGGCGAGGTCTGGCTGGCCCGCAACGCCCTGGGCCGCCCGCGCGCAGTCAAGATCGTCTATCGCAGCCGCTTCAAAGAAGAGCGTCCGTACCAGAGGGAACTCGACGGCATCCTCAAGTACGAACCCGTTTCCCGCAGCCATCCTGGACTGGTCCAGGTGTTGCAGGTGGGACGTGACGATGCCGCCGCTTGCTTTTATTACGTGATGGAACTGGCCGACCCGGTCGCACCACGCTTGCCCGAGTCGCCCTCGAGCCCGGCGGACGAGCCGTCAGTATATGCCCCGCGCACACTGCGCTCGGACCTGGCCGAGCGCCGGCGTTGGCCGCCGGTCGACTCGGCTCACTTGGCTTTGCGCCTGGCCGGAGCTCTGGGACATCTGCACGCTCGTGGCTTGGTCCACCGCGACATCAAGCCCAGCAACGTGATCTTCGTGGAAGGCCAGCCCAAGCTCGCAGACATCGGCCTGGTCACAGACGTCGGGAATGCCACGAGCTTCGTCGGCACCGAAGGGTTTATTCCGCCTGAAGGCCCGGGCACGCCGCAGGCCGATCTATTTGGTCTGGGCAAATTGCTCTATGAAATGGCCACGGGCCGGGATCGGCTGGATTTCCCGCAATTGCCCGCGGCACTTGGTGAAACGCCCGAAGCTGAGGCCCTTCTGGATCTCAACGAAGTGATGGCTCGGGCTTGCGCGCCCAATGTCAAACTCCGCTATGCCACAGCCAGCGAGTTGGAAGCGGATCTGAGACTTTTTTTGGCCGGACACAGCTTGCGACAGGTGCGTTCGGTTGAGCGCACGTTGACCCGCATCAAGCGTCAGGCTCTGGTTGCCTCGATCCTGGCCGTGACGGCTCTGGGCGCGTTCCTTTTTGCCCAACGCCAAAATCAGCTGGCGGAAGCTCGAGCCGCCGCCGAGGCTGCTCTGCGCACGCGAGCGGAAGCAGCCGAGGCGCGGGCGCGGCGCCAACTCCACGAGGCGCTGCTCGAACAAGCCCGGGCCAATTCGCGCAGCGGCGAACTCGGCCAGCGCACCCGCACCCTCGATGCCGTTCGACGCGCCGGCGCTATTGCCAACAATGCCGACCTGCGCCGGGAAGCCTTCGCCGCGCTGGTGTTACCCGATCTGCTCTTGGAACGAAAAATCCCGCTGCGCCAACGCGCGTTTGGCTGGGCGTTCGATCCGAATTTCGAACGCTACGCCATTGGCGAGAGCAACGGCCCCATTCAGATCCGATCTGTCTCGGACCAATCGTTATTGCTCTCGTTACCCGCCGTGATTGACCGCGACGCGCATGTGCTCGAGTGGAGTCCGGACGGGCGGCATCTGGCCGTGAAGCGCGACCTGGATCGCGGGGGCCAAAATGCCGAGCTGGAGGTATGGGATTTGGAAAAAGTTCAACGCGTGCTTCATGCCCGCGGCGAACCAACCTTGAATGCCATGTCCTTTCACCCCAGCCGGCCGCGTCTCATGACCGCAAGGTCCGATGGCCGGATCAACGAGTGGAACCTCGAGTCCGCGCGCCCGGAACATCAATTTCAAATCCCCGCTGGCCCGTTCTCACTCCGCTACGCTCCGGATGGCCAACGCATCGCTGTCTCCTACGACCTGGCACCCGTGCATCGGGTGGATGTTTACGACGCCGCCACCGGCCGGCTTCTCGCCCAAAAATCCTGTCCGGCGTCCGTCATGATGTTGGACTGGCATCCACAGGGACAGTGGATCGCCGCCCCCGATTATGCGGGCAATGTTCATTTAATCGATCCGTCGACAGGCCAAAGCCGCGTGCTGGGAAGTCATCGGGCCCAAGGCGCTCATGCCGCCTTTTGTCCCGATGGCAATTTCCTCATTACTGGTGGTTGGGAAAACGCCCTCATCTGCTGGAACATTCAAACCTACCAGCGCGCGCTGAACATCGACATTCCTTCCTACGAACTTCGGTTCCGTCCACACGGGCCGCAATGCGCGGCGCGGACCCAGGACGGGATTCAGATCTACCAGTTCCAACAGGCCCGCTGCGAACGCGACCTGGCCGGCGAATTGGGCCGACCGGTGACGGACGCTGCCTTCTCGCCCAACGGCCGTTGGCTCGCGATCCACGGTGACCAGGGCATCGGCTTGTGGAATGCGCAACGTTCCGATCCACGGCCCGCCTCCTTCATCCCAGTCCGTGATAACAAGATTCCGCTCTTTTCCCCGGACAGCTCGGAGCTCTATTCCTTCTGGGAAGATTCCCTCCGGCGCTGGCGCCTGAGTTCGAACGCTGACACCAATGCCGACACGGCGCCTCAAGTCCAAGCGCTGCCGAGCAACGTCCCGAAAGGTTTCCGCACCGCCTCCTTTGCTGGACCTCATCTGGTTTTCGCCGGCACGAACGGCGTCCAGTTGTTGGATTGGCCGGAAATCGAGCGCGGCGCGAGGTCGGAAACATTGAAGCCAGCTGGCCGCGGCAAAGCATCTCCGGATGGCCGCTGGTTCGCCACCTACAAGGCACAGTCGCCCGTCCTGCACATTCTTCAGCTGCCGGAATTAACCTTCACGGTAAGCCTGACCAATCAGGCCGATGTCTGGACGCTCGCCTTTTCGTCCCGGAGCGATGAGCTGGCAGTGGCAACTCGGACCGAACTGACGTTCTTCGAAGTTGGGACTTGGAAAATCACTCGCCGGTTGGAGGCCGGCTGTATTCGCCAGTGCTCGGTGCTGTATCAGCCCGATGGCCGAAGTTTCTGGTTCACTCCGGACGGACGCAGCGCTGCCCTTTACGATGCTCGCTCGTTGGCGGTTCTGCTTCCCTTGCCGAACGGAACGATTCCGTTGGCGGTCAGCCCCGACGGCCGGCAACTGGCAGCCCTGGTCGATGCCACTCGCCTGCAGCTTTGGGACATGCAGCAAGTTCGCCAGGCCTTGCGCGAGCTGGGAGTCGACTGGGCCAACTGACTGAAGATTGAAGATTGGCAATTATTGGAGATTGAAAATGCGCTGATTGGAGCCTGTCCCAAGACACGCTCCAGTCTTTGCTCGCAAACTCTCGGAAACTTCGGTCAAAACTCTTGTCGAAATTCGGCCCCAGGCGACAATAGTTTCCGACGAGAGTTTTGGGACAGACCCTAACTACCGGCGGCGTTACGGCCGCACGCCCTCAGCCCAACAGAGCGCATACCAAATCGCCGCATCGGCGCGCCGACCCCATTGGTGGATGGAACGCAGCGCCCGATCGAAGCGGTCCGAGCGAAAACCCAGAGGGCCGACGACAATTTCGCGCGACGTTTCGATCACCCCGATGAGATTCCGGACAAAGGCCGGGAATTCCGGAGCGCCCGCACAGGAGCCGAAGAAGATCCAATGGCTGCGCCGTGGCTTGGCACCGGCCGCGTGCAGCAAGGAGACCAAACGCCGGCCGACAAATGCATCGCATTTTAAATGTTCATAGGCCCGCATGTAGACGTCCCACAGCTCCGCGAACCCAGGCGGTTCGGGCCAAAGGCGAAGGACCTGATGATCATCGTCGGCCAGGACGATTCGTCCACCCGAACGCAAAGCACGAACCATTTGCCCGACGACCAGCTCGGGTTGGCGCACGTGTTCGAGAACGAACCGCGCATGAGCCAGGTCGAACCTGCCCCATTCGCGCTTGTCCAGCGGGAGTGCCGTCGCGTCCCCGTGGCGGAACTCTACTAAATCCGGTTCGCCCGCGGCGTGAGCCTGGCGGCGCGCTTCCGCCATTTGTTTTTTGTCGCGCTCGACGCCGATCACTTGGCCATCCGCCCCCACGGCCCGGGCCATGTCGCGGGTGAATTGGCCGAGCCCGCTCCCGACATCCAACACGATTTCGCGTCCTTGAAGCGCCAATTCGCGCAAACAAGCCTGATTCAACAAGTCGTTCAGGTTCGATAATCGGCGCTGTTCCTTGGCTTTGGAACCGTGGATGTAACGGTGCTTTTTCGGCGAGCTCACGCTGTTGATTTGTAGGACAGCGGAATGACGAAAATCAACAAATCAACTCGGAACGTAACCTGGCCGGATTTTTCCTTTCCCCGCTTTCCGCTGCGTCGGTAAGAAGCGGTCAGATCGGTCGGACCGGCCCCGGGCGATCCACTTTCTTTGCTCGACGGGCTCGGGCGTATCTTTATGATACGGGCATGACCTCCGGCCCTTCCTTCCTGCGGCGCGATATCGCCTCGGTCCAGCCATTCACTGAAACGTGCGGTCAACTCCGGCCGTTGCTCGAAGAGAAAGACGGCGCCGCCGCCGAAGTTCACCATCTCGAGATCACCAACGCCAAGTTGCATTATCACGAGCGCACGGACGAGATCTATTATGTGCTCGATGGGCAGGGCTCCATGCAGCTGGACGGCCAGGAAATCGAGTTGAAAAAGGATGTGACCGTCTACGTGCCTCGCGGGGTCAAGCACCGCGCCTGGGGCAACCTGAAGGTGCTGGTGATCTGCATCCCGCGCGGTGTTCTGCATGACGTTCACGAATTGGAATAATCCTGGACCAAGGCTTGAAGCCTCGCTGGATTCCGCCGGGCTCAGCCTGTGTTCGCGCACCCCGAGGTTCGGCCGGGGGACGGCAGGTCCCAAAATTCCCTGAATTTTTTCGAGGGACCAGGGGTCGAAGGGCGCGTGATTCGGCCAGGTCAAGTGGCCAATCCGCCCTGAACTATGCAAAGAATGCTGCTAAATCGTGTCCGGAATGCGGTCCCGCGTCGTTCTGCCCGCGCCTTCACTCTTATTGAATTGTTGGTGGTCATCGCCATCATCGCCATCCTCGCGGGAATGCTTCTGCCTGCCTTGGCTAAAGCCAAGGAAACCGCCAAACGCATCTCCTGCACGAACAACCTCAAACAACTGAGCCTGTCGGTGGTGATGTACGCGGACGATAATGACGATCTTTATCCGCAGCGAGGGTATGCTCCGTTCGCTCCCGCCAGCGACCAAACTCAGCAAACAAACCCCAAATATTATCGCTGGCCCGTGCAGCTCGAAGGATATTATCACGAATACAAGCTGCTCAAGTGCCCCAGCGAATTGCATGACCCCAAGAACAACGGCGCCGGCTCTGGTGTTCCGGCGCTGGAAGCTCCCCGCAGTTATCTCTTCAACGGATTTAACGATTACTTCAAAGGCTTTCCGCCCAACGGCTCGGCGGTGCCCGAGTCCGTCGTGCGCGAACCCAGTGAGACCGTGCTCTTCGCCGAGAAGGACGTCGATTCCGGACATTGGTGGATGGACTATTGGATGGGAGACGATTACCAGGAACTCGAACAATCCCGCCACGGCGCCGGCGGCACCGGCGGATCCAATTACGCCATGGCCGACGGCAGCGCCCGCTTCCTTCGTTTCGGGATGTCCCTCGACCCGATCAACCTTTGGTTTGTCGATCCGGAGTTGCGCAGCCGCGGCTCGCAGGCTTTCTAAGACTGGGAATAGCCGATAGCCGATAGCCGATAGCCAAGGAACCTTGCTTTCGAACTCGCTCATTGGCTATTGGCTGTTGGCTATTGATCGTCCAACGGTTCCCCACGCGCGGCACGTGCTTCCAGGCTCTTATAAAGCGGATGTTCCGGCTTTAATCCTCGCAGAAAGTTGCGCCGGAATTCCGCCGCCTTTTCGGCAGCCAACCGGCGCTGTTTCATCTCTGCACTGAGATATCGGTTGCCTTGCACACGTCCGCCTTCGATCGAGCCACGCCAAGCTTGCAGTTGCCTCGCGCATGATTCTGCTGAATGTGCAGCTTCGGACGCGTCGCTACGACGGTCACCATCGAGCGCACTTCCCCGGCCGAGCCGCGTGCGAACCCCAAGAACTGGAGCAACTCTCCCGTCGTGGTCCGCTCGAAGGCCTCAGCGATATTATTGGAGACAGACAACGCTGCGCGGTCGACTTGGTAACGGAACCCGGACGACAGCGGGCATCGGGGAGTTTCAAGCAAATCGAGGACTTGATTGTAAAGCCGCGCCGCGTCCTGCCAGACGGGTAAATCTTCGAACTTCTCGTACTTGGGCATAGTCCTTGTCGTGATATGTCAGTGGGTCGCTTCCTTGGCAACGCGACTTTTGTAGAACGAAGCCTGCCGTCAACGCAAGCAGGAAGTGATAACCGATA
>Ga0247664_1000275_pt1 | contig 12974 bp, 8 predicted proteins | sample CNK05_metaG_FD_182715 | JGI IMG/M metagenome (GOLD analysis project Ga0247664, IMG submission 182715) | Soil microbial communities from Purdue University Martell Research Forest, Indiana, United States - CNK05 | ecosystem: Environmental > Terrestrial > Soil > Temperate forest > Bulk soil | place...
CCAGGCGGGAGCGCCCCCTTTTACCCAACCGCCCGGGTCAGGTAACACCACAAAGGCTGGGAGATTCTGGTTCTCGGTGCCCAGCCCGTAAGTGGCCCACGCGCCCAGGCTGGCCCGTCCCATCAGGATCGAACCGGTGTTCATCAGGTAAACCGATTCCGGATGAGTGACGCTATCCCCGTAGCAACCGCGCAACAGGCACAGTTCATCAGCATGACTCGCGATGTGCGGCAGCCAATCGGAGATCTCCATGCCTGATTGGCCGCGGGCGCGAAAGCGGCGCAACGGCGGGAGCAATTTGTTCTTGGCCACATTGCGCCGGGTCTTGAACGTGCCGAACGATTCCGGGATCGGCTGGCCGGCCAGCCGGATCAGTTCCGGCTTGGGATCAAACAAGTCCACGTGACTCGGGCCCCCGGACATAAACAGGAAGATCACCCGCTGCGCTCTTGCGGCAAAGTGAGGGGGCTTGGGCGCAAGTGGACTTGGCACAGGCGCTGGAGCGGCGCGGGCCAGCAGCCCTTGCTCCTGCAGGAGTGTGGCCAGGGCGATCAGCCCCAAACCGCCACCGGCTCGTTCAAGGAACCTGCGGCGGCTCGTGGGCGGCCCCGGCCAGCCGCCTGACGGACCCGGACATGAACACGGACGGTCATTCTGCATACACAAAGCTGTTCAGGTTAAAAAGCGCCCGGCAAAATTCACGGAGCCCGGGCGGCGGTTGGGCGGCGTTGCGATCATTCTTCCCCTGCTCAGGTTGGGGCTGGGTCCGGTCCGAATCGAGCTGGCGTTGATCACTCGTTTTGATGAACTGCCGCGACAAGGCCAACTCCTTTGGCGTGGGAGGACGACTGAGGATAAGGCGATAGGCGTATTGGATTTGGCTGTTGAGATCCGGCGCCTGCCTCCGCACGCGTTCCGCGGTCGCTCCGGCCGCTTCCATCACGTCGTCAGAATTAAGCAGCGTCAGCGATTGGGGCGCGGTCGTGCTCCGGCCGCGTTCGGGGCAACTCAGGTTGCTGTCTGGACTGTCGAAGGCTTCCAGGAAGGGAAAACGCAGGTTGCGCCGGGCAAAGATGTAAATGCTGCGGCGCATATGGGCGGCGGCCTCGGGGTCGCTGGTCCAATTCTTGGAGGTGCGCGTGATGTCGGCCGGGATGGGCGGGAAGACACTGGGCCCGAACTGCGCGCCGTTAAGACGTCCGCTGATGGCGAGGAGACTGTCGCGGATGACTTCTCCCTCGAGCCGGGTCCGGGTCTGGCGCGAGAACCAACGGTTGTCCGGGTCCCGGGCCAGGGTGTCGGGCGTCGCGGTGGCGCTCTGTTGGTACGCGCTGGAATTGAGGATTAGTCGGTGCAGCTGCTTGAGATGCCAACCGCTCCGGATGAATTCGGCGGCAAGCCAGTCGAGAAGCTCCGGGTGCGACGGAGCCGCGCCGCGCGTGCCAAAGTCGCTGGGGGTGGCCACCAGTCCGCGCCCGAAGTGATGTTGCCAGATCCGATTCACCAGCACGCGGGCGGTGAGCGGATGGTCAGGACGGGTCAACCATTTGGCCAAGGCGTCACGGTTAAGGCGAGGAGAGCCGGGGGCAGGGGCAGGGTCTGCGGGCAACTCCGCCTTCTTCAACCGGCAGAGCACGGCCGGATAACCGGGCGCGACTTCCTCCCGCGGGTTGTTGTAATCGCCGCGGGCCAGGATGAACGTTTTCGGCGAGGGACCGTTGGAAGATTGCAGCATCATGGCCAGGGGCAGTGGAGTGGGTTTGGGCACACGATTCAACTTGGCCAGTTGTTCCTTGCGTTGGCGCAGTTGTTCGGGTGCAAGCGCTTTCTCCACTTCACGGTCGGTCACCTGGATCATGGGGGCGGTTTCCTGCACGGTGCCTTCCTGTTCGCGGGTGCGTTGGGCTGGCGGAGTGCGGTGAGCCAGTTGGGCGTCCTCGGAGAGCTTCGACAATTTTTCATCCAGCAAATGCTGGCGGGCTGGTGCTTCCAGCGCGGAGATGGCGCGCCGAAAATCGCCGGTTTGCGCGTCGTACCCGCGCATGGCGACGTCGTAGATCCGTTGCTCCTCCGGCGTGGGGACAGGACGTTCGCGTTGAAAACTTGCCGGGGCGAAGAACGCCTGCAGTTGGTAGTAATCTCGCTGGGTGAACGGCTCGGTCTTGTGATCATGACAACGCGCGCACCCGAAGGTAAGTCCCATCACCACGGCGCCCGTCGTATCCGTCATGTCATTGAGCGTGTTCAGCCGGCGCTGGACCTGGTCGGCGGAGTCCACCATGTCTGGTCCGAGCAGGTTGAAGCCTGTGGCGACCAGCGCTGCGGGCGTTTCCGGCCACAACAGGTCTCCGGCGATTTGTTCAGCGATGAAGCGGTCGTACGGTTTGTTCCCGTTAAAGGATTGGATCACATAATCGCGGTAACGCCAGGCCGCCGGACGAATGGCGTCGTGCTCGAAACCGTCGCTCTCAGCGTAACGCGCCAGGTCCAGCCAATGTCGCGCCCAACGTTCACCGTACTGCGGCGAATCCAGCAGGCGATCCACCAGACGCGCATAGGCGTCTGCCGAAGGATCCCGCACGAAGGCTTCCAATTCCTCCGGCGAAGGGGGCCGCCCGATCAAGGCCAGGGTCAGGCGCCGGATCAATTGCGCCGCATCCGCCCGCGGCGCCGGCGAAAGCGAGGCCTTCTCGAGTCCGTCGAGGATAAATGCGTCGATCGGGTTGCGCATCCAGGCGGTGGTTTGAGGATGAGGCGGAGCGACACTGCGCACGGGCTGGAAGGCCCAATGCGCGCGCGGTTCTCCCGAACCCTGCTGCGCGGTTGCATCGTTGCCTGCTTTGAGGTGTAGAAGCGCCAGCCACGCGAGGTAGACCCACAAGGTCTGCCTGGTCCTGCTGGCCATGGTTTTCTGGCGGGAACCCACGCGATCTTTCTAACAGAAGACCAGCACTTGATCCAAGCGCGGAGTGAGCCCAGCGTTTGTGGTGCTTGTAGGTTCATGGCCCCAATGCGCATGCACGTCATGTGCAGATGGAGGCTCTCCATGAATCGACCCCTCTCAGGTAGCAGCCGACGTCAGGAAGCCTGCCCTGAGCTTGTCGAAGGGGCTCACTCTATCCCAACGCGTTCGTCGGAAAAAAGATCAGAGCCCTTCGACAAGCTCAGGGTGTACCTCGTTACCTCGGCTGCTACGTGAGATTGGTTTGGGTTCATGGGTCCAATGTGCGTCCGATAGGAGAACGGCGGCCGCCGGTCATCTTGGTCGGCCAGCCTTGTCGAGTTCGATTATCGACCAAGTCGATCGACCAGGATCAACTACCCAAGTTGCGGGTTGCGCGAGCGGTTACTGGTAACCCTGCGGCTTGGAGATGACCACGTTGGTCACGCCCGAAGCGATGATGGCGCCGATATGGTTGCGCAACTCGCCGGTGCTCATGAAGCTGACGCTGGAATCGGAGAGGAGCACGTGACCGCTGTTGTTATGCAAGGTGCCGTCCCACTCGGCGTCGATGGAATTACCCGCAAAAGTGTTCCAGGAAGGCTCGAGGCCGCCACCGCCGCCAATCAGGTTCCCGTCTCCACTGAGCATGGTGAGGGGTTTGCTTTCCTCGGCGGAGATGCCGGCGAAATAGCTGACATTTTCAGCTCCGGACATGTTCCACCATTCTTCCGCGGGGACCTTGGCGCGGTCTTCGGGGCAAACGAGGATTTTGGGAGTCATGAGCTCGTTCGACAAGGAGCGGAAATGATCGACCCACTCGGCGTAATTAATGCCGCTTCCGGGCGGGGCCGCCGCCGGAGTAAATGGATTGTTGGGGTCAGGGAGCTGGACGCTGGCGGTGCGAGTGCCACCTTCCGAAGCCCAGACTTGCCAGGGGAACTTGCCGTCGTTGTCACCGGACCACATCCGGAAGGCCGGGCCTATCTGCTTGAGGTTATTCATGTCCTGGGCGCGTTTGGCCTTTCTCTTGGCCTGGGCCAAGGCCGGTAGCAGCAGCCCCGCTAAGATGGCGATGATGGCGATAACCACCAATAGCTCGATCAAGGTGAAGGCGGAATTCTGAGAGCGTTTCCAGTTCATAACACAAACGGTTTGGTTCGAATCTTCGAGCCGAGAGTGGTTGCACCCTACCTGATCTCCTCACGGAGTCAACCGCAGAGATAGGGCGCAACGGCCCTCATTTCAGCCGGATCAGCTGCAGCGACGCCAAATCGAACCAGGCCTCTCCGGCGATGGCGCGTAGTTCGCAAACCAGTTCCCGGTCGCCGCCCGGCCCGGCGACGTCGAATTCGACCTCCAACCGGGTCCAGGCCGAGTCCGCGACCAGCTCATATGGGGCCCGGGCAGACACGCCTGTAACGCGGATGCCAGCTCCCTTGTTGCGGCCGTTGGGCAAGGGCCGGACCCCAGCGGTGCAGGCTTGACCCTCGAAACGATAACGACCCGGCTCCAACCAACGGGAAGTCCGCCAGGAGGCCGCCGTCATGGGCCCGGCGCGAATGTGCAGACAACGGCCTCGCGAGGGACCTGATGCTTGGTCCAACTGTGCGCCCGCCGGGATATCGACTGCCCGCCAGCTATTCTCCAGCCCGGCCTTGCCATCGGTAAACCGGACAGGTTCCGGCTGGAATGGTTCCTGCAGTTGGCGCGCCAGAACCTTCAAGCGTTCTGCGATCTGTCTTTGGAGAGTTTCGTTGGCGGTCTGGAGTTGTTGCCGTTCCGCTTTGTTGAGGTGCCGACTCTGAGCGGCAGGGACGGCCAATTGGGCAGCCAACTCCGTCAGGTGCGGGTTAAGCAGGTTGGTGAACAATTGTCCGGCGCGCTCTTGGTATTGCTGACGGATCTCGGGGATTTCCATAAGCGCATGGGCCACTGGTCCACTGAAATAGGGGTGCAACGGGAGGTCAGGCCGGCCGAATAATTGATCCATGCCATGAGGCAGGAATATGAAGCGGCCGCTGGTTGGCTCCCGGTAGATCCGATAGTTATTTGCCGCCAGACAATACCCGTCGCGATGGCTCAACATGATTTCCAGAGCCATAAAAGTGAGGAACCGGTCTACATCGACCAAACTGAATAGTTGCTCCCGCCGCCGCGCCAGATCGGGCTCGCGGCAGGCTCCGGTCAAAGCCTGCAATGATTGGTCCGCTAAAGCCTGGTCGACCGGGCCAAACACGCAACGCCAGCGTGGTCCGTCCGGAGCCCCGACTGGTTCATAGAAGGGCCCAGTGGAGTTGTGGAAGTAGAGCGCCAGGAATTGCCGAGTAAATCCTTCGCGCAACACGTAAAGGCCCAGGGACCGGCCGTTCAGTTCCACCTCGGCGCGCGTCATCCGCACGGCAGGCAGCCCGGCGCGCCGGAATAGTTCGGCTCCCAGACAGGCGTTGAGGCATGCCGGGTCTTCGACTGAATTGTCGAGATGCAGCTTGGTCAGGCCCTGGGCGGCCTGTTTTTTTTCGAATTGGTCGAAGTCCAGGGTAAAGCCGGGTTTATTGTCGACGGATCTGAAGCTGCCGGTTCTGCCCTTGAGATGAACGGCAACATTGGAGTAGGTCGAGCCGTTGAGGGTCACCTGGGCGCGGATGTCATGGCGCGGTTCGTCGCGCAGAGATTGCAGGTTGGCGCTGGAGATCTGGAGGCGAACCTGATGCACCAGGTTGCTGGTGAAAAGGGCGGCGCCCGGGGCGTTGGCCAACGGAATCAGGGGCCCATTGGCCCCGGGCAGGACTGGCGTAGAGGTGAGTTGGCTGGCGGCGGCGAGGATCAGGAAACCCCAAGCCGGCCAGCGTCGCCCGTGTCCTGCTGGTTCTGGTTCTGGTTCTTTGGCCAAAAATTGCACCGGGAAGCTGCACTGTAGGCGTTTGGCCGATATTTGCCAGCCTCGTGAATGGTAAACGGCGCCTCTCCCGATCGAAACGCGCCCTCCTGACTTCGGCCCTCGGCAGGCTCAGAGCAGGCTGCTACCAGAGAGGCGGGTTCCGCTTTCCCGCCTTCGCCGTGCGGCTTCGGCGTGGCAGGCCGCTTTCCGCTTTCCGCTTTCCGCTTTCCGCTTTTCCCCCTGCCCACCTGCCATTTCCGTCTTGCCTTTTTGAGCGACGCCCGGAAGATTCCACGCCCTTATGGATTCAGATGCATCGCATTCAAGCGGGTTGATGGGTTTATTGACTTGGCTTGAGGTCAATAAGCGCCGGTTGCTCATCGGCGGCGTGGCCGTTCTGGTGGTGCTCTTTGTGGTCATTATTGTGATTCAACAACAGATCCATAAGGAGGTGCAGGCGAGCCGGGACCTGTCCGATATCAAGATGCCGTTCAGTGCGGGCGGGACCGTTCCTCCCGGCACGCCGGAGGCTTTGCTGAAATTTGCGCGTGACCACAAGGGGACCCAGGCGGCTGCGCGGGCTTTGCTGGTCAGCGCCGGACTTGCTTTTTCCGATCCAGCGGCCGGCGGCTATGCCGAAGCCCAGAAACGCTTCGCCGAATTGCTACGGGAATATCCCAGCAGCGCCTGGACCGCCGAAGCCAACTTGGGCATCGCCAAGTGTCTTCTGGCCGACGGCAAGACCAACGAAGCCACGGCCAAGTTCGAGGATCTCCGGAACCGATTCACCAAAGCGGGCATTGCGGAGGAAGTCAAACTTGACCTGGCGCGGCTTTATGAAGGGACCAAGCCCGAGGAATCATTCCGGATCTACGACGAGCTGATGAAGAACGGGATGGGCGGCGCCCTGGCCATGGAGGCCAGCATGCGTCAGGAAGATCTGCTCAAGCAACGTCCGGAGCTGGCCAAATTGCGCGAGCCGATTGCGCCGCCGGCGCCGCCGAATATGCCGGCGAATACGTTGCAGATGGCCTTGAGCAATCGGATGAGCGCAGCCACGGGCAGCATGGCCGGAGCCACTTCGAATGTTCAACGGATCACGCTGACCAATCGTCTGGGGACAACCGGTCAGGCGCCTTCGATCAAGTTGTCGCCCGTGCCGGCAGCAGGGACTCCAGCCCAACCCCCGGCGTCTCCGACCCCGCCGTCCCCTCCGGCGGCCCTGCCGTCCCCTCCGGCGGCCCCGGGGACCAAGTAGGATCTGCTTGAAAGCGGGTTCAGGGTTCTGTGCTCTTGCCGATGGAGGCTGGAGCGATAACAAGTTTTGCCGTTTATGAAGCTGACCATCATTGGAACAGGATACGTGGGCTTGGTCACCGGCGCCTGCTTTGCCGAGGTCGGTCATCACGTCATCTGCGTCGATAATAACGTGGAGAAAGTGAAGCTCCTGCAGGAAGGGGGGATTCCGATCTACGAACCGGGGTTGGAAGAGATGGTCAAGAAGAACGTGGCCCAAGGGCGCCTGCGTTTTACGGCCAGCACGGCGGACGGAGTGCATAATTCCGACGTGATTTTCATCGCGGTGCCCACGCCGCCTCAACCCGACGGGTCGGTCGACTTGAGTTTTATCGAGGGAGTCGCGCGCGAAATCGCCAGTGCCATGACCACCTATAAGATTGTGGTCGACAAAAGCACGGTGCCGGTCAAGACCGGCGATAAGGTGGCCGAGACCATCAAGCGTTATTGCAAGGCCCGGGTGGACTTCGACGTGGTGAGTAACCCGGAGTTTCTCCGCGAAGGTTTTGCGGTGGAAGATCTCATGAAACCCGATCGGGTGGTGATCGGCGCTCGCAGCCAGCGCCCGGTGTCCGCCATGAAGGAGATCTACACCCCCTTCGGTGCCCCCATCATCGTCACCGATATCAATTCCGCCGAACTCATCAAACACGCCGCCAATTCATTCCTGGCCTTAAAGATTTCCTACATCAACGCCATCTCGGTGATCTGCGAGGCGTCAGGAGCCAACGTCCAGGAAGTGGCCAACGGCATGGGCATGGACGCTCGAATCGGCCGCCGGTTCCTGGATGCCGGCCTGGGCTTCGGCGGGAGTTGTTTCCCAAAGGATCTGAGCGCGTTTATCAAGATCTCAGAACATTTGGGCTACGATTTCCGGCTCCTGCGCGAAGTGCAGCGCATCAACGCCGATCAGATGGAGCGGTTCCTCAAGAAGATCGCCGAAACACTTTGGGTCCTGAAAGACAAACGAATCGGCGTGCTGGGCCTGGCTTTTAAACAAAACACCGACGACGTGCGGCTCAGTCCTGCCATCGAGCTTTGCCAACGTTTGCAGCGGGAAGGCGCCATCCTGCGGGTCCATGACCCCAAGGCCATGGAAAAGGCCAAGGACCTGCTCAAGAATGTCACCTATGTCGATGACATGAACGATGTGGCGGAAGGCTGCGACGCGTTGGTCATCGCCACCGAATGGCCGGTGTTCAAAAAGCTCGACCTGGAGCGGGCCCGTCATCTGCTCACGCACCCGATCCTGTTCGATGGCCGAAATCTTTTTGACCCGAAGGAAATGGAAGAACTCGGCTTCATCTACAAAAGCGTCGGGCGTTAGGACAGGGGCTGTGAGCGCTGCTGTTGAGGTGGCCGCAGGGTTGATCTTTCGGGACGGCCGCTTGCTGATCACCCAGCGGCCGGCCGGCGGGCATCTGGCGGGTTTATGGGAGTTTCCCGGCGGCAAACGCGAGCCGACCGAATCCTTCCAAAGCTGCCTGAAGCGTGAGTTGCTGGAGGAACTCGGCATCGAAGTGGCCGTCCGCGAGGAGATTGATTCTGTCCGACACGTTTACCCGGAGAAAACAGTTTTCCTGCGCTTCTTTCGGTGCGAATGGTTGCGACACGAACCGCGAGCGTTGGGCTGCGCTGCCCTGGCCTGGATCCAGGCCGAGGAATTGGCTCAATACGAATTTCCCTCCGCCGACGCGCGGTTGCTCACGAAGCTTCGGGCTACGCCGGCCCTCTGGGGCTAACGAGGCAGAGCCTCAGACCAGCAAGGCGAGGACGATTCTTTGCAAGATTGGGCGCCTTGGAGTGCCTTGCCGCTCTGAGGCCCCGTTTCGTTAGAGTCCGACGCACGTCCTCCCAAAAACAAGAAAACCCCACCGTAATGCCGTGTGCGAACAGTTCCCTTGAACGACTAGGAACAGGTGGAACCGAATCGGCGGCGTTCGACTTCCAGTCAAGGCCTGTCGGTGGCCGGCGAAGTTAGGGCTCCGAGTTTTTCTAACTTACGGTTCAGGGACTTTGTTCGTAATCACGAACATGGCAGGGTTAATCCAAAATCGGACAAAACCTCGAGCAAATCCTGCAATCGGATTCCAAAGATCCATCGCCGAGGCCGCTCCGATGCGTTCCTCGCCGAATGCTAACTCAGTATCGACAGCCCAACGAACGTCCTCAAGATGAAAATCAAAATCTAAAAGCAAAACTTGGGTTGACATGGCCAATTTCTTTTCCTATGAGCGTCGCCGCCATGAAGGTTAAAGCCCGCCGGTTGCGCTGCGTCGCGTTTTTTTTCATCCTGCTGGCCGGAATATCTCCCAAGGACGCCCAGCCTGCCGCCGCCACCGCGGCCGCTCCGGTCCATTTTCGGGTCGCCACCTATAATCTCGAAAATTATCTGGACCAACTCATCGGCAATCGCCATCCCAAAACGGCGGAAGCCAAGGCCCAGATCCGGGAAAACCTCCGGCTGCTCAACGCGGATGTGCTCGCTCTGCAGGAAATGGGTTCCACCAACGCGTTATTCGAACTGCGCGCCTCCCTGCAGGCCGAAGGTTTGATTTATCCGTTTTGGGAGCACGTCAGCGGCTGGGACACCAACATCCATGTCGCTATCCTGAGCCGCTTTCCTATCACCCGCCGCCATCCGCATACCAACGAATCGTTCCTGCTGTTCGGACGCCGCTTCCGCGTCAGCCGCGGTTTGGCCGAGGTCGATATTCGAGTCAATGACCAGTACGAATTCACTTTGATCACGGCGCACCTCAAATCTCGCCGGCCTGTGCCGGAGGCCGACGAGGCGGAACTGCGCGAACAAGAGGCCTTGATTCTGCGCGACAAAATCACGGCTTTGCTGCAGACTTGGCCGAACCGGAACCTGATCGTCCTGGGCGACTTGAACGACACGCAGGATTCCAAGTCCACGCGCGCGGTCATCGGCCGAGGGCGTCATGCTTTGATCGATACGCGTCCAGCCGAACGAGAGACTGGAGAGCCGCGCGGCGCGTCTCAGGCCGAATCCATCTCGATGTCTTTGGCCCGGCGTGTCACCTGGACTCATTATTATGCCAAGGAAGATTCGTTCAGCCGGATCGATTATATCCTGTTGAGCGCCGGGATGGCTCGGGAATGGGACAAAGCAGATACCTATGTCCAGGCGCTGGCCAACTGGGGCGTCGGTTCGGATCACCGCCCGATCGTCGCCGGCTTTTTCGCAGAAGACCGTTAACGCGGCAGGACGGATGGCAACACGTCGCGACGCGGCTGGCGCGTGGGCGGCGCCTTGTCGACATATTCTTTCTCTTGCGCCCAGCCGTAGCGCCCGGTCAGCAACGGACGAAAGTTTCGTCGCATCTGTTCCTGGGCGTAATTGATAAAAACCAGGTTCTTCACCAGGCCGATCACCGGCAGGAGCAGCCCCAAGGTAAAGACCACCCCACAGGAAACAGGGATGATCAACACATACAACACGGTTTTGGTGACAGCCGTGGCGGGTTTGCGGCTGGCCAATCCCTGCCACAATCCGTAGCGAGCGACCGCCACCAAATCGAGGGCCCAGGAGAGAATAACAAACCCCACCGCCACCAGCACGGCAATGCACGCGCCCCACGGCGCATCCTCGGCGGCCCCCAGCAAATAAACCTGAGCCGCCAGCATGATGGTTTCCACCGTCAACAAAACGGCCACGGGACGGAGGAACAATTGTTTAAGCCCTTCGTAATGGCCTTCCACAATCTCTTTGGCAGAAAGCGGCGTCGACAACAGCAGCTCCAATGTTCCTGCATCGCGGGCCTCCGCAAACAAATGGCACGCCTCCGTCGACACCCAAAAGGCCAGTCCCATATGCAAGAGAAACATCACGGCCAGAATCCCAATCCCGGTTCCCAACGATCCGGACGTCAGCAGCCAGGCCGTCACAGCGCCGCCCAGGGTCACTGCCAACACCAGCCACAGCAAGGTCTGGCGGCGTTGCCCACGAATCACCAGCCAAACGGCCGGGTTGCCCCCGAGGATCATGGCCCGCCGCTCCGAATTGAATCCGCCCGGCGCCTGTGCCCGAGGGCCGCATCTCCACCAGCGCGAGCGACTTTCCACCACGACCCGATCCTGCCAGGTCCGTGGGAGAATCCAGCAGGCCCCAATCAAACATCCCCACGCCGCCACTTGCAGCAGCAAGATGGACATCCAGTACCGTTCCGCATCCATGCCATAGGCCGCGTCCATCGCCCCTTGAAACGCGGCCGCCGGTCCCAGCCAGGCCACCCAGGTGTTCGCCCATGGCCGATACCACAACAGCAACTGCGGCACGATCGCCGTTCCCAAGACTAGCCCCAAGGTCATCGACCAGGTCCGCCGCTCGTCGCGACTCGCCGCCGAGATCAGCAGCCCAACCGTCAGAGAAAAAAACAGCGTGCTCCCTAACACCAGCACCAGACGCCAGAACTCCGCAAAAGTCACCCCGCCCATCAAGAGCGAGATGGCCATGCACGGGAAAATCGCCAGCAACCCATAAAAACTGTTGAGGGATGACGCGATCAACTTGCCTAAGACCACATCGTAACTGCGCAAATCCGTCAGAAAAAGAAGCCCCAGCGTTCCGTCCCGCTTCTCTGCGCTCAGACAATCGGCCGTGTTGCGCGCCCCTTCGAGCAGGCAAAACCCGAAAGACAGCCACGCCATCGTTTCGAAGATCATTTTGCCGTAGCGTCCGCCGGCTTGATTTTGTCCGCCCACCGCCACCAGCAGGCCGACCAACAGAAACGCACCGACCGCGACAATCATACGAAACCGATAGGTGCTGCGCAGTCGCGCGCGCACGCGCAGCTCTCGATCCGCAATGGGCAGAAAGGTCATCTAGGTTTTTAGCGGCTCAGTGCTGTAGCGGCGGTCTATGACCGCCACAACGAGAAAGTGGAACGGAAGATCGGCGGTCGCAGACCGCCGCTACAGCAGTCAGCACGTTAAACATCTTAAACATCTTAAACATCTTCCGTCTCATCCCTCTTCATCGGCTCCACAAGATTCGCCTCAACTTCGCCCAGGAACCCGGCCTGGTGTCCCCTGATGCGTAACGTTCCACGGCCACGACCCGCAGTTCGGTCAACAGCCGGTGCCGCGCCCGGCCCCCAAACCAGCCATCGATCCCCACACTGATAAACACGTAAACGAAGACACTCATCCACAGGAAAACTGTTTCCGGCATGTTCCACACCAAATGGACCGTCAGCAGGCTGACGCCCAGCAGCCCCACCGGCAGCAGCAGGATCCGTAGGGCGGTGGCCGAGGAAGCCTGCGCGGCCGTTCTTGACACTGCGCCCATCCACCATCCCAGCCAGGCCATCGCCCACAAATCCGCCACAAAGATGATAATGCCGCCCAGGAAAAAACCCGAGATTAACCAACGATCGGCATCGGCCTCGCCCAAGGCGCAAATCCAGCCGGCCAGTTCCATCAGCACGAGGAACAAGAGCGGGTAGCCGAACTGCCGCCACAGCACCAACCGATGTCCACCCATCAGATCCCGCACGGACAGCGGCGTGGATAACAGTAATTCCAGTGCGCCCTGCTCACGATCCGTGGCAAAGGCGCTGCTGGCAAAATGCGTCAGCCATTGCTTGAAAAACAAATGCAACGCGAAGCCCACCACCAACAGCCAAAGCAAATCCACTCGACGGACTTGCAAGCCCCAGCACGACAGCCCGATGATCGCCGCGATGCTGCCCAGGAAAAGCCATGGATACCAACGCACCCGCACCTCCCTGCTCCCCAGCCAGAAAATCGGATTACGTCTCAACGCCCGGACGCGAAAGGCTGCGCGCGTCCTCGCGTTGCCCATCAGCATCCCGCGGCACCATTCACGCC
>Ga0247664_1000276_pt1 | contig 12937 bp, 28 predicted proteins | sample CNK05_metaG_FD_182715 | JGI IMG/M metagenome (GOLD analysis project Ga0247664, IMG submission 182715) | Soil microbial communities from Purdue University Martell Research Forest, Indiana, United States - CNK05 | ecosystem: Environmental > Terrestrial > Soil > Temperate forest > Bulk soil...
GTCATAGTGGTGATTCTGCCTTAAAAAACTTGTGGGATGGTTTCTAGTAGTTGCTGGTGGTGGGTGGTGGTGCTTGTTTGGGGGTGGTGGGGGTTGCTTGGTGGCTGGTGTTTTTCATGGCGGCGATCGAGGTTTTGACCTTGGCGGCTTGCTGTTTCGGTGTCTGGTCGCTCATGCTGTCCTTCCCTGAACGTGTGTATCCACGCTTCTGCGTGGTGGTGGGGGTGACCTTCTTGGTTGAAGGATCGGTGGCTTTTCCGCTTGGTTGCTTGGGTTCGTAGGCGCCGGCGTTCATGCGGTCACGGTACGCCGTCACTTCTTCGCTCCTGGCTTGGGTGTGTTCGGCACAGCAGCGACGATACCTAGGCCCGCTAGGAACGCGATCGCTGCGGCAACGTAATCGTGTGCGTTCCATCCACCGCTTGTGGCCGCGAGGACTGATAGCCCTGCGACAAGCGCTCCGCTGATCGCCTTGAGGTATGCCTGAACCACTGGTGGTCCCTCCGTTCGTGACAGGGCCACGTCAGGGCTTCACCCTCAGTGGGCCAAGGACACTCCATCAACCTGTGTCTATAGCAGGATGGTCGGTTGGTGCGGTGTTTCCTGTTCAGCCACCAGCACCAACCAAAATCATCCGATCCAACAGCCCCAAGGCCGACACCTGCAACTGCTTCACGGTAGGAGCGAGTGCGTCCCCGACTGCGGCCCAGGCCGCGGCCCAGGCTGCGGCCCCGACTGCGTCCCCGACTGCGTCCCCGACTGCGTCCCCGACTGCGTCCCAGGCTGCGTCCCCGGCCGCGTCCCCGACTGCGTCCCAGGCTGCGGCCCCGACTGCGTCCCCGACTGCGTCCCAGGCTGCGTCCCCGGCCGCGTCCCAGGCTGCGTCCCCGGCCGCGTCCCAGGCTGCGGCCCCGGCTGCGGCCCCGGCCGCGGCCCAGGCTGCGTCCCCGGCTGCGGCCCCGACTGCGTCCCCGAGTGCGGCCCTGGCTGCGTCCCCGACTGCGGCCGACGCCTTACGCGCCGTGTCTAGTGTCGGCTGCGCCTGCCTAGCGGTCTGCGGTGACACGATCGGCGCAAGAGCCTCCAACAGCTGTGCCTCAGCGGTCAGACCGGCCAGCCTTAGGAACGCCGGAGCGCACTCACGGGCGAGCCAATCCGTCGCCAACCATGCGCGAGTTTCCTCATCGGCAGGGCCGGTGTTCGTCCCTACGACTCGGACGATGTACGGCTTCAACATCTGCCTGTCCTCGGTCGGAAGCGAATCGTTCCACGACCTGAGAAACGCACCGATGGCCGGCGATACACACTCGGGATGATCCGACCACGGCTCACCCGCTACATACGCGACGGCTTCCATCACGCAGGCGTTTACGAGGCCGTTGTTCGGCGGCTGATGCGCCCCATGCCCGAGTTCGAGCTTCTCGATGTAGGGCAGCTTGCTTTCGATCACGCTCACGATGTTCTCCTTTTCGTTTCCTGTTCGCTCATGGCTGCACCACGGGGGTAACCGACGCGAACTTGATCCTCCCCACTGTCCCCCGAAACCGCCTCAGCCGCTTCGCGAGCGTTGCGTTCATCGGCGTAGGCCATCAAGACCGTGAACAGCGCCTTACAGATGAGATCGAAGTTCGCTGGTGAGATCGCCTCATCAGCCGCAAGCCGCATCAGCGTGTCGTCAATGCCTACGAACGACGGATGCGAACGGCGCAGCACGTCACGAAGGGCTTGCAGCTCTGGGTCTGTGTGTTCGCTCATGCTTGCTCCTTCTTTGGGTGGGCGGCAAAAGCCGCCCGTAGTGGATTCGACTACCTCGTAGAAGCCATCCCAGCGCCGCGTAACTAGCCCTTCGTCTACGAGATCGCGGACGATGTGCCAGACGTAAGTGCCCCACAGCAAGCGTGTGGCCCCGAGTGCGTCACAGACATCCTCAACGAGCCATTCGGCAGGCAGACGCAGCGCGGCCTCGCGAATCTCACGGTCTGAGAACGACGGCCCGAAGTAAGTCGCGGGACGTGTGACCTCAGCCATCACGCCTCACCTGCGGCCCATTCGGCTGCATCGGAGGTTGTGAAGGGAACGAGCACGTAAGAGTTCACGTTCACGTCCTGGACTTCGCGCAGTGTGCTCATGCTGGTGGCTGCGCCTTCTCAGTCCGAGGCAAAATCAGCCGGCCAGATGCAACCTCTTCGAGAACGCTGCGCTGACCTGCAAGGAAACCCTCGCACCACTCATCGCTGAAGTCGGAAATGTCGCAACCGATCGGTTCAGTCTCTGCGCGGTGAAGAAGCGAATCCCAGTAGCTCATGGCTGCGCCTTCTCAGCCCGCTGCAAACGATCAATCTCCGCTGCGATCAACGCGCCAGCCTTAGTGAGAACGTCAATCCGGCTGTGCTGAGTGACGCCATCGTCCCAAGGCCAACGGATGATCTTCTTGGCTACCACAATCAGCGCGCGTTCATCGTCGTGATGCTCGATTCGAGCCGGTGAAGCCAACCATGCTGCCGCCTCCGCCAACTCCCCTTGATCGTGGCTATCGTCGTGCGCTGCCGACCAGCCTTCGGCGTCGATCTGCCGCTGGCGCTCGGCCCGGATCAGGTCGAGTGCGTTCATGGCTGCGCTTTCTCCCAGGTGGCAGGGTCGTTCCACCGAACCGGGCTATCGAGAGTGATGCCTGGTTTACGGAATGGCCTCTTGAACGGCACCAGCGGCTTGCCTGCCGTCTGTGCTCCGCATTTCAGGCACATCAATAGTTCGCAATCCGCTGCGGTAGTCGTGGCGCAAACAACCGGGTTGACGCGCCAGTCATGGTCACAGTCCACCGCACCGGCCGGGAAGCCACGAAACGCAAGCAGTTCAGACATCGCAGAAGAACCTCCCGAACAACAATCTCGGCGTACGGGTGGTCAGCCAGACCAGCGGCCCACCGTCAGGGCGATTCCAAACCACTTGAACCGGCCCGAAAGCAGCCCATGAATACGTCACACTGCGTTGAAAACCGAACTTCATCCACATGACTTCTCCTTGTTAGTAAGACCGCTCAGAGAGCGGGGCGAGGGGGCCGCACTACGGGGCAGACCGTCCTCCTTGCGGCTTGTCAGGCCACCCCGCTCTCTCAACGCCTCAGACATCCCGTCCTTCCTCCGCTACCGGCGCGGAAGCGCCACCCATCTTCTCTTTAGCCTCTGGCGTGTAATCAGGCGCGGCGTTCAACCAGTCGCTCGTTGCCGGGTCATCGAACGATCGGACAAGCCAGCCAGTCTCATACGCTTCCGCAGGGTTCGCATGAGCCCAATCGTGACACCTGAAGCAGAGCGGTACGAGGTTTGCTTGTGAGTGGTCGCCGTGTCGTCGGAGTTTGCGGTGGTGCAGATGGACCGCTTTGGTTCCGCAGCGGAGACAGTTCAGGTTCATGCAGGCATCTCGAAATCCGGACGGCCAAGATCGGCTAGATATGCCTCATAGGCGGTGCGTGGCTGGTCCTCTTCGCGGTCCATCAGGTCGAACCGTTCCTCGTCCTCACGCTCACGGTATTCGCTCATGCGAAGAACTCCCTTGACGCCTTCACCAGCTCACGCTTGTAGGACAGGCCAAGTTTGTTGCGGAGGTGGATCAAATGGGTTTTCACGGTGTTCGCGGTGATGCCGAGTTCGTCCCCGATCTCCTGGACGGAGAGGCCGTCTCCGGCGAGCTTGAAAACCTGGGTTTCGCGTTCCGTAAGGGTGACTGTCATATAGATGGGTTATAAACCTTGTGGTTGAAAAAGTCAAGGTAACCTGTTAACCTGAACATATGACAGACACACTAGCTCAGGCGTTGCTGGCTGTTCAGCGGGAGATGCCGGCGATCGAACCAGACGCGATCAACCCGCACTTCAAGTCGAAGTTCGTCAGCCTTGATCATCTATTGGCCGTCACGTTGCCGGTGTTGCACCGGAACGGGATCGTTCTGGTTCAGATGCCGTCGACCGGACTTGACGGAACACCAGCCCTTACGACGATCCTTCTGCATGAGTCGGGCGAGCAAGTCAGCGGTGAGATGCCGTTGATCTTGCCGAAGAACGACCCCCAAGGCCAGGGATCGGCACTCACCTACGCCCGTCGTTACGCCCTCTCCGCGGCGTTGGGGATCTCGGCGGAACGAGATGACGACGCGGAATCCGCCACGTCCTCCGCGGAGCAGAAGGACCGCGAGGAGCGGATGCGGGAGAAGATCGGTTCTCTGGCCTTGCAGGCCGATCAGTTGCGCGGCGAGGAGATCGGAACTACCTGGCGGGAGATCGCTGAGTTGATCGTGTGGCGGTCTGACCCGGACGGCAACATCGAACCGTATTCAGCCGCCAAGGATTGGGACAGCTGCGACGAAAAGGATCTGGAGTTCATCGGCCGTGAACTCGCAGCGTTCATCGAGCAAGGCGCGCAGGGGTCGTTGTTCGAGCAGGCCAGGACACCGTTTTGACAGCACATGCTGTTTCCCACGGCACATACTGACGGTCGCGCATCGTGAGCGCAAGGGCTCTTAACTGGGCTTGGGGTCAGAAGCCCAAAACCACCAGCCAGAAGCTAGTCCTGGCGGCTCTTGCCGATCGCGCTGATGAGGACGGCTACTGCTTCCCTTCTAACCAGTGGCTAGCTGACAAATGCGCGCCCATGCCGAAGGACACGGTGCGCCGGGTGATGTGCGAACTGTCAGACCAAGGACTGGTTGAGAAGGTTCAGAGACGCCGCAGACAGGACGGAAGCTGGTCGACGTGGGAGCTTCATTTGCCGGTCACCAGCGCGCACCCATGCGCGGTGGACCAGCGCGCACCAGTGAACGCACCAGCGCGCACCCATGCGCGGTCAAGAAGAACCGAAGATAGAACCGAAAGAGAAGTAGCTAACGCTACTTCTCGCCAGCCGGATGTTCTTTGGGACCGTTTGGTGCAGATCATCGGTGAGGAACCGAAGACAAAATCGGAGCGTGGCCGGTGGAACCACGCCCTGAAAGAAATGCGGGACGCGCAGGCAACACCCGACCAGCTCACCCAAGTTGCTCTGTCCTACCGAAAAACCTGGCCGGAGATGACGCTGACTCCAACAGCCCTGGTGGCGAACTGGACGGTCCTAACCGCCAACGGCACATCAACGAAGGATCTCCGCGCCACAGCCCTGCAAGCCCGAATGGAGGCCCATGGAACGCATCAAGAACCTGTCTAGTGACGACGTGTGCCCGGACTGCGCCGACGAAGGACTAGCCTGCGCCGCCCTCAGACCATCAGCCGATCGTCCGGAACCGGAGTACTCCTACGAAGAGTTCGGGCCGTGCCCGACGTGCGAGCGCGGGTTCCAGGTCGAGTTTCCGCCGGAGCCTGCTGTGGGGCCGTGGGGGAAGTCCGGCTACTGGCGCGGACGCCCAGCAACCGTAATCTCGTCCCCTGTGAAGCATCCGAGGTTGGCCACAGCGAAGGAGAACCAGGCCGGGATCGCGATGTTGGAGAAGATCGAACTAAGGCACCTCGAATGGTGACCGGCCGCAAACCCACCCGGCGGCCGTCGTTCAAGCTGGGATATAGGCGGGCGATCAGCGGCGATCTTGAATTCGGCCATATCTGCCCTAACTGTGCGGGGCCGAAGACGGATCAGGCGTTGCGGTGCCGTCACTGCTGCAACGAAAGCCAGATCGTCCACGGCAACAGCCGCCGCGGGATCCTGGCCGGATATACGGGCGCCCGGATCGTCAACTACCACGGACCCGGAACATGACGACACAGCATCAACGAGGAGAACTCGCCTCGCTGATGGACTATCTGATCGGTCAGGAGCCGAGGGTGCATTACGGCCAGATCAGGCCGATGCCCACCGCACACATCAAAAACCTGGTTCAGCTCCATCAGGAGATCGTGAGCCCGAAGGGTGTGACTATGGACTGTTCCGAGTCCGTCACCCTGATCTGCCGGTTGGCCGGACTGCGGGACCCTAACGGGCTTGGCTACAACGGCGACGGCAACACGGAAACGATGCTGGGCCACCTCCGCCACTACTACAACCCCGGATCGGCCGGTGTCGGTGCCCTGGTGGTGTTCGGGGTCGGGAGGCTGTCGACGGAGCATGTCTGCATGGTCCGCAGGACAGGGAGTGACCCCATGTTGTTCTCGCATGGGCAGGAGCGCGGTCCGATCTATCTGCCACTCTCGGTCGAGCGCAAATACCACGTTCCCCCGTACACGTTCCTGTCGATCGCCGCCCTCTAGGGCGAGGACCCGTAACCGAGGAAGGGAATGGAGGCATTCTTGCCCCACTTTCTAAGCTATTGGCCTTATTGCATTCCGTCGCTGTTCTTGGTTCCGTACCTGCCCACTGGCATGCGCCGAAGTGGTGGCTAGGCCACCCGTCCCCTAACGCAACGGGGGCTTGGTGTATCCATGAGCATGAGGGGGCATGGAACGCCAACACTGGCAACGGCTACTACGGTGGAATGCAATTCACCCTTTACACATGGCGTTCCGTCGGTGGTGTCGGGTTCCCGCATCTCACGAGCCCGAGGGAGCAGCTGTATAGGTCTTGGCTGGTGTGGCTGAGGGACGGCCGTTCCTGGCGGGAATGGGGAACGTCGTGGGCTTGCAATCTTCGTTGATTCTTATCCGACGTTTGTGGCAACATTTCCACAGATGCTCTGTGGACATAAACCTTCGGAAACAGGTTCTAGACCGGGACCGTGACCGTTGCACGGTCGGCGGCCTGCTGGGTACGCCGTGTTTGGGTCGTTTGCATGTTCACCACATCAACCCGCGCCGGGAAGCCCAGAATCTGATCAACGACCCGGACAACCTCGCAACGGTCTGTGCGCGTCATCATGCGCACTGGGAGGATCTGAGACGGCAGATCCTTCACCACCGCGAGCCGGAACCTGTTCGTTGCCACCATCGCCATTTGACGCTGGATGGCCGGTTGCAGTGCGAAGCTCGTCTGGCGCGGCGCAGAGTAGAAGCGTAAAGACCGCCTGGAAGGCCACAGGAAGCCTCCTAACGCCCTCGTAGGGTGTTTGGGCGGTCTAGGCTGTCCAGACCGGGCAGGTCGTCACACGGACTACAGGTGAACGACTGGTGGTGGACGAACGTGCCGCAGTAGTGGCACCTACGACGGGGTTTGAGCAGCCCCGACCCAGGAGGATGCGGTAGGGGTCCCACAGCCACGGGAGAGATCTTGACTGTGGTGGGGCTGCTCAACGCAGACCGCAACGGGAGTAAACGGTCTGCGTTCAACAGTCTCAGATGGAGCGGATCTCGAACAACAGCCGTTCATCACCCCGGGCGTACCGGTTCCGGATCCTGCGACGGCTCCGGGCTCGCCGGGTGGTCCGGACGGCGTACCAAGACTCGAACCCGGACGCAATGCAGGCAAGGATCATCACCGCCCCCATCCCTTGTGAGTGCTGCCCGATCGGGAACGCCAACACCCCGCAGAACACCGACACGGCGGCGAGGAGACGTGCGAACGCGAAGCTGTGGATATCAGCCAGGGATCTCACTGGCAGTACCAGAGGGCACGGGCGACCCATGAGGAATCAGGGGCGTACAAACGGATGAGATAGAGCAGGTTCATCAGGCTCCTTCGGTGAGTTGGATAAGACGCCGACGGTCCGGTGAGCGACGAATCAAGCCTTGGTTTTCGAGGATCCCGAGCTGGTGATGAACCCAGCCGGGACTCCTGAGTCCTGCCTGTTCCGCGAGTTCACGGATCGTGGGCGGGTATCCGTTCGCTTCCTGGAAGGAACGAACCGCGTCGATCAGATCCGCTTGCGTCGAGGTCAGGACGGCCATGCGCTCACCTTGACGGAACCGCTGTTCGGTGTCAAGGGAACATACGTTCTAGTTGCCGTAGATCAACGCGTGAACCCACGGTGACAACGCGATCACCAACGCCACGATGGTCGCCAGGATTTTGTCGCCGCGGGTCCATCTCCGGTCATCACGATCACGCCGGATTTCTTCCGCGACCTGCAACGCTGCGTGGGCCGCGTTCGCCGCTGCCCTGTCGTTTTCCAGGCTGTGGATTCTGCCACTAAGTGATTCGTTGCGTGGCGGTCCGTCGATCCTTAACCGCAGCGCATCAATTTCGCGGCCGTGGTTCGTGACTCGCTGCTCCAGCCGAGCCCCACGAGCCTCCATTTTAGCGAACAGCCTTTCAAGGCTCTCCTCAGAAGAAGCCATCCGGGACCCCTAGGCGTTCCATCCGTCTCCCCATAGACCGTCAAGGTTCTCGAACCATCGGCTGAACTGGGGACCAACCGTGTCCAACGAATACAGTTCGAGTGCCTTGGCGCGGATCGAGGGCCGGTCGATCTCACGCGCTAACGCAACTGCTTCAACGCCTTCTTGCAACGTGCTGAACCTGTACCCGGTCACACCCGTTTCCACCGTTTCGCGGAACGCCCCGAAATCGGTGCTCACAGCCGGGGTCCCGGCGAGCATCGCCTCCACCGCAACGCCGCCAAAAGGTTCAAGGTAGAGGGTGGGACACAGCAGGGCTTCTGCTCCTTCGAGGAGCTGGGCTCTTTCGGTGATTCCCACTTCTCCAACATATTCTATGTTGCCGCTGACATGGATTTCCGGGCTGGTCACATAGCCCGGTCCGTGGTCTGTCGCTCCTGGTCCCGCTATCAGCAGTTTCCGTCCGGCGCGTTCCGCGATCTGCGCGGCAACATGCAGTCCCTTCCTCGAAACCAGCCGTCCGAGGAACAGCAGGTAGCCGCCATCACCCTTCCCGCACCGGGGGAAATCCTGGGGGTCGAAGAAGTTGGGAATCACCCGGTCGTAGAAATGTCCGTTGACGATGTTGCGTTGCCCGTAGATGTAATGCATCCACGCCGAACTTTCAAAGGCGCGGTGTTGGGCGAAGATGCCGTGGTAGCCAACCGCCCACTCCGCCACCGTCAGGGCGGGTAGGGAGTTAGCTACGGGCTCCTGACAGGAACCGGCAACAGGGCACAACAGGTCACGGGGTTCGGCTCGTTCCCTGATCTCCTTGACGGATCGCAGGTTTGATTCGCGCCAGTAAACCTCCCGGGTGTCCCAGTTGAACGGTGTCAGAACGGTGTCGAACCCGTCACCGAACCACTCCTGACGCTCCGCCTCGGTAACCGTCGTGACATGCTCCACGTCTTCAACATCACTTATTTCGGGGCCGTAGAGGGTGATGTCGTAGGCCTGCGCCAGCATCATTGAGCAGAACTTCCGGACCTTCTGGGTATAGGCGCAACTCGAAAACTCAGCGGTTGTTTGCGTGTTCGGCAACGCCAGAACATGCAGACGCATTAGCCCATCCCGTACACGGTTATTTGCGAACCGGCGATAAACGAGGATCCGTCCGTTGGTGTTAACGTCACCTCGTTCACTGCTGCTGTTGACGCCCACACCCCCCCACCGTTAACGGTGATGTTCGTTGATCCCGCAAACACGGTGTTCTGGTAATTCCAGAGCTTCCAGCCGGTCGTTTGGGAATAGCCGGGAACACGGAAGTCTCCGATCCCGAAACTGTTGGCGGTGCCTGTGGCTGCCGGGACGGTGACAGATGCACCACCGGAGTTCGACTCGTCCGCGTCGCCTGTTGCCGATCCGACGTAGTTGAATTCGTTGTGGTAGTGGCCTGCGGTGCTGTCGGCGTTGAACGTCAACCTGCACAAGCTCGTTGCCTGGCTAGCCTTGTTCGTTCTGGCGTAGATCTGGATCCACAGGTCTTTGTAGCCCGCGCCGATCGAGGACACGTCGAGGGTGGCTGAGGTTCCGGAAAGGATCTGGCTTCCGATCAGCGTCATTCCGCCCGCCGCACCCGCCCCTGTTGCCCCCTGCGGACCTGTGGCGCCGGTTCCACCTGCCGACCCTGCTGCCCCGGTGGCTCCTGTCGCTCCAGCCGCACCGGCTGGTCCGGTTGGGCCTTGCGCGCCGACGCTTTTCAACTGTCCGGCGGCGTCGTAGTGTTTCCAGCTCACGACTGGTCCAACCCTGACGCGGTGAACGTCATCCCGGTTGCTGACGCTACAGCCTGGATCGTCTCGGTTCCCGTCAGGACGAGGAGGCCGTCGTATTCGGCTTTGCCGCCCGCATCAATAGAAACGGTGGGGAGGATCAGGTTCGCGTCGGCTACCCCGCCGATGCCCAATTTGATCGTGATCGCCCCTGCGCTGTTGTTGACGATCTCCATCGACTTGATCGTGTACGTGTGCGCGGCGGTTCCGGTGAACAACGTGGATGTGCCGTTCGCGATGTTCGCGGGTCCGGTGATGCGTTTAAGGGTGTCGGTCATTCGGAGCCTCCGAGCGCGATGATAAGACCAAGGGAGGTTGACGCCGCCGCACCCGTCGCTCCCGTCGCTCCGACACCAGACGGTCCAGCAGGACCTGTAGCTCCTGTCGCCCCAGCCGCACCGGAGGACGCTTGGCCGAGCAGGAACTGTGTTTGGATCGTGTCTAACGCCAATACCGACGTGTAGAGTGCTACTTCATCGACGGTGCCAGCAATGTTGGCGTTGATGAACCCGCCTCCGTTCGGGCATCCCCCGCCAACAGAGAGCGCATGAAGATGATCAGCCAGCGGATGACCGGCCATCGACGGCGTATGCGTCACATCAAGAACACCGTCCACATAGATCCTCATGTCTGTTGCGTCGAACGTGCAGACGATGTGGTGTCTTGCGCCGTCGTTGATGACGATCGAACCGGTCGCCAGAAACCCTGTTCCGGCGGTGTTGAAGACCACATAGTTCGTTCCCCCACCGGGGTCGATCGTGACGTTGAAGAACCTGCCGTTCGCTGATGACGTGTCGGCCCCGATGATCGTCGGCAACGCGTTAAACGCCAACGATCCAGCCGTGGTTGTCTCAGCCCAACACTCCACGGACATCACCCCGAACCCTGTGAGGCCGGTCAGGGTTGCCCCAGGGTCACCGATCACCACGTTGTCGTTCACACCGTCGAACCGGGCTGCTGTTCCGTCCGCCAACCCGGCAACACCCAATGTTGGGTGGGCTGTCGGATCGACCACTGCTGCCCCGTCTACGCCGTACACGCCGTCCTGTCCGTTCCCTGACGAATCAACCGCGGCGGTTGTGCTGGTTCCTAGCTCATCGAGTTTCCAGTAAAGGACCAGTCCGCCTTCGGGGTTGTTGATGATGGCGTTGCTGTATTGGCTGGTCGGGAAAACGATCCGTAACGGATCGGCTCCGCCGGGGAGATGGTCGCGGGCGTGAAGAACAGGTTTTTGGCTCATGTCAAACCTGTGGAGTCGGCCGGGATCGGCTGCAAATCAAGGCTCAACGTGACGTAGGCGTAGTCCGGGTTTAGGGGTCGTACTTCTTCATGGATGCCCAAGATGAGGAATGGTTCGGCGTTGAACACATAGGCGGATGAGGTGTCGCCGGGGCCGCGGACGGTCACTTCGGCCATATCCGCGATGTCTGCGCCACAGAGGAACGCCCAGTTCGCCGCAGCACCGGTAGCGGAGGGATGCTGCGACTTGAACGTGATCTGTGTTACACGGTTGTGGGCTTCCTTGTAGTTGTTGATGATGAACTGCGCCATTGCCGCGGTTTCGTCTATCGCTGAATTTCCTGTGAGAATTCCTGCGCCGGGTGTGGTCATCGTCGCCACACCGGTCGCTGTTGGATGTGCAATCAGCAGGTTTTCGGCGGACCATGGGCGGAACCCGAACTGAGAGAGCGACGCCGAATCAGACTTGGTTTGGGCGGCCATGGCTGTAGGCGTGACCTGCTCAACATCCGACATTCCTTGTGGGGTGCAGAGGGCGTAGTTGAAAACCTTGGAGCCGCCGCGGTTGTAGGAGAACTCCCGGATGTGGGCCATCGTGGTCGGGGACGCCGTGACGGCTTTTCCGTCTCCTAAATGCCAGCGGTGGAAGTCCCATGCGGCCCCCGCCCCTGATGCGGTTCCGTCCGGGTCGAACACAGCCAACCTGCCGTGCGCCTGGAGTCGGCCGATCCGGTCGACGTACACGTTCGCGACGGTTGGGAGTTCGGCGTCGGCGGCGTCCTCTATCACCTGCAACACCGTGTCACCCGGAGAATACGTAGCCTCCGCGGCATACACATTCATCGTGAAAATGCTGTAGAGAGCCGAATCGATGCCTGCATTGGCTAGCGCCTGTGTGATGCGGTCTTGGGCGGTGGCGTTGTCGAAGAAGATGTTTCCCTGCTTCGACACCGGTGGTGTGTCTCCGAAGGATCCGTCGGGGAACATCTCGATCGCGGACAGGATCGCGAACATGTCCACGCACGACATCCGCAACCTCGTAACTCCCACGGTTGTTCCCAAAGCGTTCTGACGTACCCATGGGTCTATCTGATAGTCGAACTCGTCAATGAACCCACGAAACCTGGTTGACCAGGTTGAGGCGACGGGGTTCCACAACTCGATCTTGATCTGGAGTAGCGGCTCCAGAAGGCCGTAGTAGGGGCTGGAGCTGTTGGTGGGGTCCAACGTGCCGTCGCGGTCGTTGATGGTGACAACAGCTGTTCCGGTGTCGGTGCGGTCAAACTCGAACTGGCGTCCACGGTCGATCGTGTAGCCAGACACAAACCCGTCGTCGTCAAGAGCGGTCCAGGTTGGGGTCGGTTCGAGGGTGGGGTCGTTGAACGCCACCGAAACCTTCACACCACCGGCCATTTAGTGTCTTCCGGCGTAGGGGCCGCGACGGCTCACGGCACGTCTGGAGCTGGCGCGTTGCTGGTGCGGCGTCACCACATCCGCCAGGGTTTTCCCGTCGACCTGCAACACCACATGGGTTGTGATGGCTCCGGCTCCGCTGAACGCTAACGAACGGCCGCCAGGGACTGTTCCATGGACGCCGATCTGGGACAACCTGGCTTGCAGGATCCTCGCGGTCACCGGGTCCAACCCTAACCCTGCCAGCAGGGCGGCTGTGTTCGTGTGCGAACCGGGTCAGGTT
>Ga0247664_1000277_pt1 | contig 12927 bp, 11 predicted proteins | sample CNK05_metaG_FD_182715 | JGI IMG/M metagenome (GOLD analysis project Ga0247664, IMG submission 182715) | Soil microbial communities from Purdue University Martell Research Forest, Indiana, United States - CNK05 | ecosystem: Environmental > Terrestrial > Soil > Temperate forest > Bulk soil...
GCATAAAACAACCAGGCCGCCGTCCAGATCGTGAAATAACCCCGCTTGGTGTAACGATTCAGGTAGCAGAACAGCCCGACTAACACCCACACGCTCAACAGCGAAACCAGCAGAGCCGCGCGCAAGTACTCGCGCGGAAACGCCAAGTCAAAGCCGCTCACATCCATAAAGTTGTCCCGGACCGGCCTCGGACGCGCCGACCCTTCTCTATTTCTATCGGTTGGAGCAGGAGAAGAATGAAGGGCGCTTGGTTGTTGGTTGCTGGGTGCTACATGTAGCACCCAGCAACCAGACTGCAGCATTGCGCCGCCCAACTGAACGTGCCAGAAACAAGCCATGAACAGCCAAACTTTACAGCCGTGTGGAGATTGAAGAGCCAATTGGCATGCGCCATTTTCTGTGTCGGTTTCTTCCTCGCGGTCGTGCCGGCGCGAGCTCTGGACGTTGGCGTGGGAAGTTGTGACATCACTCCGGACGTGACAGGTCACAAGGTGCCTCTGGCTGGCTACGGTGCTCGCCAAGGACGTCCGTCGACAGGCGTGCATGATCCGTTGCACGCCAAAATGCTTTTCTTCCGCGATGGCCAGGCGTCCATGGCCCTGGTCACGTGCGACCTGCGTTCCGTAACACCGCAACTCAAGCAACAAATACTCCAGAAGACCGCCAAGCTCGGGCTCAGTGCGGACACACTTTTCCTGTGTGCCTCCCATACTCACGACGGCCCCTCCATTTTCCCCGAGAAGTTTTGGCAATTACAGTTTGGCGAGTGCGACCCGGCTGTGGTGGACGGCATCAGCAGTGCCATCGCCGGTGGACTGCAGGTGGCGGCGGGGAACCGGGCTCGGGCCCGAGTGGGCTTCGGTTCCGAGCGCGTGGACGGATTTACCCGCAACCGTCGTTGGCGGTACGACAACCAGGCTCGGCTGACCGCTGGAGAGACGCCCGCCGCGAACCCGATCTTGTCCGTTCTGCGCGTAGACAGCGATGATGGCAAATGCCGGGCGCTGTTGGTCCATTTCGCCACCCACCCGACTCTGCTGGGCGCTTCCAACATGTTCATCTCTGCCGAATGGCCGGGTGTTCTGCAGCAGGAGCTGGAAACCGCGTTCCCCGGCGCGGTCGCACTCTACTGTAACGGGGCCGAGGGCGATCAATCCCCCGCCGACGCCAAAGGCGACGGCGAGTTTCAGCGGGTCAAGGATTTCGGGACACGTTTGGCCAAGCGCGCGCAAGTGGTCGCCCGGACGATCGAAACCAAACTGGACCAACCCATCGGCATCGTCCGGATCACGCCGGACCTGCCGCCCATCGGGTTCAGTCCTGGCGCCCTCAACGGCCCGTACAAATCCTTCGAGCCGCTGGCGCGCGCAGCCCTTCCCCGGCAGGCGGAAATTCAGGTGATGCGCATCGGCGATACGGCGCTGGCCGGGTTGCCCGGTGAACCGATCTGCGAAGTGGGCCTGGACGCGCAGAACCAGGCCGCCATGGCCTTCAAAAACGTGCTGATCATCGGCCTGGCCAACGATTACCTCGGCTACATCGTCAGCGAAAAGGAATATCACCATGGCGGCTATGAAGTGGATGAACGCTCCTATTACGGCCCCCAATTAGGCCGCCTGCTCGCTTCGAAAGCCGGTGACGCCGCCAGGAAACTCGCCGAGTCGCGCTAACCGAATTTTATGCGAGCGCAACCATTAACATTTCTTCGACACCTCCAAGCAACCAACACAAGAAACCAATGAGCGCGGCTGACAGCACATTGTTCGGCAACTACCAGTTCGAAATTTACTCTCCTGAATCGGCGTCGAAGCCAAAGATCCCCTTCACCTTCGCCGAGCTGGAACAGCGCGCGGGCGAAAAACTGAGTCAAGGCGCGTTCGGTTATGTGGCCGGAGGCGCTGGCGCCGAAGAAACCATGCGCGCGAACCGTGAGGCTTTCGCGCGCTGGCAGATCGTCCCCCGGATGTTGCGCGACGTGTCTTCGCGCGATCTGCGCACGACCGTGCTGGGGACCGCCCTGCCCGCCCCATTGATGCTGGCGCCGGTCGGAGTGCTGAGCATTGTCCATCCGGAGGCCGAAGTGGCGGTGGCTCGCGGCGCAGCAGGATTGGGAGTGAACCTGATCGCGAGTACGGCGTCCTCGCGCACCATGGAGGAGATCGCTCAGGCCATGGGATCGAGTCCGCGTTGGTTCCAACTTTATTGGCCCAAGAGCCGGGAACTTGCCGCCAGTTTCCTGCACCGAGCGGAGCAGGCCGGTTATCAGGCGATCGTCGTGACGCTAGATACCTGGCTCCTCGGCTGGCGGCCCCGCGATCTCAAAGGATCTTATTTGCCGTTCCTGCGCGGGGAGGGCCTGGCCAATTATCTGTCCGATCCGGTCTTTTGCGCCAGCCTCGCCAAACCGCCGCGGGAAGACATGGCCGCAGCCATAGCCCATTGGACGGCGTCGTTTTCCGACCCAAGCGTGACCTGGGAAGACCTCCACTTCCTGCGCGAACACACGCGCCTGCCCGTCGTGCTCAAAGGCATCCTCCATCCTGACGATGCCCGGCGCGCCGCCGATCTGGGCATCGATGGAGTGATCGTTTCCAATCACGGCGGACGCCAAGTTGACGGCGCCGTCGGCGCGCTTGACGCTCTGCCCGGCGTGGTCGCCGTCGCTGGAAAAATGACCGTGCTCTTTGACAGCGGCATTCGCACGGGAGCGGACATAGTGAAAGCGCTGGCGCTGGGCGCCAAGGCCGTGCTGGTGGGCCGGCCCTACGTCTACGGTTTGGCCTTGGAAGGAGAAGCCGGGGTCAGAGCTGTCCTGCGCGCGTTGCTGGCCGAATTGGATCTCACCATGGCGCTCTCCGGCCTGTCGCAGGTTGGCCAATTGACGGCGGACTTGCTGAGGCGGGGCTAGCGGGGTTCGGGGTTCAGGGTTCAGGGTTCAGGGTTCAGGGTCCGGGAACCGGGAACCCGGGAACCGGTAACCGGTAACCGGTAACCCGTAACTACGTCCTCGCTTCGAGGAACGCCTTCAATTCGGCGGCGGCTTTGCCGCCGAAGCCGGGTACGGCCGCGATTTCCTCCAGACTGGCCAGACGCAGACGCTGCACGGAACCGAATTTTTTCAGCAACGCGGCTTTGCGCTGTTCCCCGATGCCGGGGAACTCATCAAGAATACTCTCGGAGATGCGTTTGATTCGCAGTTGGGCGTTATAAGAATTGGCGACACGATGAGATTCGTCGCGAATTCGTTGGAGCAATTTGAGCGCACCAGTGTCATGGCTTAGCCGGAGGGGTTCATCCTGGCCGGGGCGATAGATCTCTTCGAATTCCTTGGCCAACCCAATGACGGGGATGTGGGCCAGGCCGAGCTTGGCTAGTTCGGCGCAGGCTGCGTTCAATTGGCCCTTGCCGCCATCGATCAGGATCAGGTCGGGCATGGACGGCTTGAGCGGCACGGGATCCTTGGGAGCCTGCCAGCGTTGCGCGACCAGGGTGCGGAGTTCTTCCACGATGGCGCGGCGAGCTTCGGGATCTTCGTCTGCGGCGGCGGGCGGCTCGCCTTGTTGTTCGCGTAACAGACGCGAGTAACGGCGGCGGATGGTTTCGGCCATGCAGGCGAAATCGTCCTGGCCGGTCACTGTCTTTATTTTGAACCGACGATAATTGGCGCGGTCCGGCCGGCCCTGTTTGAAGCTGACCAGGGAAGCGACGGCGAATGTTCCGCTGATGTTCGAGATATCGAAGCCTTCGATGCGGGCAGGCGGGCCGGGGAGACCCAGCACGCGCGCAAGTTCTTGAAGATCTTTGGTGGGATCGATGGCGACGGGCAACTTGTAGGGGATGCGCTCGAACTTTTCCGTCTTGCGCGTGGTGCGTCGCAAATCGGTGAGGGCATCGCGCAGCATGGCGGCTTTCTCGTAGTCCTGGGCGGCGGCGGCCTTTTTCATTTCGCCCTCGAGCTGGTCGGACATCTCTTCGCATTGGCCGTCGAGAAAATCGCAAGCGGCCAGCACTTGCTGCAGATACTGTTCCCGCGTGACGTTGCCGATACAGGGGGCGGTGCACCACTTGAGATTTCCGTAAAGGCAATGTTTGTAATCCGTCTCGGTGGGCGTGAGGGGCCGGCAGCCGCGCAGGTTAAACTGGCGCCGGACCAGGGCCAGCGTGTTGCGCAATGCGCCCGCGTGCGCGAATGGCCCGAAGTAACGGGCGCCATCGTCGGTGCGCAGGCGGGTCAGGCTAATGCGCGGGATGGGATCGTTCAGGTTGACTTTGAGGAGCAGAAACCGTTTGTCGTCCCGAAAACTGACATTGTAGCGGGGATGAAATTCCTTGATGAGCTTGCCCTCGAGCAGCAAAGCCTCCGGTTCGCTCTTGACGACGTGGATGTCCAAATCGTAGACCGCCTCGACCAAGGCGTTGAACTTGAGGTCCCAACCCGCACGGCGCGAGGGATGAAAATATTGATTCACGCGCTTGCGCAGGTCCCGGGCTTTGCCGACGTAAATGACCGTGCCGAACCGGTCTTTCATGAGGTAAATGCCGGGTTTGTGCGGAAGCTCGCTGATCTTTTTCCGGATGTGCTCGTTGATAGGCACCAGCACAGTATGCCAGAGGCGCGGGCGGGTTCAAAGCGGTTGTTCCGAAGCTCTCGAGCCGCGCGGGCGTTTGGCAAATAAAACGGCCGCCATTTGATAGGCCGTCGGGACCCTTCTCACCCGCCTTCGCCCTACGGGCTACGGGCGTGGCAGGCCCCTCACCCCGGCCTGCTCCCCGTTGAGGGGAGAGGGAGTCTGTAGGGCGGTTTATGACCGCCGCCGTGCGCGAAGAAGCACGTCACGGCGTTCCGATCAATCGATGATAGACACCGCGGGCGGTCTCGAGCTGCGCCCGCACCTGCTCCACGCTTCCTGGAAGGCGATCGCGCTTTTTCAGATCCGCCTCGAGACGATCAATCCAGGCCAGAAAATATTGGGCGTCGGCCCGGGACTCGAGCGGATGGCCTTGCACTTCGAGGTAAATGGGGTTGCTGTGCGCGCCAAACGCCGGACTGCCCGGATACCCAACACTGCCGCTGGCACAGCGGACCGCCATCCAGCCTGAGCGCTCGGCCGTGAACTCCTCGTTTAAGGTCAACTCGCGCTGGCCACTCGCCGAATTCGTCGCCGCCACCACCGTTCCGTTGGCGATAAGTTCCAGGCTCTTGATGGGAAACTGCGACAACGCTTGCGCCTGCACCCGCACCTTGTTCGGGGAATCCAAGCGCAAGGTGTCGCCAGGCTGAAGGCCGGCGGCAGTCCATTCCAAGGTTGGCCCAGTGGTGATAAAGGAGCGGCCGTCTTTTTGGCCGCGCATCCATTCGGCATAAGAGAGGCCGTTGGTGAGTTTCACGTAACAACGTCCCCAACCTGGCGGGTAACTGGTGATCCGATTCAGAAAAACATCCGTGCCCGCGGCAGCCGGCAGGCGAAAGCCGCAGTTCAATAAACGATACCATAAACGCAACGATGCTTCGTAGCCGGAACCCATCACATCGAGCGTATCAATGCGGCCCAAGGCGGCGTCGACCGGCAAACCTTTGGCCGCGTAAGCGCCGTCGTAGAGCGATTCGGGTGTCGAGGCCGGGTGCGTGTAACTCACCGTGCCGCGCTGGGTATGGGTGCGTTGCGCGATGTCGGCGTTGGAAGGCACATCCCATGGGTTGGTCGTGTCTTTGAATCCGGTGAAGATCGGTTCCACCAACTGGCTGAGCTGGCCCAGAGTGAGATGCCCCCAGATCGTACTGCGAAATTCTTCGTTCCAATAAATGATCGTGCGAGACGATGAGAGCGGGTCCGGGCGGCCCAGGAAATAATCGCGGTCAAACACGCCGTCGCCGTCGGAATTGGCCACCACCACGTTGGCCACGTGCAGGTTCTCCGCTTCGCATTGATCGCGAACAGTCTCCGGATCGTTGTGCCACGCGCCGTAACCGTAGTTGGCGTGGATATGGTTCTCGCCGGAGAACCAGCCTTTCTCGGGCATGTTAATCCAACGATCGAACGCCACAGTCACTTCCTGATTGCGGTCGGCGACAATTTCCAATGATTGTTGGTGCACGAGATATTCCGGCCCATGCCAGGCCTGGATCGTGAACTGGCCGGCGGGCAAAATCAGCTCAGCTGCCTCCCGGGCATAGAAATGACCGGCACCACTGGTCAGTCGATAAAGCGACCCGAAAGGAAAATGATATTTGCCGCCCTGTTGTTTCACGCTGACCCGGGCGGTAACGGGATCCCCGGTGTGCGCGTCCTTGAGCAGCAGGCGGAGTCGTCCGGTGGGTTCACGGAACTCGACGCGATCGATGCTCAGGGTTTGCTGCTGGCCGGACGTCAGATCCCTGCGCACCAACTCGGTGGCGCGTTGGTGGTTTTCCGTGTGCGCGAGCCAGCGTCCGTCCTGACTGACGCTTGGCCAGTCTTCGTCGGCTTGGCCGAAGGTTAACTTGCGCGCTGCTTCCAGAGGACGATCGAGCGGGAGATGCCAGAGATCATTGTACGCCACGCCGCGATCCGTCACGACATAAGCGCCGTGGCCTGCGGCGTCCCAACAAAGGCCGTAAATCCGGCTGGGCCAGCGGATGACACGTTGTGCTTCTCCGCCTGGTGCGGGCACCTGCCACAGGTCGGCCGCGGGGCCGTTGTTGCCGGACTGTTCGCCCGGCCGATCCTGGAACGTCGCGAGCAGAATGGCGGCGCCGTCTGGCGACAGGGCCCACTTCATGGAACTGCGCTGAGGCGCATCGAGCGACGGGAGATTCACGGCAGTCAATTCGCCCGGACTCAAGTTCAACCATTGCAAGCGATCTGGTTGGCCGGCGAGCGTGAACATTCCCAACAAACGGGTGCCATCCGGATGAAACTGCAGCCGGCCGCGCGCCAGGATTTCCTTGGGCAGCGGGGCAGGGGAACCGTCGGTGGCCGCGATCAACCGGAGCGGGCCTGCGCCGAACCCCGGGGCGTTGATGTATGCGATTTGTTTTCCGTCCGGTGACCAGGCCGGCTCGATATCCCAACCTTCTCCGCGCGTCAATCGAGTCAAGGTCCCGCCTTCACTGGGCAACCGGCAAATGGCGCCCTGGCAGGACAACGCGATCGTGCGGCCGTCCGGTGAAAGGACAGGTTGAATGCCTCCGAAGGCGTTTGGTGCGTTAACGCGTTCAGGTTCCGCGGCCGTTGCACTCACCTGGGCGGCGCTCAGGCTTGCTATGAGCAAGAAGCATCGGAGGTTCATCAAAAACCGAGAGTGCCGCGATGACAACGCTTCGACAACTGAAGACTGAGCGCATTTGGGCACTGCCCCCGATGCATCAACTGTAGCGGCGGTCTGTGACCGCCGTTCGCTCTACCCATGAACAGACCCTCACCCGGCCTTGCGGCCACCCTCTCCCATCCGATGGGAGAGGGGCTGGGGGTGAGGGCTCTTTTTCAGTGGAAGTTCATGGCCCCAATTCGCCTGCATCAGCAGATGGAAGCTACCCATGAACCGACCCTCAGGTAGCAGCCGACGTCAGGAGGCTCACTCTACCCCAACGCGTTCTCCGGGAAAAAGATCAGAGCCCTTCGACAGGCTCAGGGTGTACCTCGTTACCTCGGCTGCTACGTGAGATTGGGTTGTGTTCAGGCCCCAATGTGCGTCCGAAATTCGGACGTCGAAGCTACCAGGGGAGAGGGAAATTTTGAGTTACTTGCAAGCAACTGACGTGATAGAGAATTGCCCATGAACAGGCAAACGTGTCTGGGAACAGCCTGCGCATTACTGGCCGTGGCCGCCGGGCCGGGCGTGCGAGCAGGCGACGGCCTTTTGCTCGTGGATCGTTCGGTCGAGTTAGGCGGACATAGGGCCACGCTCAAAAAGCTGGATACTCTGCCTTATGTGGAGAGTGAATATACCAGGCGTTTCCGGTTCGATTCCTTCGAGAATCCCAAGCTTCGGCAACTGCGCGAGGGTTATCACCTTGACGAAGTCGTCGCTCCGGGCAAAGACGAATTCGACCGGCAGGTGCTGCTGATAGACTGGGCTCACAAACGTTTCAAGAGATTTGGGCGCCCCTCGACCTCGGCGAAAGGCGCGCTGGAGATTCTCCAGGCGATTGACGCAGGGCACACCTTCTTCTGCGCGCAGTACGAGGAGTTGTTTGTGTCCAGCGCCGCGAGTCTCGGGTGGGTCGACCGGCCTTTGGCGCTGCGCCGCCACCGCGGTGTGGCCAAGGTCGGCGGGTCAACCGAACATTCTGTCACCGAGATGTGGTCAAACCAGCATCGCAAGTGGGTCATGTTCGATCCCACCGCGAACATGTATCTGGAACGGGATGGCGTGCCGCTCAATGCCTACGAGATTCGCCAGGAATGGTTTTACCGCCACGGCACAAATTTGCTGTTTGTGGTTGGCCAGGAGCGCAAGAAATATCGGAAACCCGATCTTCCGATCCGACTCGAGTACTTCGCGGGCTTCGGTGAACTGGCGGTTCACCCCGACGAGTTGGATAAGTACGGGTTCATCGGCTATATCCCCAACACGGATCTCATGGATAAAGGATACGATTACGGCAAGATGTTCATCGTAAAGGATGCGCTCTGCGACGGCACTTCCTGGCATGTGCGGACCGTGCCGGCCCAGCCGGCTACCGACCCTTACTTTCCCATCGGCCAGGCGGCGCTAACTCTGCGAGCCCAGAGCGGAAAACTCCGCGTGGCGCTCGAGACCCTCACGCCGAACTTCGAACGCTATGAGGTTCGTGTCGACGGCGGCGAGTGGAAACCCGCGGAGAAAGATTTCGCCTGGAGCCTTCACCCCGGAACGAATCGGCTCGAGGCGCGGACGCTAAACAAATTTGGTGTGACCGGGCCGCCGTCGGTGGCGGAAGTTGCATTGGCCGAGTGAAGGGCGTTTGGTCCTGAATGGTAGTGGCACCCTCACGGATCCGTGATCGCTCCCGTGTCAGGGCGTGAAGGCGGGCACCCAATGTTTAATGGTGGCATTGAGGCTGCCGTCCTTTTGCCATTTCTCCAAGGCGGCATTGATCTTGTCGAGAAGGTCTGTGTCGGACTTGCGCACGGCCCAAGCCAGATGCTCTTCGCTCAGCACGATGGGCACGGCGGTCAAACCTTTGGCTTCATTTTCCGCGGCTAACCACCAAATGGCCGTGGCGTCGGCGATGAACAAATCGATCTGGCCCTTGATCAAGGCCCGCGCGCCTTGCTCGGGGCTGCTGAACTCCTTGCGCTTCGAGCGCGGGAACTCTTGTTGCACGAGGAAATCGCCGGTGGTGGCTTTCTTCACGCCGATCACCCCGGGTGGCACCGCGGGAAACCCAAGCAGATATTTATGGGAATCCGGCGTGCGCACGAGCGCCATTTGGCCGATGCGCAGATAGGGCGTGCAAAATGCCACTCGGAACTGCCGCGGTTTGGTGATGGACATGCTGGACATGATGATGTCCGTGCGCCCCTCCAGCAGCTTGGGGATTTGGTCTTCCCAGTCGACTTCCACCAACTTGATCTCGCGTCCGAGTTCAAGCCCGAGGGCTTTGGCGAAATCGGGTTCCACACCGACGATTTTGCCGCCTTGCTTGAAGGCCATGGGCGGCTGCGCGGGCGTGATGCCGACCCGCAATACTTCGGCAGCCGACGCCGGCGGGCCGTGAATCAGAACAAGGACCGCGAGAGCGGCCCACTCCTTTTTCAACCAGTGCATGTGCATTTTGATTGTGTGAAGGTTGGTTATCAAAGCCGCTCAGCCCTGTCGATGCTCAATCGCGCCACGCGCGCCGCGTTGGCTCACGCCCGCCCGGGTGCCGCTGAACGCGCTTGCAGCCAGGCCAGCACCGTCTCGGCATCGCGATCCGGAGGGAACACCGGATAAAAGCAATGCAGAATCCGTCCGTGCCCCACGATCAACGTGAGGCGCTTGAGAAGGCGATGTCCTTCAAATTCGAAGCATGGGAGCCGCAGCCGGTCGGTGAACTCGAACGCCGCATCGCTCAGCAGCGGGAAGGGCAAGTGGAGTCTATGAACGGCCTCCTGCTGGTAATCGGTCGGTTGAGTGCTTAAGCCGTAAACCGCGGCGCCCAAACGTTGCAACTCCGAATAGTGATCCCGATACGCGCAGGATTGCGGAGTGCAACCGCGCGCGCCGGGAATGGCATTCCAACTTTCCGTGCTGCCCAAAGCGACGGCATCCGGGCGTCCCGTGCGCGGATAACAATACAGGACCGCCAAGGAAAGGGCGGGAGCATCGAGTCGAACCACCCCGCCGGCAGTGGAAGGCAACGAAACGGCAGGCAAGGCCAATCCCGGAAGGTGGCGCGCGGCGCCGTCCTCGAGCGGCACCGGCAGATTGGCTGGGAGTTGATAAAGATTATCCGAGCGCATGCCGGAACCTACCCAAAAGCCAGAGGCAAACCCAGCCAGACTTTTGTCGGTGCGCATTCGGATACTGCCCCCGGATCGCGGCCTTTAGGCCGCTTGAAGATGGGGATCGGAGGAAGCGTTGAACAGTCCATGGCCCCCGAGCCGGCGGACGCTGAAGCGGCGTAAACGCCGCGTTCCGATGGGCGTTGGATCGCGGCCTTTAGGGCCTACAGGCGCCCTACAGGCCGGAGGAAAATTATTGGCATCATGACCCAGCCCGTTGGGCTGGGCTCAGGAATTCCCGCGCCGTTGGCGCTCGATTCGAGTTGTACGGGTTCCGCGGTCAGGGCGCACTCAGAAAACGTCCTGCTTGCCGCGTTTCCATTCCTCGAACAGCGCCAGCTCCTCCGGGGTGGCTTGTCCATCTTCCAGGTGGACCGGGCGCAGGCCGGACAGGGTGGTCAACAAATAAGCGATGGGAATTGGCGCGGTGGCTTTGTGCGCCTCGTCGAGCGCGGGCCGGTGCGTCCAGCGTTCGCTGAACAAGCGCACGAAAGCGATGTCATCCTCCACCGCCAGGACCTTGGCCACGCGATAGCCACCCTCGCCGTCGCTACAGCTGTAAAGCGAACCCACTTGCGGCGGGCCCGAAATCGGTTTGGCGCCCGGTTCCGTCCGGCTGCAGGCGGACAACAAGAGCAGTCCACTCATCAGAAGAACCAAGGAAAGTTGGGGCCGAGTCCTGGCCGATCGAGCCCACAGAAAGGGCGGCCCGAAAGGTTTGGGTTGAGATGAGCGAGGGCGCATCGAGATTAATTTTCCTGGACGCGTCCATCGTTACCACGGCGCGAGCGTGTTTTCAAGGCGTTGGCTTGCCTGCTCGTCCATCAGCTAGCGGCATTCATCCTTGAAGTCCGGTGATGGGTCAAGCGGCGCTCCACCTGGAACCGCGTTTGGGGTACAGGTCCTCACCGTCCAACCCACGTCCTATTTGTACGTCCATGAGAAGTGTCAGCAGGCGAGACCCGGCTTTTACCTTGATCGAGTTATTGGTAGTGATTGCCATCATCGCCATTCTGGCCGGCATCCTTTTGCCGGCCTTGGCCAAAGCGAAGGAACGCGCCAAGCAAGTAACCTGTTTGTCGAACGTGAAGCAACTCGCGGTGGCGATGCTCATGTATGTGGACGAGAACGAAAACAGGTATCCTCCGCGCATGCCCGCTCCTGGCGGTGGCGCCATTTCGTGCAAACCGTGTCGCACGACCAACTGGCTGGTTTATATCATGAGCAACATGGGCGGGGCCAGTAACGCCTTCATTTGCCCGAGCGACCGAGGCGTGCCGGCGCTGGTTTTTCCGGATGACCCCAGCATCGGACCGGGGGCCGTTTGGAAGGTCGATCAAACGAGCTACTGCTTTAATACGGTCATGACGCGCCTGGGCAGCCCCGATGCCGTGATTCAGCCCAGTGACGCTTTTATGGGAGCCGAGGTTTGGTCCTGGCACAACCCGCGGGCGCGTCGCGCGGCTTATTTTGTGGATGGCCATTCCGAGCTGACCGCAGATGCCAACATCGCCAAGCAATGTTCTCCGCCCGCGCAGCCGGATGACTCTTTTGACGGCGGCTATCGTCCGGTGCCATGAATCGACTATTGTTGCTGCTGCTGGCGGGGATCGCCGCCGGCCTGGCGGGTTGTTCGAGTCGCGATGCCAGGACCCGCGGTGGCTCGGTGCAGGGCGTGGTGATTCCTGTCGGAGCTATTCAACATTCGCCGGCAGGATCCCGCGTCGTGGTTCATGGTGTGATGAAGCAGAAATGCCCGGTCGCAGGTTGCTGGTTCGTCCTGAACGACGCTACCGGCGCGGTCAAAGTGGACACCAAAAACGCCGGGTTCGTGATGGTGGACGTGCCGCTGGAGACGCCGATAACGGTAGCCGGGTTGGTGGTTACGAATGAATCGGCGTTCATGCTCGACGCCACCGGCGTGCGCTATTGATATGCGCCTGGGTTTCCGGCTTCTGGTGCTGGTTCTGGCGCTGGCAGCGTTCGCCGCCATCCCCTGGCGGAAAGCGAGCCACCGCGAACTGCCGCCCCGCGCGCACACGTGGGCGGCGGAGGTTTCTCCTGTTTGTCCGTGGCGTGAGCCCAAGCCGGACTTGCTCGCGCTGTTTCCAACTGCGACCAACTATGTCACGGAAACGTGCGTCCTCAGCAGTGTGACCAGTGAACTCCGTAAACGGTTGGGCCGCCAGATGAACAGCGACGAGAATCCCTTGCGGATTTATCGCGTGCGGAAGGAGGGACAATGCGTGGGCTCGATCCTGGTGACGCGGGTCAAAGCGGAGCATGGTGGCGTTGAGATTGTAACCGGGATCGAACCTGGCGGTGCCGTCCACGGTGTCTTGATTCAGAGTCAACGCGAGCCGGAACCGATTGCGGAGGTGATCGCCAGCGCCGCCTTCCGAGCCGCCTTCGTGGGCAAAGGCGCGGCCGCGCCATTGCGTTTGGGTGACGAAGGCGGCTCGGAAGGCGGCGCTGG
>Ga0247664_1000278_pt1 | contig 12854 bp, 11 predicted proteins | sample CNK05_metaG_FD_182715 | JGI IMG/M metagenome (GOLD analysis project Ga0247664, IMG submission 182715) | Soil microbial communities from Purdue University Martell Research Forest, Indiana, United States - CNK05 | ecosystem: Environmental > Terrestrial > Soil > Temperate forest > Bulk soil...
GATGCCAAAGTTGCCGATGATTTTCCCCTGTCGATTTTTGAGGGGTAATTTGCTGGTCAAGGCCCAGGTCATGCTGCCGTCCGGATGGATCTCTTGCTCCACCTTGCCGAGGATGGGCTGGCCGGTTTGCATGACGAGGGTTTCGTCGTGCAGGGCGGAATCGGCATGTTGGTGTGAGAAGAAATCGCGATCGGTCTTGCCCATGGCTTCCCGGGGGTGCCGGAGCTTGAATTGCTCGGCTACGGCCAGGCTAATCCGGGTGAAACGGCTTTGGTCGTCCTTGAAATAGATGCGATCGGGCAGGTTATCGAGCAGGGTGTGGAGCAGATCCCGTTCGTGGGCCAGCGCTTCCTCTGCGCGCTTGCGTTCGATCGCGTAACGCATGGCATGCACGAGCAGGCGTGTGTCGACGTAGGTTTTGACCAGATAATCCTGAGCCCCTTCCTGGACGGTTTGGATGGCCACCTGTTCGTCATCCAGCCCGCTCATCACGATGATGGGCACGGCCGGAGCCGCCGCGTGCGCCCGCCGAAAAGTCTCTTCCATCGGGCTATCTGGCAGGGACAGGTCCAGGAGGACCAGATCGATCCCACCTTGGTTCAGGCGCTCCAACCCCTGGCCGAGTGTGGCGCAGTGCTCCAGTTGGAACGAAATGCCCGCAGGGTCGGAAAGATATTCCCGCATCAACCGCGCGTCGCCGGGATTGTCCTCAATCAAGAGGACGCGGCGTTTGACATGGGCAGTCGCGGGCTTCACCACGAGATGACCAAGTGTGGTGGATTGGGGTTGGATTTCAACCCAAGATTGGCCTGGGCCGCCCCACGGCTGAATCACTGAATCACCCCCGAGCTTGCACAACGCCCTCGTTTCGGGTACGAACACGCCCGGGCGCAACCGTTGCTTAGGGATTTACGCTCCAACCGATTTGCGAACATGAACATTGCGATTGTGGGTCTGGGTTATGTGGGGTTGCCGTTATCTCTGCAGTTTGCCAAGTCCGGCGTGCGGGTGCTGGGGTTGGACATTGACCAGGCCAAGGTGGAAGCCATCAATCAAGGGCGTAGTTACATCAAGCACATTGAGCCCGCTGTGGTCCAGGAACAGGTTACGGCGGAACGGTTCAGTGCTTCCACTGATTTCTCCCGGGTCAAGGAAGTGGCTGCGGTGATCATCTGCGTGCCGACTCCCTTGAACAAAAACCGGGAGCCGGATATCTCCTTCATCCTCGAGACCGGCAAAGCCATCGCGCCTCATCTGACGAAGGGGCTTCTGATTGTGCTCGAGTCCACCACGTATCCCGGGACGACCGATGAGGATCTAAGAGGGGTGCTGGAAGCGGGTTCCGGTTTGAAAGCCGGCGTGGATTTTCATCTGGCGTTTTCGCCCGAACGCGAAGATCCAGGCAACCCCGCGAGCAAAGTTGCCACGATCCCAAAAGTCATCGGGGGCCTGACCCCGGCGTGCCTGGAAAAGGCCAAGGCCGTTTACGGCCAAGCCCTCAAAAACCTCGTGCCGGTTTCTTCCTGTCGGGTGGCCGAGGCCACCAAGTTGCTCGAGAACATTTTTCGCGGGGTTAACATCGCGCTGGTCAACGAACTGAAGGTTGTCTATAGCGCGATGGGGATCGACGTGTGGGAAGCCATTGAAGCGGCCAAGACCAAGCCTTTCGGTTATATGGCCTTTTATCCCGGCCCGGGTTTGGGTGGCCATTGTATTCCCATCGATCCTTTTTACCTCACCTGGAAAGCGCGCGAATACGGGAAACACACTCGGTTTATCGAACTAGCCGGCGAGATCAACACCGCCATGCCCGAATACGTGGTCCAACGCGCCACCGAAGCGCTCAATGCCCAGTTTAAATCCGTCCGCGGCTCCCGCGTTCTCATCCTGGGCCTGGCCTACAAACCGAATGTCGACGACGACCGCGAGTCGCCCAGCTATACCTTGTTGGATTTGTTCAAAGGACTCGGCGCCAAGCTCGGCTACTATGACCCGCACGTGCCCGTGATCCGGATGACCCGCGAGCATGGGCATTGGGCCGGCACCCGCTCCATCAGTTGGGACGCCCAGTCGGTCGGCGCATTTGACGTGGTCGTGATTGCCACCGCCCACAAGGACGTGAACTACCAGCAATTGGTAGACTGGTCGCGTTGCATTGTCGACACGCGCAACGCCACTAAGGGCCTGGCCGTCCAACCCGACCAGGTGTGGAAAGCGTAGCGGCCGCTGGAGCTTCAGCGTTGTCTGAACGTTGATCCAATTCAACGCGCAAACGTTCAACTTGGATGTTCCCTTAAGCGGCGCTGGACGGCTCCTGTTCCTCCTCCTGTATTTCAGCCTCCAGCCGTTGTTGCCAGCGCTGGTGAACCCAACGCACGGCCAACATCGCGGCCACTGCGCCCGCTCCGTCGATCAAGACATCGGCGGCCCGACCTTCCCGGCCAGGCACGAAGGTTTGGTGCCATTCGTCAATCACGGCGAACAACATCGCGACGATCACCGCAAAGGTGGCTTCGCTTGGACGCCAGGGACGGGGGTCGCCCCAAAACGCCCGACGCCGGGCCCGCCAGAGCAGCACCGCGAGGAACCCGTACTCGGTGACATGGGCTGTTTTGCGGACGAAGAACTGGACCTGAGCCACGGTGTCGTCGCGGATCTGCGGATAGATCCAGTGCAGGAACGGCCGGATAAAACGAGACGTATGCCGCGTGGATCCGGCATCGGTGGACATCCAGGAGATGAACAGCGCCCACAGCAGAACGGGCAGCCAGTAGCGCAGGAAGGATCTCACTCCTCGTCAAACTTGCGCTTGATCAGCGTCTCGATTTCCACCATCGCGCGCGCCGCATCCTGACCTTCGGCGTGGATGAGCAATTTGCTGCCCGGCCCGGCGGCCAGCATCATCAATCCCATGATGCTTTTGCCGTTGACTTTCTCGCCGTCTTTTTCGACGAAGATATCGCACTCGAAACGGTTGGCGGCCTTCACAAACATAGCTGCCGGACGGGCGTGAATCCCGAGCTTGTTGATCACGACCAGCTCTTTCGTGATTTTCATGTCGTCCACCCGTCGCGCGCCGCTCATTCTACGGCCAGATTATCGGCATCTCCCACCCGTGCCAAACCTATTTTGCGCCCGATTCGGATCCTCTCTTTCCCCCTTGGCACGAGGCCCCGGCGTCCGTTAGCGTCTCGGCTTTTGCATGATTGGTTTCAGGTTGTTTTTAGCCGTGACGTGGGTCGGGCTGGCCGTGGTCCGGCCCGGCGCGGCTCTCGCCCAGCTCGGAGATAACAAAGGGGAAATCCAAATCCCGCGCGTTCCGAAGGAAAAGATCCCGCCCGCCCCTCCGTTATCTCCGGACGCGGCGCTCAAACAATTTCAAATTGCGCCCGGATTCCGGATTGAACTCGTGGCGAGCGAGCCTCTGGTGGAAAACCCGATCGTACTCCAATTCGACGCCGAGGGCCGCCTGTGGGTGGTGGAAATGCGCAGTTACATGCCCACGCCGGATGGACTCGGCGAAACCAATGCGATCAGCCAAATCTCGATCCTGGAGGACACGGACCACGATGGCCGGATGGATCGCAAAAAAGTGTTCCTGGACCATTTGGTCTTGCCGCGGGCGTTACTGCTCATCAACGGCGGGGCGTTGGTCTGCGAGCCGCCCCAACTCTGGTTTTATCCGAACCACAACGACACGGCCGGACCGCGCGTCCTGGCAGCCGCGGACTTTGCCAAGGAAGCTGATCCCGCCCTGGGACCGCGGATGAACCTCGAACATTCCGGCTGTTCGCTGCTGCTGAACATGGACAATTGGATTTACTGTTTGCATCACCCGTACCGTTATCGCTGGGGGCAGGGGCGATGGCAGCGCGAACCGACGACCCAACGCGTCCAATGGGGGCTGGCTCATGACGATTTCGGGCGCCTTTTTTACACCTCCAATAGCGAGCAACTCCGCGGCGATCTGGTGCCGGCCCACTACTTTGCTGGCCGCCCGCCAAAACAAAGTTTCCCCGGGTTAAGCGTTCAAATTGCCCGCGACCAAACCATCTGGCCGACGCGCATGAACCCGGGCGTCAACCGCGGGTACGAACCGAACGTATTGCGTCCGGACGGCACCCTGCAAAAGTTCACCGCTGCCTGTGGCACCGCCCTTTATCGCGGAGACCTTTTTCCAGCGGAATTTTACGGGAACGTGTTCACGTGCGAACCGGCCGCCAACTTGATCCGGCGCAATGTCCTGAGCGAACAGGACACGGTCATCACGGCGCGAAATCCTTACGAAAATGAGCACACCGAGTTTTTGGCTTCGCGGGATGAATTGTTTCGACCGGTTAACCTGGTGGCGGGGCCGGACGGCGCCCTTTACATCGCCGACATGTATCATGGCCTCATCCAGCATCGGGCTTATGTGACGACTTACCTGCGCGCGCAAGCCGAGGACCGCGGATTGGAGAAGGTCATTCATCAAGGGCGCATCTGGCGGATCGTGCCTCAATCTGCTTCAGCCAGCTTGAGCCCGACACACCTGGGCGAGGCGAACCTCCCCACGCTGGTGAATCACCTCACCCACGCCAACGGCTGGTGGCGTGATACGGCTCAGCGATTGTTGATCGAACGCGGCGACCCGGCCGTCGTGCCGGCTCTTCGAAAACTGGCGGACAGTGAGGCCGGCCCGGCCAGCCGCTTGCACGCCCTCTGGACCCTGGAGGGACTTGGTCAACTGCAGTTGGGGATCCTCGAACCTGCTTTGAACGATCCTGTCCCCAAGGTTCGCGCCGGCGCCGTGCGGCTCGGCGAACGCTTTTTGACCGGGCCGGATTCCGGGTCGGCCGCACCCAAGCTCCTGGAACGCATTCTCCCGTTGGCTGCTGATTCCAGCTCTGACGTTCAGGTTCAAGTCGCGTTGACCCTGGGACTGCTGACGGTCCAACCTAAAACCAAGACGGCTCTCGAACAGTTGGCCCGCAACGGCACCAGCCCGCTGGCGCGTGACGTGGCGGCCTTTTCCCTCGGGCTCACGCAACCTGAGGTCAAGGCGGCCTCCGCAAGTCCAGTTGCCCAAGCACGACCCTTGACCGATGAAGAAAAACTCCGGTTCGACGCCGGCAAACAGATGTTCGAAGCCACTTGCCTCGCTTGTCATCAGGTGCATGGACTGGGCCAGCCCGGGTTGGCCCCGCCGCTGGTCGACAGCGAATGGGTGAAGGGTTCCGACGATCGCCTCATTCGCATCGTCTTGAATGGTCTGCGCGGCCCCATCAAAGTCAAAAGCGATACCTTCGAACTCGATATGCCCTCGCTCGGTGTCCTCGACGACGACCAAATTGCCGCCGTGCTCACCTATGTCCGCCGCGAATGGGGACACACCTTCGAACCCGTCACGCCGGCCAAGGTCAAGCAAGTGCGCGAAGAAACCGCCAGCCGCGAAGAGGCTTGGACCATGCCTGATCTCCTCAAAGTTCCGTGACCCGCAGATTCGATTTTCGATTTTCAATTTTGAATTGTCGATTGAGTCCACAATCGGAATTCGAAAATCGCCAATCGAAAATCGTAGGGGAGTGGCCTGCAGATGGACGCAGAGCAACCTTGTGACGCATGCATCGTTTAGGGTTCGGGCAGGATGGCTAGCCAGAAGCTGGCCGCAAGTTTTGGAGCGGTGATCTCCTTTTGGGCACGCCCTCAAATGGAGCCTGCAGTTGGCAAGGGAATTTTGGGCAAGGGAATTTCCGGAAGCCGGCATGCCGTCAAATGGAGTGGTGAGAGGCATGAATTGGTTGGTTTCCGGCTTGATTCGTGGCGGACGGATACCCTAAAGCTTTGGCTGTTCCCGCGGACGTCGTGGCGGGGGAGCCTGTTCTGCCCTGCCTCGCTTTTGCAAAGAATGTGGGTGAACCCAGATATATGAAATCTCAAATTTGTGTTCTCATTGGTCTCGCGGCGAGCGCGCTCGGCGGTGGTTGCGTCGCGGTATCGACTACAGACAAGCCGGCCTCTGCTCCTTACGTTGGCGACAGGGCGCGGGTCCTCTTCGACGAAGTGGTGGTTTCGTTGCCTTTGCGCGAGTCCAATACGGCGTATCAGAACTTGCACGTAACCCCAGCCGCCCTCGTGAATGTGCGCAAGACCACATCTGCGCCGACCTATCAGTCCGAAGAAATCCTGCGGCGAGTCGAGACGCGCGTGGCGGCCCGACTCACCGAGGTCCTGAGCGGTTTGCCTCAACAATCGTTGAAAGAAACAACCGGCTTGCGGCAAAGAATTCTTGCGGAAGCCCAAGCCGTCGTCGATGACGCGGTGCGTCAGTGGAAACATGGCGCGGACTATCGCGTGGAGATGGTCATTGCCAGTATGTACTGGACGGACGCCAGCGCGGGCCGCTCACCGCCAGCGCGGCGCGGTTGGTGGTGGTGAGGCTTCAGTCCCGATGAAGGCCGAGGAGCTTCCTGTTCCCCCGGACAATTTTGGTTGCGACCAGGTGGTGTTGCGCTTTGTTCGCGTGGTGCCGGGTGACGCGTCCCGTGGTTTCGTGCCGTCCTATCATTTCCGCATCGTGACCACAGACGGTTTGGATGTAGGCCACATCAATTTTCGCGTGGGGGACACGGAACACGTGCAGGTTTGCGCTGGCCACATTGGGTTTGAAGTGATGGCGCCCTATCGAGGCCACGGCTACGCCGGGCAGGCCTGTCGTGCCATTGCCCCGTTGGTCCGCTCGATCTACCAATCCGTCACGATTACGTGCGACCCGGACAATCTGCCGTCAATTCGGACGATTGAACGACTCGGAGCCCGGTTTGTTGATGAGGTGTCCGTGCCGCTGCATGACCCGCACTATCTGCGAGGCTCACGCAGCAAAAGACGCTACAGTTGGACTCCGTGAATTCCACAGCGCCCCAACGAGCAAGGGGCAGTGAGGGCCACGCATAATTCGGGTGTCCCCGAGGTTTGCTCTCTTTTGTTGCGATGCTTGTTCCTAGTTGCAGGACTGGGCAATCCGCGGCCTCCTCCTGCGTGGTCAGCAATGTAACAATGAATCGGGCCGAAAATTCCCTTGCCCCAAATTTCCTTGCCCCCTTGGCTCCAGTGAGTGAGTGGCAATCGTAGCCGAGAAACATCTCACCAGACTAACCATCATCAGGCAAAACAAGTTTCGATCGTCACTCCGCCCTCCGCCCTCCGCCCTCCGCACTGGTCAGAGCGCCAGCTTGTAGCCCACCCCGTGGACGGTGAGCAGGTGCCTGGGTTTGTCGGCCGGATCACCGAGCTTTCGTCGAAGTTGGACGATGACCTGATCGAGCGTACGTGTGGTGCCGTAGTAATGGTAGCCCCAGACTTCGGTGAGCAATCGGTCGCGCGAAAAGACTTCTCCCGGATGACCGTGTAACAGCTGGAGCAGCTTCAACTCCCGGGCGGTGAGTGTCTCGGTGGTCTTGCCGCGACGCAGTTCGAACGTCTTTGGCTCGATCAGGGAAGCTCCGATCTGGAAAGGATCAGTTGAACACGCCTCGGCTGGAGCACCGTGGCCGCGTCGCAACAACGCATTGATGCGCGCGACCAGTTCACGCACGCCAAATGGTTTCGTGACATAATCGTCGGCGCCCAAGTCCAGTCCGATGACCTTGTCCATCTCCTGGCCCTTGGCCGTCAGCATAAGAACCGGTGTGGTGATCTTTTGGGCCCGCAGTTGTTTGCAGATCTCGTAACCGCTCAAGCCGGGAAGCATGACATCCAGCACGAGCAGCGACGGTTGATGGGTCTTGATGCTGGCGAGAGCTTGATCGCCTCGGTTGCACACCGCCACTTCGTGGCCCTCACCCTTGAGAATCTCCTCCAGTCCAAGGAGGATATGCGGGTCATCTTCCACGATGAGCACTTTGGTTTTCATGCCGGCCTTGGGGGAGAATTCGAAGGAGGAGGTGGAGATGGCGGCGCAGTGGGAGGCAAGGGTTGACCCCGGAACGAGGACGAGGGCGGGGCCGGTGGCGGTGGCGGTGGCGTGCTGTGGGCAAGGGCATCGCGATCGGCGGCCAACGGGAGCCGCAGACAGAACGCGCTGCCGCCGCCTTCGCGCGGGGCGTAACAGACGTCGCCTCCGTGTTGGCGCGCGATCTGGCGGGCCAGGGTCAGGCCCAGGCCGGAGCCTTCGATCCCGCTGGCCAACGAATCGTGCGCACGATGGAATTGTTCAAAGATCCGCTCTTCAGCTCCATGCGGCACACCCAATCCGCGATCAAGGACCGTGATGCGAGCGTGGGCTGGGTCGATGTCCATGCGAACCTCGATTTCTTTGCGGCCGCCGGAGTATTTTTCCGCATTGGAAAGGAGGTTGACGAGCACTTGAGCAATGGCATCGCGATCAGCGTGCAGCATGGCGTCGGAGGCGGGCAGGGAGACCTGAAACACGAACCCGTTGGCTTCGAGGTGCGGCCGGTACGATTCGACCGTCTCCCGCACCAAGGCCACCGCCGGGCACGAACAGAAGGAGTATTGCTTTTCACCGCGTTCGAGCCGGGCGAAGTCGAGCACGTTGTTGATCAGACGGGTGAGCCGGGCGGCTTCGGCGGTGATGATGCCAAGGAACTGCCGCCGTTTGGCGTCATCGTTCACGCGATCTTCCGCGAGCATCTCGGAAAACATGCGGATGGAGGTCAGAGGCGTTTTGAGTTCGTGCGAGACGTTGCTCACAAAATCGGTCTTCTGCCGGGCCAAGTTGAGCTGGCGGCGCAGGTCGACGATGATCAACCAGCTGCCGAACGCGATGGCCAGGAGCAGCAAACTCACCAACAGCCCAAGGGTCCATCCCAGCGTGCGGGCCGACTGCGCCAGGCGGGTAGGGTCCAGGAGGTAAACCGCGAATTCCCAATGCGGCAGAATCTCCCCGATCTCAGCGGCGACAAACGGGTGTTTCCACAAGTTGCGTTGGTGCGCGGAACTCAGAGGGCCGGTCATGGTGAGGGTGGACAATCCTCCGGTGCGCCGTTCGGGTCCATTGGAGGGCCTGAAGTGATCCGGGCGCACGGGCGCGTCGCGGTTGGCCAGGGCCGGTTCGGCCTGCGGCTGGAAATCCGGGTGAGAAAGCGCCACGGGCCGTCCGGTGTTATCGAGCAAGGCGAGGCACACTTCGCGTTGGAGATCGCCGGTGAGCTGAACGAAAGGGCGCAGTTCTTCGGTGAGCCGGACCAGGTTGAGCTGGACGCCAAAGAGCAGGGAGGGGTCAGCGGCGGAACGATGCCAGAACATGACATGCAACTTGTCCTGGAGAAATCGGGCGAAGGCCCCATCGGCTTCTTCGCCGACGAGTTTGCGGAAGTTCACTTCGCCCAGCGTGAGTTTGGAGTAGCCGGAGTCGGGGGTTGTCTCTTTGGCCGGGGTGACGGTGCGTCCGGCTTTAAGCTGAGCCATGGCATCAGCTTGGTCCAAGGTCGCGAGGTTGATTAACCCTTTGGGACTGTTCCAGTAAACAGCGCAGGTCTCGGCGCTGCAGAGGAACTTCTCGTTCTCAACCCGGAACTGGCGGGCTTGCGCTCCTCCCAGCAGGGATGGGGCGAGCACTTGACCTTGCAGCGAAACGACGAACCCGACTTCCGCTAGCGGCCATTCTTGACTCAGAACCGCATCGAACCTGGGAGCGGTATTGCTGGGAGCCATCCCCTTCAGCAGCGCCTCCACCTTGTAAGCGAACTCGCGTTGGGCCTTGTCCAGTTGTTCCACCACCGCCCGCGCCTGCGTATCCGCCAGGTTCTGGTAAAGCAGAGTCTGTTGCCGGTCCAGAACGTAAGCCTGGTCACTCAACGAGCGTCCGGCCAGCCAGGCCAGGACCAAGCTGGGCGCGATGACGGCAAGCAGGAAGACCAAGGCCACTTTTTTCATCGCTCACGCAGAATGATGGAAAGGTGCAGGCGCGTCGAGCTTTGGTAATCGCCTACTTGGCTGTAGCGGCGGTCTGCGACCGCCGATGCGAACGCAGCAGGAAAGAAGGCACGGCGGTCATAGACCGCCGCTACAGCGGAGGCTCGGCCTTCAGCTTCAGACCGCTTCATGGTGTTTCGAGCCCCGAGCGTTGGAACTACCAAGCGTCCTCTCCGATCCTCAACCGGAAGCGACCTAAAGGTCGCGTTCCGGAGAGATGCGCTGAGCAGATGCAGAACCGTGTCGATCACCGGGGGCGCGGGACAAACCATCATTTCACGGCCAGACTTTTGCCAGTTGACGCCTGCTTTTGTGCCAGCTGAACAAGGTCAGCCGAGGATTGCGCGAACTGCGGGTGACGAAAGCTCGAGGTCAGCCTGCTGGCGGCTGGTTGCAGGAAACGGCCCAGGCCAAGCTTTTGTGTTTCGGCCACGATTTGGTTGCGGGTGATGGCGTCCGCCTCGCTGTAATGCACGATTTGCTTTAACAACGCCCATTCCATCGAGGGCGTAATCAATTCGGCGCGTCCGACCATGACCCGGACGACCTCGCGCGGCTTCGGGTCCAAGGCCAGAGGCAGGATACGATCGGTCCAGACCCGGGGCAGCGTGTAGAGCACGCGCACGCCCTGTTCCGCGAACCAGGAGTCGTCCCACGTCTTGACCATGGCCTTGGCCTCGGCCCGATACAGTCCTTCGCTCACTAGTGCTTCCTCCAACTCGGCGGCCAGACGTGCTCGTACATCGGAAAGGGGCCCGAGATCCTCGGCCGGTTTTAACGTGACGACACGATTAGTGCCTCCGGGCAGCTCCGGCACAAAGACGAACTTGGCCTGCCCGCCGCGCACCGCATAGACAAAGAGATGACGCAGTTCGTCAGGGCCCGAATTCTGCAGTGTCAGCACGTCTGCGTCGTCCCCGCTCTGGGTTACCGTCAGGGGCGCCGTGAAACTGCCCACCCCGCGGTAAAAGAGGAATTTTTCTGTTTCGGACGAGGCCAGCGGATCGGCGCCGGAGGTTTGCAGGAAATCCGCGTCTGTTTCGCGCGCGGAGTAGTAGTGGCTGCCACTGGATTCCACCGGCAGCTCTTTGGCGAGATGTGGATGGCGGTTCTGCGGCAACACTTGCAGATCCTTCCATTCGAGCTGATTCGGCCCCACCCCGATATACGCCCCGCGCGGTTTCCAGGGCGCAATGCGAGGATACCATTCGGTGATGAGACCCTGCGGGAACTTGACCGAGACATTCACCTTTTGTTCGCGGTCGCTATAGAGATAGATGACCGGCGTCTCCATCCGCTGCAGCGTCATGAACAGTGATTTGGAGGCGAATCGCTCGGCGATGGCGTTGGTGGCGATCCCGTTGTTGGTGCGAGCGACGTCATAAACAAACTTCGGCAGCTCCGCCACATTCAGCGGATTCCACGTGAGCTGAATGCCGTCGGCTCCCTGCACGGAAGTAAACGTGCCCCATTCGTGAGCGACATAGTCGCCCGCGGCCTGGGCCAGGCCGGAGAATTGAAGGTGAACAGCGGTGAGAACGATGAGCCAGGATGTAGTTTTCATACGGCTGCCATCCAACCACACTCCGGCATGCCGGTTGTCATGGGCCCGCAAATCCTTTGTAAAAGAAATGTAGGAGGTGTTCAGGTGTCAGGTGTCAGGTGTTCAGGTGTCAGGTGTCAGGTGTCAGGTGTCAGGTGTCCGGTGTCAGGTGTCAGGTGTCAGGTGTTCAGGTGTCAGGTGTCAGGTGTCAGGTGTCAGGTGTCAGGTGTCAGGTGTCAGGTGTCAGGTGTCAGGTGTCAGGTGTTCGAGTGTTCGGGTGTCGGGTGTTCGGGTGTCAGGTGTCAGGTGTGGAGGTGGTGCGGCGACTTTCGCGTGCACGGAAAAAAGCGTTGCTTGGAGTGAACCAGCGGTGGAGGCTTTGGCCAGAAGGAGGTAATTATGCCATTAATTCAACGGTTCGAGGATATTCATGCTTGGCAGGAAGCACGAATTCTTAACCATAAAGTCTACGGTGCCGCAGCCGCCGGGGCCTCACGTCGCAAACATTCGATGTTCTCTATGAACAGGCCCGGGTCACGAAAGCGCTCATCGGCGCCTTCAAACGTTCCCTCAAACACTGACACCTGACACCTGACACCTGACACCTGACACCTGAACACCTGACACCTGACACCTGAACACCTGACACCTGACACCTGAACACCTGACACCTGAACACCTGACACCTGAACACCTGACACCTGAACACCTGCTACTGCGGCTTAAATTCGTCCCAGTTTTCCTGGATGAATTCGCGGATGGCGGCTCTCCGGTCTTTAAAGACGAAGTGGAAATAGATATTGGGCGGCACCGATAGGCCAATGATCAAACCGACCAGGTCCAGCAGGAACGATTCGCTCAAGCGCATGGCCGTGTTGAAGAGCACCGAGGCGCAAGCCATCAACAGCACAATGTGCAAATAGATCTTGGGCCGGCTAAAGGGCGTGCACCCGCTCCACACTTTCAACAATTGCGCGCCATTCAACCGACGCAGTTCCGGGATGGTGAAGGCAAAGAAACCAGCGAGCTTCATGGAGTGCAGCGTGCGAAGTGAGATGACAACCGAAGTGACGAAGCGCGGAGTGAGCCGCGCTCGGCCGTGAACAAAGTGTGCTGCCTGCCTGCGGCTGCTACGGGATAGGAGGCCATGCGCGGAGCCTAACGAAGGGCGCCCAGAGAACCAATCATAAACTCCCGCCGCCGCAGGTCTCCCACCGCCGCAAACCGACGCCCACTGACAGGCCCTCCCTTGGCGATTTTCGATTGGTGATTTTCGAATTCCGATTGTGGACCCAATCGACAATTGGAAATCGAAAATTGAAAATCGAATCTGTGGGCCAACTCTCATCTGCGCTCATCCGTGGTCACGTGCAAAACGGGCGGAGGACATTCCCGG
>Ga0247664_1000279_pt1 | contig 12849 bp, 4 predicted proteins | sample CNK05_metaG_FD_182715 | JGI IMG/M metagenome (GOLD analysis project Ga0247664, IMG submission 182715) | Soil microbial communities from Purdue University Martell Research Forest, Indiana, United States - CNK05 | ecosystem: Environmental > Terrestrial > Soil > Temperate forest > Bulk soil | place...
GATCCAGTGATCGGAGGCGTTCTCGGTTTTCTGCAGCATGGCGTAGAGGTTGCCACCGAGTTCGGCTTCCAGCTCGACCGCGGGTCTGCTGGTGGCGTCCGACGTGTCGGACGGCGTTTGGACCCTGGGGCTGCCGCTGACGGGAGACAGATCAGCCACGGCGAGCAACGCGGCCAGGCGCACCTGCGGCTCAGGATCGTCGAGAAGTTTTCCATGCAGAATGAGCGGGAGGGCGCCCGGATCGCGCAGGACCATCAGGGCGGTTCGGCGAACTGAAGGGGAAGGGTGCCCCAAGGCTTCTGCGGCAGCGAGACGAGCGCGGGGCGAGCCGTCGGGCGCCTGGAATCGTCCGAGGCCGTGCAAAGTCCAGAGCGCATGAAGGGCGGGCGGGTTTAGTCCCAAGGTATCGACCGTGCGATCGCGAATCAGGCGAACCAGATCCTCTTCGATTTGATTGATTTGATTGGGCTGCGCGGATCCGCGTTCGATGAGCAGTCGTTGGGCGTGCAATCGCCAGAGCAGGTTGTCGTTTTGCAGGGCGCGAACAAGATCACGCGCTGTGGCCTGAGACAGGTCCAGGGCGGCGGCGGGCTTGGCCTGGTTCCAGCCCACGCGATAGATCCGGCCGTGTTGTTTGTCGCGCAGGGGCGTGTCGTAGGCGTTGCCGCGGCCGGTCTTGAATCCGTGCGGGGTGGGATTGTGTTGGATGATGTAATTGTACCAATCGATCACCCACAAGGCGCCGTCCGGGCCGACTTCAGCGGCGATAGGGGCCGTCCATTCGTCGTCACTGGCGAGGAAACTGCGTCCGTTATGAGCGGCGAAATCGGCGCCGCGGGATTGGAGATGGAACTTGCCGAGCAGATGGCCGGTGGGTTCGGCTACAAATTGTACGGAGTTCCAATAGCTGGTGGGGAAATTGCGGGCGGTGTAGAGGGCGCTTCCGGCCCCGGCGGTATAGCGGCCATGGGCGTCGACTTGGCGGATCTTGTCAGTCACCGGGTAGAACTGCTGACTGTCGGCGATGGTGCCCAGGGCGGCGGCCGACCATCCTTGCACCGCTTCGTAATAGCGATTGGGGATCGGCATGTACATGCTGGCGTTATTATTGGCGGTGGACCCAAAGAGGTAGCCCTCCTCGCTTAGGCCCAGGCCCCAGGTGTTGTTGTTGCTGGACCGGACAAATTCCAGCACCGACCCATCCGGTTTGAAACGGAAGAAGCCCTGGCCGAAGCGCAGTTTCTTTCCGCCGACGGTGCCGTTGAAACCGCTATAGCCGACCACGCCCCAGATCCAGCCATCAAATCCGTAATGCAGGTTGCTGGGCTCGGCGTGGGTGTCGGCGGTGCCCCAGCCGGTCATCAAGACCTCGCGCACATCGGCGTGGTCATCTCCATCGGTGTCCTTGAGGAATAATATTTCTGGCGCTTGCGCGACGATGATGCCGCCGCGGGCAAAGCAAAAGCTGGTGGGAATGCTGAGATGATCGGCAAAGACGGTGAACTTGTCGGCCCGCCCGTCGCCATCGGTGTCGGTGCAGATTTTGATCCGGTCGCGTCCCTGGCCTTCGCGTTTGAGGTCGTTGGGATAATCGACCGTTTCGGCGATCCAAAGGCGGCCGCGTTCGTCCCAGGCCAGCCAGATGGGTTTGGTGATCTCGGGTTCGGCGGCGAACAGGCTGACCGAAAATCCCGGCAACGTGACCAGGTGCGGCATGGACTCCTGCGGCGCGAGCGGCTGTTGCATCGTGGTGATGGGGTCGCCTTCCGTGCCCCAGCGTTGGTCCGGCAAATAATTGGGCATGGGGCTGGGCGCGGGTTTGTATTCGAATGGTTTGAGGCCGGAGCGCGCCACGAGGCGGTTGGGAGAACGGGCCGCGGCCCAACGGATGCCATTTTCGATCAGGGCCTGGAAGTTGGTGTTGCCCCAAGTCCGTTGATCGTGACCCCAGGCCGTGTAAAACACCCGGCCTTGCCCATGTTGGCGCACCCAGGTGTACGGTTCAGCGCCTTGCTCGTCCCGTCGTTCCGCCAGGACCTCGCGATCCGGGTTGTGCTTCGTGTGCACGTACGTTTCGTCCCAGCTTTCGATGGGCGCGCAGCCCTGGAAGATCGGATGATTGGGCTGCAGAACCGTTTCACGGAATACGCCGGTGCCATGGCTCTTGAATTGGGCACCAACTAATTCGATGTAACGAGGCGAGTTCAGAAAACAATAAGAAGCGCAATGGATCGGGACCAAACCGCCCCCGCCGGCGACAAAGTCCACCAAAGCGTTCTCTTGCTCCGGAGTGATGCGGGCATGGTTGGCGAAGATCGCTAAGGCATCGAATCCGGCGAGCTGGCCCGGGTTCAGATCACCCAGGCGCTCCGTGTAGACCAGTTCGATGCCGTGGCGCGCCAGGACGGGTTGCAGTTGTTTGAAGCGCTCGGCGGGTTGGTGGTGTCCGGTGTCTCCGAGAAACAAAACGCGCCATTGCGTCCTGGGCACGGTCGCCGCGAACGCGCGATCGGTGCAAGCGATGAGGCCCAGCCAGAACCAGGCCAACGTGAACGTGAACACCGACGTGGACATGGACGTGGGCCTGAACGTTTTCATGATGATGGCAAGAGACTGTCTACGGCGCAGCGGATAGCCTGTAATAGGCCTGGCTTCCGGAACTCTGCGCAGGGTAGGGGAGGTCCAGGTCGGAAGGCGACGCAAAAGAGGGGTTCAACGGTTCCAAACGGTTCCCGGTTCAGGGTTCAACGGTTCTCGGTTCAGGGTTCAGGGTTCTCGGTTCTCGGTTCAACGGTTCAGCGTTCAGGGTTCTCGGTTCCTGGTTGAATCGAACGTTGAGTTGAATGTTGAACGTTTTTGAGGCTCGGCAACGCACGTCCTCGTCCTCTTCCTCGACCGGCGGCTATCGCCTAGCAACCCAGCAGCACTACGACAGAAACCAGGAACCAGAAACCCCGAACCCTGAACCGTTGATCCCTGAACCGGGAACCGTTTGGAACCGTTGAACCCGTCGATTCTTCCCTTGCTCCGGATGGGCGCTGTCACTACAAACACGGGCGTCATTCCGTTGTGAGCTGGATTGTTGCGAATTTGTGGTTGGTCCCGGCGTTGCCTTTGTTGGCGGCGGGGTTGAGTGCGTTGGCCAAGCGGCCGAGCCGGACGTGGGCGGCATCCCTGGCGATAGGCTCGATGGGGTTGGGGTTCCTGCTGTCGTGTGCGGCGCTGGTGGAGACGCTCGATCAACCTTCGGCGCATCTGGTGCGGAGCTTCGACTGGTTTGTGCTAGGAGAGACGATCTTCAAGCTGGGTTGGGTGCTGGATCCGTTGACGGCCAGCATGCTGGTCATGATCACGTTGGTGGGGACGTTGATTTTCGTGTTTAGCGTGGGCTACATGGAACACGATCAAAATTTCACGCGGTTCTTCTGTTTTCTTTCCTTGTTTGCCGCGGCGATGTTGGGATTGGTGATCGCAAACAACCTGCTCATGCTCTTCATGTGCTGGGAACTGGTGGGATTGGCTTCGTATCTGTTGATTGGGTTTTGGTACCACAAACCCAGCGCAGCGGCCGCCGCCAAGAAAGCGTTCATTACCACGCGGATTGGGGATCTTGGGTTTCTCCTGGGCTTGTTGTGGCTCTATGCGGCCTGCGGGACGCTGCTGTTTTACGACGGCGGAGCCGGCTGCCTGGAGAAGACAGCGTTAACCAAGCTGGTTGGGCAGGTGACTCTGGGCGGCATGGCGGCCAGCACGGCGATCAGTTTGTTGTTGTTCTGCGGCGCCATCGGCAAGTCGGGACAGGTGCCTCTACACGTGTGGTTGCCGGACGCCATGGAAGGCCCAACGCCGGTGAGCGCCCTCATTCACGCCGCCACCATGGTGGCCGCGGGAGTGTTCCTGGTGGCACGCGTTTATCCGCTGATGGCGGCGGCACCGGCCGGAACGGCCGGCGCCGCGCCGGTGGTGATGAGCGCAAACGCGAACGCGACTGGACAAGGAATGGAACCAGGCCGCGGCTCAACCGCACCGGCCGCCGCTGGGCGGGAAGAGACAGCGAAGACGGCGAAAGCGGCAGAGGCAGCGTTGGAGAAGACCAAGCCCGCCGAGCTGGCCGAAACGAGCCACGCCAAGGAGGCAAATCAGGCCCCTCGCGAGAGCACAGCCGAAATCTCGAGGCGGCATGGCACGGCTGCGATGTCGGCTGCACTCACCGTGGTGACCTGGATCGGAGCGATTACCGCCGTGTTCGCCGCGTTGATCGCCGTGGCGCAAACCGACCTCAAGCGAATCCTGGCTTACTCGACCGTCTCGCAATTGGGTTACATGTTTGTGGGGTTGGGCGTGGGCGGAGTGGCGGTGGGAATTTTTCATCTGCTGACGCACGCCTTTTTCAAGGCGCTCCTGTTTTTAGGTGCGGGCTCGGTGATTCATGGGAGCCACGAGGAACAGGACATCCGTCGCATGGGCGGCTTGCGCAGGTCAATGCCGGTAACGTTTGTGACCTATGCCATCGGGATGATGGCGCTGGCTGGAGTGCCGCTGTTGTTCTCGGGCTTTTGGAGTAAGGACGAGATCCTGCATGGGGCCTGGGTCTGGCAACCGAGCAAATGGCCATTCGTGCTGACGGCCTTTGGGGCATTGCTCACGGCTTTTTATATGACGCGCCAGGTTGTGTGGGTGTTCTTTGGGCCGAGTCGCGCGGCGCACAAGGCCCATGAAAGCCCAGCGGTGATGACGGTGCCCCTGGCCATTCTGGCGGTCTTCAGCGTGTTGTTGGGCGCACTGGGGACTCCGATTTTTCCCTGGTTCCAGACCTATCTGGCCGGGCACACCACCGGCGTGGAATCCACGGTGGAAGTCGGCGCGTTGTTGACGATGCTCTTTTCGACGGTGGTGGTGACGGCCGGTTTGGCGTTGGGCTGGTGGTTGTACGGGCGCCGGCCACTCCTTGATCCGATGGAACCTGATCCTCTCGAGCGATGGCGTCCGGATTGGTTTGGCGTGTTGCAACGGAAGTTTTTCATCGACGAGTTGTATGACGCGTCGGTCATCCGTTTTAATGCCTGGAGCGCGCGCACCGCGCGGTGGCTCGATGACATCATCTGGAGCGGCGCGGTGACGGCAGTTTCCTATTTGGTGCTGGGACTTTCCTGGGTGAACCGGTTGGTGGACGAGTTTGTGGTGAACCTTTGGTTTGACCGAAGCTGCGGGCTGGTGGGTTGGTGCGCGCGGCTGGTGGGATTATGGCAGAACGGCCAGGTGCAACGGTATCTGCGGGCGCTGGCGCTGAGCCTGGCCTTGGGCGGCCTGCTCTTTATCTGGGGCTGCCGCTAGGCCTGCCCGCCGTAGCCCGCAGGGTGAAGGCGGGACGATTCACGGGTTTCCGCTTCCGCTTCCGCTTTCCGCTTTCCGCTTTCCGCTTTTTCCCTTCAAGCTTCCTCTGGACAAGCAGGTGACGGATCCGTTCAATAGCGCCTCAACTCAATGGAACCTGCCATCGCAAGTCCTTCCGGGCCGTCCTGGCCCTGGCTGACTTGCCTGATTCTAAGTCCGATCCTGGGCGCGGTCATCGTGGCGGGGATGGACCGCAATCGGCGGACGCTGGCGTGGGGGGTGGGTTTGCTCTCGATGTTGGTGACCTTGGGGTTGGCTTTGGCGATTTGGTTCCAGTTCGATCCCGCGCGGGGGGAGGTTCAATTAGTGGAGCGGCACGCGTGGATTCCGTCGGTGAACGTGGAATATCACCTGGGCGTGGATGGGTTGAGCGCGTTGATGGTGATGTTGGCGGCGTTGATCGTGCCCTTTGCGCTGTTGGCGGAGTGGAAACGGTTGGGGGATCCGGCGGCGGGAGCGGGGGACTTGGCCCGGCCCGGCACGCCGGCCTTTGTGGCGCTGCTGCTCTTTCTGCAGGCCGGGATGCTGGGTTCCTTCACGGCGCTGAATTTCGTGCATTGGTTCCTGTTTTGGGAACTCAGCCTGGTGCCGGCTTATTTCCTGATCAAGCTGTGGGGCGGGGCGCGTCGCTCGGCGGCGGCCAACCAATTCTTTGTTTACACGATGGTCGGCAGCGTGACGTTGCTGTTGTCGATGCTGGCGGTGTATTTGGTGACGGGAAGTTTTGATTTGATTGCGCTGGCGGAGAAGGGGCGAACGGGGGAGTTGGCGTCGTTGTTTTCGCTCAAGTTGAAGTGGTATGGGCTCTCGATGCGCACGCTGGCGCTGGTGATCTTTGGCGGGGCCTTGCTGGGGTTTGCGGTGAAGGTGCCCTTGGTGCCGTTCCACACCTGGTTGCCGGCGACGTATAGCGAAGCGCCGACCGGCGTTTCGATGGTCCTGACCGGGGTGATGTCGAAGATGGGCGTGTATGGGTTTCTCCGCATCCTGCTGCCGATTTTTCCGGAGCAAATGCGGTGGGTATTGACGCCGCTATTGTGGCTGGCGGTGGCGACGGTGGTGTTGAGCGCATGCGCGGCGTTCGCGCAACGGGATCTCAAGCGGATCGTAGCTTATTCTTCGATTAACCATTTGGGCTACTGCCTGCTGGGCATCTTTGCGGTGGCCAGGTTTGTGGACAGCAATCCGCAATGGACGACCGAAAAGGCCGCCGTGCTGAATGGGGTGTTGCTGCAGATGTTTAATCACGGGCTGACCGCGAGCGCCTTGTTTTATTTTGTCGGGCTGATCGAGCAGCGCACTGGCCGTCGTGGGCTGGAGGATTTTGGCGGGTTACGCCAGGTGGCGCCGGTCTTTTGCGGGCTGATGGGGATTGCCTTGTTTGCGTCGCTGGGGTTGCCGGGTTTGAACGGGTTTATTGGCGAGTTTCTGATCTTCAAAGGGGTGTTTCCGCTGGTGACATGGGCGGCGGCCTTTTCGACGCTGGGGTTGCTGGTGACGGCGGTGTTCATCTTGACGATCATGCAAAAGGTTTGGAGCGGGCCGCTGGAAACGCGTTGGAGCCAGTTTCTGGACCTGACGCTGAGCGAGCGCTTGGTGGTGATCCCGGCCTTGGCGTTGATGTTGGTGCTGGGGCTCTGGCCACAATTGGTGTTGGGCCGGATTAACAGCACGGTGCTGCAAATGGTGGAGGGGTTGAAGTTATAATGTTCGCCTGGACGATTTACCTTTCGTTTAGCGGGGTAGCGTGCCTGATGGCCCTGAAGCCCGAGGACGTGCGTTCGGCCCGTTTGGTGGCGATGGTCACATCGGTGGGTGGTTTATTGGTCGCGTTGGTGGGCGCCGGTCAGTTCAATCCGGGGGCTGGCCTGACCACCGTGGCGAAGGTGCCGTGGGTGTCGGCCCTGGGGTTGGAGTATCATCTGGCGGTGGATGGAATCAGCGTCACGCTGGTGGTGCTGACGGGGTTGGCGGCGGTGGCGGGGGTGTTATTCAGCTGGAACATCGAGTTTCAAACGAAACGTTTCTTCGCGTTTTACCTGGCGTTGATCGGCGGAGTCTACGGAGTTTTTCTGAGCTTCGATCTGTTTCTTCTGTTCGTGTTTTACGAACTGGCGATCGTGCCTAAGTATTTTCTGATCGCGGGCTGGGGGACGACCCGGCGCGAATATGGCGCGATGAAGCTGGCGCTGTATTCGTTTGTGGGCAGCGCGATGATTTTGGCGGGACTCTTGGCGGCCTACGTAGTGGCGGGGGCAACCACGTTTAATCTGGTCGAGTTGGCCAAATTCCCGTTCCCGCGCGGTTTTCAGATGTGGGCCTTTCCGCTGGTGTTCACCGGGTTTGCCGTGTTGGCGGGCCTGTGGCCCTTTCACAGTTGGGCCCCGACCGGCCACGTGGCCGCGCCGACGGCGGCGTCGATGCTGTTGGCGGGGGTGATCATGAAGCTGGGGGCGTATGGATGTTTGCGGGTGGCGATGACGCTCTTTCCGCTGGGGCTGCACGACTGGGCGTCGCCGGTGCTGGGGTTTGCTTCGTGGCGGGATGTGTTTGGGGTGCTGGCAGTGATCGGGATCGTGTATGGGGCGATGGTGGCGCTGGTGCAGAGAGATTTTAAGTTTGTGATCGGTTATTCCAGCGTGAGTCATATGGGATTTGTCATCCTGGGATTGATGACCTTGTCGGTCATCGGGTTGAGCGGCGCGGTTTTGCAGATGTTTTCGCACGGAGTGATCGCGGGGCTGTTGTTCGCTGTGGTTGGGCGCATGGTTTATGATCGCACCCACACGCGCGTGTTGGACGAGCTGGAGTTATTGGGCTTGAACCGCGCGTTGCCGTTTGCGGCGGGGACCTTTGTTGTCGCGGGTCTGGCTTCCATGGGGATGCCTGGGTTCAGCGGTTTTGTGGCGGAGTTCCAAGTGCTGATTGGCGCCTGGAAAGCGTTCCCGACGCTGGCCGTGCTGGCCGGAGTCGGCGTGCTGGTGGGAGTGGCCTACACTTTGCGCGCGATGCAAAAGGCATTTTTCAGCGCCTCGGATTTGGCTCCGACTTCCGCCGAATTGGCCGGTGCCGAATTAGCGGGTGCGCCGGCCCCGGCTCTGGAGCCGGTGGGCACGATGGGCGCGATGGGGTCGGGGCATGTTGGCCCGAGTCATTCCGTGGCGGCCGCTAGGGCAGGGGAGTGGCCAGAGCGGGCGGCATTGGGGACAGGAAGTTCCGGGCCTGGTCACTCGGGTCACGGCTTGGGAGACATATCGATCCCGGAACGGTTGGGAGCAACATTGCTCATTGCGTTGACGCTCTTGATTGGGGTTTATCCCCGGTTGTTGTTGGATTGGATCGAACCGGCGCTCCATTCGCCGTTAATGGAACAAGTGTTGAAAGCGGGGGATCGATGAACTACGGGGAGCTGCTCAACTTCGTTGCGCCGGAAACCCTGGTGGTACTCGCGGCGTTGGGGGTGCTGATGATTGATCTCACCACCCTGCGCGGTAGCCCCCACAAAAGCAGAATGCGCGCGGGGGCCGGCCTGACGGCGTTAGGTTGCTTCGCGGCCATGGGCGCGTTGGCGCTGACGCCGGCAACGACTCCGGCGGGGTATCTGGGCGGGATGCTGGCCCTGAGCCCGTTGACCGGGCTGGTGAAAGGCGTGCTGCTGATTCTGACGGTGCTGACGGCGGTGTTCGCGTTGGAATCGCAGTTTACGGATCATGTGGGTGAATACTTCGCGCTGCTGCTGCTGGCCACCGCCGGGATGATGTTTTTGGCGAGCGCGGAGAATCTGCTGATGATCTTCGTCTCGTTGGAATTGTTGAGTCTATGTCTTTATATCCTGACGGCGTTTCACAAGGAGAACCTGCAATCGGCCGAGGCGGCTCTGAAGTATTTTCTCTTTGGAGGAATGTCCGCGGCGTTTCTGCTATTTGGGCTGAGTTTGGTTTACGGCCTGACCGGCGAATTGGAATTGGCGCGGATCGCCGCCAAGGTGGGCCCCGGCGGCGTGAAGCTGGACGCTTTGTTTGTGTTGGCGTTGCTGCTGGTGGTGGCGGGGTTCGGATTCAAGGTGGCGGCGGTGCCATTCCATCTCTGGGCACCGGACACTTACCAAGGCGCTCCGACGCCGAGCGCGGCGTTGATTGCGTCTGGTTCGAAAGTGGCCAGCTTTTTTATTCTGGCCAAGGTTTTGATGGCGGGGGTGGCGGGGGCGCAGGGTAGCGCAGCGGTGGGAAGTTTAGTTCAGGGTTGGGCGCCGATGCTGGCGGTGGCGGCGGCGTTGTCGTTGGTGGTGGGCAACCTGGGCGCGATTGCACAAACCAGCGCGCGCCGGTTGCTGGCCTATTCGGCCATCGCTCATGCTGGCTATCTGCTGACTGGCCTGCTGGCCACCGACCACCGGGAAGGGATGGCCTCGGTCTTGTATTATGTCACGACCTATGCGCTCACGGCGGTGGGAGCCTTCGCCGTCATTGGCGTCGTTCAAGAAAAGGCCGGAGAGGATCGGCTTTCGGCCTTTGCCGGTCTTGCGGAGCGTGCGCCTTGGCTTTCGTTTTGCATGCTGATTTTTATGTTGTCGCTGGCCGGCATTCCGCCCCTGGCCGGTTTCTTTGGAAAGTTCTACCTATTTAAGGCGGCGTTAATAGGCAAGGGCCCGCCGGCGGCTCCATCGATGGGATTGTTCTGGCTGATCCTCTTGGCGTTGGCGATGAGCGCGGTTTCCCTCTACTACTATCTGCAGGTCTTGAAGCAAATATACGTGCGGCCATCGCCCGACGATGCGCCGGCCATCCGCGCCGGGGCGTTGAGCAAGGTGACGCTGGCCGTCGTGGCCGCGGGCGTGCTGCTCCTTGGATGTTTTCCAAACCTGCTCCTTCGCCCTCTGCTGGAAGCGATCGGCGGCTGAAGAATCCTACCTCAGTTCAGATGACAGCTGAACTGAACGCCCCAGACTAACTTTTGCTGTCCCACGCTAAATTTTACTGCGCTGGACTAAAACTTAGTGCGGTCGACTATTTTTTAACGCTGGGCACTAAAATTTAGTGTGGGGACTTAAGTTTTAGTCCCGGGCACTATTTTTTACCACGGAGGGCACGGAGAGAAATTCTCCTAGAGCTTCTGAGACCTCACGGCCCGAACCTGGCGCGGTAGAACCGGAACGGGTGACCGACCGCATCCGCATCGGTGATATCGTTGGTTCCGGTCGCATTCTCCAAAGAGCTAAGAACCGTCCATGAACCAGTCGACAGGTCGTCAGTGAATTCAACCACCAAGGGTTGTCCGGGTGCGGCGGTGACGTTGAGTTGCACGCCCGTGCCGCTGACGCCGAGCAGTTTCAGGCTAGGCGGATGCGAGATGAGCGTGAGGGTGCCTCCGGCGTAACTGAAGGCATAATCGCCTCCGACTCCGCCTGCGGCCGTGATCGGGTACGGACCGAGCGGGCTGGTGGAAGTGGCGGTGGTGGTGGCAGTCGGTTCAGTCGGCAGCGAACTCGGACCGTCACCGCCAATGAATCCCGTGTAAACCAGGGTCAGTGGCGGAAGCGGATCGCCGTAATACGCGCTCTTATCTTCCGCCTTAACCGCCAGCGGGGCCGGCGTGACGTCGGCGGTCGTGGTGACGAACGCAGGCGGCAGATAGTTGTCTGCATCCGTGCCGGAGACAGAGAGGCCAGTCACAAGGACCGTCTTAGCCGTGCCGACGTGCTGGTCATTGAAGAAAGAGTTGGCTTCCGTGACGGTGAGCGAATCGCCGGAGATCCGATCATCGGACAAGGTCACGGTGGCCGCGGTGGTACCATCGTAGGTTTTGCCGATCCCGGTGGCGGTAATCAGCAAGGCGCGCTGGGTGATATCGGCCGTAGCCGAGGCCGTGCTGTTAAAGGTGTAATCGCCCGAGTCCGGCCCGCTGATGGCAATGTCGGTCACGGAGATGGGTTTGGCCGTGCCGATGAGTTTGTCCGCGAACGTGGCCGACGCATAGGTCGCCGTCAGGGTGTCTCCTGAGACGCGGTTATCGGAGAGCGTGACGGTGGCGGCAGTGGTGCCGTCGTAGACTTTGTTCACGCCGCTGGCGCTCACGAGCAACACGCGCGAAGTGATGTTGGCCGTGGTGGTGGCGGCGGCATTGAAGGTGTAATTGTCGGCATCGCCGCCCGACACGCCGATGCCGGTGACGGACACCGTTTTGTGCTCGCCCACATTCTTGTTGTCGAAGTTGGCGGCTCCGAACGTCAAGGTGAGGCTGTCACCCGACACCCGATTATCCGAGAGGTTGACCGAGGCGGTGGTGGTGCCGTCGTAGACCTTGCTCACGCCGGTGGCGCTCACGATCAGGCTGCGCGGCGTAATATTGGCGGTCGCCGAGGCCGTGGTGTTATGCGTATAATCGCCAGCATCGGTCCCGGACACGCTGATGCCAGTGACGGACACGGGTTTGGCAGTGTCCACATTCTTATTGTTAAAGGCGGCGGCCCCGAACGCTACGGTGATGGCGTCGCCAGACACGCGGTTGTCGGACAGAGTGACGTTGGCGGCGGTGTTGCCGTCGTAGGTCTTGCTGATGCCATTGGCGGTGACGGTCAGGGTGTGGACCGTGATGTCGGCGCTGGCGGTCGCGGTTTCATTGAAGGTGTAATGCCCGGCATCGGGACCAGTCACGGTGATGCCGGTGACGGTGATTTCCTTGGCGGTGCCCACATGTTTATCGGCGAACAGGGCGGTGGTGTAATTGACGGTGATGTCATCGCCGGTCTGGCGGTTATCGCTTAAAACCACCGTGGCGGTGGTGGTGCCATCGTAGACTTTATTCACGCCGGTGGGGGTGATGACCAGGGTCATTTCGGTGATCTCGGCGGTGGCCGAAGCCGTCGTGTTGAAGCTGTAATTCGGCGCATCGGGGCCGGTCACGTTAATGCCGGTCACGGTGATGTGTTTATCGGTGCCGATGGCTGGATCATCAAAGACGGCGGAAGCGTAGGTGGTGGTAAGAACGTCGAGGGCCACGCGATTATCGGAGAGTGTGACGGTGGCGGTGGTGGTGCCGTCGTAAGCCTTGTCCACGCCGCTGGCCGTGACGACCAAACCGCGCTGCGTGATGCTGGCGGTCGTGGAAGAGGAGGTATTCACGGTGTAATCCAGCGCATCCGTTCCAGTCAGACTGATACCGCTGACCGTGACCGCTTTGCCGGCTTCCACGATCTTCGTGGCGAAGGTAGCGGAGCCGACCACATCGAAGACATCGCCCAGGAGCCGGTTGTCGGTGAAAGTCACCGGGGCGGCGGTGGTGCCATCGTAAACTTTGTCGACGCCCTGGGCGACGGCGGTGAGCCCGCGTGGGCTGACGTTCGCGGTCGCGGTGGCCGTGGTGTTGAAGGTGTAATTCCCCGCGTCCGCGCCGGTGATACTGACGCCATTTACCGAGACGGGTTTGTTGTTGCCGGCATGTTTGTCGGCGAAGACC
>Ga0247664_1000280_pt1 | contig 12791 bp, 7 predicted proteins | sample CNK05_metaG_FD_182715 | JGI IMG/M metagenome (GOLD analysis project Ga0247664, IMG submission 182715) | Soil microbial communities from Purdue University Martell Research Forest, Indiana, United States - CNK05 | ecosystem: Environmental > Terrestrial > Soil > Temperate forest > Bulk soil | place...
GAGAAGCAATGAAGCCAGACCAAGACGCAACATGGAGAACCAACCCGAAAAGAGACATCGGCCGCGGCGGCGGAATAAATCGCAGCCGTGCGGTTCCGGCAACTTTTTGCTTGGCATTTGCTGGGGCCCACTTTAACACATATACGTTCTTTGAAAACCGATTGGATGCATGGAACATGCATCCGTTCTATCGCAGTCCAGCGCAGGGAACCCCGTGAAAACCGGGGGCGGTTGCGCCACTGTAACGGGTTACGAGTTCCCAAAGCCACTGGCCGCAGGTTGCGGCTGGGAAGGCGGGAACAAGGTCAAACCCGAAGCCAGGATACCTGCTGGGCTACGCTCGTCGTGGCCGCCCAAAAGGCGGTCAACTTCTCCGACAAAGAGAAGGATGAGGCCAGACTCCCGAACTGTTTTTCGGGAGATCACGAAGAATACTCGTTATTCTCCGCCTTCATTCTCCGTTTTGCCGGGGTCTGAAGGCTTTTTGCTATAGAGGCTTTGTTAGGCGCTCGTTGGGCGCTTGTTACCCTTATCTGGCTCTGGGCCCGGCCTCGGACTGGTCTCACTCAAACAACCCTCCCGCTCGGCGGGAATTGAAGAAAGACCAGTTACCATGCGTAAAGACCTCCTGTTCGCACTCGTTCTAACCGCTCTGAGCACAGTGTTCCCCGGTCATGCCGCCAGTATTTTTGCGGATCAAATTGCTAGTTATGATCCCGGTGTGGGCGCAGCCGGTCAGTTTCTTGCCCCGGAGGCCGCGCTGGGGCCAGTCAGCCAGGAAAATCCTTTCAGCGACGCCACCGACCCGTTCGACCCGCCGTATGGCCCAAACCAAATCGTGTCCATCGGTGAAGGGGGCTGGCTTGAAGTCGCTTTCCAGACTCCGATCCTCAATCATCCTCACAACCTGTACGGATTGGACTTCACCATCTTCGGGAATAGCGGGTTTGTGATCACGAACGACTTTGATCCGAGCACCTTTGATTGGATTGACACGCCGGCCACCGACGCCTCGCTCTTTGGTCAGAACCTCGGATCGACTCGTGTGCTGGTCAGCCGCGATGGGGCTATTTACTACGAATTGGATCCAAGCCTGGCTCCAACGGTCGATGGCTTTGCTCCAACAGATGGCTCGGGAGATCCTGGCCTCCCAGTCGATCCCACCCTGACGGCTCCCGATTTCGCGGGCGCCACCCTGGAGGACATCCGAACCCTCTACCGCGGCTCGGCCGGGGGCAGCAGCTTTGACATCTCCTGGGCCAGAGACCCCGCCGGGCGTCCGGCGTTCCTGCCTGAGATCAAATTCGTGCGCGTGGAAGTGTTGAGCGGCAAGACGGAAATTGACGCCTTCGCGAAAGTATCGCGCCTCGCCGGCCCTGGCACGCAGCGCTAACTCCAACTCCGATCAGGTTATGGATAACTCCTGGAGACACTGCGGGCGCTTGGCGTTGGGGTGGCTAACCATCAGCCTGCTCTGGATGCTGGGCCTCCATTTGGGGTGGGCGACGGTGTTGCACGAAGACTTCAGCTCTGACCCACTGGAAGGCGGGTGGCAGATCTTCGGTGATCGTTCCCTTTTCCAATGGGATTCGAGCGCGCAGGTGCTGGCGGTGACTTGGGATTCGTCGCACAGCAACAGCTTCTTCCATTTGCCCGTAGGGCTCGTTCTCACTGCAGCCGATGACTTCAGCTTCGCCTTCGATCTGCGTTTGCAGGACATCCGCACGGGAAGCACGCCGGGCAAGTCCAACGAGTTTGAGATAGCCATCGGCTTGCTTAATCGTTCCAGCGCCACGCAAACCAATGCGTATCGCGGCGCCGGCCAAAGCGCGACTTACGGCGTGCGGAACCTGGTCGAGTTCGACTATTTTCCCGATGCGGGTTTTGGCGACACGGTGGCGACAACCGTAGTCTCGACCAACAACCGCATTTTCCCGGCGCACAACTTTCCCCTCACGCTGCAAGCGGGGGCGGTGCATCATTTTGTGATCAGCTATTCGGCCGCCGATCGCATGGTGCGGACCGCGGCGACGCGGGATGGCTCCCCCTTTGGCTTGCCGCCACAAAACACATTGGCCTCCATCAGTCTGGTCGATCGGCCCGATTTCCAGGTCGATGCGTTCGCCCTCATCAACTACAGTGACGCCGTGCAAGCCGGGCCGCCGGCCTTTCACGGGTCCGTGCTGGCGCACGGCATCGTGGACAACATCGAACTGCAGATCCCGGCCAATCCGGTGAGCCAGCTGCGACTCCATCGTCGTCCCGACGGCTGGGAAGCCATCTTCGAGGCTAGCGCGGGATGGACTTTCGCGCTTCGGCGCAGTGTGGATCTGCGGTCCTGGTCGAGGATCGCGACGGCCAGCAATGCAATCGCCTCGACCATTTCGTTGGTGGACACCAATGCGCCACCGCCGGGGGCTTTCTATTCCATCCAAGCCGACCGCCCATGAAAACGCTTCCTCACACCGGGCGGGCGTTTGGCCTGACTTTGATCGAGCTGTTGGCGGTGGTGGCCACGCTGGGCATCCTGGCGGCGCTGCTGACGCCAGTGCTGGTGCGGGGGAAAGATGCCGCGCGCCTGGCCCGCTGCGTCGATAACCTGCGCCAGCTCGGCCTGGCCGCGCAAATCTATTGGGATGATAACGAGGGACGCACCTTTCCTTATCTCCATGGCGCGACCAATGCCGGCATGCGCTATTGGTTTGGCTGGTTGAAACCAGGAACGGAAGGCGAACGGGAGTTCGATCCAACCTGGGGAGATCTTTATCCAATTCTCCAGGGACGCGGCGTCGAGCTTTGTCCTGCGCTCGACTACCGCAGCACCCTCTACAAATTCAAAGCGCAAGGAGCTGCTTTTGGGTATGGATACAATCTGCATTTGGGCGAGCGACCGATGAACATCGATCGGGTGCTGGATGCCAGCGACAAGATCCTTTTTGCCGACGCCGCCCAGATCAACGATTTCCAGGCTCCCGCGTCGCCGGACAACCCCATGTTGGAGGAATTTTACTACGTGGACGCCGACGACGGAGCCGGTTATCCCAACGCGCACTTCCGTCATCAACAACAAGCCGCGGCAGTCTTCTGCGATGGGCATGTGGATCGCGAGAAGCCGGTGCCTGGCTCTTTGGATCTCAGGCTGCCCAACCAATGGGTGGGGCGCCTGCGGGAGAACGCACTGCGCGTGCCGTAAAGGGCCAGAAACTAACCGTCCACAGGAGATTCGCGCGGCAGCCCGAAGGGCTGGTACCTGGGGTAACCCGCGCTATTTCTTTTCTTCCTTGGCCGGTTCCTTTGGTTCCTTTGCTTTTTCTTCCTTTTGCTTGCGTTCGTTCTGGCGCTTGGCCAACTCCGCCTCGCGTTCTTTGCGGAGATCTTCCCGACGCGCGGCCAACTCGTCTTCATCCAGTTTGCCGTTGCCGTTTTTGTCGTACTTCTTGAGCAGCTGTGCCATGTATTCCTTGCGCGCGGCTTCGCGATCTTTCTGCAGCTCGGCCTTTTCCTTGTCGTCGAGTTTGCCGTCGCCGTTTTTGTCGTACTTTTTAAGGGGATCGACGCGGGTGGGGGACGCGTTGGTGGCTTTCGCATCGGCGTCCGCCGCCCGGGCGAGAAAGGTGCCCCAACTCAGGCTCAAGGCGATGGTCAGAAGGATTCTCGTATTCATAAGTAGCACTACCATGACATAGATGTGTTGACTGGCCTAGGAACTTCAAGGCCGGACTCAGGACCCAGGTTGGATCGAAGCCACCACCACGGATTCAGGACGGAGATATTGAGCGGCCGCCCGGCGGATATCGGCCAAGGTGACCGCTTCGAGCTGGGCATCCTCACGATCGGAGTGGTCGAAGCCCAATCCATAAAGTTCGTCCAGAGCGACGGTGGAGGCGTAGCTGCCGAGATCCTGGCGGGCGATCTTCCGTTGGCCGATGAGCTTGGCCTGCGCACGTTTGAGTTCCTCTTCGGTCAAGCCATGCTCGCGAAGCGCGTCGCTTTCTTTGAGCAGTTCGCGTTCGACCAGCTCGGCTTTGGCGGGATCGGTGCCCACGTAGAAGCAGAAGTAGCCGGGGATCAGCCCTGGAAAATTCTGGGCGCCGACGTAATAAGCCAGCCCCAATTTGTCCCGGATCCGCAGGAAGAGGCGGGAGCCCATGTCGCTGCAAGCCTCTTGCAGGAGATCAAGCGCAAAGCGATCGGGATGGTCGAAAGTCGTGCCCGGAAATCCCACAACCAATACGGTTTGCTTTTTGTCCCGATGTTCCACGGCATGGCCGGCGCCTCGGTCCGCTTCCAAAAGCACGGCGGGAGTGAGCGCCTGTCCACCTTTCCACGCCGCAAACTTGGTCCGGAGGCCGCTCTCCAACTTGCGAATATGGACGTCACCGAACACTGCCAGCACGCAGTTCCGGGCGGTGACTAATTTGGCATGCAACGCCTGCAGCTGGGAAACTTGAAGGGCCTGGACGCTGGTTTCAGTGCCGTGGGGGGCCAACCCGTAGCCGGAGGGCCCGAACAGGGTCCGGCGCATCAGCCGGCTGGCGCTGGCCAGGAGATCGTCGCGTTGGGCGCGAATCGCGGCGAGCTGGATTTGTCGTTCCAATTCCACGGCGGCGGCGGGGAAAGCAGGTCGCAGCAGGACATCCGCCACGAGATCCAAACCGGTCACCCAATCGGTGTTCAGCACTTCGGCGCTAAGGCCAAAGCTATTATTGCCGCCGTAGGTATCCAGATGACCTCCGATGGATTCGATTTGGGTGGCGATTTGCTCAGCGGTCCGCTGCTGGGTGCCCTGAAGCAGCAGGCGGCTCAAGAGCATGGTGGCCCCGTTGTCCTGCGTGTTCTCAGCCAGGACTCCCCCGCGGCCTACCAGTCGGAACTCGACGAACGGGAGCCGATGATCTTCCTTCACCAGGACGCGCAAGCCGTTCTTCAATTCCAGTTTTTGCACCGCGTGCTCCTGGCGCAATGCGACGATCGAAGCTGACCGCGGCGAGGTCCCCTGCGGGAGCAGGGCATAAGAAGTGCGATTCTCTTCGGTCAGATAGAGGCGGGCGACCCGCTTGAGCGCCTCGGGTGTCACACGCTTGACCGCTTCCAGGTAGCGTTCGGAGAAATTCAAGTCTCCCGTCGCGATCCAACTGGATCCCAAATCCTGGGCCTGGCCCTGCATCGTCTTGCGATTGGCCAGCGTGCCCGCCACGAATTGTTTGATGGCCTTCTCCAGTTCGGCGCGCGACACCAGCTTGGACCGCATCCGTTCCAACTCATCCAGCATGGCTTGGCGTGCCAGCTGAAACTTGGCGGGCTCCATGGTGGCGCTCATGCCGAAAAGCCCGGGGTTGCCTGGGCTGTAAAGCCAGGCATCCACCGAGGTCACCAGCCCCCGCTTCTGACGCACTTCCCGATACAGACGCGAACTGCGCCCGGCGCCCAGCAACGCCGCGAACACATCCAACAGCGGCACATCCGGATGGCGAAGTTCGGGGATATGCCAGCTCAGATGCAGATGGCCCAGTTCGATGGGCGCTTCCTCCGCCGTTTCGCGCGCGGCCATTTGCCGCGGTTCGTCCGGCAACACCGCCGGCGCGACCGCGCGCATGCGGCTGCTGGCGAAAGCGGTCTGGATCTGAGCTTCAACCTCCGCAGCGTCGAAGTCGCCGACCACGACAAAGAACAGGTTGTTCGGCGCATACTTCTCCCGATAGTACCGTTCGATGTCGACCCGGCGGACCTCATTAAAAATGTCCGCGTAACCGATGATGGGGAAACGATAGGGACTGCGCGTATAAGCGGTTTCAAACAGGCGCCGCGCGGATCGTTGTCCGGGGTCATCCTGGTTCATGTCCATTTCGCGGCGGATGACATCCAATTCCTTGACCAGTTCCTCCTCGGGCAGGGTGGCGTGCTGCATGATATCGCAGAGGACGCTGATCGCCACGGACGAGCCGGTGTTGGGAACATTAATCCAATAGACAGTGCGATCGAATGAGGTGTAGGCGTTCATGTAGCCGCCGGCTTCCTGAACCTCCTGGTCAATCGCGCCGGAAGCCCGGCTCGTGGTGCCCTTGAAAAGCATGTGCTCCAGCACATGGGACAGACCGGCCCCCAGCCATGAGCCTTCATTGATGCTGCCGGCGCGACACCAGGCTTGCGCGGACACCACCGGCGCGCTGTGGTCTTCCCGCAGGATCAAAGTCAACCCGTTAGCCAGCGCGCTTAAGCGCACTCCAGGTGGCAAAGTCGGGGCTGATTCAAGCCGGGTGTGCGAAACCACACGGGCGCCGCGCTTGGGCGAAATGGGCATAGGCCAAGGCCGATTAGGCGCCGCTCGGCTTGGGCTCGGCTGGCATCGCAGCCGAACCGCCCGTGGGAAGAAACGGTTTTCGGAACGCCTCCTCAAAATCGTAGCCGCCCTTGAAATCGTCCCGGGTGTCCTGATCTGTTTTCCCGAGGAGATTATGTTCCACCATATTGAACACGATCTCCCCGAAATCCTCGCAGCGGTGGATCCCCCATTCGTGCAACACGGTCAACGCCATCGGTCCGTAGGTTTCCAGCGCAAAACCGCGTATGCCTTCCAACAACTGTTGACCCGTCACATGCTGTTCTTCGCCGGTCCGGGCCTTGCGCGTCTCGGTGGGCGGTCGCGCTTCTTGCCGGCCGGCTTTAGGAGCTGTCTTCTGCGTGGTGAAATCGAGGGCTTCGCGCACAAACTGGTACGCGTCGTGATGATACCGGGGATCCTTCTTCAGGATCTGCTCCAGCGTCCCGTCGAAATTGGAAGTATGCATAGGAAATCGAATCAACCACCCGGCTTTCACTGGGCGTCTTGCCGCGCCGCCGGCAGCGGATGCGCCGTGCGCCAGGCCTTAACCGACCAACCCACCAGCAGCAGCAATAATACCACACACAGAAACTGCTGCTGTTGCCGGGTCAGATTAAACATGACCGCTAAAATGTTACACGACGCGTCTCGAGCCGGCAATTGTCATGAAATCCAGCCCGTGGACAATCAGATTCTTCGATGGCTCAACATCCGGCGATATTGAAAAATCGGAAATCGTTCAGGCCCCAATGCGCGTGCGAAATTAGGAGGACCTCAATTCCCGGACCCGGACCCGCGAACGTCAAGGCCGCCATCGTTGCTGAACGCCACGCCCAGGCTGTTGGTAGCCACCGCCGAATAACTCCCTTCATCGGCCGGCTTTATCCCAGTCACGGTCAGCGTCGAGCCCGCCGGGCCATTCGTGACCCAAAGCAAAGACCCGGACGCCGGATTGGTGAAGGAAAACGTCGTGTTAACCGGCCCAAACAACGCCACGTCGTTGAAATACCACTGGAACAGTAACGGCTTCGAACCCACAGCGCCGAATCTGAAGGTCACCTGGAAGTTGGCGCCGGAATCCGAGGCCAGGATTGCGGGGTGTTCAGTGATGATAGGAGGAGAGCTGGTGAGAGTCAGCGAGACGACGGCGCTGGTGGTGGCGCCCAGGAGGTTCGTCACCACGAAATGGTACGTCCCGTTGTTGGTGACTCCCGCATTGGACAGGACCAAGCTGGCGTTGGTCGCCCCGCTAATCGCGTTGGTCGCATTAAAGAACCATTGATAAGACAGCAACGACCCGCACACCGCGGGTCGAAAGGCAACCGGGTCGCCCGTGTAACCTGTAATGTCAGCGGGCTGCTGCAGAATAATAGGAGCGACCAACTGCACATTGACCACGGCCACCGAACTGGTGAGGGCGGACACGGCGTTGGTGATAACGACGTAATACGATCCGGCGTTGGATCCCAGCACGTTGCTAAAGCTCAAAGCAGGCGCCGTCGCACCGGCCAGCGGACTGTTGTTCACATACCATTGATAACGCAACGGTGCAGAACCGGTCGCGCCCACCGTCAGGGCAAAAGCATCGCACTCGACCACCGCCGCCCCCACCGGCTGGCTGACGATGGCCGGACCGGTCGTCTGCGCGGCCAGCACGGCGACCGCGCTGGTCACCGAACCGGACGGGTTGCTGATGATCACATCGTAAAGCCCGTTGGTGAACGGTTGGGCGTTAGGAATAGAAAGCGTGGAGCTGGTGTTGGTCAATGTCTCCGTCAATACCTGGATGGAATCCTTGCGCCACAGGTAAGTGAGCGGGAGCGTCCCGATGGCTTGCACGGTGAAGCTGGCGGGGCGACCTGCGACCACAAATTGATCAACAGGTTGGGTGACGATAGACGGAGCCATCACGATGACGTCGACTTGAGCGATCTGGCTGAGGACGCAAGCCACGTCGTTGCAGACTTCCACTTGGTACTCTCCAGCATCTTTGACCTGTGCGTCCACCACCGTGTACTGATCAAGCACCGCACCGGGGATCGGCACGCCATTGGTTAACCAACGATAACGCAGCGGCGCGTCGCCATCGGCGCTGACGGTTAACGTGAAACTCTCGCCCACGAAGACGGAGGTGCTCTCCGGATCCTGCAGGATCGACGGCGGGACCAGGACCGTCAGAGTGGCGGCTTCGCTGGTGGTGGATCCGGAGTTGTTGGACACCACGACATCATAACTTCCCTTATCGGAGGCCGTGGCATCCGTCACGGTATGGGTGGCGTTAGTGGAGCCATCGAGTTCGGTGTCATCCTTGCGCCACTGGTAACGCAGCGGCGGATCGCCGGTGGCCGTGACACGGAACGTGACCAATCCGTGTTCCTGCACGCTTTGATCGACTGGGTTAATGGTAATCACCGGGGCCACTAACCGCTGACCCGCTTCGTAGGCGCCGATGTCGCAACGCGCCCCGGACGGGCGTGCGACGCCTCGCGCGTCTGTCCCCAGGCAAAAGTTGGTGTCGGCCGCGTCAATGGCGGGACTGCCGGCCAACAGCTCCAAGGTTTCCACCGGGCCGCCGTTTTTGTGCAGCACGTCCAGGAGCGGGTCGTTGGTCTTGCTGCCGCTGTTGTGGGCGAATTTAATGCTGCGATCCGAACTCAAGTTAAAGCCGTCATCGCGAAATTTTCCGTAGGCATTGGTGCCGGGATTTGGATAGGCCACGATGCAATTCTTGATCACGAACAGACCATTGCTATTCGCGATGTTGGCCCCGCGACTAAACCCGTGTCGCCCAACCTTGCCCGGGAAGGAAGCATCGCCCCCCAACCCGTTGGTTCCGCCAATCGCGCCCCCATCGGAAAAGGTGCAGTTGGTGGCGTAGGTTTGCGCGGTCTTGCCTCCGTTAAAAACGTTACCGCCCCAGGCGCTTCCGCCCTGTCCGCCTTTGCCTCCTTGGAAGGGCGTGGCTCCGCCCCGCCCAGCGTTGCCGCCCACCGCGGCATTCGCGAAGAAGGTGCAGTTGACCATCATATTGGTCCCGTAATTAGCCAGCGCTCCACCCGAGCTTTCCGCCCCGGCCGGACCCCGCTTGCCCGTTCCATTCCCGCTCTCGGCATCCGCACTGTCTCCGCTCGACGTGCCATTGAGGGCAAAGGTCGAACCGACCATGTCCAGAATGCCGACTTTATGATTGAAGATGGCAGCTCCCGCGGCCGAACCTCCCACGCCTCCACGGCCGTTGAATCCAGGAAAAGGTGCGTCGCCGTTGGCGCCTCCGACCCCGCCAAATCCGCCCAGGGCCTGATTATCATTGAAGGTGCAAGCAGTGATGGATAGTTCTCCCCCGTTGTAGACCGCGCCCCCGAAACCGCTGGCCCCGCGGCCGCCGTCCCCGCCATCACCGCCCGTGAACGAGCCGGAACCGCCATGGCCGCCGTCCCCGCCGAAGCCTCCCACCGCGCTGTTGGTGAGAAAAGTGCATTCGTTGAGCGAGGTGATTCCCAAGTTGTAGATGGCGCCACCGGCCGCCGGGCCGCCCGCCTTGCCGGCACGCCCATCATCACCGTTCTGCCGTGTCGAATTGGTCGAGGCACTGATCCCCGCCAAACCATCCACGCCTCGGGCCATGTTATTCGAAAACACGCAGGTGGTGGCGGTGAGCATGGCGTCGGCGGACACGAATACGGCCGCCCCATTGGTGCTTACGCCATCCACCAGTTTCAGGTTGATCAGCGTCAGGCTGGAGAATTCGCCGATGCTGAACAAGCCGACGCCATTGGTGCCGCCCGGGCTGGCGATGGTAACGGTGTGTCCGGTCGCATCGAGCGTCACGTCGGCGTCGGCGATCGCGATGGTATTGGTCAGCAAGATGGTGCCATCGCAATCAAAGAGGACGGTGCCGCCGGTGGCAATCGCCGCCTCCAAACTCTGCTGGTCACAACTGGCGACGACGTCGTCCCCCTGGACGCGCGCAGGGCCGACCATCCAGAGCCACAGCAGGGCCAGCGCCAACCGGATGAAGCTGGACCTGCCCGAGGGTTGCTGATTCTGAGTCATCGGCGCTGGGCGCTAAGCTATTTCGAGAATCCTTCCTTTTTGTACAACTGGCGATTGGCTTTTTCTTCGCGGCGATTCTCCTCTTCCATGAGTTGCCGTTCGCTTTCCATGAATTCCAGGTCGGCGCGGCGGGTGCCTGGCAGCCTGGACCGTTCTTCGGCGGCATAGGTCGCCGCATCCTGCGGGTTGGGCAGAACGGTGGGACGGATCAGGATGATCATTTCCCGGCGCTGATCCGAATCCTTGGTGGTGCGGAAGAGCGCTCCCAGAATAGGAAGGTCTTTGAGAATCGGCACGCCGGACTTGGATTTGTTTTTGGTGGTGGCGATAAACCCGCCCAACATGATCGATTCGCGGTCGCGCACCGCCACCTTGGCCCGGGCCTCGCGGTCGATGGTTTCGGGGACGCTGAAGTTGGCATCGATGGGAACATCCTCGCCGATCTGCTGGATCTTGGTGTGGATATCCATCACCACCAACCCCTCGTTGTTGATCAACGGGAGAACCGACAGCGTGAGGCCAATCTGCTGCTGCTGAAATTGCGTCTGCGGGCCGCCGCCAAAATAAGAGTAGGAGCCCGTCACATACGGTCGGGTTTGGCCCACAAAGAGGTTTGCCTCCACGGCGTGGGAGGTCTGGATGCGCGGACGGGAGATGACATTCACGCGGCTGTCACTGGCGATGGCGGTGGCGGTGGCATCAAAATTCATGAAGCTGGCATAATAACTGAAGCCGCTGGGCAACGAACTCGACGCATTGCTGGCGACGCTGGCGATGGTGCCGAAGTTAAACGCATTCAAGAACGGAACGTTTTTGACCGCTCCGATCCCAGTCGCCACATCCCCAAATTTGGTGGGAGTCTTCTGGATATAACTGACGCCGTAACTCAAATCGTTGCCGAGACTGACCTCCATGACGATCGCCTCAATAAGCACTTGCTGAAGGACCACGTCAAGTTTCTCGATGATGTTGGAGATCGTGACCAAATCGGCTTTGGTGGCAAAAATCAGCAGCGCGTTGATGCGTTCGTCAGCGATGATCTTGGTGTTGCCCAATACGAAAATGTCCCCGCCGGCCCCGCCGGAGGCCGCCCGGTTGACGATCTGTTGCAAGCGATTCTGGAACCCGCTGCGTCCGCCGGTGCCGCCCGTCCCGCCCCGCAGGCCGCCTTGCAACCCCTGTTGCTGATTGAAGGCATTGGGATTGTTTGGGTTGTAACCGGGTTGGCCCGGCAATCCTCCCGCTCCTCCCAACCCGCCACTCAGGCCGCCACTCAGGCCCCCCACACCTCCGCTCAGCCCCCCTCGTTGACCCTGCCCGCCCACCGTCGTGGTCTGACCGCCGCCTTGCGTCAAGTTGCCCAAAACCGTGGCGATGTCCCCAGCCAAGGCATACTTGATTGGAATCACCACCGACTCGAAGTCCGCCTGGGGCATCACGTCGATCTTGCGGATCATCTCGACCATGCGCTTGACGTTTTCCGTGTAATCGCGCAGCACGATCATGCTGGTGCTGGGGATGGAGAGGATGCTGTTCGGCGCTTTGGAAAAGGGCGTCAGGACAGGCACGATGTCGTTGGGCGCGGCGTTGGTGAGCTGGATCACCTGGGTGATAAATCCACCCATCTCGGGCAATTCCTCCGTGGGCCGTTGGTTGTCCTTGGCGCCGGTATTGCCCGCCTGGGCTTCCGGGACGGCTTTGATGAACTTCTCCCCAATCGGCACCATGCTGATGCCATTCATTCCGAGAACCGTATCCAAAGCCTGCACCCCCTCGGCGAGGGTCAGTTCGGTTTGTGTGCGGATGGAGATCTTGGCCTGAGGCAACGACGCCGGCTTGAGCACCGTGCGACCAGTTAGATCCTGGTAAACCTCCAGGACTTGGTTGAGATCCGCTTCCTGGAACTTGATCAACCCCGCCGGCAGCACGAGGCTGCCGGCTCCGGGCGCTGCGGCGGCGCCGGCCGCGCCCGGTGCTCCCGCCCCTGCCGCCCCCGCGCCCGCTGCCCCGGCCGCCGGAGTTCCCGCCACATTCCGCCCCGGGGCAGGCGCGGCCCCAGCCGTCGCGGGATTCACCGGAGTCGCTTGAAGACCTGACCGGTTGGTTCCTGCGACCGTCGCGTTGGTGGCTCGAGCAAAACCGGGGAAAGGCGCGACCGGGTTGGTGGCGGCTCGATTGGCTGGAACGCCGGGAGCCGGAGTGGTCGCGAACGGCCGGGCGGGCACTGGGCTGGCCCCGGGTGTGATCGCGGGGGCATTGGTAGCTCCGGCGGCTTGCCCCGCCGCGGCCACCACCTGGGCTGCGTTTGGATTTGGCGCTTGCGCACTCGACGGAGTGCTGGGGGCGGCGGGTCCATACGCTTTCTCGAGAGCGGCGCGTGCGGCCGCTTCAGCTTGCGGCGATAAACCAGGAGTTA
>Ga0247664_1000281_pt1 | contig 12759 bp, 9 predicted proteins | sample CNK05_metaG_FD_182715 | JGI IMG/M metagenome (GOLD analysis project Ga0247664, IMG submission 182715) | Soil microbial communities from Purdue University Martell Research Forest, Indiana, United States - CNK05 | ecosystem: Environmental > Terrestrial > Soil > Temperate forest > Bulk soil | place...
CCCACATTCTTCTGCCTACCCCCTTTCCGCTTTCCGCTTTCCGCTTTCCGCTTTTCCCCCTTCCCCGATAATCTCGCCCGCGTGACCCCCTCCTTTTCCCCGCTACCGCTCGGACTGCAATCGCGCAACCCGCTTCGTTGGTTAAGTGTGTTTGGACCGGGAGCCATCATTGCATCGTTGACCATTGGGGTGGGCGAGTTGGTGTTTTCATCGCGGGGCGGGGCGATCTTTGGTTATCGGTTGCTTTGGTTTTTTGGGGTGGTCCTGGCGATGAAATGGGTGTTGGTGTTTGCGAGTGCGCGACAGATGATCCTGACGGGGGCGCATCCATTTCAGCGCTGGATGGATCTGCCGGGTCCGCGCGGGTGGTTGCCGATGGTGTTTTTTCTGCTGGCCATTCCGTGTTTTCCGATCTGGGTCTCGTTCCATGCCGGCACGCTGGGCACACTGTTGGGCGGCTTGACGGGCACGGAAAAGATTCTGAATGGCGGCGGCCATTATGCCTGGGGATTGGCGATGTTATTGATCGTGCTGGTTCTCTGCGCCACGGGCGGCTATGCGGGTTTGGAAAAGATCCAGATCGCGATTGTGGTGATCATGTTGGGATGCGTGGTGGTGGCGGTGTTCTTCGTGCACCCGAATTGGTTGGAGTTCCTGCGCGGGCTGCTGGTGCCGCAACCGCTGCATTATCCTTCCTGGATCGATGCTGCGACCTATCCGGAGATCGCGTCGCGCCCGGTCTGGGTGGAGACGTCGACCTATGTGGGCATCATCGGAGGATCGGGCTACGATTATTTGGCTTACGTATCGTATCTGCGCGACAAGCAATGGGGGCGGGCCGGTGCTGGTGTGACCACTCGAGCCGAGTGGGAAACCCAGGCCCGAGATGCGGGCATTTTGGAGGAAGGCCGGCGCTGGCTGCGGGTGCCGTTGATCGATTGCCTGCTGAGTTTTGCGGCGGTGCTGATCTTCACCGCCGTGTTTGTGATCTGCGGGTCGGAAGTGTTAGGACCCCAACACAAGGTACCCGATGGCAGCAACCTGCTGCAATTGCAGGCGGAGTTCGTGACCTCAGTTCATCCCTGGTTACGGTACGTCTATTTTGCCGGCGCGTTCCTGGCCGTGTTCGGGACGCTCTACGGCACCGTAGAAGTGGCGCCCACCATCTTGCGGGAGATGGCTCACGCCATTGACCCCCAACGCGCCGTCGCCTGGCAGGCGCGGTTGCGCGGTTGGTCGGTGGGCTGGGCCGGGGTCGGCGCGTTATTTTTGTTGATTTGGTTTCTTTTGATTCAACTGTCCGGCGCCGGCAAGCCGCCCGGGCTGATCACCCTGCTCACTCCCGCCAATCTTTTCACCGGCGTGCTCGGCTGCGGGATCATCTGCCTGGCCAACATCTGGATGGACCGCCGTTTCCTGCCGCGCCCGATTCGGATGCCGTTCGTGCTGACGTTGCTTAGCCTGCTCTCGGGCTTGATCTTTCTCGGACTGGGTTTCAAGGCCTATTGGGAACTCAAGACCTCCTTTGCAGGCAACCGCTTCGTGGCGGTCCTGATCCTGGCCGGCACGCTATGCCTGGGGTTGCTGGGAGCCTGGATCCTGAAGCGCATCCGCATTTCTGCTTCCCTACCCAAACCTTCCTGATCGGTCAGCCGAATAACCCATTCACCTCGACTTGCTCTTCCTTGGCGAGCTGACGCAGCTTCTCCAGAACATCTTCGGGCAAAGCAAGGCCCTCACGGAGGGCGCGTTCGCGCTTTTCCCATTCCATTTCGCCGGGCAGATAAATGCGGTCGGCGCCCTTGGCCTTGGGCGCGGAACGAATTTCCTCAATGGTCTGCTGCACCCGCGCCGCAAACGTCGATCTGGGCATCATTGCTTCGACATGAATGGCCAAAAACGCCGCGCCGTGATCGGTGGCCCGCGACGGATCATCAAACGACCAGCTCAACACATGACTGGCAATGGAAGCACCCGTGAGGATCCCCGACAAAGTCTCGATCAGCAGCGCAATCCCGTAACCCTTGTGCCCCGCCATGGGCAGAAGCGACGCCGCCTCCGGTAGCAGCGTGGGGTCCGTGCTGGGCAATCCTTCCGCATCGATGATCCAACCCAACGGGATGGATTTGCCCAAAGCCGCCGCGGCATACACCTTGCCCCCGGCCACCGCACTCGTGGCCATGTCCAACAGAATCGGATGCGGCCCGCCAGTAGGGACACCAAAAGCAATCGGATTACTTCCCAACACCGCGCCGCGCGAACCGGGCACGCTGACCGACGGGATGTCGTTGGCCATCGCAACGCCGATGAAGTTCTCGGCGGCCGCCAACGCAGCGTAATAGCCGGCGGCACCAAAGTGACAACTGTTGCGCACGCCCACGTAACCGATCCCGGCGGTGCGCGCCTTGGCCAGGGCGGTTTTCATGGCAAAAGTCGAGCCCACCATCCCCACCGTTGAATCGGCATCCACCAGGGCCCAGGCTGGGCCTTCGCTCATCACCCTGGGCCGTCCGCGGGCGCGCAGGCCGCCACCGCGCAAACGACGGACATAACCGCGCAGGTTCTTCGTGCCATGCGTGAACACACCCCACGTGTCCGTGGTGATCAACACCTCGGTCGTGACACGGGCATCCTCTTCGTTCAGGCCGGTTTGACGGAGAACGGTGTGAACGAAGGCCGCAAGTCGATCGACAGGAATCATCTCAATGCGGAGTGCGGCCTGCCACGCCGTAGCCCGCAGGCGAAGGCGGGAGTGCGGCCTGCCACGCCGTAGCCCGCAGGCGAAGGCGGAAGTGCGGCCTGCACAAGGGCGGAGTGCGAAATCGTCGTTTCACACGATGTTCGCGGCCCTGGAATCCTGGAATTTGCATGTGCGCGATGATGAAGATCGATCGGCCGGAAAATGCACGCTCATTCGCATACTTTTCCTGCTGCATCGAGCGACGCACCCGGGCATCCTTCGGCCATTCGATCGAAATACGGTATGAAGAAATGTTTGGTGTTGGTGCTGGCGCTGGCGCTTTTCCAGCAAATCACTCTCACGTTGTGGGCCGCCGATGTCGCTCTGCAAAAATTCGCAACGCAATATTCGTTCGAGGCAAAAGAGGTGCCTCCGGCCGCCCGAGTCGTGCACAGCGGCAAACCGTGGCTCGGCAAGGAACGCGGCCCGGTCGAAGGATTGATGATCTTCGCCGAAGAAAAGTCGGGCGCCGTTTGGCTGGGCGGCGACCAAGGGGCCGCGCGGTTCGATCCGAAGGCCAAGCCGCGTTGGGAACGCTGGCAGTACTTCGCCGGACGCCGCTGGCTCCCGGACGATTCCGTGCAGAACATAATCGTGGAAAAGACGGCTCCAGGCCGCAGTGTCTGGGTCCGAACCCGCACGGGCGTCTCGCATCTGGAGTGGCGCCCCATGACCCTGGCGGAGAAGGCCCGCTCTTTCGAGGCGCGCGTCGAAGCACGTCATGTCCGGCATGGCATGGTTGCGGATTGCGGGTTGCGCACGCCGGGCGATCTCACCGCCAGTTTTACCTATGACAACGACAACGACGGCCTCTGGACTTCCATCTTTCTGGCCGCCCAATGCCATCGTTACGCTGTCACCCACGAGCCCGAAGCGCGAGCCCGCGCCCGGCGTTCGCTTGACTTGCTGATGCGCCTGGAAGAAATCACCGGTCTGCCCGGATTTCCCGCCCGCTCCTTTGTTTCCACCAATGAACCCCGACCGCAGGGCGGCGAATGGCATCCCACGCCGGACGGCCAATGGCTCTGGAAAGGCGACACCAGTTCCGATGAGTTGGTTGGCCATTACTTCGGTTACGCGACCTACTTCGACCTGGTGGCCGATGAACAAGAGAAAATTGCGATCCGCGCCGTGGTCAGTCGCATCACGGACCATCTGATCCGCAACCAGTACCAGCTCATTGATGTCGATGGTCAACCGACCCGCTGGGGGCGCTGGTCGGAGAGTTATCAGCAGACCCAGGAAGGCCGATACGAGGCGGCTTTGAATTCCCTCGAACTCCTGTCGTTTCTCAAGACGGCCTATCACATCACCGACGATTCCCGTTATGACGCAGCATATCTGGAACGCGTGCAAAAAGGTTACGCCCAGAAAATGCGCTGGTACCGCCGCTGGCCCGAAGGTGGGGAGATCAATTTCTCCGATGATGAACTCGCCTACCTCTCTTACGCCCCGCTGTTGCGTTACGAAACCAACTGGCGCCTGCGCCGGGTTTATCTCGACGGCCTGCGTTACACCTGGAAACGGGTCCAGCCTACCTTCAATCCGCTCTGGAATTACATCTCCGCTGCCAGCGACGCCGGGAAACTCAGCTCCCGTCTGCGCGAAGAATCGCGGCGGACCCTCGAGCGCATCCCCAATGACCAAATTAGCTGGAGCGTCCATAACAGCCAGCGCCGGGATGTGACCCTCAACAAAGAGAAGGATCGTTTCGGCCAACCTCAGTTACGTCGCGTCCTGGCCCCGGACGAACTACCCGCGCAAAAATGGAACAGCAACCCCTACCGTCCGGACGGCGGCGGCAACGGCGCTTCCGAAGATGACGGCGCCTATTTCCTGCTGCCTTACTGGATGGGGCGCTATTACAAGTGGATCGACGCCGAGTGAGGCTCGAGGCGCCGCAGAGAACGTTCGGCTCATGAACGGGTAAGTTTCGAGGCACCGGAGAATTGCAACGAAGCACGTCATGTCCGGCATGGCATGGTTGCGGATTGCGGGTTGCGCACGCCGGGCGATCTCACCGCCAGTTTTACCTCAAAAAGTAGATCGGGCCTGTAAGAAATGAAATTAGTTCCCGTATTGATCAGTAGAGCCTTCTTGTGATCCGCCTTAGCCCGACTTCGCGGATTCGAGCCCAGCCGGCCGGGGGCGTTTTTGCGTTCGTGCCCGAACTGAGGTGCGGGCAGGCGCTTGCCGCTCGAATCAAGCACTTGCGGCGAATCTGCGAAGACCGGTTAGCGGCCAGCGTGCCTTGATTTGGCAGCCGGCCGAGAGCAGCTCGTTTTAGCTGGCGAGGTGATATGGCAAACGAAGACGACCCATTGATTCCAGACTATCATAAGGTTGCGGAGGAACTTCGCCAAAACGGGGCCAAGACTCACTTCCAAAACCAACATCAACTTGTCGTCGCCACGGCCTTTCCTTACGGCTCGACGGCATCAAATAGTTTTTGGTTGAGGTTCCATAACGGAAGCTGGCATTTGGTCACCTGGGCACCCACGGCCTATCGGATCCCGCGCTCCCTGAGCGTCGTACAAGCCACCATGACTTGCTTACGAGCATCGACCACAACCTTATGGGAGCTGCCGGAGGAAATTGTGGATCGGCTGCACTTACAACGCCTCACCAATGACGAAGCCAAACCCATTCTCCTGGAATGAGTCGATGAGCTGGTCGGATGGCTTTGTCTTCATGGTTGTGCCGGCTTTGTTTGATCTCAGTTCAAAAAGCTGCGCTTCGCTGGATGACCCAGAACATGGCGACGCTACCGATGGCATACGGGGGAATGCGCCAGGCCCACGCGGGTTGCGACATCCCGCTGCTTCGCATGATTCGCCGCGCGAGTGCAATGACGACGAAGACGGACGCGATGAACAAAAGTTGTCCAAGCTCGACGCCGACGTTGAAGAAGAACAGCGCGACGGAAATCGCCGATTGCGGCAAGCCGACTTCGCTTAAGGCGCTGGCGAAGCCGAAGCCGTGGAGCAAGCCGAAGCTGAACGCCACTACCCAGGGAAATCGTTCTGCCAGTCCGGCCTGGCCTTGCCGGCTGTGCATGATTTCCGACGCCACAAACACGATGCTCAAGGCGATGGCGGCTTCGACGGGCGGCCCCGGCACCTGCACGAGTCGGAGGGTCGCGCCCGCGAGCGTGAGGCTGTGCGCAACGGTGAACGCCGTGACGGTCGCAATCAGCCGGCGCGTGCCTTTCACCAGAATCAAGAGCGCGAGGACGAAGAGCAGATGGTCGATGCCGAGAAGAATGTGTTCGATGCCAAGCTTCAGATAAGTCGCAGCAACCTGCGCTGCTCGCGGCGCGGCTTCAACAACGAAGGAAGGCGCGGATGGCGTGAGCCGCGTGACTTGCGCGGAGCCGTCGAGACGTTCCAAACGCACGAGCACGTCGGTCATCGTCGCGGTGAGACCGGCGATATGAATGGTGCCGCCGGTCAATCCGCCGGCGCGCTGCACCGTCCAGCGCTCGGTGAAGGCGTTGTTGGCCATCGAAGCGCGAGGGGCGGTGACGTTCGTGCTGCCGTCGGGAAACTCCACGTAGAGTCCGAGGCGCAGGTTTTCTCCCTGCCCCGGCACTTTCCACAGCGCGTCGTAAGTGTCCGGCGCGGTTTGCCGTAATTCGAGATAGGCCGGCCGCACTTCGTGGGCGGAGAGGCCGGCCTCCAACGCGGCGAGGAAGATTAAGAGCAGGAGCGCGCGTTTCATTTTATCTTCGCGTCCGCAATTCGTTTCTCCATCGGCTTCGGGCGCTCGATGGTCACGACGTAACGCTTGAGCAGTTCATGATAGAATCTCTCATTGGATTCCAGACGCCGGGTGTTGGCCCACTCACGGCGCACGGTGTCGCGCACTTCGGCCAGCGCGGGCACACGTCCTTCCGTGCGCTCGCTGACCCAAACCAGATGCACGCCGTAGCCGGATTCGACAGGGCCGTTCCATTGGCCGGGCGAAAGCTCGCCCAGCTTTGCGGCGAATTTTTCCCCGAACAGTTTCGCAGCCTCGCTGGCCAACACAGACTGGAATTTGTGTTCGAGCAAGAATGGATCACCCCGCTCCGAGAAATCAACCTGAGCGCCGGACTGCTGCAACTGTGCGAGCAATTGCTCGGTGTCTCGCCCGAGGTTTTCGCCGCGTCGCTCGGGGTTGAGGTAAACGTGGCTGAACGTGAACTGCCGCTGCACACGGAACGCGTCCGCGTGCGCCTTTAGATATGCACTCAACTCGTCATCGGTCGGCTCCGCGAGCGCGGCGATGTCGTCCGTCAGAAACTCCATCTTTTGCCGCAACCGACGGCGGATGATGGTGTCATCCTTGTCCAGTCCGAGGGCCATCGCCTCACGGCAATAGACTTCCTCCTGCACCCGGTCCCGGATCAATCCCTCGATCTCCGCGCGCGTTGGTGGACGCCGCCAGGTGCCCGCAAAACTCTCGGCCATCACGGCAACTTGCCCTGCCGAGATGACGATTCTTACCGGCTCGTCGCTGCTGCGTTTGGACACCAACCTGTAAGCCGCGAAAATCGCGGCCCCCAGCAGGAAGAAATGCAGCAACGGCTCGCGGAGGATTCTTTTCATCGGCTTTGTCGGCTCGCAGTTACTGGGCCGGCGTGTACCAGATCGCCGAAGTGTAGGCGCGCTCGGTGACCGTCATCTGCACCTCCTTGGGCATCTTGATGCCGAAATATTTCGCATCGTAGGCGGTCCAGCGCGGCGTTGGGATTTCGATGACGCGGCCGTAGTAAAACGCGCGGAGCGAGGGATCAAAGTCCGGGTCTTTCCACACGGCGATCAACTCGGGTGCGCCAATGGTGTTGCTCCACGTCGCATTCGGCACGTCCACCGTGTTACCGACCGAAGGCAGCTTACCGTCTGCGCCGGCTTTGCGGTCGCCGCTCCACGCCACGTCATAGACTTTCTCATGCGTGTCGCCCTTCGCGTCGAGCCAGCCTTTGACTATCTGGTAGCGGTCGAGATTCGCGCCCATCGGGTCCTTGAGTGCGGCGACGAGGAAGGTCAGCGCTTTGCCTTGCGGTGCGTCTCTGAGATCGCCGCCCATTGGCACGCCTTTGGTGTAGCCGATCTTTGCCGGCATCCGGTTGTTCGCGTCCGCCACCTCGAAGTCGAAGCCGCCGAAAAAGCGCACGACCATGCGTGGCCCGGTGGTGGCATAGATTTCCTTCCGTTTCATCGCATCAAAGATGGATTCGCGTGTGTTCTCGTTAGCCCACACGGCGGCGTAGCCCGAGGCGGACGTTTCCCAGCCCATGATCTTGAGTCCGAGTTTGGGATTGGTCATGAACGGGTGCTCCGCCCGCTTCGGACTCGGCTCGGAGCTGGAAACCTTGCCGAAGTAGTTGTCCTCGTCGGCGGTAGCGAGGCCGGTGTGGGCGTCGGTGCTGCCGACCAGGCCGAACTTGTAGGGGTTCACGCCGAACTCCTTTTCCAGCTTGAGGCCGTTCTTGTAGGCCGAGCGGACATACTCGAACTCCAGCATCTCGAGCTTCTTTTTCTCACTCAAGTCGAGGTTGCCCTTGTCCCACTTCTCGAAGTTGGCGAACTCGTCGTTGGGAGAGAGGAACGGATGGGTCTCGCCGTCGCCCTTCATTTGGGTGGCTTCATAGAGCCGCTCCCACTTTTCCCGCGCCACGACATACTCACGATCCACCCGTTTGCCGGTGAACGATTCGATGATCGGAAACATCGTCCCATTGCCCAGGTTGCCGTTATGTGCGATGGCGAGCAGTTCGCCGCCGGTCTTCTCCTCGTAAGCGGCCATCCACTTCCACAAGTCGCGGGGATTCGGACTGCCCTGCGGCGGCGTGGCGGTGTAAGGCTCGACGAGGCTGGCCTTCGACCCGTCGTCGCGGTAGATGACATTCCGGTGCAGGTTGTTTCCCGCGACGAGCGAAGTCCATTCGTAGCCGATGAACGCGGTGAAACGTCCCGGTTCGTTGGCTTCATCCGCCGACTTGACGATCTCGCGCCAGGTCGATCGAAAGCCGGGTGTGCCGGGAGCGTAAATGAGTGCCTTGGGGAATTTCCCCTGGGAGAATCCAAAGACAATTTCCAACGCCGCCTGCTGGGCTTGGTCGGGTTTGCCTGACTGAATCATGTCATACCACTTCCGGCCTGTCGGATCGGCGAGCAGCTCCGGCTTGCCCGCGAGGAAGTCGGTGAAGAAGCCCATGTTGTCCGAATGATCGGCGACGACGAGGAAATCGAGCGGACGGGAAAGCTTCACCGGCTGTCCGCTGGAGGCCGTGACCTGCTCGCCCTTGGCGAAGCGATAGGCTTCCTTCGGCCCGAGGCGACAACCCGCAGCGCCCGCATCAAAAGAGAGTGAGGTGTGCAAATGCGTGTCGCCGAAGAACGGGCGCGCAGGGGAATTGCGGGCCGCATAAGGTGAGTAAGGCGGTTTGGCGGGAAACACCTTCGTGGCGTCGATGATGCCGGTGTCGGTGTTGATTTCTTGTGCGAACGCCGGGAGCGCGAGGCTGGCAACGGCCAGTGCGAGGAGGAGGAGCTTGGTTTTCAAGATTATGGCTGCCATGGTTTTGACTCGTTTCTGCTTGAGGATTTGATTGCGTTCAAGGGCGAGGCTGCACTTAAACCCGGGTCGTGTCTGCTTCTTATAGTTGCGCCTTTCGTCTGCACTCGTGAAGCCGATCCTCGATTCTGAGCGACGGAAACCCACGCGCAACGGCAGCCGTTGCAGTCCGAAATTCGAGCACGGGCCACGTCCGCAAAATGGGCTTCCATTTCGGCCTTGTCGGTCTGTCCGAACCGGAGCACGGTCGGTCCAAGACCGGCATGAGAAAACAACCACAACCAAAAACCACGAGAGTGAGCCTCCTGACGTCGGCTGCTACGGAGGGGAAGGTTCATGGAGAGCCTCCATCTGCTTTTGCACACGCATTGGGACCTTGAACCCTTCGTTCCCGAAGACGCCCCCCGCGTTTTCGCTTTCCGCTTTCCGCTTTCCGCTTTCCGCTTTCCGCTTTTCCCCCACGCGGGCTCGCAACTTCAGGCTCGCGATAATAGCCCGGCCCCCGGTAGGTTTCAGTTTGGTCATGAACCTGGAAGATCACTTCGGGGATATCATCCGCAAAGCTCGCCAAGCCTCTGATATCCCGCTCGAAGTCGCCGCGGCGGCGGCCGGGCTTTCCGAAGCCGAACAGATCGATCCGGATGACGCCGTCCTGCTGCTGATCGACCACCAGAGCGGGCTGTTCCAACTTGTCAGGGACATCGAGCTTCCGACCCTTCGCGCACATGTGACAGCGCTTGCGAAAGTGGCCCGGCTCGCCAAAGTTCCGACCTTCACCACGGCCTCGGTCCCCGACGGCCCCAACGGTCCCCTCATCCCCGAGATACACCAGTCCAATCCCGACGCGGTCTATATCCCTCGCACCGGTCAGATCAACGCGTGGGACAACCCCGCGTGGGTGAAAGCGATCAAGGCGACCAAGCGGAAAACCCTCCTTCTCGCCGGCACGCTGACGAGTGTCTGCATGGCCTTTCCTACGTTGAGCGCCCTGGCTGCCGGCTACAAGGTCTTCGCGATTGTCGATGCCTCGGGTAACTGGTCGAAGATGGCGACCGACCTCACGATCGCCCGCGTCGCTCAGGCCGGGGCCAGGCCCATCGACACAAATGGAGATTCTGATTCAACAGCAGCAACCAAAGAGAACGGCGAACTCTCCGTTCCCCAGGTTTGTTCCTGGTGTTCGATTCCGACCCTCGCCTCCAAGTCACTAGCAGACACCAATGGATAAAGTATGAAAGCTCAATACATCACATGCAAATCCGCAACCCACCCACACCTCCTCTCGATGCTCGCTAGCCTGGCGCTGACGAACTCTGTCAGTGTAGCGACAGCCGATGACTTGCTCGTCAACACTTTTGATTCCGACATCAGCGGAATCGCGTGGGAGAACTGGCGAAGTTATGTTACCGGCCACGACAGAGTCTGGGACCCGTCGCAGGACGCCGACGGAAACGCCAGCAGCGGATCCATGTACGTGACGGTGAACTGGCCGATGGCCTCCGACGCCAATTGGAACAACGGCTGGAATGACGTGCAGGTTGCCTTCGGCGCCGGCACTTTCGCCGCCGCTGACTACATCGACGTAGAGGCGTTCGTCAAGGTTGACGTGGCGAACTCCTCGACCGCAGTGGATGGGAGTTATGGGATCATTGGCCTGTACGTCAATGGGGGCAGCGGCGGATGGCAGCAGGTGCAGGGTTACGCCACTGTGGCCGCGGTCGGGGACTGGCAGCGTATTCACGGTTCACTGTCGGGGATTCCCGCCCAAACCTATGACAGTGTCGTTGTCGGTTTCATTTCCAACGGCGGCAGCAGCCTGACGAACACCGTCAATTACTGGATCGACAATGTGAGGCTCACGGCGCCGCCATCGGTTCACACCAACCGGCCCGCGCTCAACATCGCCAAGGCGCCTCCGGCGGGCCTGACCTGCATGGCCAGTGCACCCGGCGACGCCTGGCAACGCCAGATGATTCGAACGGTGAACAGCAGTTACTCGTGGCATACAGCCACCGCCGCTTCAAACACCACGACCTATTTGATCAACGTCGCCGCTTTTCCCGGTGCAGCGCAAAGTGGATTTGAGGCCATGATGTACCTCATCCCGGTAACGGGCATGAGCAATCCTGACGGGGGCTCGGTGGATTGGGATTCGGCCCATGTGACTTACTTTACGATCACAGCCAACGCGGATGGCACCGGAAGAGGCAACTTCCGATACAAGGTCAACAGTGCCAATGGCGAGACCTTTCGCAGTTGGACGGACTTTAACTGTGCCTCGGGTCCGCTGGGAACATGGGCGCTCACCTTTAACGACAATACCAACGTGACCATAGCGGCACCCGATGGGACGGACACGACCCTCACCATTCCCGACAGCGACGCGGCGAATTTCCAAGGAGACTTGATTGCCTACTTTGGCGTGCGCCCGACTGACACGACGCGGATTGGACAGTCCGCCACTTTCAGCCGAATCAAAATCACGGGTGCGGCAGCTACGATTGACGATACTTTCGTATCATCTGGGCCTCCCTACAATCTGGACGCCGCCACTTGGGTACCGAAGGCATCGAGTCCCCAAGGAATTTTCATTACCGCACCGGACGCGAAGTACTGGGTGACCTGGCCGCAACCGGACGGCGGTTTCACCAACCTCTACGCCGTGGACAATCTCAGCAAGGAACTAGGCAATGGCGAGTGGCTGAGTCTCCCGGTAGACGCCACCGGTTGGCTGAACGTGGCGGATGATCGGCGACTGACTGTCGTAAGCCAGTCCACCCTGAACACGGCGTTTTCTTATGCGCCCACGAATTGTTTCTTCGGATTGTTTCATCAGTAATTGAATTCGCTGCCGGGCGCCGGCTAGGCCGGCCGGCACACAGTTGCGTCCGGATTTCCGTGAGGTCAAGCGTCACCGCCTTGATGCCACGGATGCGATGTTCGAGATTCTCGCCGCCAACGAGACCGCCCTCGTCGACAGCGATGGCGACGTCTCCGATTGGATTGAAATCCACAATCCCACCACGACGACAACCGCGTTAACCGGCTGGTACCTTTCCGACGATCCGGACTTTCTGCGAAAGTGGAAGTTTCCGCTGTGGAATATCCCGGTCGGCGCTTACCGCGTCGTGTTCGCGTCCGGCAAAAATCGAACGAACGGCGTTGAGTTGCATGCGATCCTCCGGTGGAGGTTACACGGGGAGGGGGAGCCCTTTCTTTGTTTCGACGCTTAGGACGTTACGACTCTAGGGAAGCGCGCCCGTCGCTTTAACGCCTGGACCCAGGGACGCGCGTTGATATCGACAAGCTCAGGGCAGAAAAATGGCTGTCAGAAAAATGACGCTGCCGGGGAACTCAACGCATTGGTCGCGCGGCCCCATTACGGACAGTTCTGCCGCGCATCCGTTATATGCATCTTTCTGCCCTCCATCTTTCTGCCCTCCAATGGAGGCTCGAGG
>Ga0247664_1000282_pt1 | contig 12664 bp, 9 predicted proteins | sample CNK05_metaG_FD_182715 | JGI IMG/M metagenome (GOLD analysis project Ga0247664, IMG submission 182715) | Soil microbial communities from Purdue University Martell Research Forest, Indiana, United States - CNK05 | ecosystem: Environmental > Terrestrial > Soil > Temperate forest > Bulk soil | place...
GTGATCGCGCAGCGCGCCAAACCCCCAATCGGCGAACCCCCCGCAGCTAATCCCGCAAAGATTCATCATGCCATAGCCGGTCGCCCGCAGCTCGGGACGCACAATTTGGCACAGAATCGGCATGTTATTCGTATCAAAAACGCCCCAGCCCAAACCGAACAAAAAGAGAAACACGATCGCCATCTGCAACGAGAGGGCGTTGCCCACGCCAAACAAGGCGGGGATGAGCAGAGATACCCCCAGCAGGCTGATCAGGATTCGGCCCCGATTAGAACGGCGCATCCAGCGGTCCGCCAGCCAGCCCCCCAGGGCGGCGCCGAAGAGGGACCCGCTGCTCACGTACAAGGTCGCTGACACACCGGCTTGGCCCTGGCCGATGTTAAATTCCTGCTTCAAAATGGCAGGCATCCAATCCCGCACCACCCAGCCTGGCAGCCCCGGCAGAGTGAAATAAAGGAGCAACAGCAAAAAGGAACCGTTGCGCAGAAGCTCCCCAAGAGCGATTCCAGGTGAAGGTCGGGCGGGAATCTCCCGAGTAATCTCCCGAGGGGCCTGCCGTGGTGGTCTGGGCAAAAGCACCAGCAGTGGCAACGCATAGACAGCCCCCACCAACCCCGCTGCGCCAAACGCGAAGCGCCATCCCAGGTGCGGGTCATCCGCCACATGGCCACTGAAGCCCCCAATGATCACTCCGGTGTAAATTGCCATTTGATGAATCCCTACAGCCCGCGAGCGCGTCTGGCCCACGTGAAAATCGGCGATTAAAGCCAGGGCGGCGGGAAAATAGCACGCTTCACTGATTCCCATGAGCGCTCGAGTGAGTTTGAGTTGATCGAAGGTATGGGCATGGCCGGTGGCCCACGTCACCAGCGACCACACCAACAGGCTCGCCCCAATCACATGCCGGCGGCTGAATCGGTCCGCGATGTAGCCGCCCAGCGGACTCAGACCGGCATAAACCCACTTGAAGAGCGCCGGCAAATAACCCCAGTTCGCCTCGGAACCGATGGTGGGCACATCGGCCATCACAGAAAACTTCATCGCCGCCAGCATCTGCCGATCCAGATAGTTCAGCAGCGCCACCGGCCAAAGCAAGCCCACCACCAGCCAGGCCATGCGCAGCACCGACGCGCGCCCTTCCATGTGCGACTCGTCATTCATGCAGGGGAGAGGGAGTAGTTATTTCCGCTTTCCGCTTTCCGCTTTTCATTCCCTTGCCTTGGTGTCGATGAGGATGGTGACTGGTCCATCGTTCACCAGGGCTACTTTCATATCCGCCCCGAATTCGCCCGCTTGCACCGGCTTTCCGAAATCGTTCGTCAACTGGCGCAGAAACGTTTCATAGAGCGGGATGGCGATCTCCGGGCGAGCCGCGCGACTGTAAGAAGGGCGATTGCCTTTTTTCGCGCTGGCGAAAAGTGTGAATTGGCTCACGACGAGGATTTCGCCGTTCACTTCCTGGACCGACCGGTTCATCACGCCGGCCTCGTCATTAAAGATGCGCAAATGCGCGATCTTCCCGCTGAGCCAGGCGCAGTCATCTGGAGCATCACTTTCTTCGAAGGCCACCAACAGGAGCAAGCCTGGCCCGATGGCGGATCGGACTTCCCCGGCGATCGTCACGGAAGCGGAAGTGACACGCTGGATGACCGCACGCATTGGGTTGCGCTAGACCGAAACCGGACATTTGCTGCGCGTGCGCACCGGGCTCGCACCGTGGCCAGACCGGGTCCGCGCCCGCTGCAAGGGCCGGCACTGGTTCAGGATGAGAATTTCCAGGAGCAAGCGGGCAGGAACGAACTCAGACGCGGAGCCGGCGGGGCCACTGTTGGTTGGCCTCCCAGAAGGTCTTTTTGAGTTGGATCATGGGATCGTCGGCGGGCGGCTGGGTCCGGCCTTCCACATCGGTCGCCCGGGAGATGATGATGTGTTCCCCGGCCTCAGGCTTCAACCAGTCGCAACTCCAGAAGGTCCAGCAGAACTTGGAACGATTCCGCGAATCGAGCGTGACCTTTTCCCAGGGGCGATCGTCGATCTTCAATTCCACGCGGGCCAAGGGCGTGCCATCGCTCCAGGCGGCGCCGACGATCTGCACGCGTCCATCCTTCCAACGCAGGCCGCGGGCCGGGATCGATTTAATGAGCATCGGGCCGATGCTGGTTTCGCGCCAGAGGGTTTTGTCGCCGCGTTCCTCGGAGCGCAAGGTGACATATTCGCGGGCCATAAACTTGCTCATGATCCGTCGATCGAGGACCTCAATGCGACTGAGCCATTTTACCCAAGCGATGCCAAACCAGCCGGGCACCACCAGGCGCAGGGGCGCTCCATGAGCAGTATCCAAAGGTTGACCATTGAGCTCGTAACAGAGCAGCAGATCATCGCGGAACGCGTCGGTGATATGCAGGCCGCGCGAAAAATTGGCGGTATACTCGTTCTTGCGCAGTTCGTCCTTGGCGGTGTCCGCTCCGAAGAAGGCCACTTCGATCCCGCGTTTGTAAGGCTCGCATTCCTGCAACAAGGAGGCCAGGGGTGTGCCGGTCCATTTCACGTTGCCGATGGCGCCCATGAAACCGGCGCTGGCGTTGTTGCCGGAGCACTCCAAGGTTGCGGTGATCGTCTTGCGCCGGCGCTGCCGCAGCTCATCCAGGGTATACCGGCGGGGTTTACGGACCAAGCCACCGACCTCGAGTTTCCAGGTGCTCAGATCGATCTTCGGCACCCCATAGTGCTGCACCTTGTAAAGCTGCTCCGTGGAAGTGATCCAACTCTTGAGTTGCTCCCACTGAATGCCGTTGGTTCCCGATTGTTTGTCCAGGAATGGGATTAATTCGGCGTCCGCATCGTTCGCCGCCGTCTGCCCAAAACCCCAGAGCGGATGGTCCGTCAGCGTCAAGGCTGCCGCCGCCAGGCTGCCTTGCAACATTTCGCGCCGGTTGATCCGGGGGGTCATGGGGCAAGTCTGTCGGCGTTCAGGATGACATGTCAACACTGCGCAACGCCTAAGCCCCGAGAGCGGCGCGCGTGCGTTTGACCAAGCCGCTCTCGGCATCGCCGGAGCCTTTCAAGTTGAACACGCTGGCGGCCAGGAACCGGTCCCGCCAGGGCGGCGTCAGGTGATGAAAATCCTCCAGCACCGCCGAGCTGAACTTATAATCATGCGAATCGCGGCCTTTCAGGAAGATCAACCGGCGCGCCGCCTGGGCCAACGGTCTGGGATCGGGATGATGCTGCAGGTAAGTCAGAATCTTTCGGGCCGCTTGCAGTTTATCCTGGCTGACTTCCGCGAAGATTTCCTGCACCGGGTCGGCGGCGGTTTCTTTCGGTTCCAGCGGTTGGAGTTGATCGATGCGGATGCCCTTGTCTTTGCTCTCGCCGCGGAAGAGGGGCAGAAACGATGCCGCCTGCAGGAGCAGCAATTTGCGGGTCTCTTCGTCCCGCGCGTGTTGCCAGGCGTAATGGACCGCGTTGGTAAAGGTACTGGCGTGCAGCGACAAGATTCCGGGAGCCTGCATGAGCAACTCGCCGGCGCTGTTGTAAATGCCGTCGAAGATCGAGGGCGGGGCGACGCCGCGGTTGAGCAACTGCACCGTCAGGCGGCCGAGGTCCGCTGCCGAGCCCTGCCGGACCGCCTGCAGCAGTTCGAGGCTGGCGCCCGGGTCCGGCTTGCCCTGCAACCAATGGTCCTGGATCGCTTTGGCATTTTCCAGATTCCCTCGGAAAGGCCGGTCGGCCGGCAGATCGAGTTTGGCCGGGTTGCCCTTGTCCCGATCGCGATCCCGATCCAGCACCGCGTAGGCGAGCGAACGCAGCACCGGTTCGGCGTGATGCCATCCGATCGTCTCGAGAGTCCGGAAACTGTTGGCGATGTAAATCGCCTTGTGCCCGATCTCACGAAAGTCCCGCACCCCATAACGGCAAAACAACTCGAAGATCTCATGCGCGCCGGCCGTGCGCGCCAACCCGACCACCGCCACATCCGCCCCGGCTTCATCCCAGTTGTCCATCGCGGTCAGGAAGGCTTCCTTGGCCCGGTGACTGGGCGGAACCGCCGCCTCATCGACCGGACCAAGCGTCCAATCGCCCTCCCTCACATCCGCTGCTTGTGAACTCTTGAATTGGTCGATGGCCCAAAAGATGGGAAGCCAGCGATCGCCGTCCGGGGAAGAAAGGCTGGCCAAATGAGCAGAATTAACCACGAGCACCGCGTGGAACTTGAATCCGACCGGACGCGGCTGGATATTGCGCACGCCCGCCAACAACAGAGCGGCCAGCAATTCGCGATAGGTGAGTCCGTTCTTCAAACGGGCCGCCACTTCCTCCAGCACCCGGTCGCGGGGAGTCTCCTCCAAAAGACGCACTAGCGGTTCAATCTCCGGATGCAATTGCACCGCGCGCGGCGGGAGAGCCGCCTCGGCCGCAGACACCGGTCTGAGCTGAGCGAGAAAACCGAGATCCCCAAGGCCGGCGACGGCGCCGGCACCCAGGGCCGACTTCAGGAACGAGCGGCGAGGCAGCATGGCGTTCAGTAAGGTTAAGGGTTCAGGTGGAAAGCGGGACGACCAATCGATGCATGACCTTCTCTAGCGCCAAAGGGTCGCCAAAGGGAGCCTCATTTCCTCATTTCTTTTCCACGGGTTTGCCGGCTTTCTCCCAAGCGCGGAAACCCGGCTCAAGATTCACCATCTGCTTGAATTCACTTTTCTCCATCAGAGCACAGGCCTTGGCACTGCGAACCCCAGCCGCGCAATGCACCAGGTAGGTCTTGTTTTTGTCCAACTCCGCCAGCTTCTTGGCGAACTCCGCCGAGTTGTAATCAAGATTAATCGCCCCGGGAATGTGGCCGCGTTCAAACTCCGACGCGGTGCGCACGTCCAGGATGATGTTGTTCCGGTCAGCCCTGAGTTTGTCGAACTCTTCCACTCCAACGTTGCGAATGACTTTCGGGGCTTCGGGCTTGGGCTCCGCCGCCCCAACCCCAAGCACGGCCAGAACCAGACCGAACCACACGACGAAAAGACGCGGTTTCATAGGAACGAAAGCAATTCGGTTTTCAGTCGAAGTGTGCCTTATCCAGGACAAAATGGGAAAGGAAAAGCGGCAGTTCTTCCTAGCCGCGGCGAAGCGGATTCGAGCGGCAAGCGCCTGCCCACACCCCAGTTGGGGCACGAACGCAAAAACACCCCCGCCCGCGCTGGGCTCGAATCCGCGAAGTCGGGCTAGGTTCGCTCTCTCCGTAGCTTGCCGTTCCGCGGCAGCTGTCGTGTCGCGTTATTTAAGAAGGACTTCGCCGATCTGAACGGCGTTCAGCGCAGCGCCCTTGAGCAACTGATCCCCGGCCACCCAAAAGCAGAGCCCATTCTCCAAGGCGCAGTCCTGGCGCAAGCGGCCGACGGCGCAGTTGTCTTGCTCGGCCGCGAACAGAGGCATGGGATAGCCGCTGGTTTCCGGCTCGTCGATCACATCCAGGCCGGGCGCTTTCCGCAACACCTCGCGGGCTTGAACAACCGTCACGGGCTTCTCGAACTCCGCACTAATGGCCACGGAATGGGCGCGATAGACCGGGACACGCACGCAGGTCACGCTGGCTCGAAAAGCGGGATGATGCATGATCTTGCGCCCTTCATTCTGCATCTTCATCTCTTCCTTGGTATAGCCGGAGGGCAGGAACGAATCGACTTGAGGCAACACATTGAAGGCAATCTGATGCGGGTAAACTTCCTTCGTGACGGGTTGACCGTTCACGACCTGGCCGGCCTGGCGTCTGAGTTCTTCAATCGCTTGCGCCCCGGTGCCTGAGACCGCCTGGTAACTGGACGCAAACACCCGGGTCACGCCGAACGCCTGGTGCAACGGGTATAAGGCCATGAGCGCGACGATCGTTGTGCAGTTGGGATTGGCGATAATGCCGCGGTGCTTCTTGACGTCCCCAGCGTTAATTTCCGGCACGACCAAAGGAACCGCGTCGTCCATCCGGAACGCGCTGGAATTGTCCACGACAACACAGCCGGCTCGGGCCGCCACGGGCGCAAACTCGCGCGAAACACTCCCGCCCGCGCTAAACAAGGCCAAGTCAACCCCGGAAAAGCTGTCTTTCGTCAGTTCCTGAATCGGCACCTCCTCGCCGCGGAACCGGGCTTTCTTGCCGGCGGACCGGGCCGAAGCGAGCAGCGTCAGCCGGGAGACGGGGAACTGGCGCTTTTCCAGCGTCCGGATCATCTCGACACCCACGGCGCCAGTGGCGCCAACGACAGCAACGTGCGGATTATGGTTCATAACGGGCTACCGATACAAAGGGGGTGTATTGTAGGGGCTGGGAGCGAAAGCTCAATGAGGAAAATAACATGCATAACATGCGTGAAGGCGCCGGGCGCACATTGGGACCATGAACCTACTCCCTCTCCCCTCGACGGCCTCAACAGGGTGAGGGTCAGGTTCATGGAGAGCCGGGACCTCCGAATTTCGGACGTGAATTGGGGCCATGAACCCAAATCTAACGTAGCAGCCGAGGTAACGAGGTACACCCTGAGCCTGTCGAATGGGCTCTGATCTCTTTCCCGACGAACGCGCCCGGATAGAGTGAGCCCCTTCGACAAGCTCAGGGCAGGCTTCCTTACGTCGGCTGCGACGAGACAGGAAAGGTTCATGGAGAGATCGGGCTCAAGCAAATGTCTCTTGGCGCGCCGGGCCTTTCACGATTGAATGACCGCGTTCATGAACATTGAAGTTAAAGCGCTGATCAAGCTGTCGCATGAGCTCGGGCGCGAAGACCGGCACCTGGCGATTCTCGCCGAGGGCAACACTTCGGCCAAACTCAATAGCGACCAATTCCTCATCAAAGCCAGCGGCTGTTGTCTGGGCACACTGACGGAGAATGAGGTGACCATTTGCGATACGGCCAAGATCCTGTCCATCCTCGAGAAACGTCAAGTCAGCGATGGGGAACTGGAGGAGATGCTCCTGGACGCGCGGGTAGGCGGGCGCGGAAAGAAGCCCAGCGTGGAAGCGATGTTCCATGCCTGGCTGCTGACGTTGCGGGACGTTCAATTCGTGGGACACTGCCACCCCGTCTCCACCAATCAAGTGTTGTGCTCGCCGCGGGCGCGGGATTTCGCCGAGCGGCGCCTCTTTCCGGATGAAGTGGTGTGTTGCGGAGCGCAGTCGGTCTTTATTCCGTATTCGGATCCGGGCTTGCCCTTGGCGCGCGAAATTGCCGAACGAACACGGGCCTTCATCGAAAAGGAAGGCCAGGTGCCGCGCCTGATTTTGCTGCAGAATCATGGGATCATTGCCTTGGGTTCCACGCCGGAATCGGTGCTGGCCTGTACGTTGATGGCGGCCAAGGCGGCGTCGGTGTTTATGGGGGCCACGGCCATGGGCGGCCCCAACTTTATGCCTCCGCAGCACGTCGATCGCATCGCGGCCCGGCCTGATGAAGCCCATCGGCAAAAGTAGACAGAGATTTAGTCGCCCTGCGGGCTCCCTGCGGATGATTGTCCTGCTTCCTCGACCCCGTCCGAGGCGCCCAACAACGCCGCCCTAACCCTCATGAGCCGCCATTACCTTGCCTGCGATTTGGGCGCCGAAAGCGGGCGGCTCATGCTGGGCACACTCAGCGGCGACCGGTTACGTCTGGAGGAACTGCATCGCTTCTCCAATAACCCCCTTCAGTCCGGCTCATCGCTGCATTGGGACATTCCTCATTTGCTTACTGAGTTGAAGGCGGGGTTGCGGCAGGCGGCTGCCCGGCGCCTGCCCTGGGCGGGCATCAGCACCGATTCCTGGGGCGTGGACTACGTGCTACTGGACAAAAACAACGAGATCCTGGCGCCGACGTTCCATTATCGCGATCCGCGCGCCGCTCAAGGGGTGACCCGAGTGAACCAAGCGATGGATTGGCCCACCGTGTTTCTGGAAACGGGGATCCAATTCATGCCGCTCAATACGATCTATCAATTGGCAGCAGAGACGCCCCAACGGCTCAAGCAGGCCGCGCAGATCCTGATGATCGCCGATGCCTTTAACTTCTTGCTCAGCGGAGTCGCACGCATCGAAGAATCCAACGCCAGCACCACCCAACTCTACAATCCTCGCACCCGGACGTGGTCTGCGAAACTGCTTTCGGCCCTGGGTCTGAGCGAACATTTATTCCCCGCCATCGTTTCTTCAGGGACATGCTTGGGGCCACTCCGGCCGGCTCTGGCCACCGAGCTGGGCTTGGGCGAGATCCAGGTGATTGCCGGCTGTTCGCACGACACCGCGGCAGCCGTGGCAGCCGTGCCGGCAGAAGCAAGCTCGAACGACCGCACCGATCCGTTGGATGCTCCGAGCTGGGCTTATCTCAGCTCCGGGACGTGGTCGCTGATGGGCGTTGAACTGCTGGCCCCTTTAATCAACGACCGTTGTCGCGAATTGAATTTCACGAACGAAATCGGGTACGGCGGCACCGTTCGCTTGCTCAAAAACATCAGCGGGCTGTGGTTAGTTCAGGAATGCCGCCGGCACTGGGCCCAGACCGGCCACGCCTATGAGTACAGCACTCTGACCGAACTGGCGGCGCAGGCCCCTGCCTTCCGTTCGTTGGTGAACCCGGCCGATCCACGGTTCACTGCTCCAGGGCGGATGCCCGAACGCATCGCCGCGTTTTGTCAGGAGACCGACCAACCCATCCCCGCCGACCCGGGCGCGTTCATCCGCTGCATCCTGGAGAGCCTGGCGTTGCTTTATCGCCTGACTTTGGAACAGATCCAATCCTTGACCGGAGGGCGACTCGAGCGACTTCACATCGTCGGCGGCGGAAGCAAAAACAAATTGTTGAACCAATTCACGGCGAACGCGCTGGATTTGCCTGTGTTCGCCGGTCCGGCCGAAGCCACCGCTGCCGGCAATGTCCTGGTCCAGGCCCTGGCGCTGGGACATCTGTCGAGCCTCGATCAGGCCAGACAGGTCGTGCGCCGGAGTTCGGAGATTCTGCATGTTTGCCCTCAGCCCGGTGCGAACTGGGACCAGCAACACGCCCGCTTCGCCCAACTGCTGAAAAGCGGATGACCGCGGATGGGGTTCCCGGTTCAGGGTTCAGGGTTCGGGGTTCACGGTTCATTGCTCGAGGAACCAGGAACCCTGAACCGGGAACCGGGAACCCCATCGGCGCGCTGATCTAGAATGCGTTGGGCGGCTTGGCGGACGGCCTGGATGAGTTCGGGCGGTTCGATGACGGTGGCGCTGCCGCCCCAACCCAGGATCCATCTTTGGATTTCTCCCAGGCTCGAAAGCTGCAGACGCATCTGGACGCTGCCGTCCTTCTGTTCGTGCAATTGTTGAGAGGGATGCCAGCGCTTTTCGCGGACATAATCCGCGGCCAGCGCATCGAACCGCAGGACGACTTTGAACTCGCCGCGTCCGGAATGGACACCGAAGCTGTCGCGCAAGATTTTCTCGACAGAAAACTTGGGCGGCCTGGGGAAGGTAACGCCGGTGAATTGAACCGACTGGACCCGCGAAGGGACGAAGGTGCGCAAGTCCTGACGAAGGTGATCGAAGGCGAAAAGGAACCATTCCCCGTTGATATTGGCCAGATGATACGGGTCAATGCGGCGCGTTTCGACGGTCTGGCTGGCGGGTTTGCGATAACCGATCTCGATCTGGCGATGGGCGGCGGTGGCCTTGGCGAGCCGATCGAATGACTCCAGATTCAGGACCGGTTCGACACTCATGCGAAAGGAGATGCTTTGATCCCAATCGGCCAGGTTAAGCGAGATGGTGTCCGGAAGAGATTGTTCCATCTTCTTGAAGGCGCTCAGCAGCGGCTTTTCGAAGGTGGTTCCGCGATACTGTTGCAGCGCCTTTTCGGCGACCAGCAGCGCGAACAATTCGCCTTCGGTGATTTGCAGGGTGGGAAACGCGCCGACCTCCTGGGTATAATGATAACCGAACCGGCGCGAGTCGTAGGCGATGGGCAATTCCAGGCGATCCCGCATGAACTCCACATCGCGCTGGATGGTTTTGGGCACCACCTCAATTTCGGCGGCCAGGGTGCTGGCGTTGGGAAATTTCCCGGAAACGATGGCCTGATGGATGCGCAACATGCGCTCCAACGGAGGGCGCGTGCCCTTGGTTTTGGTCTTGGCAGTCCGGCGCGAAGACATGCTTCCGAACGGCCCCGCGGTGGCAGGCCCGGCCAGCCGCCCGGGAGGCGGCTTAAGATCCCTTCTCGAGCTTGGCGAGGAGTTCCTCGTTGGCTTTGTGCTTCTTGAGGGCGGCGATGAGGGTCTCCATCGCCTCCACCGGGTTCAAATCCACCATCATGCGGCGAAGCTTGCGCACCGCTTCGATATGATGTTTAGGAAACAGCTTTTCCTCTTTGCGCGTGCCGCTCTTAGGAATGTCGATGGCCGGGAACAGCCGGCGATCGGACAACTTGCGATCGAGCACCAATTCCATATTTCCTGTGCCTTTGAACTCCTGGAAGATGAGTTCGTCCATGCGCGACCCGGTATCGACGAGCGCCGTGGCAAGGATGGTCAGCGAACCGCCATTTTCGATCTTGCGAGCGGCGGCAAACATCTTGCGGGGGATCTCGAGGGCACGCGCATCCACACCGCCAGTCATGGTGCGGCCCGAGCCGCCATGCACACTATTGTAGGCGCGCGCCACGCGGGTCAGTGAATCCAGCAACACAAAGACATCCCGCCCCGCTTCCACCATGCGGCGGCATCGTTCGATCATGAACCGGCTCAGGCGCACATGCGTCTCGAGATCCTGATCGTTGGAGGAAGCCACGACTTCGGCCTTCACGGACCGCTGAAAATCGGTGACTTCTTCCGGCCGCTCATCGATGAGCAGAACCAGGACGTGCACTTCGGGATGATTGGTGGTGACGGCGTTGGCGATTTGTTTGAGGATGGTGGTTTTACCAGTGCGCGGCGGAGCGACAATGATGCCGCGGGTGCCTTTGCCGACTGGGGTGACCAAGTCGATAATACGGGTCTCGATGAGGTCGGGGCTTGTTTCCAGTCGAAACTTGTCGATCGGATCGATGGTCGTGAGGTTTTCAAACCGGACCGATTTGGTGTAATCGGTAAAGGCCATGTTGTTCACCGACTCGACAGTTTTCAGCTGAGGGCTATTGCCGCGATGAGGCGGCTGCAGGTGGCCGGCGACATGGCAGCCCTCCCGAAGGAAATTCTTCTTAATCGTGTCTGGCGTGACAAAGATGTCCGAAGGTTTGGGTTGATAATGGTTTTCGGCGGACCGGAGAAACCCAAATCCCTTTTCAGAGATCTCGAGATATCCGGACCCCGCTTCGGCTGTGCCTCCGTGCGCGTGACTTTGCGCGTGACTGTGCGCGTTGCTCATATTTCTGTTGTAGTGCCGTTGAAGGACATTTTGGAAAACCACCCAGGAAAGGCGATTGAACTTTGAATCTTCTGAAAAACCCCTGTCTTGAAGTTTTGCTATCCTTCGCAAACAGGCGGCTGAACCTTCAACGCGTGTCAATTAACTGTAATCCGGACCTGAACGCAATACTTTATTTTCGGTTCAGGGTTCGGGGTTTAGGGTTCCCGGTTCCCCGTTCAGGGTTTGCTTCGCGCAAGAATTCCCTCGCCCTGAAAGGGCATCGGCTTGCCTTTCAGGGCGCAGGCGATCGTTTTGGGTTCGGCCTACCGAGGGCGCTGCCATGATGGATGGATGGATCCGCCCTTCAGGCGGATGATACGCTGCGCCCTCCGCACTTTGGAGGCGCGGCAAGCGCTTGATGCCAAGCGCCTCGCATCGTCGGCGATCTACCGGAACAAGATAGGAGAACCCTAAACCCCGAACCCTAAACCCCGAACCCTGAACCCTGAACCCTGAACCGGGCACCCTGAACCGGGAACCGGGAACCGGGAACCGGGAACCGGGAACCACTAAGGCGACCGTAGTCGGTAAAACCGGCCGGCGACCTGCCCATCCGCGATGCCCACGACCACCACGTTTTGGCCATTCTGCACGGAGGGATTCATCGGCACATCCGACCAATCGGCCGGGTTGAGACCAATCCGATCCGCCACTTGGACTTTGAAGCCGGAGTCGGCCGGCCACGTGAGCTGAAGCAGGTTGTTGACGCGCGTCATGGTCAGCGACGGCACGCCGACGACGCGAGTCGTAATCGTCGCGGAATTGTTGGCGGTATTGGGATCCATCTGGTTGGCGGCCACCTCGATCGAACTGGAATGCGTCCCTGGGCTGAGGGCCTGGGCCGCCAGAGTCAGACTGGCGTTGCCGCCGCTGGGCAGCGTGCCGACGTTCCAGATAAACGTTTTGCCCACCTGCCGCCAGGTGCCAGCAGAAGTGCTGGCTGCCACAAAGGAGAGTCCCGCCGGCATCTGTTGAACCAAGCCCACGCTGGTGGCGTCGCCGGGGCCGGTGTTCCGCACCTGGATGCTATGCACTACGTTGGCCCCTGCCACCACCGGGGCCGTGCTGGAGGAGTCCACCACAACGCCCACGTCAGCCAAGGCGGCCGCGGCTGTAGGCACAACCGGGTCCGACGTTTGGATGGTCACACTCCAACCTTTGATGGACCCGACGTCCAGGGTGTTGTCATCGACTACGTAAAGGGACCAGATCCCGTTGGGCGTTGCGCCAATGAAGACGGACAAGTCGGTATTGGTATAGGGCATGGCGG
>Ga0247664_1000283_pt1 | contig 12653 bp, 11 predicted proteins | sample CNK05_metaG_FD_182715 | JGI IMG/M metagenome (GOLD analysis project Ga0247664, IMG submission 182715) | Soil microbial communities from Purdue University Martell Research Forest, Indiana, United States - CNK05 | ecosystem: Environmental > Terrestrial > Soil > Temperate forest > Bulk soil...
GGATCCAAGGGTCAAAAGGAGCCTGCCCATCGTAAGAGGTCAGTCCGGCGAGACCTGCCAGCTCGCGTCTGGGTCGTAAGCCGTCATTTTCTCCGCGATCTTCGCGCTGTTCTTGCCCAGGTCGCGCTGCAAGACACGCCCTCGCTGGTTGACGATGAAAGTCATGATGCCCGAGTCGCCGTAGGCGGCGGGCCAGGCGACCATGCCAAAGCCGCCAATCATGTTCCCGTTGATGATGTAATCGTATTTGCCCCCAGGCGCATGTTTGCCTTGTCGAGTCAAGATCTTGAAGAAGTAGCCATGGAATGGCCGCGGCCCGGCCTCAGGATCGGTTGGCTGGGCGAAGTAACCTCGGGCCTGCGCCGACGCCACCAATGGCCCGAGTGGGCTTAATTCACCGTTCAAATCCGGCGGCCAGAACAACCCGTCGGTGAGCCCAGGCGAACTGGAAAGCTTCTGCGCATACTCCAGCACGTCGTCGCCATCGCGGTCCCGGCTGGCATATTCGCGTTGCGCGTCCACATAAGCACGCATCACCCGCAAAACCTCGATTTCGTTGCGGCCAATGCGGCGGTTCTGGATCTCATCGATGCCCGCCGCAGTGTCGAATTGCCAGCCGCTCGCCACTTTCACCACGGGGATTGGGAATGGCCAGCCGTTGTAGCCCACCTCCAGAATCATCCGTGTGTCCGAGTCCCGCACCAGGCGATTGGTCGCATTGAAGGCGGCGGCAAAGTCCGCCAGTTCTCGCGCGCCTTGGACAGTATCGGGGTTGGCGAGCCTTTCGGATTCGGGCCCGAACAGAACGGCGAACGCGGCGCGGTTGGTGGTATTGACGGCCAGGTCCAACGCGTTCACAGCCTCCTCAGGGGTGGGGAAGGTTCGTTCGGCCGCGTCGAGGCCGGAGGACGATGTGAGCCAAAGGAACAAGAACAGCGCGGCCGCGCCCAGGCAACAGTCAGGCCGCACCCGACCGGAGCAGCGGGGCGTTGGAGAGGTCCGGAGTGTCTTCATATCAACAAGATCGTTTCTATCGATTCAAAATCAGGCCAGAACGTTAGCGTCGTCCGCCCCCGCCGCCCCCGCGCCCCCCGCGGCCTCCGCCGCCCCGGCTGGCCGCTCCGCGACTGCTGTCGCTGCGCGCGCCGCTGCCGCTATTCATCCCGCTGAACGCAGAAGAGGACCGATTGAAGGACGACCCAGAAGAACGCGCGCCGGCGCTGGGCGATGGGGAAGGCCGGCTCGCCGGGCGACTGGCGGCGGTAGATCGCTGACTGGAAAAGGAAGGTTGGGTGGATGGTCTGGCGGCGCCGGCCGACGGCCGTTGCGCTGGCGTCGCAGACGCGGATGGGCCACCCCAGCCACGAGCTTCGCGGGTTTGGGCAGAAGCCGCCCCCGACGTTCGCATGCGGCCCTGGTCGGGTTGCCATTTCTGCTGCTTGGGAGCAGCCGCATTGCCGGGCCGGTTGCCGGGTGGCTGGTTGGGACGGCCGCGGTCGGGCCGGTCGCCGCGGTCGGGCCGGTCGGGCCGGTCGCCGCGGTCGATGTTCACATTATTATCGATGTCGATATCCACGTCGCCGTGGTAGCTGCCCCCGATCCAGACCCCGCCGCCGTGCCAGTCGCAGTTATTAGCAATGATGGCCCCCATGGCCATGCCGACACCGAAAGTCACCAGCGGCGTGACTGGGTCATAGGTGGGCGGAGGATAATAAACGGTCGGCGGATAAGTCGGCACATAAACCACCTGGGGATTAGCGGATTGCACTTGAACAATCTGGTTGGTCACGGTGACTACTTGCGTCACGTTGGTCTGCATCACCACTTCGTTTGTCACGGTGACGACTTGCTGTGGGGTGGAGCGGAGCGTGCCGGCCTTTTGGGCTTTGCTGCGCAGCGATTGGATCGTGTCCATCAATTCCTTGGGTTGATCGACGAAGGCCTGACCGAGCGCCACCGTCCAGGGCAGGTCCGCGTCCATCTTGGCAATGAGATCGGGGACCTTGGCCACCGCCTTGACGTTCTCATCCCACGGTTGCTGGTCGACCTTGGCGATGTTGTTGGTGTCTTTGACGAAGCGGGCCGCCTGCACAATTTCCACCGGATACACCGCGGCGGGCAGGATGATGGCAATCAGAGGATCCGGATGCAGCGCGATCGGCATGGCCAGCTTTTCGAGATCGGCGGCCCCGCGTTGGGCTGGAGCCGACGGGGGCGGAGCTGCCGCCGCGGTACTGGCGGCCGCGGAGGCGGAGTCAGGGGCCGCGGTCGGTGATTCGGCGGGAGGCCGCGGCTTAGGTGAGGTGGGGCCGATGTAAATCGGGGGCGGCGGATCCTGGGCTGGGCCCGCGGCCACAAACGCCAGGCTGAAGCCTGGGCAGATCGCGAGGATAAGCAGTATCCGTTTCATAAGGAATGGGCGTGTTGACGTGCGGCGATGCACAGTGATTTGGCCGGGGCGAACATTGGGCGTTTAGCGGGCGGTAGCCGGCGTGGCGGTAGCCGGCGTGGCGGTAGCGAGGTGTTCATGCAAGATACGTCGCACCTCATCGATCGTTGGGGGTTTGTCCTGGCAAGAGTGATAGCTGCGGACAATGAACTCCGATTCCGCATAATCGATATGCGCGCTGGCATAAGTAACCAAGCCGTCTTTACCCTGATGGTAATCACCATCGCCTTGGACGGCGATGATCGAATGTCCCTTGATCCCGGGCGCCAGCGGGATGTCGGCCAACGCGAGCAGGAAGGGGTTTTTCGGCGACATACTATCCAGGCTGGTGGGGACACCGCGGAATTCCTTCGACAAACCTAAACTCTGCTGCAAGCCCGAGAGTTCGGTGGCGCGTTTCACCAACGTCGTCGGCAACGTGACAAACCGGCGGGCAAGCTTCCGAACGAAATTGCCCGCCAAATAGCTGCCGCGGTGAGGCGTGCTGACAAAGATGACCCGTTTCACAAACGGCAGCGCGTCGTAACAGACATACTGGCGGAGCAGCGCCTCTTTGTCGGGCGGAATTTTGCGTTTGTTCACCTTGTCTTTTTTGAGCAAGACCTCCAGCAACTTGTCGCCGGTATCGGTGGCCGTCAGTTTGGTCAGCAAACCGCCCTGGCTGTGGCCGATCACCACCATTTGCTGCAGGGCCAGGTCGCTGCCCTGGGGGTCCAATTCCTTGACTTTGGCCTGCAGCGACTCACGCAGCCGGCCCGCGGAATAGGCCGTGGGGTTGCCGCTATTGTAGATAAAGTACCAAAACTGATAACGCCGCCGCAACACCGGATCGGCGGAGAGCGTGTTGAGCATCTCCGCCCACCAGATTGGGCTGCTGAACGTGCCATGGACAAATACCACCGGCACACGGCCGGGCCGATAAGGCTGGGTGAGATACACGCCCGTGGGAACCTTTTCCTCCGCCGACAGGAACTGCGCCATCCCGATGCTCCAGACGAAAGACTGGTTCAGAGTGTAGGCCATGGAGATGGTGGTGTCGGTTTCCAAAGGCACCGTCCGATCACCGACCTCAACCATGTCCGCGTCGAAGGCGTAATACAATTCGAGCGACCCGCGGAGCGGTCGATTCCCCAGATCCGATAACTTGCCGTCCACCCGCAGAAACACCGTCGCCGGCACCGAACGCGGCAGACCGGTGATCGCGTCCGGCTTGCCGGAGGCCACCAGCGGCGCGCCCAATCCTGGCTGCCGATTGCGGACGCTCAGCCCGCGAACCACGTATTGGTCGGCGACGGACAGATGATCAAAGTCGCTCAATGGCCAGGGAAACTTGTCCAGTTTGAGGTCAAGTTGGATTGCCCCGCCCGGCAGCCGCCGCTCACCGCTGGCCAGGACGGCGACCGCGTTGGTGCTGCGTCGTTCGGTGAACGCCCAGCCCAGGCCATAATTATAAAGATCGCAAGCGGTGCGGAACCGCTCGTCAAACTGGCCCGGAGGCGGCTCCGACGCCTCACCGAAAAGAAACCACCACGCATAAACCGCCGCGGCTAAATAGTAGTCGCGCGCATCGCGCGGTTCCCAGGGCTTGACGCTGTTGCGGCGCAGGCGATCGCCGGTCAGATAATTCAATTCCGCCAAGGCGAATAACAATCCCCGTTCCTTCCGGATCACCGCCTGCTCACGAATCAGCTGGAGCGTCGCATCAGGCGAGCTGGTGAAGCGCTCAGTCTGGTCGAAGCGATGCAGCACGACTTGCGTATCGTGGCTGGGCACGGCATGGCTGACCGCGTTGTCGTGAACCTGGCGATAGGCCTTTCGCGGCGTAGTGCGGTCGGCGCCGATCGGATTCACACAACCATTTTGCGCCAGGCAAATGCAGGCCAGCGTGGTCAGGCAGCAGCAGCACCGCACCACTTCCAACCGTCCCCAGAGCAATGATGAAAAACTCATGCGTTTCATGATTTCGGCGATAAGGATCGGCGCTCCGGCTCGCGCGCGAATCGGTTCACTAAGATCCGATAGGTCAGCCCGGCCAGCACCGAGCCGCCCAACAAAATCAGGATCAGCAGCAACCCGAACAAAAAGGCCTGCCGCACGACATCCTGGGCGTTGGCCGTGGCTTCTTGGCCCAGGTTCTTCACTTCCGGAACACTCTGGTTCACGGTGTTCAACAGCGTGTTGAGTGTCTTGGCCATCCCGTCGATCTGTCCGGCGGCGGTGCCGTAATCCAAAACATTGAACGGCCGGCGGTTGGTTTTCGCAGGGTCGGGGACGGAATTAGTGTTACGAGGCGATACGTAGCGAACGAATTCATCGAGCGATTGGATCGCCCCCTGGGCAGAAGTGGCCATGCTGCTGGCCGCACTAAAAGTCTCGCGGCTCTCCGCCAGCAGCGCTCGCATCTTCTTCTCCTCAGAGGCCAGACTGGCCAGCAGGTTGGAACGCTCCGTGGCCACCCCGACGAATACTTGTTGGATGGCCGCTTCGCGCTCGTGACTGAGCAGTTGTGGCAACTGGTCGGCCGTCCGGGCGAAGATTTGCAAGGACCCAGCCAATTGATCGGCGTTGGTCAGCACCTGCCTGGCCGCCGGCTGGTCGGCCAATTGCAAGGCGAGGAACTCCGCCTGCCAGCTCAAAAGAATGGGCAGCCGCTGTGCATAATAGAGCCCGCGTTCCGCCAGATAACGCGTCTCCTCGACGGCCCGGACCGTTGGGTCCAACCCGGCCATGGGATCAAGGAACAGCAGGCTGAACACGCTGGTGGGCTTGTTCAGGGCCTGCGTTTCCTTGCCAATCGCCTCTGCGAACTCCCGAAAACGGACTGCGCCCACGTAGCGTTGCGTGGGATTCGCTCGGCGCCACTGCTGGATCAACTCCCTCAATTCCTGTTGCTGCTCGGGTTTCAGGACGCGCTTGACCAGAGACCAAGCGTTGGTCTCGAGCCGCCGGCCGGCCTCCACCAGCGGTAGGGCCGCTTCGCCAAACTGTTCCACCAAATATTCCTCCGCCATCATGCGGGAGACGGTGGCGAGCACCACGAGATCCAAAGCGTTCACGGCGGGGTTTTGGCCGACGGCGTCGACCACGGCGGCGGTGGCCTGACCGAGTTTTATCCGCGCCGCCACCCGGCGGGCCTCAGTCGTGTTCAGCTTGTTCGCAAAATCCTCGGCCGCTTGAGCCACCACCATGGAATACTCGTCCGCAAAACGCATCACCGAGGCTTGCAGGGCGGTCGGAGTAATCGAACCGGAATCGGTGTCCTTCGTTTGGAGCGACTTGACCTGAGCTTTGGGCTGGCTGGCAGGCATTCGCACGCAGCCGGTCAGAGGCAACGCCAGCAACGCCAGCAACAACAGGTTGATCGAGCCAAGCCAGCACGCGGGTCCTGTCGGTGCGAACGCACCGACTCTAGCCCCGGCCTGGACCGGCTTGTTCCGTACCCCATTACAAACAATGCGGCTTGCCATGCTTTTCAAAATTTGAGCCCCAGCGAAACGTTCAGGTGGGCGACTCGGTTGGCGCCGTGCCACGGCTGGCGGACCATTCCCGCACAATCCGATAACCGACCGCCAGCAGAGTGGGTCCGAGGAAAACCCCGATAAACCCGAACATCAAGGCGCCCCCCAGAACCCCGAAGAGGATCAGGATGAATGGCATGTCACTGCCCTGACTGATGAGCCAGGGCTTGACGAAATTATCAACGGTGCTCACCCCCACACCCCAAATGAGCATGAACACACCCCACCCCACTCGGCCTTGATGAAAGAGGTAAAGCGCCGCCGGCAGCCACACCAACGGCGGACCGACCGGCACCACGGAAAGAAAGAACGTCAGCAACGCGAGCAGCGCCGCCCCGGGCACCCCCGCGATCAGAAAACCTACTCCCGCCATTAACGCCTGCACGAGAGCGGTGCCCAGGATCCCGTAGACGACCCCGCGGACGGTGTTGCCGGCGACCACCAACAAATGACGGCCACGCTCGCCGGCGATCCGCTCGATCGCGGCCGTTAGGTTGGCCGCCACGGACGGACCGCTGCGCAGGAGGAAGAAGGTGATCAGGATGCTCAAGGCCAACTCCAACAAGCCGCCCACTGATTTCAAACCCGCCTTCAGCATCCAGGCACCGACCGGTTCGACAAAGCGTTTGGCTTCTTGCAACAGCTTGGCGCTGTCGGCCGCGAGAACTTGCCAGCGTTCCGTCGCCGTCGCCCCGACGAGCGGCACCTTCGCCAGCCAGGCCGGCGGGTCGGGCGGCCCCGCGTCGAGCCATCGTTGGATCGCCGTCTTGAGTTCGGTGACGTTGTCGGCCAGCGTCAACCCCGCCAGGGCGAACGGCAACAAGACAACCAAACTCATTCCCAGCAGGATAAGCAACGCCGCCACCGTTCGGCGCCCGCGCAGCCATTCGAGCAAGCGCCGGTAGAGAGGCCAACTGGAGTAGGATAACACCGCCGCCCACAACAGGGCCGTGACGAATGGCCAGAGCACAAGCAAACAGCCGGTCAGCAACAGGACCAGGAGGATCCAGCCCAGGTTATGCTCCATTCTGGTGCGCAGTTCGCTCATCGATCACCACCAGTCCAAACTTGTGAGGCTCCATCCATGTTCCCCTTTTCTACCGGCGAAACGCGGGCCGCGGCGTCGACGGAATTGAAGGCATCGGGTGAGGTGCCGGCGAAGTCGGCGGCAGAACAATGGGATGAGTGGGTTTTGGCGGATCCACCGGGCGTTCTGGAGGGGTCACGATGACATCGGGTGGATAGTCAATCCCGCCGTAGTACCACGAGTCGTCAAACCCGGCACCGTAATAGACCGCACTGTCAACGTGCACGCCGCCCCCGTCGGTGCTGCTGCAGCCACCGCCTGCCACCAGGATAAGGCCAGCGACGAAAACCTTGAGTGCTGTTACGATGGGTTTCATGTCAGCGCTTTTCCTTGAGGGCCGCCGGGCTCCACTCGAGCACGCCAATGGCCGCCCCGGTTGGATCCGCCAGCACCGCCACCCGGCCCTCAAACAAATCAGGCCGGGGCTCAACCAGCACCTGCCCGCCCAGTTGCTTGGCCAAACCCACCGATTCGGGAAGATTCTTGACGCGCACAAACGGCAGCCAGGTTGGCCGCAAGTCCTGGTTGGAACTCGGGATCGCGCGAATCGTCGCCCGCGCGTAGCCCTCGCTGACCAGCACATAATCACTGAGCCGTTCGTTGGCTGGATTTACCGTCACGTCATAACCGCACACTGCGCCATAGAATTCAGAAGCCTTCTTGGTGTCGCGACTCAGCAGCTGGATCCAAATCCAATCGCCCGGATCCGCCTCAAAGTCCGGCGGGTCGCCTGAGCTTGATTTGATGATCCCGAAGAGCGCCCCTTCCGCGTCGGCGAAAATGGCCTGCTCCCCGCGACCCCGCAACTTCCGCGGCGAGGCCAGCACTTGCCCGCCTGCCTTCACCACCTTTTGTCGGGTCTTTTCGACATTGGCGACCGAGATATAGCCAAACCAACGCGGCTTGGCCTGTGGCCGGTCCGCGGGCCGCGGTCGTTGGAACATGCCGCCCAAGGGTCGCTCCTCATTCGCCGCCACCAGATAACCACCGAGATCGCGGAAGGTCCACCCAAACAGGCCACTGTAAAACTCGCGGGCGGCCGCCGTATCGTCGGTCACGAGATCGGCCCAGACGAACTTGCCGGACAACCGCGGGCTTCCGGACACAGAACTGATGGGAGGGAAGGCGGGCTGGTCGGCGGCGGAGACGGGCCTGCTCGCCCATCCACAGGCGACGCTGATGAGCAGGAGTGCATTGAATGTTTTCATGCGGGCCGATCGGCGGACGCTGCGGCCGAGTAAGGCAACAGCGGTTTCAATAATGTTCCGGGACAAACTTTCGCCCTTTCAGAGCCGCCTGGTCGTTGTAGGCGCCTTTCATGGAGCGTTCCGGCAGGTCGATCTTCTCGCGAGGCACTTTCTTGTAAGGAATCAGGCTGAGCAGATGGCGGATGCAATTCAAGCGCGCGCGTTTTTTGTTGTCCGAGCGCAGGATGTACCAGGGCGCCTTCTTGCTATCGGTCGCCTTCAGCATGAGATCGCGGGCGCGCGAGTATTCGAACCACTTGCTGCGGGAGGGTAAGTCCATCGGACTGAGTTTCCATTGGCGGAGCGGGTCGGTGATGCGTGCTTCGAACCGGCGTTTCTGTTCCTCGTCGCTGACCTCCAGCCAGAACTTGATCAGGATGATGCCGGCCTCGATGATGTAACTTTCGATTTCCGGAGCCAGATCGAGGAAGCGCCGATGTTGTTCCTTGCTGCAAAAGCCCATCACGTATTCCACCCCCGCGCGGTTGTACCAGCTGCGGTCAAAGATCACCACCTCGCCGGCGGCCGGAAAATGGGCCATGTAACGTTGAATGTACATCTGCGACTTCTCGCGATCGGAGGGGGCAGGCAGCGCCACTTGCCGGAAGACCCGCGGGCTGACCCGCTCGGTGATGGCGCGGATGGTGCCGCCTTTGCCCGCGCCGTCACGTCCCTCGAAGACGATGAGGACGCGGAGGCGCTTGTGCTTGACCCATTCCTGGAGCCGGCATAATTCCGCCTGGAGCTTGCGCAATTCCTTCTCGTATTGCTTGGCCTTCAGTTTCTTCTTTTTGCCGTCTGATGATTTGGTTTCTTTGTTCATGGAGTCCTCAGCAGTGTGCCGTCTTCGTCTTCTCTGTGGGCAGGCGCGAAAGAGATCGGCTTGCCCTCTGATGGATGTGGTTGGAAAGATCTCGCTCAGGCCTCACTTCGCGCCGCCGGGCGACTGGTTTTTCCCAGCCTGGAGGGCCGCCGCCATCTCATCGTTCTCCGGCGCGGCTTCGGACTGCGCGGCGGCGCCCGGGCGGAGGATTTGCACTTTAGGCGGCAGGTTGCTCATCATCTGCATGACCTCGGCCGCGGTGCCGAAGACAAATTCAGCGCGCCGTTCGGGCACGGGCATCTTGTAGAACAGGCCGACTGAAAGCCATTTGCCCGAGCGCCCGAGCACGAATTCATCGGGCGTGACCTTGGGATCTTCCGGGTCATAGCCTTCTTGCATGACGATGTAAGGGCCGCCGCGATCGCGTGGTGTGATTTCGTTGGCCTGCCGCCAGGACGAAAGGCTGGCCAATCGGACATCCTGGAAGCTGTTGGTGATACTGCGGAGGTTTAGGTTACTCATAATCTCAATTTCGATGGAGGTTGCGTCACTTTGGATTTTGGAGGGAAGTTGTCTGCACCTCGGCGGGTTCGGTCCAACCACCGCCCAAGGCACGGTAGAGTTGAATCACGCTCAGGAACTCATTGCGCCGGGCCAGAGCCAGGCTCAGTTCCGCGGTGAAAAGTTCATTTTCATTATAGAGCACTTCGAGATAGCTGGTCACCCCGCCCTCATAACGCACGTTGGCCAGTTCCGTCGCGTCGCGGTTGGCTTGGGTGCGTTCCTCTTGTTTCTGGCGAAACTCCCGGTTGCGCTGGTACGCAACGAGGCCGTCGGAGACGTCGCGGAAGGCGTCTTGGACCGTCTGCTGATATCGAGCCACCGCTTCCTCAAAGCGTGCTTGAGCAAGTTTCAAGTTGCCGCGCAACCGCCCGCCATTAAAGAGGGGCATGGTGACGGCCGGCCCAAACTGCCAGGTCCTGGCCGCGCCCGTGAAGAGGTCCGAGAGCGCCACACTTTGGAACCCGGCAAACCCGGTGAGAGTGACCTGCGGGAAAAAGGCGGCTTTAGCCTGGCCGATGTCGGCGTTGGCCGCCACGACTTGCTGCTCGACGGCGCGCAAATCAGGGCGCCGTTCCAGCAACGAAGACGGCAAGCCGGCGGGCACTTGGGCCCGCACCGCCGGCTGCGCGATCAGCGCCGGGCCGCGCTGGATGTTGCCAGGATTGCGGCCCAGCAGAATGCTCAAAAGGTTTTCCTGTTGCTCGATCCGGCGGTGGATGTCCGCGATCGATGCCTCCGCCGCGAAGACCAAAATGCGCGATTGATACACATCCGCCATCGAGGCCACCCCGCCTTGCGCCCGCGATTGGGTCAGTTCGAGAGAATTGGTGCGCACGCTATAGGTCCGCTGGGCGATATCCAACTCGAGATCCACTTCCAGCAGGTCCAAATAGGCGGTGGCGATCTGGGCCACCAGAGTTTGGCGCACGGTGTGCTGGGCCTCCTTCGTGGCGAGCAACTGGGCGCGAGCCGCTTCGTTGGCGCGGCGGATGCGGCCCCACAGGTCCAGCTCGTAGGCGGGCATGGAGAGGAAAACATCGCCGTATTCCTGCTGCGGCTTGAACCCGGGCGGGATGGGCGTAGGACCTTTTTCCGAGCTGCGGCTGGTGATCAGATCGCCGCCGCCATTGACCGTCGGGAAGAATTGCGAATGAGTAATGCGCGCGGCCGCCTCTGCTTGCAACACGCGCGCCGCCGCGATCTTAATGTCCCAACTGTTGGTCAGCGCCTCCGCCAGATAGGCAAGCAATTGCGGATCCTGAAAAGTCTCCCACCAGCCCAAATCCCCCAAGGACCCGGCGTCAGACGGAGCGTTGGTGTCGGAGGCGGCGCGCCGAAAGGCCTCAGGGGAATCCACCCCCGGACGTTTGTAGTCCGGGCCGACAGCGCAACCGGCTAGGAGCAAGGCCAGGCCGAGCGAAGCACAAAGAAAGGTAGGAAGGATTTTCATCTTTCAGCAGCGTTCAGTTTTTGGCCAGCAACGCGCGTTTGGCGGCCGCCAGTTCCTTGAGTTGTTCCTTGCCGACTTTCGGATAAGCGAGATTCAGCGAGGCCAGAGTATGGATCACCGCAGCGGCCACCACCACCCGCGTAAACCACTTGTTGTCCGCCGGCACGACGTACCAGGGGGCATAGGGAGCCGCGGTGTTTTGGATCATTTCCTCATAGGCCTCATGATATTCATCCCAGAAACCGCGCTCTTTCATATCCGCGGCCGAGAACTTCCAGTTCTTGTTGGGATTCTCCAACCGTTCGAGAAACCGGCGTTTTTGTTCCTTCTTCGAGACGTGCAGGAAGAATTTGCAAATGGCAATGCCGTTATTGGTCAGGTACCGCTCGAAACTGCGAATGTCCCGGAAACGTTCCGCCCAAATGCTCTTGCGGATGAGTTCAGACGGGAGCTTTTGCGCGGTCAGGAACTCGGGGTGAACGCGGACGACCAGAGTCTCCTCGTAATAACTGCGGTTGAAGATCCCGATGCGCCCGCGCTCCGGCAGGCAACGCATGCAGCGCCAGAGATAATCATGATCGAGTTCCTCACCGGTCGGGGCCTTGAAGGAATAGACCTGACACCCCTGCGGATTGACGCCCGACATGACGTGTTTGATGGCGCCATCTTTGCCGGCGGCGTCCATGGCCTGAAAAATCAGGAGCACCGCCCATTTGTCCTGCGCGTAGAGTTTATCCTGCAACTGCGCCAGCACCTCGACTCCCAGGGCCAGCGCTTCCTTGGCCCGCGGTTTGTCTTCGGACTTCAATCCCAGCGTGTCACCCGGCTTGACGTGCTTGAGCCGGAACTTCTCGCCCTGCGTGACGCAGAAGGGCACGGCGAATTTGCGCGCCCGGTTGATAATATCCTTTGCCTTCATTAATGGGCTCCTCCCTTGGCCTCCCCGGTTGCTACCGGAGGGGCGGGGGCAGGGGCAGCCGGGCCCTTGCCCTCTGCCGGTTTGGGTTTCTTGCCGCGCTCGACGATCCGTTGCACGAACACGTAACAGACCGGGATGATGAACAAGCCCAAGGCTGTGGCGATGGTCATGCCATAGACCACGCCCGTGCCCATCGTGCTGCGGGCCGCAGCTCCGGATCCTGTGGCCAGCATCAGCGGCACGCAGCCAAGGATGAACGCGAATGAAGTCATCAGGATGGGCCGCAACCGCAGCCTCGAACCTTCGACCGCGGCATCGAGGATCTCCACGCCCTCCTCGCGTTTCATCTTGGCGAACTCCACGATCAGAATGGCATTCTTGGCCGCCAACCCAATCAGCATGACCAGCCCAACTTGCGCGTAGACATTCAGCTCATAGTTCCGCACTAACATGCCGACCAGGGTGCCCAACACCACCGTCGGCGTGGCCAGCAAGACCGAAAAGGGCAGACCCCAGCTTTCATACTGCGCGGACAGCAGCAGAAAAACGAAAAGCACCGCCATGCCAAAGATCACGGGCGCCTGGCCTTCGGACTT
>Ga0247664_1000284_pt1 | contig 12624 bp, 21 predicted proteins | sample CNK05_metaG_FD_182715 | JGI IMG/M metagenome (GOLD analysis project Ga0247664, IMG submission 182715) | Soil microbial communities from Purdue University Martell Research Forest, Indiana, United States - CNK05 | ecosystem: Environmental > Terrestrial > Soil > Temperate forest > Bulk soil...
GCCTGAACAAGTGGCGATCGAAGAAACCGGACCTGCCAAACCAGTCCAGGGCGATCCGCGAGGAGATGGAACGGATCTTCCGAGAAGGCCGGTAGGACTCACGTATCTTTACATCTTCGGAAAGATAGGCGGGCCGTTCAAGGTCGGGTATTCCAACCAGCCAGAGATGCGGGCGAAGTCCATCATGCACTGGTCTCCAGGCCGGCAATATTCGGCTGGACTGGCGATGATGTGGGACACATTTCCATTGCCCGACCGGGCCACCGCCAAGATCGCGGAACGCGCGGCGCATCGAAAACTTCGCCGCTATCAATTGCTGCTTCGGGATAGCGGCGAGGGTTGGCGTTCCGAATGGTTCAACGCTCCGTTGCCACTTATCCGGCGACACGTTGCTCGGATCGCCGCGCGTCATAACGGAACCTCGTTCCGGCTTGACATGTCGGAGAGACTTTTGGCGATGCTGGACAAATGGCGATCGAAGCAACCCGATACGCCGTCGCGTTCGGTTGCCGTGGATCGGCTGGTCACCGCCGCCCTGGATCGCGACCCGCTCACGTCGTCTCGTCCACACCGGGCAGCCTGAGCCACGCCGGCACCGGCCGGTCGGGCCGTGGCTCGCACTCAGGCCCGGGGGCGAAGTCGAACGGCGCGACCGGAGCTGGCTTTGCCCGCCCCGCGTCCTGTCGCGCCGGCCCGGGCGCGGCGATTCGCGGAGACGTAGGTCGCTTCGGCGGTTTCATCGCGGGCGAGCCCGGCAGATCGACGTAATGGCATGCGTCGCCGTCCTGGCATGGACAGAACAGATCGCCGAACGGACATGGTTGGCCGGCGGTCACCCGCGTTCGTCCCGCATCGCCGCCACGCGATCCGCGATGTCCGTCACGCGGCGTTCCAGATCGCGGCGATGAGGTCAGAGATGGGGGTCACAGCGGCGCGAAATTGGCGGCGAAATAGGCCGCTGCCACGAGCCATTGCTCGCCACGGTTCTTCGGATCGCGCGCGATCATGTCGCCGGGTTTTGGACTTCCCGCCAGTTCATCCGCTTTGGAGATGCTAACCCACGCGGGCAACACTTCACCTGGTTGATAGGGTCGCATCTCGGCGATCCGCGTGCGACGGTATTTGATAAACTCGCTCATTACATCAGTCCTTTCGCGTGCAGGCGCCGGTATTGCGCTACGGACATGCTTGATCCGGAGCCGGGTGGCTTGCGCGTCGCGCGCCGCTTGACAGGCAACCGTTCGTTCTGCTCGGCGATGCGTTCGCGGATGTCGCCGAGGCTCGCGCGCAGCGGAATGCCGGCGGATCGCAAAGCGGCTTCGACGTCTTCGGTGCTGCGCGCGAGCGCCCAGAGGTGGCCGTTGGCCGTGACAGCATCTCGGAATAACTGTTGCGCGGGCGAAAGCGACGATCCGCTCTTTACCTCGATCCACAGAGATGTGCCGCGATACACGACCAGCAGATCGGCGATACCAGGACGCACGCCGCGCGCTTTCCGCAACATTCCCTGGCGCGCGGAGCCGGCGGAGCCGACGTCAATCGCGGTGAAATACGCGCCAACCGGCAACGCTTTCGACAGGAAAGCGAAATGCGCGCGTTGATCCGCCCATTCGCGCTGGACCGGTTTGGCGCGGTCGGGCGGCGCGTCGGACCAGTGCGCGCTCACCGCGAAAAGACCCCGGCGCCTGGGGAATGTCGCGCGTGGCGCCGGGGAGTTTCTGGCAATGAACAGTGATTCACGCACGGCACGTTGGCGGAAGGCGCCGCCTCGCACTGGCCGAGGGGAGGACTCGGTGTCCCGGCCAATTCCGTTTGTTTCCGCCGCGCGCGGGCCACGATGGCGGCGACGAGGTCGCGGATCGGGGTCACGCGCTCACTCCGCCAGCGCGGCGTTGATGAACGTCTCGATGCGGCAGCGGGTGGCCCGCCGCGGCTCGCGCCCGGCGCGCAGGTCGTGGACCAGGGCGGGGTCGTTCGCCACCGCGACGCCGAACGCGGTCGGCGACATGCCGGAGGCCCGGAGGAACAGGTCGATGGAGGTGAGCAGGTGGTCGGGCGGCTGGTTCATGACCGGCCAAGGAATAGGGATTCTCCTACGGAGTCAAGCCGGGAATCGGGGGAATCGATAAGAAAAGACCTATTGGCGTTATCCTATTGAGCGCCTTATAAAGAGCGTATGACACCAGTGGCCGCCAGAAAGTATCTGGAGGACGCCCTGCCGTTCGGCGTGTGGGCGGAGGCGTCGCGCGTGCTCGGCAGGAATCACGCTTACATCCAACAATACATCACGCGTGGCACGCCACGCTGGCTGGGTGAGCAGGACCGCCACATCCTGGCGCGGGCCTACGGTCTGGACGAAGACCGGCTGCGACCGCCGCCCCGCTTACCCCGTGTCGGGGCGAAGAAGGCCGGCGTGCATCGCCGCGACGACGCCGATGTCAGCCCGCAGCGTTTTGATGAGATTATTGACGACCCGCGCGCTCTCGAGCTGATCCACGCTTGCCTGCGGATCGTAGGAGACAACGAAAAGAAGACCGCGCTCGACGTTCTCACCGCGCTGGGCGAAGCCTCGCTTCGCGGCCTCGTCGCGGACGGCGATGCCGACGTTGCTCTCCACCTCGCCGAATCGAAGGCGAAGAAAACCAAATCCACGGCGTCGGCTGCTTAGCGGCACGATACTACTGCCCAAGGCACGCCTCCCATCTGAAAGATGACACTTTTTTTCGATTCAGTAGGATTTAGCCTATAGCCCTCTTGACCACACAATAGGAATTTGCCTATTCTCCCTCAACGCCCCGCGCTTGAGGTTTTACCCATGTCTTCGCATCTCCGCCTTTCCCGGATTTCCCCGACAGCCCCAGATTTCACGGTCAGTCGGAATCCCGACAGACCAGGTAAGCTTACGCCTGGCACGTCGCCTGGCAAGTGGAGTCTCGTCACGCACGCGTTACAATCACGCTGTGACTGCGAGAGCGGTCATGTGTGGCAGGGCCGTCGCGGGCCCAACGATCCGGACGGTCAATATGTCAAATGCGATGTCCCCGGCTGCGAAGATGGTGTCATACATCCGCGTTGTGACGAGCATGGTTGCGTTGGTTATGCAACCGCCGTCGTCGAGGGGCGGTATCTGTGCGGACATTGCGCCGCGCATTACCGGACGGAGGCGGATCTGGCCGCGATCGAGGCGCTGACCGACTGGTGCCGTGGCCGCGAGCACCAGATCCCGTTCACCCTGCTCTACACCGCCGTGGCCGCGCTCGGGCGGTTGCGGGGCAGGCCGTGACCACGGGCGAGGAGATCCAGCAGATCGCCGACGCCGTGAGCCGCGTTGACGCCGTCCTCGCGACCCGGCTGCGGGCGCTGGCGTGGCGGGTGGCCGAGCGCGAGCGGGTGCTCGACGAGATCGCGGACGAGGGCGTGGGCACGGCGCGGGCGGCGTGGGCGGCACGGATGGCGGTGGCGAAGCGCCGGGAAGGAAATCGCCTGTAATGTGCCGATTGCTCACGCAATCCTGACCAGTGGACAGGGTTACCGACCCCATCCGAGGCACTACGATCAGCTAACGCCGGACCTATAGACCAGCAGCCCAAATATAGCCGAACCCTAAGGAATTAGCCAGATGGATCTGACGTGAGCGAATCCACAAAAGACATCCTGGCCGCCGCGCTGAGCGATGCCGAGGACGGACCGCGGTAACGGCCGGGCCGCGCGTTACTACCCGCTGCGGGCGCGGGACATGGAGGCGGCGTGCCGTAAGCTCGCCGCCGACCTGCGCCGGGAATATGCCGCGGGGTGGGGGCCGGTGAGTTTGTCGAAGTCGCCGGAGGACGGCGTGGCTGACGTGACGATCAGCCGCCTGGAGGCCGCCGAGAACCTGGAATTACAAGCGGATCGGTGGGAGGCGGAATGGCGAACGGGAATCCGCAATGCGACAGACCGGACGAAAATCGGCTGGTGACATCCTTCGATCGTCACGGGAGCGACGCGGCCTGTCGTTGCGGGAACTGGGGCGGCTGGCGGGGATCGACCACGCTTACATCCACCGGCTGGAAACCGGCGCGAAGGAAGCGCCATCGGATCAGGTCATCATGAAGCTGGCGCGTGCGCTGAAAATGCCCCCGGCGACGGTTTATCTGCTGCTCACCGTGCGCTGGCGGACGGGCGTGCCGAACCGCGAGGACAGGGCGAAGATCGGCTGGTGATGGAGCGGAGATGACCGTCTGGATGTTCGCGCTCAATGTGGTGGTTGCCGTGATGGCGATTGACGCCACGGAAACGATACTGAAATGGATCAGGAAATGAGTTGGTTCCTCGGATCGGTGCTGGCAGATGTTCTGGTCTGCGTCGGTTTTTCGATCGCGATGAACTGCCTCGGGCCAACGATCAATTTCGGTCAGTTCTATGTCGGCTTCTTCGGCACTCTGGTCGTCTGGGGCGTGCTGGCCGGCGCGATTGTCGGAGCGGCGTGCCTGTTAACGAAGCACGCATGACCACCGACGCCCAGATGGTCGCGCTGATCCGCGCCGCGTTCCTGTGTTCGTCCCCAAGCGGATCGGTGGCGCGCCGAATGGAAAACGGGCGTGCCGAACGCCACGGATCGGGCCAGGATCGGCTTTTGACAGGTAACGGCTTGCCGACTCACTCAAAACCAGGCAACGCTCTGTCACGGAGAAATGACGATGACCTAGAAATGCGTAAGGCGGCCCAGGAAGAAGGACCGCCAAAACACATAGCAGATGGTGAGAACGTGGCGTGATCACCATCCCATATCCTGTTTTGGAACACAACCCCGTGTTGGGTCTTCCGTGCGTCCTTCCTGGCTGCCTCCCGCGAAAGGGAATGGCATGGAAGACGCGTGGAATACCGAGGTTTGGCAGGCGTTTCGGGCCGATGATCTGACCAGAGCGCGGCGTGACGTGCTGTTGTGCCTGCCAAAATTCCGCGGCCGTGGCGGATTAATTTTTCCGTCGCACGAGGCCATCGCCGCGCGTGCCAAATGCTGCGTGAAAACCGTCCAACGCACGCTGGCCGATGCCAGGGAGCGCGGCCGGATCAGATGGGTCGAGCGGCGGAAACGGGTGGGCGCGGGCACCGAGCGGACCAGCAACCTGTATGTGCTGATTGTGAAAACCCCAGGAAAACCGCCTACCGGACAGGGAGTCCGAGTAGCTCCGCAGGAGAATCCTTTCTTTCTTACTGTCGGCCCCGATTCGCACGACGCGCGCCTCGCCCTGGCCGCCGTGCTTGCCGAAAGGCAAAGAAAGATGGCTCGGGAATGGGGTAGGGCGAGAGGACGAGGTTGCATCCAGTCCCAGACGGTGCCATAATGCACCGCATGAGCAACACAATACGCCGACAGACGATCAAGTTCACCGCCCCGCAATACACCTGGCTGGTGGCGGAGGCGGAGAAACTCGGTATTTCGCTCGCTGATCTGGTTCGCAGGATCATCGACGCGCACAGGACGCCGAAGGATTTGACGTAACGGCGAAACGGGTTCGCCCGTCCGCGAGCGTTGCCCACCGCCGCGCTGATGAGCCGGGCATGGAGTGTGTTCTATGAAGTTCTTTGTATTGGCCGCCGCGATATTCGCGGCGAGTCTCGCGATCGTCCCGCCGAAGGCCGAGGCCTACAGTTCGTGCACGACCAGCTGCTACGGCAACACCTGCACACGGACTTGCTTCTGATCGCCTGACAAGGTGGCTCGGCTGGGGAAGGGCCGGGCGCACTGTCGAATTTATACGTGCCGATGATCTCTCATCCCGACCGCTGGACAGGGTTACCGACCCTGACCGAGGCACAACGGCCAGCAAAAACCGGACCTATAGACCGGAAGTCAAAATATAGCCGAACCCTTAAGGAATTAGCCAGAAGGATTTGAGCATGAGCGACCAACCTGACAACATCGACCTTACCTATATCGGTCATGCCATTGAGCGATTGACGACAGAGGTCGCGAGCCTGCGCGACGACATGGGTGTTTTGACCGCGATCGTCATCCGGCTCGACGGCACGCTGACGGCACTGCTGGCGGAAAACCGCGCGGTTCATTCGCAGCACGCCCGGCTGTCAAATCGGGTACGCGCACTGGAAGGTGCGCCATGATCGCCGTGAAGCTCTGCGTTGACTGCAAGTGGTGCGTCCCGGAAGTCGGAATCCCACTTCGCCATGCCTCGTGTGGACACCCATCGTCGTTCGACAAACCACGCATCAGTCCGGTGACCGGAGAGCCTGGAGAACCGATACCGGCCCAGTGTTCGTCGCACCGACTGAGTCACATCAGCGACGACCCGTGCGGCCCTGAAGGCAAGTATTGGGAGGCCGCCGAGCCGCGGGGGTTCGCATAATGGCACTGCGATTGGGTGCTCTCCGCGCGGCTTTACTGGACGCCGGCGCGAAGCCGGAAACGGCGGATCGCGCCGCCGAGGAGCTGGCGGGGCTGTCGCATGTGGATGAACGTCTCAAACACATGGACTGGAAGATCAACGCCATCATGGCGGTGGTCATCGTGATGCTCAGCAGTCAGTTCCTGCTGTGGTCGAAGATCGGAGAAATCTCCGGGCAACTCACCGCCATCATGGCGAAGCTGCCATGAGCGCCATGCAATCCGAGGTATTCGAGGCGTTCCGCGCCATCGACATCCCCGAGGACAAGGCCCTGAAGGCCGCCGCCGCATTGGGCCGGAGGGACGACGACGTGGTCTCGATCAAGGCCGATATCGTGCTGATCAAGGGGCTGATGGCGCTGCTCGCCGCGCTTCAGGTCGCCATCTTCGGGATGCTCGCTGAGTGACTGAGGAAGAAGAACGCGCACTAAGGATCGCCATCATGCAAGCCGATCTCGCACTGAAGACCAAACAAATCGCCTGGGAAACGCCGCGCAATCTGGCCATCATCATCGGCGCGGTGGTGGCCATTTCCGCCGCGATCGGCGGCCTGACCGGCTACCAGCTCGGCCGTTCGCCCGGCGCGACGCAAATCGTGCTACCGCCCGGCACGATCATCCAGGTGCCGACGGGGCGTCCATGACCGCCGCTGACCGCCGCCGCCTCGCCGCCATCCTGGGCATGCTGGGCTCCGGGTTCGAGGGCGAGCAGGCGTCCGCCGCGCGTCAGGCGGAGGCGTTCCGCAAGCGCCACGGACTGACCTGGGAGCAGATGCTGAGCCTGCCGCCGCTTCGCGAAGAGGCCACGCCGGCATCGGCCTGGGCGCGGCCATGGGAGCATTGGGAGCAACAACCGCCACAACCCGCGCCCCCGCCGCCCGAACCTCCGCCGGCACCACGCCGGGCGTGTTATGATTTCGTACGAGCGGTGGCGGCTTATGTCCCCGCGCAGGCGGTGGCCGCCCTTTACGTTGTCGGACTGATCGGCGGAGCGGTGCTGATAAATATTTACCTATAAGGCGCCGCCCAGCGGGTTCTGACGGGTGACGGGGTTTTCCTGCCCCGGCGGCAGGCGGAGCGGTTCGGACGGGTTCATCAGTTCCCGCATCTGGTCCGTGGCGCGGCGAATGGTCCGCCGTTCGTTGAGCGTCTTCCCCAGACCCATCAACGACTGCAACGCCAGATTTCCCCCAGGGCCAAGGTGAGCCGCGACATAAGCATGTGCCGCTCCCATGCCGCCGACCTTGGCGATGGCCTTGAGCGAGTCGACGATGTTCGCCATCGTATCCGATCCGGCCGCTTGCGCGAGTTCCTTGGCGCTGGCCGTCCGCCGCAGGCTGTCGCGCAGGTTCCACAGCCGCACCATGTTCTCGTCCGAAATGGCTTTGAAGGGGTTCAGATCGGTCGATGGCGTCATGCGGCTATCGACGACGTTCTTCATGAACCGCTGAAAGTCGTTGTAGGTGAAGCGTTGTCCTGGGCCGCGCAACTTGTCGAACATATCCTGCAACACGGTCATCTCGTCGATCCCGCGAGAGTGCTCCTTGTATTTCGCCAGCATGTCGTCATAGCCGGGCGCGACGTTGTTGATTTGCCGGTCGATGCCGCCAGCCGCCTCGTTCAATTGATGCGCCACGCGATGCATATTGGGGTTGTCGCGTGTCGCGAACTTGTCGGTCTGCTGATCGATATCGTAGCGGAGGCCCCACGCCTCGCGCGGGTCATCAATGACCCCGTCCTTGAACCCTTTCAGCCGTTCGAGCCACGGCTTATAGGCCTGCTGTAGCGCCGTGTTCTGCCGGTTGAACGGATCGTTCAACACCGCTTCCATATCCGCGATGACCGGCTTGATATCGACCGGTCCCTGGATGTTTTCGGGCGCGAACACGGCGGCTTTGTCCGCCTCGATGTCAGTTTGCCGTTGGGTCCGGCGGTTGGCGATTTCGACCGGTCCCCTGGCGGTGTTTTCCGCGTAAATCCGGCGCGCGGTGTTGTTGCTTTCGGCCGCCTCCTTGTCGATTTGTGACGCCTCCGGAACGCGGATACCGAGTTCCTTGAGTTCGCGCGCCGCCTTTGCCGTCTGTTCCCGTTCGGCGTTGTTCACGGTCTCGCCGGGTATGTATTGGTTGAGGTCCGGCTCGCCGATTTTCTGCGGTTCCAGCAGTTTCTGGCCCTCGGCGGTGGCGCGGTAAGCGGCTTCCTCGGCTGGAGTGTGGATCGCCTCATACCCCGGCGTGGCGGCGGCTCCGGCCGAACGGGCTCCCATGCCCGGTGATGGCCCGCCGCCACCTTCAGGCGCCGCCGTCGGTGGCTCGGGGGGAAGCGGCTTCGGCGGCACGACGGGGATACCGGTCGGCGTGGATGGCGCGGTCGGGGTGCCCCCTCCTTCGACGGTGGCGGCGACTCTCCCCTCCGGCGACAGAGGATGGGCTGTGAACTCAGGCCCCAGCGGGGCGGCGCGCACATCGCCGCCGACACCGAACACCCCGGTGGATGGCGGCCTCGCATCGGGCGGTCCGAACTGAAGATCGCCCGAGGTCGCGACCCCGGTTTCAGATCGCGCCAACGGGTCACGAAACTGCCGAACCGGACTACCCATCATGGTGCCGGCCAATAGCGTGGTCGCGGCCGGGCTGACCTTGCCGGCCAGCGGTGCTTCCTGACCGCCCATGCTGGTCGCCAACCCGGTGCCTTCGAGCAGGTCGAGAAACGGACTGAGGAGAGGCGAGAGGGCCGCGCCCAGATCGAACTTCAACCCGGACAATCCTGATTTCGGATCGATCTCGCCAGATCCCGGCGTCGTTTCCTTCCAGGCGAGCGGCAACAGCGGAATCGGGGCCCGGACATACCCAGGCTCGGGCGCCAATGCCTCACGCGCCCCCCTGATGGAAGAAACGGCGTTCGCGGCCGGGGTCAGATCCGGCTCCGGCACCCCTCTGGTCGGAGCCGGGCCATACTCGGACGGGGCGACATACTCCGGCTTCGCCGGTGTCGTGAGTTGGCCGATGATCTCCTGATCCGAGTAACCGGCCTTCCGCGCGCCCTCGGCGTCGAACTTCGTCGTCTCCGCGAGATGCGAGGCAATCTCCGCGTCGGAATATCCCGCTTGTCTGGCGCCCGCGACATCGAAGTCCATGGCTACCTCGCGAAGCTGGAGAGCGGCGGGCGCTTATCTGGCGGGGGAAGCGGAGCAGGCGGCGGTTGCCGGCCAGGCGCCGTGCCGTCCGGCTGCCGCATCTCGCCCGTCCCAGGATCGTAGATCGGCGCGAAACCGTGGTCCCGGTAATACGTCGCCTGCCAGTTGAGCGGCAGTGTTCCGGTCGGGCTCGTGGCCGCCTGCGTCACCGCGGCCCGAGACTGCTCGTTTTCGTAAACAAACTGCGAGCGCGCCCAGTTCAGCACGCGGCCGAGCGCCTGGGGATCGGTCTCGATGCCCGGTTGCGCGTGAATGAAATGTTGGATCTTGGCGTCGGTGATCTGGCTGTCGCCAAGTGCCTGCTTCAAGATCGCCGATGACACGATGGCGAGTGTCTTCCGGGCGGTCTGGATGTTGCCGATCGCGGACGGATCGACATTGATGAACGGGATTTTGTCCGTCGGCAGCCCAAGCGATTTCAACGCCGATTGAACTTCGGTCAAAGCGCCCGAGAAGTATCCGGTATTGATCCCGCCTTGTGACGCCTTCGCGAGCTGGCTCATGCCATAGTCGATGTTGCCGATCGCCTGCGTGGCGTTGCGGCCCTGCTCGACGAGCGCGGGCAGTTGCTTGGCCACGTCCTTGCCGGTTTCGGTGCCCAGTGATTCGGCGGCCTTACGCGCGGAGATGGCCTGCGGGTTGGAAGGATCGAGCACTTTCGCGCCGCCGACCCCTGTCTCCCATACCGTGCCGTCGGGTCCGACGACCAGGCGACCGGGCGGTTGAAAGCGTGGCTCGGTGCCTGGGCCACCTACCCAGATGCCGGATCCAGGCGAGGTTTCATGGTAGTTGGCGAGCGGTTTGACGGGGTCGTCGATCTTCCCCGTCATCGGGTGGAATTGCCCCTCCTGGGTCTGCACCACGCTGTCGGCCTGCAACAGCAATTGCGCGCGTTGCCTCAGATTGTCCGCCGCCACCTTCGCCGCCTGCTGGGTGGCCAGGTCCTTTGGCGTCTGGCTGGCCAGCAACTCGATTTGCGTCGCCCGCCGCAGCAGCTGCTGCGCCTGCTGAACCTCGGGGCGGTTCATGCCGCTCGGCACGTCCGCCGCGCGCGGCAGCGCGCTGGTCTGAGGCGGCGCGGCCGTTGGGGCCGCCGTTGGGGCCGACCTTGGTGGTGTGGCGTCCTGCGGCGCGAGCGGAGTCGTGCGTGCCTGAAGGCCCGGCGCCCCCGGCCTGTAGATCTGATTCGGCGCATCGATCACCGGCAATCCCGTCTCCGGGTCCGTATACCCCTGGGACGGCGCCTGGGACGGCAGGGACGGCGCGGCGGGGCCTGGTGGCGGGACCGGCGCGTTCGAGGCGACCTGATAGGGCGCCGGAGGCTGAGCGGGCTCGTTCGGCCGCTGTGAGGTGTCATTGGGTCCGGCCAGACCGGGGTAGCGTTTGGCCATCTCGTCGAGCCACGCCTGGTTGGTCATGCCCGGCGTGATATTCGGGCCTCCCGGCGCGCCGATGGCCGGGCCGACACCGGTTGGGGGCGTGACGCCAGGCGCGGCGGCGGTTGGGGTGGCGGCGCCAGGGGCGGCCTGACCGCCCCACGCCCGCGCGAGCCGCAGCGCCGTGGCCGAGCGCCGTTGCATTTCCGGCACCGTATCCTTGGGCCGCAGATACGCCTCCGACACCTGCCCGGCTTTGTCCCCGACGCCTTGCGCGCCCATGATCCGGCCCAGCGCGACCGCCTCAGGCCCGCGCAGTTCGGAGACGACGAAATCGAGTTGCTTGTCGAGGCTGGTCTGCTCCGGCAGCAATCCGCCGTTGGCCGCCTTGAACGCGGCGAGCCGATCGCCGTTCCACTGGAATATGCCGTGCGAGGCCCCGGCGTCGCCCGCGCCGGTGAACGGATTGGCCTTGCTTTCGTGCAGCGCGTTGGCGGCGCAGGCGGTGGCACCGTCCGGTTGCATCCCGCGTTTGATCAGCCCGTCGCGCACCGCCGCGGCGCGGGTCAGATCGTCCGCCGTCTCGGTCGTGCTGTCGCCGCCACCGCCCCCGCCACCCCCGCCGGCGGTCGATGCCGGTGCCGTCCCGTCGCCCGAGAAGAGCCGCATGATCTGATCGCGGTTCGGGTTCGGGTCCAGCCCGAGTTGTTGGCGCAGCGACTGGATTTCCAGCGGGTTTTTCTGCGTCGAGAACTGGTTGGCGATGGCGCCGGTATCGAGCGCCAGCTGGTTGATCCGGGGCGCGTAGTCGTTGGAGATCGCCAGCGCCTGATTGCCGAGCACCGCCTTGTCCACCGCGGCGGGGTTGTAGAGCACGTTTGGAAACGGCGACTGGACGGTCCAGGGCGTGAACTGGGGCATGGCTACAGCGCTTTCTGATAGATGCTGTTCGCCTGCGCGGGCGAGATGCCGAAATTATTGGTCCCGCCCAACAGCGCGTTGGTCCGGTCCTGGTAAAGTCGGTTGTTGGCGTAATTATTCACCGCGTTGCCGAGGCCCTGCGCCGCGTTGCCGTAGATGCTGGTTTCCGCGCTGCCGAGGCTGAGGTCGGTTTGCGCCATGCCCGTGGCGGCGTTGGTGCTCGCCTGCGCGCTGCCGCCCGCCGCGTTCTCGCCGAGCTTCGAGAGGTCGAACAGCCGGTTGTAGTACTGCCCGAACTCCTGATCCGCGAGGCCGGTGCCGAAAGTTTGCTCGGCCTTCAGCGCGGCCCCGGAATGCAGCAGACCTTTAGCCGCCGCGCCCGCGTCCACCGCGCGCATCCCCTGGTCGAACGACCACCCGTAACCGGGCGATTGCTGAAAGTTACTCATCGCCTTGGTGGCGGCGTCCGGCCCGTTCAGCCCGAGCAGATCGGTGGTCGCGGTGTTCGCCTGCCCGCCCGTACCGGTCCATGGGGAGAGATCGGCGCGGGCCTGATCAAGCCCCGCCTGTTGCGCGGCGTTGGCCTTACCGGCCGCGCCCTTGGCGGCGTTGGCCTGGAGGAGTGACCCGGCGACAGTCCCGGCGGCCGAGACACCGGCGCCGATGGCCGCGACCGCGCCCGCTGACAACCCGAACGGCATGGCTCAGTCCTCCAGTGGCAAATAGTGTTCCTCGGCGATCAGCGGC
>Ga0247664_1000285_pt1 | contig 12616 bp, 8 predicted proteins | sample CNK05_metaG_FD_182715 | JGI IMG/M metagenome (GOLD analysis project Ga0247664, IMG submission 182715) | Soil microbial communities from Purdue University Martell Research Forest, Indiana, United States - CNK05 | ecosystem: Environmental > Terrestrial > Soil > Temperate forest > Bulk soil | place...
GAAGAATGGTCGCTCTTGGCGGAAGCCCCCGACGAGTTTGTCGACAGGTAGACCAAGTGCCCCCGCCAATTGTTGATCCAACGCCGCCCCTTCCTGCATGGACGAGTTGAAATAAATGCCGCGGAAAAAGAGCGGGCGGAAAAAAGGTCCGCGGGCAAAGAGATGCCGCAAATAAATCCATAAGGGCTCCTCGAGTTTGAGCAAGTTGCGCGGAAAAGCGTAAAAGCTGTCGACGTCGTCGGTCCGGCGTCCCTGAGGATTGGTCGCCTCCGGGTTGCGCAACATCCCGAGCCGATGCTGGCGGAGCTGATGGACAACTTGCGAAATGCCTTCCTGCACCTGGCGCTGGAGCTTTTGCTGGTGCAATTCTGCGTCATCCGCGCCTTTGGTTTCCACCGCCTGCTCGATCGGTTCAGGGTTGGACCAGCCCAGGATTTGATGTTGGCTGGGATCCTGCAAATGTTGGAAGAACTCACGATAGCCACCGATAAGATCCGATTTCGTCACCACCACGAATACGGGCAAACAGACGTCCAGTTCGCGCTGAATGAGCTGCAGTTGTCGGGCCAGATGCTGCGCTTTGCCGGTGACAGATTTTGGTTTGCCGGACGCGTGTGCAGGATCGACTGGTCCAGCCGATGATCCTGGTTCATAAAGAGGATCCTTAACCAAGCTATCGGCTGGAATAGCGACCAAAAGACCATTGACCGGACAACGAGGCCGATGGAGCCGCAGCAGGGCGAGAAACTCCCGCCAGGCGCTGGTTTCGCCCGGTTTAACTTGTTCGAAGATAAGGTCGCCGGCGGTATCCAGGATCACAGCATGAGTCGTGAACCACCAGTCCATGCCGATGGTGCCCCCGACACCCTGGAAATAATCCTGCATTCCCGGAGGGAAATTGAGATCGCTATGGCGAATGACCTGGGTTTTGCCGGCACCCGAGTCGCCGACGATCAAATACCACGGAACCACGTAGAGGTCGGTGCCCCGGCGTCGATATTCATCAATGCCTTTTTGAAATTTCAACTTAACCTTGGCCAGTTCAGCCGCGGCTGCCGCAGGGGCCACTCCCAGCGGCAGGTTAATCGCCATGATCCCATCCCGGACGCGTCGGCTTTTGCGGCGCCGAATGGCGGCTGCGCCGAGGACGAAGATGGCGACGACGGCCAGGGACAAGGCCACGACGCAGAGGAGAAACCACCAGCGGAGATGACTATAGGCCAGGGCGGCCAGATACAGCACGGCCCCGGTGATCAGACCGATGAACCATCGGATCAACGTCGGTAGTTCGTTGAACCGGTCCTTGATCCTCGCGAGCCATTGCTTCATAGCCGGGTTATTCTCCGTAATCCTTGACTATTCTTTCGATGACTTCGTTGCGGGCTTGAGAGGCGTCTTTGAATGTCTTGCGGTAAAACAGCCACGACGCCAGCGTGAAACAGACAAAGACGAGCGCCAGCAGGATGAGTTTGCGGCTGGGCGGTTCGATCAGGTTGCGTCGATCGACTTGCTTGTAAGCATCCGGGCAGATCGGCGCCTCCGGGTCAAAGTCTTTGAGCTCGGCGATCCGTTCCGACATTCGGCTCATGAGATTTCGCAATCGCTCCAGCTTGCCGGCGTACGCTCCAGTAAAGCCAAGGCCCAAACAAGTGTAGTAGATGGAGAGCCTTTCCCTCGCTTCCTCGCGCGGATCCTCCAACGTGGCTTCCAGCAATTCAAAAAACTTCTGGTCGCCCGCCCGTTGATTTTTTTCGAAAGCCAGACGCTGGACATGCCATTGTTTGGCAAAGGGCAGCGCGCTCCCAGCGATCATCGAATCGATGAAGAACAAAATGGGCAGCTCCAACTTTTCCACCTGCATTTCCAGGTGAGGGTTGCCTTTGGCACGGCGTGCGACCCCTTTCAATTTTTCAAGAATGCTTTCGCGCGCCGCATTGTACTGCGGCGTTCCCCCATTGCGTCCGATCCGGTTCAGGTCGCAAATCTCAAGAAACAAGTCGTCGTAGAGCTCGATTAGAGTCATGCTGGCGATGGCGTAGTGGGTAAGGTGATAAACAGCGTGAAGGTTGAACCGGCCCAGGCCGCGTCGTCACCCAGGCCGGAAATCACCGCAGCAGTCTCCGACACGATCTTAGTCCACATCTCGCCACTGTGGTCGTTGGCAGCGGGCTCCAGCTGGAAATAATGGAGTCCAGCCTGGGTGGGCAGGAAGGACACAAAGGGCCGATGGTGCAGGGCCACTCCGCGCACCACATCGAGCGCCCGGCTGGGAGGCATGATTTTGAACCGGTCGCCGTCGGTGACCTGCTCGGCCAGGGAGGTCGGCTCAAGGGTCGTCTGGATGCCCAGGTAGTAGGACGCTCCCGCGACGAGATGGTCGGGAGCCAGACTGGCGCGGAGCATTCCGTCGATCTGGGCGAATGGCGCGCGCAGCACGCGCTTGAGGACCACATCGTGCAATAGGGGTTGAATACGCCTGCACAATTCCTCGAAACCGAGCCAGGGATTCCGATGGTTGAATTCAGGAACCGATGCCTCTTCCTGATCGGGCTCGAGGGCGGTCAATTCGCCGAGCAGAGAGCAGAATTCCAAATAGATCGCAAAGGGGGTTACCGCTGGTGATCGCACCCAGGCGGCCAGCCGGGCCGAGTAATGACCGAGCGTGCGCATGCGCAAGATATTTTTGAGTTCGGGCCAATGAATAATGTCGGGGTTGAAGCCGACGCGTTTGACCTGTTCGAGTAGGTCCTTGTGCGCGGCGCTGACTTGCTGTGCCAAATCATCGACCAGCTCGAACAGAATCTTTGAGCCACGCAACACCAGGCATGGGGGTGCGAATTTGGGGTCAAGACTCGGCGCTCCTGCTCCATTGCCCGTGGCGCGCAGAATGCGAAACAGCGGCAGAGTTTCTAAATCGGGGTCGACGGCCGGCGGGCCTGCGCTCGTCAAGAGCAGGCGGGCGTTAACCAACCGCAACTGGACTGGCCGTTGGTATGTCCCGGTGTTTTCGTCCGGAACTTCTTCTTCCACCAGGCGGTAGAGGCGCCGAGCCCGCCGGTCTGCTCCGGAGTCGGCGTCCGCGGTATTGGCGCCGATGGCCGTCCAGTGTGGAACGCCGAGGGTCACTTGCAGCCCACTTTGCTCGCCTCCCAGTTGTTTGAATTGCTCGTCGAAACTTAGGGGTTCAAGTTCAATGTTTTTGCCGAGGCACACCTCCAGACCGCTCGGCATGACGACATGCAGGCTCTTGAACTGAAGCGAACGGTTGGCCAAGGAGCCTTCAGCCAGACTGGCATCAACGACGCCATAAGGATACGGCCAAGCGAGGGAACGTTCGGCCAGAAGCTGGTGGCGCAAGCCGCGTTCCAGGAGTTGAAAATGATGGGGCAAAAGGAACTGGCCTTCGTGCCAGTGCACTTGAGCGCCAGGCCATTTGAGCGGAGTTGACATATTCTTTCTGGATCACGAGGGCGCGCCACCGAGGGCGGCGGCACTGTGGTGTTTGATCATTAATTCCGTGGTGGTCGCGACCACAACGTCTTTGATCTGGCTTTCCATGGAGTTAGTGGAGCGGCTTTCAAAGAGTTGTTCGTACTTGCGCCAACTCATCGTTGGGAGTGAATGGAGGCGCTTGAGCAGGCTCGAACGCTGTTCGATCAGCGCTGACGTGGCGATTTCGCTGGGGGAAAAGGTTTGCCAGTAATTGACCGCATAATTGTGAATCGACGCGTTGATCGCGAGGAGCAGCCCGCTCAGCAACCGTTTCGTAGCGTCGAGCCCCTCGCTGATTTGTATCGGTGCGCCGTCAGAAGATTCGGTGAGATACCGTTGAATCAGGCTGCGCACTTCCCGCGGTTGTTTGATCGCTGATTGAGGCGCCCATTGCGTCCACACTCCCCACACAGATTGTTCAATTTCGCACACGTGCGCCACCAGCGCAGTCAGAAGGCGTCGCGCTTGCTCGTGATCCAAAGGTTCGGGCAGTTGGAAACCCCGTCCCGGCGACGGGCCGTCCGAGACCGGGTTCGGAACGATCGCCATCGCTGAAGAAATCTTGAGTGCCGTCCAATCCACTTCCGGCATTTCTCGAATGAGCGCTTGCCGATATTTCTCCTGGCGTTCCTTAACCACCAACTCCAGAGCGGACTGGGCCAGCTCAAGCATTTTCTGACCGGGTGCTGTGCTCTGGGTCAGCGGGTCTGAAGGGCAGCATTGACGCAACCTCGCGGCCAAACCCGACGACCACAAAGCAACTTCAGTCAAATGCTCTTGCTCATCCATCCTTCAATCCATTTTTGGGTTCCTTTTTCTCCAGGGAGCGACAGAGGCTCGCCTTGCGACGGTCCGAGCTAGCGAATCGTGTCAGCAATAGCTCGCGAAAGTCAATACCACGGGCAGGCTGAAAACGCCACCAATTCTGCAGGAGCAAAACTATTTGGTAAGAATCGGACCACGAATGCGTATTACCATAGTGGTGAGCGATACACTGGAATGATCTCGCGGATGGATTGGCTGGCGCTGCGGCGGGGCCGCGGCGCTGGAAAGCCTTGACAACAACTCTGGTGGTGAGAAGGCTGGCGACATCCAGGAGTTTCCGTTGACCTGCTATGCAAAAGAGAGTGTTACAGCTAGTAGCGGTGTGCTGTCTGCTGTCATGGGCAGCGATGGCCGCGGAAGCTCAAGAAACCCCCGCGCCGGGGAAAGCTGCGTTGCCAGCCAGTTATCCAATTGACACGTTTGCACTCGCCTACGCTCCGCCTGGAACCAACCCGCATCCGGATTTGCCGCCCATTCAAACGCTGATGCGCTCCGAGATCAAATTGAGCCGTACCGGGGAGGTGTTAGGCGGGCCGGAGGTGGGAGCGGACAGGGTAACGATCACATTGGAGCAGCAGCAAGGGCGGCGGCTCTACTCCCCCGGGGCATTGGTTTCGATTGAAGAGCAACTGGCCAAGGCGATGAATCGTTTGGGGTTCTATGGAGTTTGGGTGAGTCCGGATCCGGGAGACATCAACCCTGAGACTGGCGAAGACCGCAGGGAAGGCCGGGCGGAGTTGCGCCTGCAGGTTTACGTTTCTGAAGTCAAGGAGTTGAGAAGCGTCGCCAAAGGCAATCGCATCCCAGTCAGCCAGGCCATCAATAACCCTGCCCACCGCATGATCCTGACCAAATCACCCATTCAACCTCCGCACGACGGAGAGCGAGGCAGTCCATTTTATAAAGATCGACTGGACGAGTATGTGGGGCGGCTGAACCGTTTCCCTGGTCGTAGCGTGGATGCCTCAGTCGCCTCGTCGGGCGAACCGGGCGGAGTCGTGCTGGATTACCTGGTCACGGAGGACAAGCCTTGGGCCGCTTATTTTCAGGCGTCCAACACCGGCACGGAGCATTCCGGGGAGTGGCGCGAACGGTTTGGATTCGTCCACCAACAGTTGACGGGGCACGATGATATTCTGTCGTTGGACTACACCACGGCGAACTTTGATTTTTCGCATGCGTTTCTGGGATCCTACGAAGTGCCGCTGGATTTTCCGGATCGATGGAGAGCCAAGCTTTACGGTTCCTACAGCGAGTTTGTGTCAGACGAATTAGGGCTCAACTTCGCGGCCTTCCGGGGTTCTTTGTGGATGGTGGGAGGGGAACTGGTGTATAGCCCCTGGTCGGTATCACCCTTTAGCCTGGGGCCCCTTTCGTTTGCGACGGGCTATATTGATCTCACTGGGGGCACGCGCTGGCAGGAGTACTCGGTTGATAATCGTGTTTTTGGCGCCACCGCTGAGGCGGATCTGTTTCTACCGTATTTGGGAGTTAGTTTCTCAAGCATGTCGCAGCAGACCAAGCTGTTTGCGGGTTTGCAATTTGAGTTCAACGTGCCGGGGACAGCCAAAACGGAAGTCGATCCCGCACTGGGGCGGCTTAACCTCAGTCGTAGCTATGAATTGTTCAAAGGCGGAGCCGGTTTCTCCTTCTTTCTGGATCCGCTTTTTTCCCGGGACCAGACGCGGCTGATCCATGAGTTTGCCACGTCCGTTTCCGGGCAATACTCGGTGGGTGACCGTCTCATTCCGCCGCAGCAATTGTTGATCGGGGGTGCCAACTCCGTTCGCGGGTATCCGGAAGCGCTGGACGGAGGCGATAGTGGGTTTACCGGCAACGCCGAGTACCGGCTGTATCTCGCGCGTCTTTTGGCTCCAAGCGCCGGCCTCAACGTGGCGGTGGGCGCGAAGATGACTCCGCGCAGCCAGTTTGGAAATCCCTTTCGCTTTCGCCCGCGCGATGTCTATGGACGCCCCAATTGGGATCTGATTTTCCGCACGTTTGTGGACGGTGGATGCACTTTCAATCAACATCCGGTTGCGTCCGAGCAAGACCGCAACTTGCTGAGCGCGGGGTTGGGGTTGGAACTCCAGGTGCGTCGTAATCTCAGTGTGCGGGGAGACTACGGGTTCGCGCTGATTTCGCAGCGAACGGGAGTGGCGGAACCGGTGGATCGAGGAGACGGACGATGGCATTTCAGTGCTGTCCTGGCTTGGTAGATCAACGCATGATGACCATGAAAAAGAACCTGCATCAAATTGGGGATCGCTCAGCAACTGGCCTGCGATCGACTGCATCGCGAATCACCGAACGTTTGCGGCACTTTGCCTGGAACATTCCGGCGCTGTCCCTGGTCGTAATGTTTTTGGCGTCACCGTCGTTGCAGGCCGCCGCGACGGGCGCTCGGGTCGTTCGTGGCCAGGCGACCATTACGCAGGACGGAGTCAATACGTTGATTCATGCCGGCAATAACGCCATCATCAACTATCGGACCTTCAACATCGCGGCCGGGGAAACGGTTCGCTTCATCCAACCGAGCGCCCGCTCACGTGTGCTCAATCGAGTGCAAGGCGATGTGCCGTCAGTCATTGACGGCCGCCTTCTGGCTAACGGGCATGTCTACATCGTCAACCCCGCCGGCATTCACTTTGGTCACGGTGCGCAAGTGAGCGTGCGCGGCCTGGTGGCCGCCGCTGGTCAGATGACCGATCGCGATTTCGTCGGCGGCGTCAACCGGTTTACTGGCTTAAAGGGAGATGTCGCCAATGAAGGGAGGATCGAGGCCTCCGCAGTCCACCTGGCCGGACAACATGTGGCCAACGACGGCCTGATTCAGGCCGAGCGCGGAGTCGTCAGTCTGGTTTCGGGTGACGACGTGTTGTTGGGCCAGAGTGGGAGCCGGGTGTTCGTGAATGTAACCAAATCGGTCCCGCCATCTGGCAGCGCCCCTGGGGTCGAGAATCGAGGGACGATCAACGCGCCTGGCGGTCGTTCCATTCTCGCGGCTGGGGATCTCTATTCCCTGGCGGTGGCCAATTCAGGGACGATTCGTGCGCACGATATCCGTTTGGAAGGGCATGGTGGCGGCGTGGTTCAGGCCAGCGGCAAACTGGATGCTTCCGAGCTTTCCGCCAATGGCCGCGGGGGTAGCGTGCAAATATTGGGAGAAACAGCGGCGGTCATCGGGGCTGACATTGACGTGTCCGGCCGAACCGCCGGGGGCACCGTGCTGATCGGTGGCGATTATCAGGGGCAGGGTCCAACGCGGAGGGCGCAGCGAACGCTGGTTGACGACAAGTCCACGATTCGCGCGGATGCCACCGAACGTGGTCCTGGCGGGAAAGTGGTGGTTTGGTCGGATGAATCAACGGGCTTCTACGGTTCTATTAGCGCCCGCGGCGGACCAGAAGGGGGAGATGGCGGTTTTGCCGAGGTTTCGAGCGGCGGAACGATGCGGGCGCCCGGCGCGGTCAATCTGGGGGCGGCACACGGCAGAAGCGGGACATTACTTTATGATCCCGATGATCTGGTGATCGTGGGAGGACGCCCACCCTTGCTCGACGAGGATCTTAAAGGTGAAATTGATGCCATCCAGCACGGGCGTGTCGAGCCCAAGCAAGGAGCGGGCGGTGGGGAGGGCGATCTCTCGCGATCTCTTATCTATGAGTCCCAGCTGGAGAACACCGATGCCAATGTGGTTCTGGCAGCGAATCGGTCCATCTCGGTGGAAGGTTCCTTTGAGGCAGGCGATGTCCGGATCATGCCCAACCGCGATCTGACCTTAAGAACACGGAATAACGCGGATGACGGCGCAGGCGGTATTGATCTGACGCAATTGAACGATGGAGAACGAAGCACGTCGCTGGAGTTTCGCACTCAGGGCCGCGGACAGATTCGGATTGAAGCCAGCACTGACGGCGGTAGCACCGGAAACATCACCCTGGGACGCCTTTCCACAGAAGATCAGAATATTCTCGTCACGACGGGCAACGGCCGGGTGGATGTGTTGAATTCAATCCAGGCCGGTTCCCTGACCGTTCGTGCCCCCGGGGGAATTCGGTTTGAAGACAATTCCTCTTCCGAGTCACCGTTGGTCAGGACCTCGCGCGATCAGACCTATGACGGGCCGGTCACTCTTCTGGACAGCACCTGGTTGTCCTCCTCCGGGGGCGATATTCGCTTTTTGGATTTCATCGGATCCAATCCGGACAGCGAATTATCGCGGCGATCGCTGATGCTGGACGCGCCGCAAGGTCAGATTTATTTGGGCCGCGACGTGGGAACGGAGCAAAACCCGCTCGGGACGCTCAGCTTCAACTCGAACAGAAACATCGAAGATAACCCGCGCACTGCGACAATCGTCGGGGGCCCGGGTGACCATAATATCCATGTGACTTCCTTTAACATGGGCCAGAACGACAAAATGGTGGTGCTGGATGGCAGCCTGAATATCCAGGCCGAGCGGACGGCGCGGCTGGGCGATCTGGCGGCTACTGGCAATATCACCGTAACTTCGCCCAACGTTACCCTACTTGATCGCGCTCCAGACGGAGCTGCCGGCGACGAGGGTTTGGATTTTCTGGCACGTTCAATTTTTATTAATACGCCAAACCTGAATTTCGGTGGCCACTCCGGGAATCCTACGGCCGTCTTTCTGACCACGGCTACGCTGGCCACGGTGCCGCAACGGGCCGGCATCCAAAGGCTGAGGCGCGAGGGCGGAACGCCCTTCATCGCCACATTCGATCACGACAAGGCTCTCGACCCGACGGCCTTTGCGTCGCTCAATCCTGTCGATCCGCTCGTGTCCCCCACCATCGGCCTCGGCCTGCCTGAACTGATCGGGGCGGCCCCTGAAGCGCTCACCGTCGACGCCCTCGAGACTCAATCGGGTCGTCCGGGCAACCCCGACGCCGTCCGGGTCCAGGATCTGGTGGGGTTGGTGCTGCTTAAACAGCTGCAGAATCTGGGCGTCGTCGGCCGGGAAGCGACCGCGGAAGAATTGATGCTGGCGTTGCAGGGCCGGGGGTTGTATGAACAAATCCCCACTCGCGCGGACCTTCGGCCCGAGGATTACGTGGTGGCCGTGCGTCGTGTGGCCAAGCCGGCAGTCTGGAAGGCGCTGACCACTTATCGGGAGTTGTTCTTCTCGGCGCCGCCGGCGCGAGGCGGAGTGGACCGTTCGGCGGCCATCCAGGATGTTTTGAGCGAGACCTACACTTCGTATGTGGAGAAGACCAAGAAGACAGACGGGAAGGGGTTTCGCACTTTTCTGGAGACGGCCAGCTTGGCTGGGGAGGCGCGGCCCAAGGAGGCGTTGGGTTACCTGTCCCAGGCGCGGCAGTTAATGGACGAGATCCGAGACCTTGGACTGACCCGGCCCGAGATGAATCGAGCCCGCGATTATGTGCTGACCCAAAAACTATCCAGTGCCGTGCTGGATCAGGAGGTCCTGGGCGAGGCCCTGGAGAAATCATTTACGCCATGACGTTTATTGGCGAATTGCGCTGGAACTTTCAAAAGAGTTTATGTTGCGTCACCACGATGATCTCGCCAGACTCCGATCCCCCTCGCACACGCAAAATGCAATTCGAGGACGTATTGAGGATAAGGCTGGCCCATGTGAGGGCGTGAAAACCCCTGGCTAACCGGAGAGGAACAAGCGATGGCACCATTGGATGAACTGCTGGAGGACGTGTCGCACGACAAGATTTGCGGCGAGGATCTCGAAGTCCGAGGGACGGGCCAAGGGGACGAAGGCGAACTGACTTCGCTGGAGAAATTGTTGGAGCGAGTCAAACTTCCGGTTCAACCCCCCAAAGACCCCCAGGGCGACGAAGTCCCCGTGTATGGGCGCACCAGATCTACTACCGGCGATTCGAGAGATTGGAAGAGCATTTGTGACGAAGCTTCCGCGCTGTTTAAGCAGTCGAAGGATCTGCGGATTGCGCTGATCTTGTGCTTGGGACTGCTTAAGACCAGGCAATTGGCCGGGTTTCAGGAAGGGATGACCTTTCTGCGCAAGTTGGTGGAGAAATACTGGGGCAGTCTCTACCCGAAGAGCCCGAGGCGCCGGGTTAACATCCTGAACTCGCTCTCGCTCCCAGCCCATCGAGTCGATTCATCATACGATTTTGTCCATACGCTTCGAGCCGTTGCGCTGGCCCGCCCAGCCAAGCAAGCGGCGCTTAGCCTAAACGACATCCGGGCGAACGAAAAAGCGAGCCTGAAGGAGCCCGAGAAAGCCGCAGCTTTGGGCAAGAAGATCAAGGATGCCTTCCTCGCCAGCGACACGGCTGCCCTCAAAGAATTATATGATTCGCTCAATTTCATTTCTGAAGAAATGAACAAATTGCGGAAATACCTGGATGGCAAGGATGTATGCGCGGACTTTTCATCGGCGGATGAGACGCTCAAAGAAATGGCCTTTCATTTGGAGCCTTACGTGAAGGTGGTTGAAAAGGAGGAAGTAAAAATGAAGACCGGCAATAACGAGGGTCGCGTTGGGCCCGATGAGAAACACAGCGTTCGGTCAGCTTCAGCGAATGGGAACATCGCGTCCATCGACGATGTCACAGCACTTTTGGGCCAGATTTGTCGCTATTATGAATTGCACGACCGTTCCAGCCCGGTTCCTCTGCTGCTCAGGCGCGTCGAACGACTGGCCAGGATGGATTTTTCGCAGATTATGGAGGAGATGACCGCCGAGGAGATCGCCAAGCTTAGGACCAACGCAACGAAAGAAGCAACCAACGAGCCGAATCAAACTTAACCAAACCAGGAAATAAAATATTATGCCAGCACAAGATCACATCGCCCGCAATCGCCCGCCGCGCGTGCATATCAAATATGGAGTGGAAACTCACGGAGCCTTTGTCAAGGGCGAATTGCCCTTCATCATCGGTGTCATGGCTGGTTTGTCAGGCAAACCCGAGACGCCGCTGCCCCCCGTCGCCGAGCGTGAATTCAAAAATGTGACCGGTGAGAACTTCGACAAGTTTATGGAAGCCCAGAATGTGCGCGCTTCCTTTCGCGTCAAGGACACTCTGAGCGGAAAACCGGACGGGGAAATCACGGTGGACCTGCCTTTCCGAAGTGTTAAGGATTTTGATCCTGGCCAGGTGGTGGAGATGGTGCCAGCCCTGGCCGAACTGATGCGCGAGCGGGAGAGCCTGGATGAGCTATGGGACAAGCTGCAGACGAAGGACAAGGCCATCGAAGCGCTGCAGAACATTCTCAAGGACCCTGCGCTCATGGAAGCGGTCTTAAAAGAACTGGATAAAGAAGCCTCACCCGAGGCTTAAGAAAGGAGTTAGCCCATGCCCACTATTGAAGATCCCAAAAGCAAGCCTGAGGAAAAAACTGCCGGAGTTGGCACTATCGATGCCAGTGAAGCCTTGGCGGCAACAGAACGTCCCCTCCGTCTTAAGACTGACCAGGACAAACGCGAAGTGCGGGGGACGGTTCACGCCATCATTGAGCGAACGCTTAAACGGAGTTCGACCACGCCCATCCCGAAAAACGTCGGCCGCCTGATCAAAGAGCTGAAGGCCGAAATTGATCGCAAGATCTCCGAACAACTCAACGAGATCCTGCACCATCCCGATTTTCAAGCCCTGGAGGGCACCTGGCGCGGCTTGCATTACCTCATCAACAATACGGAGCTGGAACCGGACCGCCTCGAGGTTCATGTCATGAATATCTCGAAGGAAGAGCTGACGGGAACTCTCAAGGAGTTTGAAGGAGATGCCTGGCAGCAGAGCCCGCTCTACGAAAAGATCTACTCCCAGGAGTTCGGCGTGTTCGGGGGCAGGCCCTTCGGTTGTTTGATGGGGGATTACTACTGGAACCATTCCGTCGAGGACGTCGAGGCGCTTGAGGGGATGAGCAAGGTTGCGGCCGCGGCGTTCGCTCCGTTCATCAGCAGCGTGGATCCGGCTCTGTTCGGACTCGAAGACTGGCGTGAGCTGAACAAGAAGAAAGACCTGAAGTCGATCTTCACGAACAAGAAATATTTGCGCTGGAATAAAATGCGCGGCAACAGGATGTATGGAGGCACCGAAGACAGTCTGGACCGACGTTTCATCGGCCTGACGATGCCCCGGGTGCTGGCCCGTGAACCGTGGGGGGAAGGCGGCCGTAAAGTGGCCAAGTTCGAGTTCAACGAGGATGTGACCGAACACAGCAAGTATTGCTGGACCAACGCCTCCTCCGCCATGGCTCGCAATATTGGGCAGGCCTTCAAGTTCTACGGATGGGCCGTGCAAATCCGGGGTCGCGAGAGTGGTGGCTTGGTGGA
>Ga0247664_1000286_pt1 | contig 12536 bp, 20 predicted proteins | sample CNK05_metaG_FD_182715 | JGI IMG/M metagenome (GOLD analysis project Ga0247664, IMG submission 182715) | Soil microbial communities from Purdue University Martell Research Forest, Indiana, United States - CNK05 | ecosystem: Environmental > Terrestrial > Soil > Temperate forest > Bulk soil...
ACCGCACCTCCGCTGTGATGATCTTGGTTTCGTGGCTTGCATCGAATCCCGGAATGGGGAAAAACAGCGAGGATTGTGCGCTGGTGGACAGTTCCGGGAAATTGGCTTTCAGGATCTCCCATGCGCGCTGCTCGGCGATCTTCTGATGCGCTAGAAATGCCGCATAGCGCTCCCATCCTTTCGGCATCTCCTGGTGCTCGGCGGGCAGCGTAGCATCCACAAACGAAACGTATTCCTGGCCGTCGCGAGTGCGGTCTAATCTAATCTTGATCTCAGACATGGTGAAAATCATCCTTTCGCGATGTTCAGGGAGCGCTTGAGGTTACCGCCTTTCGCGTTCCCGTTTCTTACACTCTCAGTATATGGTGATAACCATACAATGTCAAGCCCCTAACGCGATTTATTTTCGCTCGCTGGTTTGGCACTCCCAGCGGCCAGCTAACGGCGGGTGAACAACGTACACCACCCGCTAGTAGAGCTAGTCGATCAAACTACTAGTCTGATAGACTAGCTACCTGTAGGTTGCATGATGCATCCAGGTCAACGCGACTCCGATTGGCTTTGCCCTCAATGCGGTAACTGGCATCGCGCTTCATCCAAGACCTGCATGGTACGCAGGAAGAATTGGCGCACTCCCGCCCCTCTGGTGCCTTGCACGCGGGTTAGAGTACGAGCGATCCGCGCTAGCCGATTGATCGACCGGCGCTTGAAGAGATTCGGCCTCTGAGCAATCCTGATACCGTGATTTTACTTCCGATAACGTACATTATGGCTGGTGTGAAACTGTTTATGCACAACGGTTTACAGGCATAGCGTCTACTTTGCATCGCAGAGTCGCGCCAATCCGCTGTACACCCGCGCTAGGTGTACGTTTCGCCAATTGTTCCCCTCATCCCTCGCGTTGTCCTCGTAACCCATTGATTCTACGTTGCACGCCAGTCTAGCGCGCTACAACGCGCTGTTACCTCGCACCCTAGTCTCGCGTGCTCGCGACCAGGCGCTAACGCGCTACGGATCGCGCCAGCCGCATTCTAGGGCTATTGTGCGCCGATTCATTGTTGAGGGGGCCGGTGGGGGCGGCGCAGGGCGCGCGCTAAGTGGCCGCAGGTGCCAAAAAAAATAGCGGCGGGTTTAGGTAATATGGCCGCTACGGGTTTTGGAGGGAAGCGGCGTGAAGTCTCGCGTGCAGTTCGCGAGGGTGAGCGAGTACCAAATCCCGTACTCTTACTTCTTAGTAAAGAACGGTGTAAGGGTTGCACTCTGAGAGTGCAATGGTTGCATCTTAGGCGAGGTTATTTTTGGCGCTTTTGGGGATCGAAAATAGCCTTGCTTCCTTGGGTTGGAAGACTTCGGATTTGAGCCAGAAAGTGGGTCGTCCAGCGATTTCGTCGATGGATCTGGAGATATGGCCGCAGCGGGCAAGACGGGGGAGTGAAAGACTCACTTGGCGCAGACTGACGCAGCAGGCTTCGGCGAGTTCGTGATAGTGCCAGGAAACGATGTTGACGCCCTGTTTACGGATCTCGCTTGTAAGTCCACCGTAAACCCTTATATCAGCGTGGGTTAGCTTCTTGTCCGCGAGGACTTCGCGCGGTATTTTGCTAAATCGTGGGTCGTCTTTCCACGCCATTCCACCTGCCTGCCCGCAACCTGGGGATGGAAGGGGGCGACGCTTGTACGGGCGAACGCCCCGCAGGTGTTAGGCTGTCCCAACATAGCAAAATAAATCTTTAGGTAATATGGAAATTTTTTGGCTATACTGTCCCCATGCGAATCTTGCTAGCTTCTCTGTTCCTCGCCGGGGCGATCTCAGCCCAATCGATCACCTATGAGCACCTGGCTCCTAACTGCGGCGGGCTGGATTTCCTGTCTTCACTGACTTCCGGCTGTGCCGGCGACCGCATCAAGGTCATGGCTCACCCGGCTAACCCAGCGGCGGCGGGGTTCTTTCTCCTGATCGCCTACCGGAGCCTCACCTTTGGCTTGCCCATCGTTCAGCCGCGATTTACCATGGAACGGGACGAGCACGGCGATTTCGTCGCCATCTTACCCTCTGGCGATATGACGGAGGTGATCGTCAGCGGCAAGGAAGTGGATCCGGGGGATCTGGTGCTCGGGACAGCGAAGCAGTGAAGACTATTATTCTTGCTTTAGATCGAACGGCCATCTCCGCTGCTGAAACGGAGAAACTTCAAATCTACCTTCGAGGTAAGGGCTTCGATGTGATTGCGGCGAGAATGGGCTACTACCCTAAAATATTCGAGGTTTTCGACTTGTCTAACCTCCCGACTGCCGAGGTCGAAGAGATCCGTAAGTTAGTGCAAGACCAAATACCCATTTGGGGAGGCGCTACCACGTGAAGCGCAAGAAACTCATGATCGAGAAGGATTCCCCCCGTGGGTTGGTCCCCACCTCAGCCTACGGAATCCAGGATGTCGAGTACGATACCTACCTCGAATCGCTCAAGATACGCGAGGACGGAGCCGCCATCCGGCAGGCGCTGGCCGCATCGACTGATCCCCGGTTCACGGCGTTCCTAGAGCGAGTCGGCAAGCCGATAGCCGACCGCCGGTCGCTCGCATCGCTCGCCAAGGGCTGCGATATCTCGCTTCCCCAGTTCGCCGAGTTCTGGCAGAAGGCCCAGCACATGCGCGCGCTCGCCAAGGCTCAGGACGGCGTAGTCGAGCTAACCGGCGATCTCGTAGAGGATGCCCGCCGCCAGTGGGTGTCCTGCGACCGCTGCGACGGCTTCGGATGGGTGTTTAGCGATCCGGGGACGCCGGGGAACTACGTGCTCGATCCTACTGCCGAGGAACCCAAGGAAGTTCGCCAGTGCCCGCAATGCAAGGGCGAGAAGCGCTTACCCAAGGTGGGCGATGCCGACGCCCGCCGTATGCTGCTAGAAATGGCAGGGCATACCGGCAAGGGTCGCGGTGTCGCGGTTCAAATCAACAACTATGGCGGGGCCACTATGGAGAGCGCCGTGGACCGCCTGAATGTGTTGACCGTCGATGTCGCAGCGGAGGATGCGGAATGAATTGCGAACAGGCCGAATGTGTACTTGAAGCGGGCCATCAGAGCGGACATCGCGACAAGGATGGAGAGTGGTACTGGGAAGTTATCCGTGTGAATGATCCACCTCATCCCTTCGTATTCCCACACGCTTTGATCGAGGACAAGTGAGAACGCTCCAATGAAATATATCCTGATGGCTTTGGTGTTCACCGCACTGCACGCGCAGGGACAATTCACAATCGATCCAGATAAGGCGATAAGTATCTTCCAAGCTCCAAGCGAGAGTTTCGTGATATCAAGCTCTGGAGAACTGAGGGCGTGCGACGAAAACGCTACGAAGTGCGTTGCGCTTTCCAAGGATGGAAAGGTTGGCATCTCGGACGGCATGACGATGGAGCAAGCCGTGGCTTTTGTATTGAGAGTGGCAGCGAAAACCGAGATGAGGGTTTACAAGCAACTGGATAAGCAGAAGAAGGAAATGGACGCCGCAATCGCCAGGGCCGCACTCAATGCTTGCCGAGCGCCACGCTTCGAGATTGTGGGGAAGTCCATCGGCCATTCATGAGAACACCCATGCCTGAGATCCGCGAGGTGTTGCTGAGCATAGAGGCGCGCCAGTTCTGGGAGCGGGCATTGATAGCGGTAATCCATACCTACACGATCCCTGGCGCTGTTCATCCGGCTAAGATAGCCGATTCCGCGTTAGCGGATTGGCGCGAGCGATTCGAGAAGCCGGAGGGTGGCGAATGAGAACGCTCCTCGGCATCATCCGCCCGTTCGCCTCTATCGCCCGCGAACTGCGGATCATCCGCGAACTCATGGAAATGGAGATGTCCTCGCGCAATCCGCCGATCATCCGACAAACTGAACGCGCTCGCAAATCCGATACCGAGGTTTCCTATGCAGGCGTTCAGGAAACCGTGCCGGGATACAAGCGCTGGTTCACGGCGGCGGAAGAAGCTGAGATGGAAGGCGAGGATGTATAGCCCCGAGATCGTCACCAAGCGCCTGTTCCAAGCCAAGAAAGCTGGATTGCAGTTCCAGCGCCTCCCGCGTGACAAATCCATCGAGATCGCATCGAAGCTAGAACAGCTTCGCTACGGCCAGGACGGGCGCAAGCTACCCGAGGGCCAATTGCGCCGCGTGCTCAATAGCGCCGAACAGCAGCACATCGAATCCGAGCGCCTGTTATCGAAGGTGGACTTCGAGTACTTCTTCACCCGTTTTTATTGTTTGGAGACGGACCCCGGAGTCAGCGATCAGCCGCCCATCGCTCCTCCCGTGCTGCTCGAATCGCAGCGGCGCTACCTGAGCTTGATCGGACGAAGAGAGGAAGAATGCCATGCCGAACTCGCCAAATACAAATTCACCGAAGGAATCCTCGCGTACTTCCATAAAGTCCGACAAGTTGCGGCTACCGCCACGGCCCGAGCTCTTACGTTGCATCGGATGGTATTTTGGCCCGGAACAAGAGCGCTTGCAGCGACTCTTGATGACGACCGAAAAGGAGAGCTTTTCAAAAGAGACCATCTCGCGCTCGACAACCTCCCGTTCTGGCTCAAACCCCGCATCTACCCCGATGTCAAAGACACCGAGCTAGGCTTTGAGCCGCCCACGTCTTCCCGCATTTCCTACCAAGCCGAGAACCAAACCTCGGGTATCGGCGTCGGATCGCAGAACGACGTGAGCCACTTGACCGAGGTATCGCTATGGAAGTATCCGGGCCGCATCCGCTTCTCCTTCGTTCCTTCGATGCCCAAGGCGATCACCACGCTCCACATCCAGGAATCGACGCCTGACGGCAAGGGCGACTACTGGCACGAAGTCACCGAGAGCGCGCGGCACAAGAGGCGCGGGTACGAGTCCTGGATCTACGCATTCATTCCGTGGTACATGAACGTAAAAAAGTACCGCGCCAACGTCCCTGATTCGTGGAGACCCGAGGAACATTCCTTGCGCCACGCCGAACTGGTGATGCGAACGTCACCCGAGTTCATGGACGGAACGCACGTCGAACTGTCTCGTGAGCAACTGTATTGGTGGGAATCCACGCGAGCGCAGCACGCACGCAACGGTGAACTGGCGACGTTTCTAACGAACTACGCCGCGACTCCCGAGCAGTCTTTCCAATCTCCGTCGCAAGGCGCGCTTCCGGTCGAGTTGATCGAAGTTATGGAACAGGAGTGCAAGGACCCGGAGTGCTACGACGTGGAGATCGCAGCGTAAATGCAAAGCGCGTGGCATGTTTCCGGGAACAAGCTAGAAAGAACGCACGAGTCCGACGAGTCTATCTCAAATGACCCGAGGGGGCTGTGCCATATCTGGGAAGAACCACGGCCTAACGCCCGATACGTGATTGGGCACGATCCAACGGTAGGCATAACGGGATGGTCGCGCTTCTCGCGTATCGACGGCGACCACAAAACCGATAACGGAGCTATCGAAGTCTTTCGTGTGGACGGGCTTCGTGAGCCGATCATGAAGGACGGGGTTCATGAAATCGATGAGATTACGAAAGTTCCTAAGTTCCTGTATCGCGATGTTCAGGTAGCCGAGTACTTCGCGCCCATCGATGCCGTCGAGAGCGCGCGCGTCTGCAACCTCCTAGGACGTATCTATGCTGGCGATGCCGAGGACCAGTGCTTGCTGATCTTCGAGTCCTACCCTGGTCCGGGAATCCTAACGCTTCAAGAGCTTCTCAGGTTGGGTTACGCGAATCTCTGGCAGTGGGAACTGATCGCCGATAACGTAGCCGAGCCGACAAATCATATCGGCTGGCGTTCCTGGCGCGAGTCTCAAAAGATTCTCTGGTATCGCTCGCGGCGGCATCTACTAGAACGTCGTGCCAAGATTTACTCGCCATGGCTCGTGGCCGAGTATGCTAACGCCGTAATCGACCTGGAAAAAATGCGCGCCAAGAGTGCTTACGGATTCCATGACGATCTTATGCAGGCGGCGAACATGGCGTTCTGGTGCGCCCATAAGTGGAGTTACGATGCGGAAAGAACATGGGAGCCGGTCACCGAATCGCCCGTATTTGAGGCGCAACGCGCCGCCCCGATCATCGGCGAGTACCGCAATTACCGCGACCAATGGGCCGAAGCTATTGACGGGTGGGATTAGGAGAGTTATTCTTATGGCTGTGAAATCGAGTCTTTCTTCTTCGCCCGCGTCACAGACGGGAGTATCTCATCCTCCGAATGCTCCCGTCTTGCCCAAGCCTTGCAACATTCTTTCCGAGAATGCCGATGGGCTAACGGTCTCCGTCCATATCGAACCGGAGATCCTCAGGCGCATACGCACCCGCTCACAATCGCAGCCGATTGACGATTACGTGTGGGCTAATATCATCCGGCCTGCATTGAACTCGCATGTGTACTGAGTTGGGTTGCCCGCAGCGTGGGCGCAATCTGACGGGAGCGGAAGCGCTTGAATGGGAGAAGTCAATTGCTAATATTTGCCCGGATTGTGGGAAGCCTCGCCCAGTGGGTTCGTGGCCTATTTGCGACGACGGCAGCGGGAAGCACGGACACTTATTCGGCGGGGGAGGAAATCTCATTTCCGCAATTCATCCTTCCGAAAGAGCTGCGGTGTACCATAACCCCCGAACTGGTGAAGTACGCTACCCAGCACGAGCCGATCAGCCGATTCCCGAGGTTTATTCTAACCAAGGCTATGTGCGAAAAGAGTTGGATACAGCCCAAGCTATAAAGGACTTCGAGAAGTCCACAGGGCGTATCCACGAAGCCACGCACTACTACAAGAACAGCGCTACGGCGGAACGAGATCTTGCCGTCGAACCCGAGCACAAGAAAGACCCCGAAGTTACCCGCCGTTTGGTAGAAGCACTCCGTTAGCCTATAATCGGCGGTAATGGCTAAGACGCTCAAGCCCGTGAGGGCTAGACAGAGACCATTGAAGCCGAACCAGATTGATCGGGTCGGTGATGTAGTCTATATGACCCTTACTCAAGGGAAAGTGGCTTATCTTGATTCCTCAGACTACGAACTGGTAAAAGCACATAGGTGGCACGCCCACTTCAACGGATTTGAATGGTATCCGATGACCCGACTTAGATCCTCTGACGGGACCACCGAGACTTGGAAGCTCCATCAAATGCTTATGCCGGTGGATGCCCCGCTCCTTGTTGACCATGGAGACGGGAATGGGCTTAACAATCGTCGCTACAATCTACGCAAGGCCACAATTGGACAGAATAACTTCAACGCGAAAAAGCACCGAGGCAAAGGGTCAACTTCCAAACATACGGGAGTTAGCTGGGACAAGCGGAGAGATCACTGGATAGCCAGAATCGCGGTAAACAAAAAGATGATACACCTGGGATCTTTCGGGACTGAATCCGAAGCCTACCATGCGCGGAAGGCCGCTGAGGCTACTTATTACCCAGGATTCGAGAAGAGGAATTGTGGCTGACGACCTACCAGTCTTACGCGATGACGCAGCAAAGCCCGACACGAATGACTGGAACATTCTCCAGTGGTGCGAAGGGAAACTCCAAGAGGGTCAGCACTTCGTAGAATCCTCCATCGGATACGAAAAGATCGAGAAAGCGCTGGATGCTATCTTCGCCAATGAGAAGGAATCGAACGCTTCCTACGCTCCGGTCGGCAAAGCGTTTTCGGAAACCAAGGTAAACCTCGTAGCGAAAACCGCCGAGGACCTGACGGCGCTCCTTACCGATACGCGGGTGTTCTGGAACTATGGGACGCACAACCCTAAGTACGAGGAGCAAGCGCGCATATCAAACAAGCAGGCCGAAGACTGGTACACCTCGCGGCTGATCGATTTGAGGATTGCGGACGGCGTTCGCATTTATACGGCGGCGGGAACCGCATTCTTCCATCTCTACTTCTCGCGGCGCTTGAACGACATGATGATCGATGCCGTCGATCCGCGTCAGGTGTTCCCGATTGAGCCGATCTCCTATCACACGGTCCAGGACGCGCTGGGCGTGATCTTGAGACAGGCGCGCACTCCCGGATGGGTCAAGGCCGAGTACGGGAAAGACGTGAAAGCCGACATCGGCGCTCCCGGCATCTTCGGCTGGTTCACGCGAGTATTCGGCGGCGCGACCAAGAACCGGCATACCGGCCCGCTATCGAAGCGCACCACATCCGACGACGCGATACCGGCCACGCCCACGGTGTTCGTCAATACGTGCTACTTGAACGACACGCGCGTCAATAAACGCAGCGAGACGGTCTACATGGGCGAATGGGAGGATGGCAAGCCGCAAACTTCCTGGTCCTATAAGGTTCCTCCGGGGATGCCGCTTTATCCGTTCAAGCGCATGATCGTGTGGGGCGGCGGCGCGCTGCTCTACGACGGCCCTTCTCCCTACTGGCACGCCAAGTACCCGCTCATCAAGCTGACACTCAATCCGTGGCCCAAAGCGTGGCTAGGCAAGGCTCCCCTGTGGGACATCATGCCGCTCAATAAGTCGATCAACGCGAATCTCCGCGTGGTGGACGATCATGCGGCGCAAGTCGCGCAACCGGGCGTCGTGGCGGATAGGAACGTATCGCGCTCGGAGCTAAACAAGTTCAACTCACGCGCGGCGGGATATCAGATCCGCACGAATCTTTCTTCAGGCAAGGGAATCACTATCGTCAATCCGCCGCCGCTCGATCCCGGTATCTGGGAATCGATCAAGTGGAATGTCGAGATGATGAAACTGCTCTCGGGAACCGCCGACGTTTCGCAGATGGCGCAACTGGCGCAGATTCCCTCCGACGATACGATTGACACGATCATGAAGGCCATGACTCCCGGCGTGCGCCTACGCTCGCGGATACTCGAAGGCTTCATGAAAGAATTCGCAGAGATGTATCTGTACTGCATCGCGCAGTTCGATACACTCCCCAAGCGCATCGCCAAGTTCGGGCCGAATGCGGTCACGGCGGAAGATTTCGACTACGATCCGAATACGTTCGTCCCCGACGATACTCCCGATGGAACTCCGGGAGATACCGCCTCATCGCTCAATGCGCTCGGTGCGGATAATCCGCGACCGCGCTACGAGCGGGCACGCGAAATGCTCTCTTCGTTCACCTACAACTTCAAGCCGGGATCGCTTCTCAATAGCGCGGCCACGCAGGACCGCATGGAAGATTTGTTGCTCTCGAAGATGGGCTATCTCTCCGTGTTCACCCTGATGGAGAACCTCGGGAAGATGAACTTCGCACCGCCGTCGATCAAGATTCCTAACTCGGAACTGGAGCGCTTGCAGCTTCAGCAGCAGCTTGGAATCGGCATGATCGCCAACGCGCAAGGGCGCAAGGCAACCGACCAAGCGCCGCCTAGCGTGCAGGCGCAACCGGGCGGCGACGTGACGCTGGCTACGAGTTGAGATCCGCGCAGTAAACCGCACGCCCGTAACCGTCATTTATCATTCGCAGCATATTTACCGAACACAGATACCTCATTGCTTCCGCATGAGTGGAAATGTATCCCGAGAAGTATTCGTGAGGGATGGAATATCCCTTATCGTTCGTTGCATTGCAGTTCTGTTCAACCATGTCCAGAAGTAAGCGCCTAAGGTACTGAACTTCTTTCTCGGCGTTGTCGAACTCTTTTAGTGGAGCGACTATCTCATCTGGATCTTTCCCGTCGCGGACTGTTAGTTCGGCGCTCATGCTGAGAGTGATTTTATCACACATCTTTAGGTTATAAAGTATTACCTAAATATCCCATTTAGAATCAGCCACTTGACAGGGTTCTCCGATGTACCGTATTCTTCTCGCTAATGGCTGACAAAGATCCGCAGTGGATCGAGCACGCAGAACTCGATAAGGGTTCGCTCACCAAGAAGGCGAAGAAGGCCGGAATGGGCGTGCAATCGTTCGCCAAGAAAAACGCTGGATCTCCGGGGAAACTCGGTAAGCAATCGCGCCTAGCGGAAACGCTGTCGAAGCTGCGGGGCAAAGGAGCAACGAAGTGAAGCACGAGATGAAGAAGGGCATGGGCGGAAAGCACGACGGCAAGAAAAGCGGCTCGATGAAAAAGATGGGCGGGTTCTCAGCCAAGGTCGGCAAGAACCACAAATCGTTCGGTAAAGACATGAGCCCCGCAGGAAAGTAATGGCGTCATCTTTCGCACCTCCGTCTACTACGTCAACCGCCGCATCGCAGCCGATGCCGCCTTTGCCGAATTTGCAGACGGCTCCTACGGGCGCGGAAGATCCGCAAGGCGGAATGCTCGCTTCGCTGATGAGCGGGATCGCTCCGGTGAAATCGGGTGTCGATGCGATCAACGCGGCGTGCAAGCAGATCGTTCAAAGCGGTGTCATCCCAGGATCGGAGCAAGTGTGCGGGCAGATCGTCGCGCTTGCCACGTCTCTCCTGCCGATGGCCGCGCAATCTTTGATGGGCAGCGGAGCGCCATCCCCTGGATCAGCAACCCCTCCGATGGGACCTTCCCCGATGGGCTAAGGAGATTTTATGGACATTCAGCAATTCATTTCATATCTGACCGAAGGCTTGGACGAAGCGGGAGCGGCCACGGTTCGCGCGGCCTTCCAGAGCGAAACTGCCAAGGCGAAGGTTGGTACTTTGCGGCTCCAGAAAGATTTCGATGCGATTCAGACTCGCGCCGAAGAAGCCGAACGGCTCAAGCAGGAACTTGATGCCGTGGACGAAAAGGGCAATCCTCGCGGATATCGCGCTTGGTACAACAAGTACTGGGCCAACATCGAAGCCAACGATAAAGCGATCAAGGCTTTCAACGCCAAGCATGGCGATGGAGCATTTCAACGTATCGCCGCAGGGGAGGAAGTTGCTACAGGCGCAGGTGGAGGCGCTCCCTCTTTGAAACCGGAAGACATCGATAAGCGCGTCCATGAGGTGATCCAGGGGAGTTACGCCCAGCGGTGGAGCGATCTACTCTCAGGGACTCTTGAGATCTCCCAGCGCCACGTTCGCAATGGACGCAAGAGCAATCTCGACAAGGACGCCATGGCGAAGATTACCGAACTCGCCGGGACTAAGTACAACGGGAATCTCATCGCCGCTTATGACGAATGGGACAAACCCGAAGCCGAGGCCGCACAGAAAGCCGCGACTGACGCGCTGGTCGAGAGCCGCGTCCAAGAGGAATTGAAGAAGCGCAATACCGCGACGTTATTCCCGGCTGGTGCCGATGGCGCGGGAGCAAGTTCGGGCGGCATGTCGCCGCTTTCGCGGGGCAAGATCGGCAACGGCGCACCCCAGTACGACCGCAGCAAGGTGATCGAATCCGCAGTTTCCGGTAAATACGAACCGGCAGTTAACTAAGCATGCGAGATTACACGCTGAACAATCCGAGCGAAGTCGAGCGCCGTAGGAAGATCGCGGCGGCGCACACGATGCACGGACATCGCATCATGCCGAAGGGGAGCCCGGAATATCGGACCTTTATCGCCTGGTGCTCTATGCGGCAGCGATGCTTCGACAAGAACTGCAAGAGCTATCCAAGTTATGGCGGGCGCGGAATATCGGTAGCTCCAGAATGGATGGAGTATTTGCAATTTTGGGCCGACATGGGGGCAGCCCCAGAAGGCAAGCAGCTAGACCGCATCGATAACGATGGCAATTACGAACCTGGAAACTGCCGTTGGGCCACGCGCAGCGAGCAATGTCGCAACCGTAGGTCCAGTCGAATATTGAAGATTTGCGGTCAGGAGAAAACCCTGGCGGAGTGGTCCGAGTTGTCTGGAATACCATCTTCAACTATTAGAATGCGCATTAAGTACAACGGCGGGGTTCTCGATGAATCAACGATACTGTCGCCGGTTCGAGAAAAGGAAAATGCGGATCAAAAACGAGAGCGTTTGGATCGCGCAGCCGCAGAGATGCGGGCTAAAAATTCAAAAGGAACTCTGGAGGTAACTCACCGTGCCTGATTCGCTCAATCAGATCGAAGTAACTACCCGGCGCTACATCGATGAGCAGCCGAAACTACGGGACCTCGTTTTCAACAAGGACCCCCTGATGTCCTTTCTCGACGAAAACTGCCTCGATGAAGTCGAGGGAGGTTCCACTTGGAATGACAACATCGAGTACGATGTCCAGGACGGCGGCGCGTACTCCAAAGGGCAAGATCTCCCGGCAGACCAACGCCAGATCGAGCAACAGCTTCGGTTCGACCCGAAGTACCAGACGGTCCTGATCCCGTTCTACAAGGAAGACATCAAGGTCTTGAACAACGGGCCGCTCGCCGTCGTGAAGCTCGTCGAAGAGCGCGTAGACTCGGCGTACATGCAACTCGGCGCTCAGACCGCGCTCCAGATGTACCTCCAGGGGCAGTCGGGCAACTATGTCAAGATGATGAACGGACTTACCGAGGCTCTCGGCGGAGCGGTAGCAGGATGGGACGGAAACACCTATCCGGTATACGGCACGCTGACGCGAGCCACTTACGGGGGCCGTATGCTTTCCCCCACTCCGAACGATTTCGCGGGAGGGGCGATCACGCTTCCGGTGATGGAGACGATGTATCAGGCCGTGAACTTCGGATCGGGTGAG
>Ga0247664_1000287_pt1 | contig 12478 bp, 15 predicted proteins | sample CNK05_metaG_FD_182715 | JGI IMG/M metagenome (GOLD analysis project Ga0247664, IMG submission 182715) | Soil microbial communities from Purdue University Martell Research Forest, Indiana, United States - CNK05 | ecosystem: Environmental > Terrestrial > Soil > Temperate forest > Bulk soil...
TTGCTTCGGGTTGCCAGTCAGCCCTGTCGATAGTAACTATTCGTCGAAGCGCGTCGTCATCAAGCGCGTGCATCCGGATTGCGACCGACTGCTTCTGCTCATCCGTCATGGCATGAATTCCTGGATGCGGTGAAACTACCAAACGAGCTAATGCCTGAGAAGGATTTTTTCGCTCTTTAGTGGTCGGAGGTCGGAAAAGAAGCCCACAGATCGTCCTTCAGAGCGGCATTGAATCGGAAACAGTTTCAATGTGCAAGGCGGGAGACCCCTAGTAGATTGACGCCAGAACCGTTAAGCCCCTCCCGGGTGCCGAGGGTGGGGACGGTCGGCCCGAGAAAAAGAGATTCCTTCGCCCTGAACTATTTTCCTCTCGCTGCTTTTAGTAGAGCGCAACGAATCCACTCGGAGCGAGCCAGTCCTGAATTGTTGATCGCTTCCTTCACGTCGCGTGCTTCATCGAGGCGCAAGCGAGCCGAAAACACTTCGCCTAGCGCAAGCTTTCTTGGCACCGGTGGCCGTCCCATTTTCTTGCTCATGAAAAAGTTATTGTTGTCTACAAATAATTATTGACGACCCTTATTTTACGTCTACAATAAGTCAAGTCTCAAGTTAAGACCCTACCCTTCCAGAAAACAAAGTGCCCGCACGTCTCTGGAGAGGTTAGTAACCAAAGACACCGTGTTGATAGCACGGGCGGGCGAGAGAGAGGTTAGAATGAAGGCTGACGCCTTTCAAATCATTACCGATCGCATGATCGGTTTGTTGGAACACGGAACCATACCCTGGCAAAAGCCCTGGCAATCCGGGGATTTGATGCCTCGGAATCTGGTCAGTCAAAAGCCGTATCGAGGCGTGAACGTTTTCCTGCTTCACGCCATGTCATACGGCAGCCCGTTCTGGTTGACGTTTAAGCAAGCTCAAGCAATCGGCGGTAACGTGATGAAAGGCGAGCGTGCAACGCCGGTTGTGTTCTGGAAATGGTTAGAGCTTGAGGAAAAGGGGAAGGCTGAGCGCGTGCCCTTCCTTCGCTATTACAGCGTTTTCAACGTTGCGCAGTGTGAACTCCCAGCCGACAAGATCCCGTCTGTAATTGGCAATGGTCGCGTGCACGGGCCAATCCAGGAAGCCAAGCGAATCGTTGCGACCATGCCCAAACGCCCGGAAGTGAAGTCGGGTCTGGATCGTGCGTTCTATTCTCCGTCCGGTGACTACGTCGGAATGCCCAATGCCGGACAGTTCAGAACAGGAGAGGACTATTACAGTGTTTTGTTTCATGAGCTCACGCACTCGACTGGCCACGAAAGCAGGCTGAACCGGAAAGGGGTCAGCGGCTCGGATGGCGAATGGTCGGCCTTTGGTTCCACGCCCTACGCCAAGGAAGAGTTAGTTGCCGAAATGGGCGCCGCGTTCCTGTGCGGGCAAGTCGGCATTGTGGAACGCACCCTGGACAACAGCGCGGCTTACGTCGCGTCATGGCTTGCGCGGCTCAAGGATGATCGGCGCCTCGTGGTTCAGGCTGCCGCACAGGCGCAGAAGGCTGCGGATTACATTCTGGGCCGCAAGTTCGCAGAGGAAAGCGGGGTGGATCAGTGAAAGGCGAGAAACTCCGCTCATGGCGCTCCGGCCGGTTCCAGCTGGATCTATTCGACACTGGGCGCAGTGACTGGCGCGGGCAGAGCCTGCTGGCCTATTCCTTCCGGGATGGCAGCAAGGTGATCTTTGAAGGGTCGGACTTTGCGGGTTCTCCCCTTCACGCCGATGACTCGACTGCCACGATTGCGGCCCTGCTCAGTTTCCTATCACTGCGCCCGGGCGATACGGACCGGGACTACTTCGAACGCTACAGCCCGGAGCAACTGGATTGGGCCCGGGCCAACGGGGAAGAACTGTCCTTGCTGGCCCATGAGATGGAAGAGCAGGCAAGGCGCGGAATGGTTTCGTGTTCAGTCCAGAGCCATTACAGCGCGTGGCTCGTCACATTCGAGGACAACTCAACTCTGTTGCTGCAGTCCGATTACGACCAGGCCGCGTTCGCCGTGCACTGCGGCGCAATCAAGGCGCCGGCCGATTGGGACGGGCTGCCCTCCAAGCTGGGGGAAGATTGGGCCAGTTTCGACCCGTCGACGATCACCTATTGCCCGGACGATTACCTGGACGTGGCAGAACCGGAGGACGAGCCGTGAGACCGTTCAGCGCCAAGGAATACAAGGTTGTCGCCTTGCGGGACTGCCCGCTACCGGAAGCAATGCAGGTGTGCGACACGCCGGAGCGGGCGGCAGACTACTGGAGGCAACACATTGTCCAGCACCCCGGTTTCCATCCTGACGTGGAATCGTTCTTTGTCCTGCTGCTGAACACCCGGCGACGGGTGAAAAGTCATGCCTTAGTTGCCACGGGCACGCTGGACACCCTCCTGGTTCATCCACGGGAAGTCTTCCGACCCGCCATCGTATCGGCATCGGCGGCCGTCGTGGTCATGCACAACCACCCATCGGGAGAAGTGATCCCTTCGGAGGCTGACATCAAGGTCACCCGGGATCTGATCCGAGCCGGTCAACTGCTCAGAATCGAGTTGCTGGATCACGTCATCGTCGGCGCGGACCGCCATTGCAGCCTTCGATCCCTTGGCTACTTCTTCGCGTGATCAAGCCTGCAAAGAACCAATCGACACCCCCGCTGGCCATGCTGGCGGGGCGTTCACAAATCCCCCTCTCAGTTTTGAAGCCAGAAATCGCAGTTTTCCTTAGGAATTCGAAGGTCCGAAAATGTCTGTTTAACATTTGATTTCAGAACGCCCATCCCATGAAAGTTGCCATCTACACTCGAGTCTCCACCGACAAACAAACCCACGACAGCCAGCTAAACGAACTGCGCGACTACTGCCAGCGCCGGGGCTGGGCGAACGTCACGGAATACGCCGACGTGATTAGCGGGGCCAAGTTCAGCCGCCAGGGGCTTGATCGGCTCATGGCGGACGTTCGCCGTGGCAAGTTGGACATCGTCGTTTGCTTTAAGCTGGATCGCCTTGGCCGCAGTTTGGCTCACCTCGCGCAGATCGTCGGCGAGTTGACCAATCATCGCGTGGCATTGGTCTGTCCAAGTCAGGGCATCGACACATCGACAGGAAATCCGGCAAGCCAGCTGCAATTGAACATCCTGATGGCCATTGCGGAGTTCGAGCGGTCAATAATTCGAGAGCGCGTTACTGCTGGCTTGAGGGCGGCTAAGGCGAATGGCACTAAACTCGGGAGACCGAAGACTATTTCGCGCCATGCTGACGCGGTCCGTGAACTTCTCGCCAAAGGCAAAGGAGTGCGAGCGATTGCTCGGCTGTTGGGCTTGCCGGTTTCATCAGTTCACAGTTTGGTCCGGGAAGGTTCTATGCGCGGCAACTGGCGCTCAAGCTACGAGGACATCTAGGCCGACAATCTGTGAAAACCTTCAGCCGTGATTTGGAGGACAAGGACCAAGGTCAAATTATCGGCTGGAGCCGGCTGCGTTGTGGAGGGGGTTAGTAGCGGATCAGGTCGAGGAATGCAGACGTGCCCAACCATTTTAGCGGGCGGAGCAACTATTTGCCATTTTCGTAAACTTGATCATTCTCATCAGCATGGTTATTGCGGTAGAGGAGGGTTTGCCCAAGCGCGGGGCAAAGGTGCTGACTTTCTTTAATGTTTTGAGTGTAGAAGGTAGGAATGCCCGAACTTTCCAACGCGATCAGAAGGTCGCCGGCTTTTTTGCAGAGTTCGCGATCCTCCACGTTCACAGATGGTGACAGCAATTCAGTGATCGCCACTTCAATTCGCAGGATTTCATCACTCTTTTGGGAGGCGGGTATATGGTGCAAGTAGTCACGAATCTTGGATAAGTTCACATTCTGTTGCGTTAAGAAGTGCCGTATTCCGCACACTCCGACCTGCTCCTTACACGACGTAGATCCCAGAGCGTATTTCTTGTAAGGCTCGATTTCCCTCACTCGTTCGTTTCCACAAGCGCACGCAGAGTCCCTTATTATTGAATCGACGCTGTCATCGAACTCTTCCAAGCCACTCATGAGCAGAGACCGCAAAAGATCTTTCAAACGAGCTGTATGATCAGCGTCGGACGATTGAGGATAGTAGGTTCCCAATAAATCTAAGGAGATGTTTCTTTTGCGTTGGTTCTGAACGCCTCCAAGCTCGTCGTTTACATGCTGCTGAACACGCTTTGCAGACTGATACCTGTTTAGCAAATTAAGCAAATACTGGGCTTGTGAAAAAATCCGACGTCGGAATTCACCTCGGACGACGAGGCCCGTGATTCTCAGGTCAAAACGATTAGTTGTTTCCTGAATCCTCCGCTTCAGGTCATCTGACTTAAAGAAACGTGAAATCTGGATCGAGGTGTCAAGAAAGAGGGCCGTTCTAGACTTCATTACTCGGGTTTGAAATCACTCGCCACGGATCCAAATTCGCTCTGCGCAGCAGGCGCAAGCCTAATTGCTGATCGCTTGAATCGACGTTGCCAGAAGCCAGGCATTGCTGAATGAACTGTAGGATTCGATCGCACTGTTCGACGGTCAATCTCTCGAATGCTATCTTCGTTAGGGCTGCCCGTAAAAGGTTTACAGCACCGCCCCAATCTATCTCCCTTGCAGCTCGGTGCTTCCAAAGCTCATCTAGCGAATCGATGAGCGCAAAGCCTGCATTCGCCAAATCAATTAACTCTGCCTCTCTTGCATATTTAATCATGTCTTTCGCCAGCTGTGCGGCGTGAAGCAATTCCGGTTTGATGTGGTCGGCTGGCGCTTTCTGTTTTGGCTTAATTCGACTTCGTTGTCTATTTTGTTCTGTGGTGACGTAAACTTTGTCTTCACTTTCACCCGACACATCATGCGTTCGACGATATCCTTCCAGCCGTCGCTCGCTCATTTTGCTAAGATGAACTAGCCATGAACCACATTGCTTGATTGTTTGGGCAATGGCCGGATCCGCAGTGCTGTCAGTGGGCAAACTCACTTAGACATTTTTGCAGCTTTTGTGGTAAACTCAAGCATTGACTTCTTGATGAATTCCCTCGGTGCAACTAGGGGAGGGTCGTCACAAAACGCGTCGATATCCATCAGAGCTGCGAACTGCGGATTTTGATCCAATCGCTTTCTCACCCTTAGCTGTTCGTGAAAGACCCTCTGTTGGTCCTTAGGTAGTTTGGAGGCTTGCACATTGAGGATCTCCTGCCCCACCTCGACGCGTGCTGCACGTTCGACTTGGTTAAGAGCGACGCGGTAATTTGTTTCGCCTCGAAACACGACAGCTACACTCACAAAATCTAGATCCCCCGCAAACGCGGAGTGAAACTGCTCCGAGAGAGAAAATGCTTTTAGACCCATTAACCAAGTGGTGGCTTCTCTAGCGCTTTCGCAAGCAAACAGGAACCATGCGCGAAAACCGATGCGCTCAAAATCCGTGAGTCCAAGCTGCTCAGTGATCAGGACTGAGGTTGCTTCCACTTGATCTGCATAGGCATCAAGGTCGGAATCGGACAACGGCTCACCGCCAGGAAGCATCTCCAGAGATAAATCTAGTTTTTTGGATGAGAAGTTCAGCACACAGCGATTTTGCAAACTCACGAGGGGAGCATTCTGCGGCGAGACAGCATCATCTCGGGGCGTCCATTCAGGATACCGCGAGGTGAGTGCGTTGATGGTTCGCCCGCATTTATCCAAATAAATGTAACCGTGGCGGTATCGAAGTTCAAAAATCACCTTCTGCAGAACTGCCTGTTTGCTCTTGAGCACCATCGGATACAGTGTGCCAGAACGCCTTGCAATATGCATCACAAATTCCGACGTCGGTGACAAAGGCAAAGCGCTGGGTTCCAAAAGCGAGGCGGCACATAAACCACTTCAACAATACCGACCCAACGATCATCCCAGAACGCTTGCCATTCAGCCTCTTCGGGCTGCTGCAGTGTAGCCGGCTGGATGGAGGAGCTTCGTAGGGCCACGACCACCAGCGCCACTGTGTTTTGGCCTGGGAATCCTCCGGCGGCGCTGGCGCCGAAACGCCGTGTCTGACCGACCGGCGGAGAGAAACTGTCCACCAACCCTGGTCCAGGGAAGGGAGCCGGAACTGGCCAAGGCAAGGACGACTGCGTCAGTCATCCATCGGATATCGGCCGGGCAGTGAGAGGCTTGACCTAGGAAAGGACTACCGCGGCACCTGCTTGTGGTAGACGTCCGCTCCCGCTGCAGATTGGACAGCCACAGGTCGGGGTTTCGGCTGCGGGACTTCAGTGACCACTTTCGGCGACTCCGCCGGGACTGGCTCGTAATCGTCCAGGGGCACGGCTAACAACCCACCGCCCTTGCGTCGCTTGGGCTGCTCCAGTTCAGGCCGAAGCATGCCCGGCAGCGGTTTGCCGTCCAACACGCGCTTTCGCTCTTGAAGATCACTCCATGCGCGGGCGCATTGGGCCCGGATGTGGGGAGCAACCTCTGGATTCTGGACAAGGCCGAATAGCGTTTGCTGCATTGCAACCAGTTGCGACCGGTCCCGAGATTTTCCTCTCCGGGGAAGAGATTTGCAGGAGGCGGCACCTGGCGCTGTTGGGAGTTGCACATTCACGGTTCCGGATAATGCACGGATCCGACAGTGCCCACAACGGCTCTGTTGGCTGGCAGAATCTTTCAAGGAGTCTTTTCGACACCTTCGACAGGTTCGACGCCCATACACAGATCCGGGGGGAGGACATTCAAGTCTGGCGATCAGCATTCAAAATCGACGTGTTACTACTTTTGATACTACTCACCGCTTTCGAGAGAGGATGGATATTCCGAAGTGCTTGCAGGACTGGCGCACCCAATAGGAGTTGAACCTATAACCTTCTGATCCGTAGTCAGATGCTCTATCCAATTGAGCTATGGGTGCCCAAGGGAGGGCGAATCTACAAACCGGGTTTGTGCCAAGCAAGCGCTATTTGCCTTGAAACGCGCGTTGCCCAGGCGACGCGCTTTTCAGGGCACTCGCGCGGGATCCATCAACCGCAGATCTTCCTCGGTCGGTTTGCCTCCAAATTGTTTCCAATACAATTCCTTGAACGGGTTGAGGCGAGGGCCGACGGCTTTTTCGTTCACGAGCATGGGCTGCACGGACGTCCACCACAACAACCCCAGGCAAAGGCAGAGCCACGATAAGACAGCTCGGAAGGGCATGACCGACGGTAGATGCGGCGGCTGGGAGTCTGCACTCGAATTTGTTCAGGCGAACGTCCGCATTCGGAACGGTAGAGTCCTGGAATGAGACATGCATTTGGCGAAGTTACCCGGCGCGGGGCAGGTTGGGCTTGCTGGGCAGGTTTCGCTGGTTCCCTTGATCCGGCACGGGTTTGGCTTAATCCCAAGGCGAAATAACAGCGGATCGACAGGTATTTAAGCTAAAGCGACATGCAGTGGTGGACACTCCAGCAAGTTAAGTTCAGGAACCCGCAAACACGCCGGCAAGCGGTGGAAAAACTCGCCGAAACCCGGACCGAGGAGGCGATCGACTGCATGATAGGCGCGTTGCAGGATGATGACCATGAGGTGCGCCTGGCGGCAGTGAAAGGTTTGGCCCTCTGCAAAGATCCCCGCACGCTGCCCGCCCTGATTCAAGGAATGCGCGATCCCAAGCCGGAAGTGCGCGAAGCGGTGGTGAGCACGCTGACCCAGTTCGGGGATGTCACGTGCATCGAAGTGCTGGTCGGCGCCCTGAGAGATTTACACCCGGGGGTCCGCAGTCGAGCCGCTCATGCGCTCGACACATTGGGTTGGAAACCCGCCAACGAACTTCAAAAGGTGGCCAGGTTTAACGCGCTGGGCGAGTATCACAACGCCGCCAGCCTCGGAGCCGTCGCGCTGGACAGCCTGCTGGGCACACTGCGCGACACCCAGTGTCCGAACCGTCGGCTGGTCGTTGAAGCCTTGAGCCAGATCGGCGACGAACGCGTCCTCAAACCTGTCACGAGCGCGCTGAAGGATATTGATCCGCACGTCCGCGTGGCCGCCGCCGAAGCGCTCGGCACGATCCGCGACCCGCGCAGCGTCGAGCCGCTTAAGGAACTTCTCCACGACTCGGATCCATCCGTGCGCGCCGCCGCGGCCAATGCGCTAGGCAAACTTTCTGATAACGGTTCCCTGGTCAAACTCACCGCGTCGTTGAAAAATCCGGATTGGAGTGTCCGCCGTGCTTCGGTCGAAGCGTTGGGCAAACTGAAGGATCCGCGCGGCGTGAAGCCGTTGGCGAGTTTGATCAAGGATCCGGACCACGCTGTCCGTGAGGCGGTGGTGGAGGCATTGGGACTGATCAAACATATCAGCGCAGTTGAGCCCCTGATCCTGGCCTTGACCGATACGCAGGCGTCCATTCGACACGCGGCGGCGGGAGTGTTGCGCAAGCTGGATCCGGAATGGGAACAATCCGAAGCGGGGCGCCGGACCATCCCGGCCCTCAAGGCAGCACTCAGCAGCAAGGAATATTGGGTCCGGCAAGCGGCCGCCGATACCCTGGCCAAACTCAGGGGCATGCCCAAAACCGAACCGAGCTTCAACGGGTTCTCGGATCCTGTCGTTTACAAGAGAACAGCCGCGCTGCAGGCTCTCCTCCAGGCGCTGGGCGATTGGGACCGGGACATCCGCCTGGCCGCGGCTGAAGCCCTGGCGCGCCTGGCCGATCCGCGCGGTCTGCAAGCGTTGGTCAAGGCCCAGGACGACGCGGACCAATTCGTCCGCCACACCGCCCACCAAGGCGTCGAGAAACTCAGCGGCCTGCCGCAGCGAGAAGCGATCGAACTCACTCCCGGATGCGAGATCGCCACGCTTTCAGCCTGACGGCCGGTTCCGAGTGCGGAGTGCGGAGTGCGGAGGCGGAGTGCGGAATGCGGAGTGAACTCCGTCGGCTGCTACGACATATTTAGCTGCTTCAGGAACTTTTCCAGCGCTTGTTGCACCTCGGCCGTCTGACGTTCCACGCTCGTTGATTTGGACGTAATCTCGGTAAATTCGGCGCCGGGAATGGACTGAGCCAGTTCCTTCGCCACTTCGAGCGGGTGGACCGGGTCGCGGGCATTGCCCAACACCAGCGTCGGCACCGCCACGGTCGACCATGCTTTCCGCTCCGGATGCGGCTGGTCCCGGATGATTCGCTCAAGCTTGATCGCGGTTTCTTCGCTGCGCGGATTTAAGAACTGCAGCGAAAACGAGCGCGCTACGTCAGGCCACTGGGCCAAGGCCTCCTGGTATTCCGGGGTCTGTTGAAAGTCAGCCCATCCTTGAGTCGCGCCCCGCTTCCGAATGAAGGAGGAGATGCAGGTGAACATCTTGACGTTATACGGACACGCTGCTTCGAGCCACGCCGGGCGCGACAAGACCAAGCCACGCACTCTTTCCGGCCAACGCAAGGTAAAATGCAACGCCAACGCCGCGCCCATCGAGATCCCACCCATCACCACCCAGTCCAACCCGAGATGATCCAGGAATGCATTCAAATCCTCACCAAACGTGAGGAAATTCAACCTGGCCGGATCGCCCAACGGACGCGTCTGGCCATGCCCGCGCGCATCGAAAGCCAGCAAACGCAGGCCGGGCGGAGGTTGGAACAAGCCCAACGGCTGGCTGACATCACCGCCAAGGCCATGCTGGAAAATAAAAGCCCGGCCGGACCCTTTCTCCTGATAATGGAAATCAATCCCAGCCCGATGAAAGAACGACATGACAGAAAGATAAACCGCGCGGGCCGGCAGCTCCAGTGCGGAGTGCTGCGGAGTGCGCAGTGCGCAGTGCGCAGTGCGCAATGCGGAATCAGAGCTGAACTCCGTCGGCTGCGAACCCCGGGACATTCGACTTCGGCAATTCGCATAATTGGCATTCGTCATTCGTCATTCGTCATTCAGCATTTGAATGACGCCGGCTGCTAGAAGAGAGGCATTCCGCATTCCGCACTCCGCACTCCGCACTCCGCACTGGACTTGCCGGCTGGCGCGCGCGTCGGAAAGCAGATACAACTCGGGCATGCTTCGAGCCATCTTCCTGTTGGCTGCAACGCTGAGTCTGGGCAGCGGTTGCGCCACGAACCCGGCCCCTCCCCAAACCGGGCTGAGCTGGCCACACTACCGTTTGCTGGCGGAGCAGACCACGCGCCTGAATTCTCCGCAAAAAGATCGGTTCGATGCTTCCGGCCTGCTCATCACACCCGCCGGCGAGATGCTGACGATGCGCAACAACCATGATTCGCTGCTGTATCGCATCGAGTTCCTTCCGGGCGGCGCGGAGGCGCGTCTGGTTCCGTTGGAAGGTTGTTTCGCCACGGCTCGCCTCAAGGAACTCGATCCGAGCCCCCATGAGTTTGACTGCGAAGGCATCGCGCAAGACCCGCAAGGCCGCTATTATATGTGCGAAGAACGGCGCCGTTGGATTCTGCGTTGTGATCCCAAGACCGGCCAGACGGAACGGTTGCCGATCGATTGGTCTTCCGTGCAGGACTACTTCAACAAGATCGACCGCAACGCTTCCTTCGAGGGCATCGCCATCGGCAACGGCAAGCTTTATGTGGCCAACGAACGGAATGACCCGGTCATCATCGTCGTGGATCTGGCCTCGTGGCGGGTGAAAAGGCACTTCACCGTGTATCCGACCAAGAGCAGCTTCTTCGGCACGCATTATTCGGACCTTTGTTGGGCCGAGAACAAACTCTGGGTGCTCTGCCGCCAGCATCGGGTTGTGCTTGAGGTCAACCCCGATACCCGCAAAGTCATCGCCGAATTCGACTACGGCGATTTGGAAGAATCGCTCGGCTACCGAACCAATCTGCCGGTGGGCATCATGGAAGGCCTGGCCATCGATGCCACTTCGATCTGGCTCGTGACCGACAACAACGGGCTCCCGCGCGGCCGCACTGGTCACGACATTCGTCCGACGCTGGTCCGTTGCGCCCGGCCAGACCTCGGCCACGACAGCAAAGCGAACTCGAAAGGGAAATAGGCCGAGGCTCGGGAGCCAGATCTTCCGACGCCGCCAAGGCGCTGGCCATCCACCTCACGCCGCAGCGGCGGGGGCGGCTTGGGGAGGATTCTTCAAGTCGGCGAAGATCATCACGCCCGCGCCGGTCTGCAGCAGGCTTTGCACCTGCACCTGAACCTGCTGACCAATCAGCGGCTGCGCATTGCTCACCACCACCATCGTGCCGTCCGGCAAATAACCCACTCCTTGTCCTTTGTCTCGTCCTTCGCGCACAATGCGCAAGACCATGACGTCCCCTGGCAGGACGGCAGGTTTCAGAGCCGTGGCCAGATCGTTGAGGTTCACGTGCGGAACCGATTGCAGTTCGGCAATTTTGCCGAGGTTAAAATCGTTCGTGAACAGCTTGGCATCGATATTTCGCGCCAGCTTGAGCAGCTTGGCGTCCACTTCCCTTTCCTCGGGGAAATCCATTTCATGGATGCGCACCTCGACCCGCGGGTTTTGCCGGATGCGATTCAAGACATCCAGGCCGCGGCGGCCGCGCGCCCGGCGCGTGGGGTCGGATGAATCGGCGATGTATTGGAGTTCGTGCAGGATGAATTTGGGCACCACCACCGTGCCCTCCAGGAAACGGCCTTCGATCAGATCGACGACGCGCCCGTCGATGATGACGCTGGTATCGAGCAGTATCACATTTTCCGGTTTGTTCTGGGACCGGAACCGGATGTAGGGGATGAGCAACGAGAAATCTTCCTTGTTGCTGCGCATGGCCAGCACCATGCCGATGTACCCGAAGCCGAGGAATAATCCCAGCCGGATCAGCCAACGGGTCTTTTCGTCCGTATAGATAAAAAGCTGCGTGCGATCGATCAACCAGGCGACGAGCGTTCCGAGGATCAAACCAAAGGTGGCGGCGGAGAAGGCCCGCAAGGAAAATCCCTTCAGCAAATAGTCCACCCCGACCAGGATCGCGCCGAGGCTAAACCCGATGCCTAATCCATACAAACCGCCGTTGCCATATAAACCGCCGTTGATCAACTCCGGCCGATACTGGCTGACTGCGTATCCGGCCAAGGTACACAGGACCAGGAAGAAGATGCGTATCGTCCACAATGCCATAAATCAACACAGGCTTATCGGCCGAAACAGCGGGGCCTCAACTTTTTTTGCGACCCGCGACCTCCACCGCCGCGCAGAAATCGCTCGCCTTCCAGCCCGAGAGACGAGACCCTGTCACCGAACCCAATCCGCGGTGGCGCAGCGCGCTTATGCACCAGATCCGAATCTTTAAAGGGCTGGAATCCAACCTCCCAGCGCTGGAGAAGGAAGTGAACCATTGGCTGGCCGAATCCAAGGCGCGCGTGGTGCAGATCTTCGGCAATCTCGCTGCCCAAAGCGGGGCCCGGCACGAGGGCAACAGCCTAGCCGCTTACCCGTACGTAGCCTCGGACGTTATGCTGGTGGTGGTCTTCGAGGCTCCGTAAATTCCGGTCTGCCGGTGGCGGG
>Ga0247664_1000290_pt1 | contig 12348 bp, 13 predicted proteins | sample CNK05_metaG_FD_182715 | JGI IMG/M metagenome (GOLD analysis project Ga0247664, IMG submission 182715) | Soil microbial communities from Purdue University Martell Research Forest, Indiana, United States - CNK05 | ecosystem: Environmental > Terrestrial > Soil > Temperate forest > Bulk soil...
ATTCTCAAGAATCAAGTCCGGCGCGGATGTATCATTCATAAAAGTTTCCTTTCAGGTTGAATGGAGCCAACGTTTCAAAATGCGAGTGACCAGAGGCATCACCGCCCAGGCGAGCAAGGCCACGACGCAGGCGTTGCCCACAAGGTTCGCCACAAAGTAGTTTTGTCCTTTCAAAAGGTGCCCCACGGTTTGGGAGGTGAAAATCGTTACGGGAACAACTCCCAAATAAGTCGCGACGGCCATTTTCCATTGGGGAGGATTAGGGGCGGTTTGATTCCTGAAAAATGCTTCGAGCCCATGAAGCTCTTTGTAGGCGGGCTCGCCTTCCGTCAAAGACGAGACCTTTTCTTTCCATGCGAGAAAAGCCGGTGACGCGTAAAATGATTTTCTCTCCTCATCACTTGCGAAGGTTCTGATGATCCCATATTCGTTTGAATGGGAACCTGGCGGTGGAACAAGCATCGCAGCCCCCTGGACGCCTGTATGCGCAAAGGAAGTTTTGAAAAACTCGGTAAGAGCTTTCTGAAACTCTGCTTCGCACCCGGGCTTTATACGCCGGGTGATGGCGACATGAATCGGCTGCGTTCTCGTTTGGCTCATGGCACTAGAAAAGAAAGGTGATGGTGGTGGAGAAATAGTCCACGTCGCTGCCGCCGGCTTGGTGAACATAACTCCCGGTGAGGAAATGCACGTAAGATGCCTGCACATTGACGTGTCGCTGAAGCTGCCACGTCAAATTCACATCGAATGCAGTTCCGACGTAGCCGGAAGAATTGTGGAGCGCGGGAATCTCGACGAATCCAGGCACGGCATAGACGGCATCGTCTCGCGAGTACCTCCAAAACGGACTCGCGCCTCCATCAATCGTAACCTTTGGCAAGGGATGGACCGTAAGGTTCGGATGGACGCTAATGATATTTTGCGGAGGCGCATCGTTCATTTTGAGGTGGAGGCGTAAGGAGTCGAATCTCGTTTCTGCAGTTCTGCGGTGATGGACTCGATCCCCTGGCCCACCTGCTTTACGGCCCCATCGAAAAAGATTGGACCAGCTTCGATTACCACCGATTCGATCGTGAACGCTGGGGCAAGACCCTGCGCTTGCAGGCGCTTTTCCGTGTCGTAAGAAGAAAGCAACTGCTCGGCAAAAGCGCGATCCCCCTCGCCCACATCAATCGCCAAGTTACCCTCATCGCGGATAACCGGAGCCCAAGCGACGTGCTTGGCTTTGAGCCGCACGGCTTCGCGGGCGGCAATGCGCCCGACGGTGCGCAGAGTGTCAAGGGACAGGTCCTTTTCCTCGCCCAAGCCGATCACCATGAACCGCTTCGCCGGGATTGAACCCTTGGGTGGGGTGAATAGGAATGTTTCGCCCGTTTGACCCACAAACTCGCCTCGATTGCGCAACGAGGAGAGAATGCCGCCGAGATGAACGTCGGTGTCCTTGGCCGCTCCCTGATATGTGTCGCCGGTTGGCTTATGCTTGAAGAGGCAGATGATCTGCAGATCAGCCGCCTCCATATAAGGGCCGTCCATTTTAATGGAGAGTCGGACGCCCAGCGGCTTAGTCGCAAAAACATTTTCCTTCGGCGCTGGCGAGTCGGCTGCGCCTCCGGCTGCAACCAAACACGCCAACGTGAGGCCCAACGCAAAAGCTTTAGTTTTCATAATGGGTCGAGTTTTATGCGGATATCAGGCGACTTTCTTGGGCACAATTTGCGGTTTTTGAGCCGACTGCGGCGCGTGGTGGACCATGGTGTAGGCGTATTCAACGCCTATGCCGTAGGCGCCCGCCTGTTGCTTGAGTAGTCCCATAAGGGCGTTGTAGTGCTCCTTGTTCTTCCAATCGCGCTGCCATTCGAGTAAGGCGCCAATCGTGGTCAACCGCACTGCGCCGGCTTGCACCATGCGCGAAAGGGCTGCCTCTTGTGCGGCAGGTGAAGTCGCGCCGCAGCAATCCTGAACGACATAAACGTTATAGCCTGCTCCCAGCATTTCGATCGTAGGCCAGGTGATGCAAACCTCGGTCCAGAGGCCGGTCATGATGATGTTCTTGCGGCCGGTGGCCTCGATGGCTTTGCGGAAGTCCATGGAGTCCCACGAGTTCATCGAGCTGCGTTCGATCACGGGTTGGCCCGGAAAAATGTCCAACAACTGCGGCCAGACATAACCACTGAAGGATTCGGTCTCCACAGAAGTGAGCACCGTGGGCACCTTGAATTCCTTGGCGACTTTGGCCAACAAAGTTACGTTGTTGATCATCGTGGCGCGATCTGCGTTGGCAACGCCGAAGAGCGTCTGCGGCTGAAAGTCGATGAATACAATTGCAGAATCTTCGGGCGTGTAGGGTTTGTGGTATTGGTTCATGTTATGTTTTCTTTCTATTTGTTTGTTTGTTAAAGGAGGTCGAACAAAAGAAAGCGCGCGCCCTTTTTCCCCTGTAGCCCGCACCTTGATATTTCCTTTCTGTATTTCTATTGGCAGTTATTTTTTCGATTTGACAAGATCGGCTGCCGACGCTCCTTCGAGCGACAGCCCGTAGCCAACCTCTCGCACGATGCGCTCTTTCAAAGGCTGAATGAAATGGACACGCGTATTGCGGCGCGTCACCTCAGGAGCCTTCAAGTATAATTCGCCCAGCTCCCGCGCCCGACTGAGAGCCTTTCCGTTCGGGACAACCTCAGCAACCACTCCCCATTCGTGCGCAATGCGCGCGGTCAATGGCTGTGGGTTAATCAGGAACGCCTCTGCTCGTCCCGGTCCGGCGCGATAACTCCAGGTGGTAAAGACTCCGTCACCGGGTGCAATGCCCGCAGCGAAGTGGGCCACGTCCTGGAAGGTCGCACCCTCCGCCGCCACAATGACGCTGGCCAGTAGCGCGTAGTCTGAGTGAACATGGGCACGTCCCTCGATTGCCGCGATCACCGGCACGCGTATGTTGGCTATATTCTCCAAAACCTGAATGCCTTCGTCGTGAACTTGGCTCCAAACGCCGGGGTCGGAGGCATCGCCGAAAGAGGACCAGTCGACGTCAGTAATGAACTCCCCACCAGCGCCCGTGAGGATTACGATCTTGTTCGCTCGATCTTGCGCAATTCGGTAGAAGGCATCGACAAATTCGGTGTGAGATTGCGCGGTCATAATGAAGGGCCCACCTTCGCTGTGGAATTGAACGACAAGTATGCCTTTGGCGTCGCGCGCCAGCTTCAGATTACCATAGGCGGTGAAGTAGTTATCTTGATGTGCTTGCATAGTATTTTCCTTTCTTTGTTCGAACGACTACCGAACATCTTCATTGGTTCATGCGTGTAACAGCCTCAACCATCAACCGATTGGTGGAGACATCTGAAAGGTTCACGAAATCGATAATTGCTTCGGCGTATTCGGATACCACTACAAAGATTGGCACGGAAAGAATGAGGCAAGCGTCGTCTCTTTTTGGAGCGACGATTTGGGCGGTGAAGATGACCAGATTGCCCGTGACATGAGCGCTAAACGGCCCAAGGCCAAGGAGACTGGCGACATCCGCGCTGCCGGCGATCGCGCTGAGCACTGTCGGGAGCAGTCCGTGGGAAAAAGAAATGTGCGCCGCCGAGTTATTCATGTCAGGCACTCTGTGTTTCTTTCGGATGTCGACCTGCTAAGGCGAGTTCTTCACGGGAGCACAGTCTCCTCTTCCGATACAGCGACGGGGAGCGGTGCGACATTACTAAAGAGCTGGATGAGCCCCTCCGCCGCAGTTGGGTGCGCAAAAATCGTGTCGCGCAAAGCGGTATAGGGCAGCCCGGCAGTCATGGCGACCTGCACGGTCGCCATAATCTCCCCCCCCTCGACTCCGAAGGCACTGAAACCCAGGATGCGATCACTCCGGGTGTCAATCAGAGCTTTCATAAATCCCCGGGTTTCAGAAAGAGTTTGGGCTCGGAACACCACAGCGAACGGGATTTTCGCCAGTCGATACGGAACGCCCCGTTCGCGGGCTTCAGTTTCACTAAGTCCAACGCGAGCAAACTCGGGGTCAGTGAACATACAGAACGGCACTTGGCGTCCGGTTGTTACACGATGTCCGCCAAGGATATTGTCATGCACGACGTGGAAATCATTTTCGGAGATGTGCGTGAAGTGCGGGCTTCCCGCGCACTCGCCAGCGGCCCAAACATCGGGAGCAGTGGTTTCCAAACGCTCGTTAACTTTGATGTATCCGCGGTCAGTAGTTTCCACTCCGGCAACTTCCAGGCCGATTCCCTTGGTATTTGGCGTGCGACCCGCAGCGACCAGTAGGTGTGTGCCTTCCAGGACGAGTTCCGAACCGTCGCGCTGGGCGGTGACTTTTACCGATTCACCGGACTTGCCCTGAACGCGGGTGATGCGCGTGCTGGTGACAACGTCAATGCCCTCGTCTCTGAATAATTCGAGCAAGGCGTCGGAGACGTCTTTGTCCTCGCGATGGACCAGGCGAGCGTTGCGATCAATCACGGTCACCCGGCTGCCGAACCGGCGCATGGCCTGAGCGAACTCGAGTCCGACAAATCCCCCGCCCAGGACGAGGAGATGCTCTGGCGTGCGGTCGAGTTCCAGTGCTTCAATGTGCGTCAAGGGCATTGCTTCAGGCAGGCCCGGAGTAGCGTCGATCGTTGCATGGGTTCCGGTGTTGATGACCACATGTTTCCCATGCAAAAGACGGATGCGACCGTCGGCGGATTTGACCTCGATTGCTTTTGGTGCCACAAAACGCCCCGAACCCATGATCAGCTCGGATCCGCTTTTTTGGTAAAGGTCGAGATGCGCGTCCACCAACCCAGCGACCATCTTGCGCTTGCGTTCAATCACGGCCGCTATGTTGGTTTTCGAGTTGTCTCTGTGGATTCCGAATTCCTCGCCTCTCCTGAAATAGGAAACAACCTTCGCGCTATGAATGACATTTTTGCTCGGCAGGCAGGCGATGTTGGGGCAGGAGCCGCCCACATATTTTCGCTCAACCACAGCGGTCTTCATCCCCGCTTTTGCCAAGGTCCAGGAGAGCAGTTTGCCGGCGGCGCCGCTGCCCAGCACAAGGAGTTCATACTCTTCCGGTTGTGAAGCTGTTCTTTTCATAGGATCTAAGATTTTCTTTGTGGTGTGTTATTCCTCAAGACCGATAGTTCTCGTACCGCCTGAAGGCAATGCTTGAGATCATTGCCATCTCGGCAACCGTCGGTGAGCCAAAGATTGCACACGCGAGTCTCGTTTTCCCGCAAGTCCACACCGTTGAATCGACTGTCAGCCGCGGCCGAATTTTTCATTTTTCAAAGTTTCATTCTAACCGTCCTCGTTTTGCTTTGCTGGGTCACGACACCCAGTAGTGCGAAATCCCAATGTCAAACAGCCAACCGACTCGTGAAAATTTTCTCGTCTCGCGTTTGGCCTTTGTCTCTGAAAATTTCGCACTCTTGTTGTCGGTTGAACCGGGCCGGTATTGTTGACGGCTTGCAGGAATACGAAGGATTGATATGAAAACAGGAAGAGCAATTTTTGTCGGTGTCATCGGATTTGCCGCGAGTTCCAGTCTTTACGCTCACAATCTCGCAGAAGCAGCGACCAAAGCCTCTGCTTGGGCTAAGCGACCAGTTATGTCCAGCCCGCATGCTTTGGAAGAATTCCCTTGGGCGTTGCGCGGTCTGCAACCGCCTGAAAGAGCCCAGAAGCTAGAAACGTATCCTGCCACCCTTTTCGAGGCAGCCGCCAGAGCCTCGGCTTGGGCGAAGCGGCCGGTTGCTCCGACTCCCCATGCTTTGGAGGAGTTCCCTTGGGCTTTAATCGGTACCAAACCTCCCGAACGGATCGAGAAACGGGAAATCTATCCGGGAAATCTTTTCGAGTTAGCTGCCCAAGCTTCTGCTTGGACCAAAAGACCAATCGCTGCCAGTCCCCATGCTTTAGAAGAATTCGACTGGCTACTTCGAGGGTACTCACCCCCCACGAACGATCCTTCCACCGGAGGCAAAACTGAGAAACAGCGCCATACAAAGGCATCCTCTCGAACTAAAAAAACGACGACTGCTCCGAACATGAACGGAACCGTGAAGTGATGTTTAGGCTGTTCAAGAGATTGGCGTTCGAAAGAAGAAAGAAGATGAATATGACCCTGCTCGTAAATGGATTAACGAAGTTCGGCATCCTGAAAAGGGATGTCGATTACCACCTCATCCGGGCATCCATGGTGCTCGTGTTTCTGCTTTTCGGATATCAGAAATACTTCCAATACGAAGCGGACGCGTTGGTTCCTTACATCAAGAACGCCCCACTGATTTTCTGGATGTACCCTCTTTTTGGTATGCGGGGGGCCACCTGGTTTCTGGGAATTGCGGAGTGGTTGCTGTGCGCGCTCTTGTTCCTGGGATTTTGGAACAAAGAATTGGGAATCATTGGAGCACTCGGTGCCTGTTTTTCGTTTGTGGCGACTGTCACGATCATTCCATTTATTCCAAATGGCTGGGCTGGATCTGCCGGCGGCTTTCCCGCCATGACCGAAAGAGTGGCTTTTCTTCTCAAAGACGTCGTTCTCTTTGCCGCCTCGTTTTATTTGCTGAAGCAAGACTTGGTGAGAGCGTCACAGTCGTCTGTGACGAAAGACTCGTTTTCACGGAAAGAACGAGATCCTGAATCGGAGATTCTCCAGAATAGTCTCGGCGTAAAATCGAAGGAAATATCGACGGCAGACGCGGAGAGGTGTTAGGGCCTCGAAAAGGAGGACGGGCAAACGCATTTTGCAAACGCTAAATTGAGTTGGCCTTTTTGGTGCCAATTATCGCTATTCTGGTACACAGGACAGAGATCGGGCTTGGGTGCCGGGACCGGGCGACGGAACTTTCAAGTGGCATCGCCGAGACGATCCGTCCAAAGTGGGACATGATGCAGCGATCTCCTGATCGTGACGTGGAGATTCTGGCGCAAGCCATCGCGCTTCCGCCCGAGGAGCGGGCTGCCTTTATCGAGAGGGTCTGCGGGGGTGATCTCGCTTTGCGTCGTGATGTTGAAGTGCTGCTCCAGGCGCATGCGCAGGCAGGAAATTTTTTGACGCAAACTCCGCCGCTCCTCGCGCTCACAAAGGAATACGCCAACACACCGTACGAAAAAGCAGGTGACGAGATCGGCCGCTACAAGCTGCTGCAGCAGATTGGCGAAGGCGGGTGCGGCATTGTGTTCATGGCAGAACAACTGGAACCCGTTCACCGCCGTGTAGCCCTGAAAGTCGTCAAGCCTGGCATGGACACCCGGAGCGTGACCGCTCGCTTCGAAGCGGAACGCCAGGCCTTGGCTTTGATGGATCATCCCAACATTGCGCAGGTATTCGATGCAGGAGCAACCCAACATGGCCGGCCGTATTTCGTGATGGAACTGGTTCGCGGCATCAAAATTACAGATTACTGCGATCAGAATTACCTCAGCACGTCCGCGCGCTTGGAAGTATTCATGCAAGTCTGCGACGCCGTGCAGCATGCGCATCAGAAAGGCGTTATTCACCGAGATATCAAGCCTTCGAATATCCTGGTGACCGCAACGGCGGACACAAAGCCGTTGCCGAAAGTTATCGACTTCGGAATCGCCAAAGCCACGGCCGGTCAGCAATTGACTGATAAAACACTATTCACCGCGTTCGAAATGCTCATCGGCACTCCTGCTTACATGAGCCCGGAGCAGGCGACATTGGCTTCGGCTGACATCGATACCCGCACCGACATTTACAGCCTTGGCATCTTGCTTTATGAACTTCTGACCGGCTCGACACCTTTTGACACAAAGGAACTACTGAAATCCGGGGTTGATGAAATTCGCAAGGTGATCCGTGAACAAGAACCCCTTCGACCATCTACACGTCTGAGCAGGATGACACCCGCAGATTTAACTACCGTGGCGGCGTGCCGTAATTCCGAACCGCCCAAACTGATTCGCACTGTTCGTGGCGACCTGGATTGGATCGTCATGAAAGCCGTGGAAAAAGACCGGACACGCCGCTACAAAACGGCAAACGCTTTGGCGCTGGACATCCAACGCTTTCTCTCTGGGGAAGCAATTTCAGCGCGCCCGCCCAGCGTGCTATACAAATTGGAGAAGTTGGTGCTGCGCAACCGACTTCTGTTCTCCGGAATCGCAGTCATTGCAACGTTGCTCGTAGTGAGCTTGATTGCGGTTTCAGCTTCTCTGGCTAAAGCTAAAGCCGACAAGGAAAAGGCCCAGATCGAAACCGGCAAGAGCCGACAGATCACCCAATTCCTCAAAAACATGCTGGAGGGGGTCGGTCCATCCGTGGCTCTTGGGAGAGACACCGCAATGTTGCGCGACATTTTGGATCGAACCGCGGAACGCGTCGGGCAGGAAATGACGAACCGGCCAGCTGTCGAAACCGAACTGCGCAGTCTCATTGGAAAGATTTATTATGAGATCTCCAATTACGAGCAGGCTGAACAGATGCAACGAAGGGCACTGGCAATAAACAGAAAACTGTTTGGTCCGCAAAGCGCAGAGTCGGCGCAGTCGCTCGACGACTTGGGACTAACACTCTGGAGGACCGACAAACCCGAAGCGGAGGCTGATATCTTGGAAGCACTTGGTATTCGTCGCAAACTATTCGGTAATGAGCATCCCGATGTCGCTACTTCGTTAAACCATCTGGCAGACGTTTACCGACATGGAGGAAAGCCCAAGCAGGCCGAACCGCTGGCCCAGGAAGCCTTGGTGGTTCGCCAAAAATGCTTCGGAAATGAAAGTCTCGAAGCCGCGGAATCACTTCGAATCCTAAGCATTCTCTGGGGTGATCTGGGAAGATGGCCCGAATCAGAGGCAACTGCACGGCTGGTTCTGGCGATCCGGCGAAAACATTTCGGTCCTGAGCATCACGTCGTGGCGGCATCGCTTGCCGACGTTGCATGGGCCGCGTCGCACCAAGACAAGTGGGGCGAGGTGGAAGCTCTGCAACGTGAAACTTTGACCATGCAACGGAAGTTGCTAGGAGACGGCCACCGAGCGACTATCGAATCTCTGCGCAATTTCTGCAACACGCTGGAGCGCTTGGGCAAACACGCAGAGGCCGAAGCACTCCGTCGTGAGTCGCTGAACTGGTGGGCTCGAAATGCCGGAAGCGAAGCGCCGCAGACATTGGATCAAGTTGAGTGGCTCGCCCGGTCTCTACTTGATCAGAAAAAGTTCGCAGAATCCGAAAAACTGCTGGATAAAGCGCTCACTCCCGATCTTCTGTCGCAGCCCTCGTCCGCGAAGCTGCTCACTCTTCAGATCGATCTGTTTGGCCGGCGCGGACAATGGCAGGAGGCTGCGAGTGCGGCTGCCCTCGCCTTCAAACATCGTCCAACTGACAAGTCTCTATTTGGCATGCTCGCGGCCCTTTATCTCAGAAGTGACAACCGCGCCGCCTATGACCAATTCTGCAATACGCTTCTGAAAACATTTGCCAGAACGAGTAATATCTACGTTGCGGAGGAGGTGGCCAAATCGTGTCTCTTTGCACCATCACCAGAACTCGACTTACAGCCCGTTGCCCAACTGGCGAACTCCGCAGTGGAGGGAGTGGCTCCCGGTCATCCTGCGGTGCCTTTCTTTCAGGGCTCCAAAGCGCTCTCCGAATACCGGCAGGGCCATTACGCTGAGGCAGTCGAATGGGCGAAGAAGCCGTTGGAGAAGCGCGGCAGCTACGTCCACGGTCACAGCTACGCCACGCTGGCAATGGCTTACTGGCGGCTCGGGCTGAAAGATGAGGCGCGAACAATGTTGCAGAAAGGCGAGGAGTTGGCGCCCGCTGTTATACCAGAAAAAATAGCTGGCGATCCAGGCAATGCTTGGCTCGCATGGTTATTTGCTCGGATTCAACTGGATGAAGCGACGGCGCTGATCCATTCGGAAAAACCGTGAGGACTAAACTTCATCTACCAAAATGAGTGATGCAACGGTCATGCTCGCTGCTGTCGAACGGGGTGAACCTCAGGCGGCCGAACAGTTGCTTGGACTGCTCTACAAGGAACTACGACGACTCGCTGCATTCAAGATGACTCACGAGCCTTCGGGCCAAACCCTGCAACCGACCGCGCTTGTTCACGAAGCATGGCTGCGACTGGTCGGGGATCAAAATCCGTCGTTCAATGGCCGAAACCATTTTTTCTGCGCGGCTGCTGAGGCGATGCGACGAATTCTTATTGAGCGAGCGCGTCGCAAGCGAGCACAACGCCATGGTGGAGGACTCGATCGTACGGACATCGACAACCTCGAAGTGGAGGCTCCATCGCCGGACGAAGAAATGCTCGCGTTACATGAAGCACTCGACAAACTTGCCTTGGAACATCCTGTTCGCGCCGAACTCGTGAAGCTCAGATATTTTGCCGGCATGAGTAACGAGGAAGTGGCTCAAATCCTCGGAATCTCCCTGTCCACTGCGAAGAATTATTGGACCTTTGCCAGAGCTTGGCTGTTCCAGGAGATCAGTGGCCAAGCGCCGAAACAGTAGCTCCGCATTTTGTCGGCGTAGGCTTGGCCTTTTTCATCAGAAATCTCGCACTCCTGGATGAACAGAGTTTCGAGAGACCAAACATATGAAGAGAGCATTTGAGAACAAAGTAGTGGTTGTCACGGGTGGAACTTCAGGCATCGGGAAAGCCGCGGCCCTGGCGCTGGCCAGGGCCGGAGCGAAGGTCGTCGTTTCCGGTCGCCGCGAAAATGAAGGACAGACAGTTGTTAAAGAAATTGAGAAGTCCGGAGACAAAGCGGTCTTTGTGAGAACGGATGTCAGCCGCGAACCCGAGGTCAAGGCGCTCGTGGGAAAGACGGTGGCGACCTTCGGGCGGTTGGACTTTGCCTTCAACAACGCCGGTGTCGAAGGCGCGGCCGGCGTGACGACCGACCAGCAGACAGAAGAGAATTACCGACGCACCTTCGACATCAATGTGCTCGGCGTGCTCTTGAGCATGAAATATGAAATCCCCGCCATTCTCAAAAACGGCGGTGCCATTGTGAACACCTCGTCCGTCGCCGGACAGATTGGCATGGCGGGTTTCGGGATTTATACTGCTTCCAAGCATGCCGTGAACGGCTTGACGCGGTCGGCGGCAGTCGAGTTTGCGAAGCAAGGGGTCCGCGTGAACGCGATCGCATTTGGAACGATTGACACGCCGATGGTGGACCGCTTAGTTGGAGAATCGCAGACAAACAACGCCCAACGCGACTGGTTGATCGGGCTGCATCCCGTCGGTCGCCTCGGTAATGTCGAGGAAGCTGCGCAGGCGGTGATCGCGCTGCTGGAAAATCCCTTTATCACTGGAAGTATCCTGACAGTGGATGGTGGCTGGACAGCACAATAGGCGCATCGCTCCGCGCGCGCGAGGAGTTGAGCTTCGGCCCAAGGACATGAAAGAGAGCTACACAGAAGAAAGGCAAGGCGACGGGCGCGTGCACATGAGCATGATGGTCAACGGTTCGCTTCGCGCATTAAAAGCCGAGCCGCGCATGACACTGCTGGATGCGTTACGCGAGGAATTGAGTCTGACTGGTCCAAAGAAATCATGCGACCGCGGCGAATGCGGAGCATGTACGGTGCACATCGAAGGACGGCGGGTTCTTTCTTGTATGACTCTGGCGGTGATGCACGAAGGTAAGCAGATCACCACTATAGAAGGATTGGAGCGGGACGGTCGACTTCACCCGCTTCAGGAGGCATTCATCGAGCATGATGGCTTTCAATGTGGTTTTTGCACCTCGGGCCAAATCATGTCGGCTCTGGCGATGATCCAAGAGGCGAAAGCGGGTTGGCCGAGTGCTGCCACGGCGGACGTTACCAAGCCCTTCGCCGCAGCCGATCTTTCCGAAGCCGAAATTCGTGAGCGCATGAGCGGCAATCTCTGTCGCTGCTCTTGCTATCCCAACATCGTTGATTCCGTGGCCGATGCAACGCAAAGGAGTTGAACAATGCATCCTTTTACCTATTCGAGGGCAGCGGATCCGTCCGCAGCAATCGCAGCGCACGCTCAAGATCTTCACCTCGCATTCATTGCGGGTGGAACCGACCTGCTCGGCCTGATGAAAGACCGGGCGGCGCTTCCCGAGCGCCTCTTAGACATCAATGGGCTGCCGGACATGGCGCGCATTGAAGCATTGCCCGCCGGCGGGGTGCGGATTGGAGCATTAGCTCGAATGAGTGATGTGGCCGCTGACGAAGAGATTCGCCGTCGATTCCCGGTGATCGCCGAAAGCTTATTGTTTGCCGCATCCGGCCAGCTCCGAAACATGGCGTCAATGGGCGGCAACATCATGCAGCGCACGCGTTGTGCTTACTTCCGCGACGAGGATGACCTTCCTTGCAACAAACGGAAA
>Ga0247664_1000291_pt1 | contig 12336 bp, 9 predicted proteins | sample CNK05_metaG_FD_182715 | JGI IMG/M metagenome (GOLD analysis project Ga0247664, IMG submission 182715) | Soil microbial communities from Purdue University Martell Research Forest, Indiana, United States - CNK05 | ecosystem: Environmental > Terrestrial > Soil > Temperate forest > Bulk soil | place...
GATCGCGGAGTCACCGTCACCAACGGCGTGCTTGAAGTAGTCGACCCGGAGTCTGCTTTTCTCCCCTATCGCTTCTACCAGACAGTCGAATACTAGGAACGGTTCGGGGTTCAGGGTTCAGGGTTCAGGGTTCCCGGTTCCCGGTTGAAGGTTCAGGGTTCGGGGTTTCCGGTTCGGGGTTGGGGGCTTGCTTTGCCGCGCGTTCAGCGGCGATCTGACGATGGCGCGCGAGTGCGATAGAAAGCCGTTCCCGGTGGTGGCTTGGGATCGATGATTTCGATCATGCCACTCGCACCGGCGCGGCGCCTTGCGATCGCTCGCCATGGACCTGAAGCCGTAGGAGCGCGCGTCCCGGTTCCCAGTTCACGGTTCACGGTTCCCGGTTGGTGGTCACGGCTCATACGTCGTTTTCGGCCGTGAAAAAAACCTCCACTTGAGGAGGGAGAGCCTAATCACCTCGAACCCCGAACCCTGAACCCTGAACCGGGAACCGCTTAATATTCCCGATCCTTTTTGATCCCGGGCATTGGCACGGGATACTTGCCGTGTTCATCGGCCTGGACGGGCGCAGGACTGTCGGCGGAGAGTTTATCCAGATCGGGCGCGAATTCATGTGCGCAGTTGAGCATTTCCTCGAAAGTAATTTCCTGGCCCGTGTGGGCGGCCATCCGGCCCATGGAGCTTGTTAAACTTGCTTCCACGCCGCGTTTGACTTCGTTGTAGGGTTTATCCTCGCGGATGGCCTCCAGCAGATCCTGCCACTCCAGTTGATAAGGATCCGCCTCCGGCTGCGGCGCGCGCCAGAGCATGGCTTCGCTTTTCACTTGCTGGCCTTTGAAGGTGCGGCAATGCCCCGGGTGATGGCCGCTGGTCGAAACGATCGCCACTCCTTTGCTGCCATGCACGTAACTGTCCATTTGATCGTGGCACCCGTTCATCGTCCGGCCGAAGAAGAAAAGTTTGGCGCCATCGGCGTAGGTGTATTCCACGGAGTAATTGTCGAAATTCTGATCGATAAAATCGCCGCGATACTGGCGTCCGCCGCTGGCCTGCGCCTTGACCGGCCAGGAGCCTTTCATCCAGGAAGTCTCATCGATCTGATGGATATAAAAGTCGTTGTAACACCCGCCGCTGGCCCACAGGAAACTATGAAAACGCCGGATCTGGAATTGCAGTTCGGTCATTTTGGCCCAGATCGGGTCGGAATTCTTGGGGCCGGTGAAAGCCGAAGCCACCGGGCCATGCATGCGATAGGCTCGCATGGTGATGATGTCGCCGATTTCGCCATCCTGAATTCGTTTCAACATCTCCTGGCGGGCCCGGCAATGGCGGACCATTAAGCCCACCCCCACTTTGAGACCTCGTTGCATGGATTGTTCGGCCAACTGCAACATGCGGCGGCTGGCCGGGCCATCGGTCGTCACGGGCTTTTCCATGAACACATTCACTCCCTTCTGGATGGCATAGGCGAAATGGACCCAACGAAACGCCGGCGGCGTGGCGAAGATGGCCACGTCGCCCGGCTTCAAGGTATCGATGGCATGTTTATAGCCGTCGAATCCGATAAACTTCTTGTCATTGGGCACATCCACTAAGTCCCCGAATTTCTCCTTTAAACCGGAGTAACTGCCGTTGAGTTTGTCTTCGAAAACGTCGGCCATGGCGCTCAGAGTGATCGGCCCGCCCTTGGTGGACAAGGCATTGGCCGCCGCGCCGCTGCCGCGCCCGCCGCAGCCTACCAACGCCACTTGAATGGTATTGTTGGAAGCTGCGTGCACGTGGGGGAGCGTCACCCCAGCCAGGGCCGACGCCGCCGCCAGACGTCCGGATTTCCTAATAAAAGCACGACGAGAGGTAAACTTGGGATCGGCATGGTTCATGCCGGCAGTCTCCCGATCCCCGCCAGCCAGTGTCAATTCCAGAACGTTTCTGTGGCTACTTGGCCTTTTTTCAGTATATTCGCGCCTATGAACTGGGCTTGTGCGGAGCGCGGAGTGCGGAGTGCGGAGTGGTCTCATCCAACCTGGATGTTCGAAGCAGCTTCAGCGGGGCCAGGCGGGGCGATCTTCTCCAGTGGGTATGTGGTTAGCGCCGCTCGCCGACGACTCTTAATTTTAATCCTGCCCTTAATCTTCATCTGCCTACCCGGTTTCGCGGCCGACTCGTTGACCTGGCGCGCGAACAAGGATTCCGTCGATGCCGATATTGCCTCCTGGACCTTGCTGCGCACACTCGAGACCATTGCCGAAGCCACCGGCTGGCAGGTTTATGTCGAGCCCGGGACACAACGCATCGTCTCAACCAAATTCAAGGACCGCAGCAAGGATCGTGCGCTGGATTTTCTGCTCGGCGATCTGGGCCGCGCGCTCTTGCCCGGCACCAACGGCGGCCCGCCGCGCTTGCTGGTCTTTCGCGATAATCAGAAAAATGCCACCCGTTTGATCCGCGCACCACGCAAAGGACCCAAACCCATCCCCAACGAATTGATCATCCGGGCCAAGTCAGGAAAGAATCTGGATGACCTCGCCAAAAAGCTCGGCGCGAAGATCGTCGCCCGCAACAAGGATCTGAATTCCGCCCGCCTCCAGTTCCAGGACGAAGACACCACGCAAAAGGCCCGCGAATCGCTGCTCAACAACGACGATGTCGCTTCGGTGGATCCCAACTTCCCGATCGTCGACCAACCGGTCCCGGAAAACGGCCCCAGCCCCGCCCTGCCCGACCTCAAGCTGGCCCCGCTCAAGGACGGCGAAGGGATCGTCATCGGACTCATCGACACAACGGTCCAGCGCCAGGGCAACGGCAAGGATGGCTTCATCCTGCCCAGCGTTAACGTGGCCGGCGAGAATTCTCCCGACCCCGACCGCCCTACCCACGGCACTTTGATGGAGGGCGCACTCGCCAATGGGATCGGTTTGTTCGCCAACTGCGAGGGCGGCACGCGCGTCCGCGTCCTGCCGGTTGATGTTTACGGTCCCAATGCCACCACCACGACTTACGAAGTCGCCACCGGCATTCACACCGCCTTACAACAGGGCGCCAGTATCATTAACTTGAGCCTCGGCAGCGAAGGAGACACCCCTTACCTGCATGACATTATCAAACAAGGCGCCGCTGCGGGCCGCGTCTTCATCGCTTCCGCCGGCAATACGCCCGTGACCACGCCTACCTATCCTGCTGCGTATCCCGAAGTACTGGCCGTGACGGCCGGTGATTCCAAGGGCAACCTGGCCAGTTACGCCAATCGCGGTGCGTTCGTAGACGTGATGGCTCCCGGCAACGCCTTTGCGAATTTCAATGGGCAAACCTGGCGCGTCTCCGGCACTTCGCCGGCGGCTGCTTACATCTCGGGCGCCATCGCCGGTCAGAGCGATTGCAGCGGCCTTTCCCTTCAGCAGGCGATGAGCGCGATCCGCGCCTCCATGCCCGCGCCGTCTTTGGCTCCTTGAGTACGATCCAAGGCGACGACGCGCGCCCAATCCGGCTCCTACTCGGTCGTGGTCGCCAACGCGCAGGGGCAGGCTCTAAGCCGCTCTAAGCCGGCCTGCCCTTCTGAGGTGGTCGAACCCACTGTCCTGCATGAAACGGGCGCCTGATTCACTCTGAACCTTGGCTGCGATCAATCAGTTTCCCCATGGCTCAACCAGGTTTAGAAGCCAAGACTCGAAGGAAAGCATCGCGGATGGTCGAATTTCGCGCAGCATCCCAGGCCACGAACAAGTCTGCTTGGACGTTGTCAACCAAAGGACGAAACAACACCCCGGGGTGCGGTAAAGCGCGCAAGGGCTCCGGCAACAGAGCCACCCCGCATTGCCCCGCCACCAAGCTCAGAATCGTATGCCCGCGCTCCGCGGCTTGCAGAACCCGTGGCCGAAACCCTGCCTCCGCGCAAGCCTTCACGATATATCGCGAAGCCCCTGGATAATGCTGATCGGAGATGGTGAAGAAAAAATCCTCCGCCAACATGGACAAAGGCACGCGACGCCGGCGCGCGGCCCGATGACTTTGCGGCAGCGCCACGATGAACCCCGATTCACCCACCTTGCGCTTGCTTAACCCCGCGGCGTCCGCTTCCTGAGCGAACCCGACGAATCCGAGATCCAGACGTCCCTGTGCGATCGCCTGTGCCTGCTGCGTGGCAGTGAAATCGAACAGGTGCACGGCAACTTCCGGATAGACCTGGCGAAAACGGGACACCACCTGGGGAACCACCGAATGAAACAAGCCCCACACATACCCCAGGTTCAATTGGCCCGCTTTGCCTTGCCCCCGCTGCTGCGCCACTTGGATGGCCTGCACGCTCTGCTCCAACACCGCGCGCGCCTCCACCAGAAACGCCTCCCCCGCCGGCGTCATCTGCACCCCGCGCCGCGTGCGCTCCAGCAGCCGCACCCCGACTTCTTCTTCCAGTTGCCGGATCTGCCGGCTCAACGCCGGTTGCGCGACCCGCAAACGTTGGCCGGCCTTGGTGAAGTTGAGCGCCTGCGCCACTTCCACAAAGTACCGCAAGTGCCGAAGTTCCATGCCGGGACCATACCGGGAAGATCTCACTGAGCGAACAAAGAAGTATTGGGCACCCTGACACTCGGCCTGAGACACTGGCATGGTTGCGGGCCACCAGCCCCGATCGGCCATGATGATGAACAATCTGAACGACCTTACTTTCTCCGAACGCGCCGCGCGCATGTCCCGGTCTGCCGTGCGCGAGTTTGTCAAACTGACGACGCGTCCAGGCTTAATCTCATTCGCCGGCGGACTGCCTGCGCCCGAGTTGTTCCCCGTCCAGGAGATGGAGAACGCCGCCACTCGCGTCTTTTCCCGGATTGGGGCCGGCTCCTTGCAATATGGAGAAACGGAAGGTTTACCGGAACTGCGTGATTGGTTGGCGCGAGCCTTTTCCACCGCTTCCTTCGAAGTCCGGCGCGAACATGTTCTCATCACGAACGGCGCCCAACAGGCCCTCCATCTGCTCGGTCTGGTTCTGCTCGACGAGCAAGATACAGTCCTGGCCGAGAACCCGACCTACCTGGCCCTCTTGTCGGCCTGGCGCACACTGGGCGCTCAATTCCGCGCCGTACCCTGCGATGCCCAGGGGATCTGCGTTGAGCAACTGGAGTCTTCCCGCGCGCGACACGACTGCCACCCGAAACTGCTCTATGTCCAGCCCAACTTCCAAAACCCGCAGGGCACCACCTTGCCGGCTCACCGGCGTCCGCGCCTGATCGAATGGGCGCGCGCCCGCAAATTGTTTCTGATCGAGGACAACGCGTATGGCGAATTGCGTTACGAAGGGGAAGCGCTGCCGCACCTGTTGCAACTGGCCGGCTCAACCACGGCCGCCAGCCCCGACCATGCGGGAGTCGCCCACGTCGGCACGTTCTCCAAAGTGATCGCCCCAGGCCTGCGCATCGGCTGGGTGATCGGACCCGCCAACCTGATCGATAAATTAACCCAGGCCAAACAAGCCGCTGATCTCCATACCAGCACCCTCAACCAATATCTGGTCCTGGATTTGTTGCAGGATGGATTGCTCGAACGGCATCTGCCCGTCCTGCGCTCCGCTTATCGGACCCGTCGCAACACCATGCTCTCTGCGCTCGCCCGCCATTTTCCGAAGGATCTCCCGACTCATCCGCAGGGAGGGTTGTTTGTGATGCTGAGCTTCGCCGACCAGCGAAACACGCGCAATTTACTCCCGCACGCCCTGGCCCGCGGAGTCGCCTTCGTGCCCGGTGACGAGTTTTATCTCGATGGCACCGGCCATAACACCATGCGCTTGAACTTTTCCAACGCGTCGCCAGAGAAAATTGAGGAAGGCCTGGCCAAACTCGAGGCCGCCGCACGGGCGCCCTAACCGGGGCTAAAGCCACTTCTAAAGCCACTTTGATCCCTTACAGCATGTCTTGTCCTCGGTCCTTCTCTTGCCCCTGATGCGGCTGGGACGGCTGATGCGGCGCATGCTGCTGAGGTTGAGCCGGACGCGGCTGCACGTCCGGGCCGCGATGCAAGTAGCCACGCTGCGGATAAGGAGCTCTCGCTGCGGGAGCCGGAACCGCTGGACCTGGTTGGTGGTCCGGGAGCGGCCGGGCCGGAACATGCGGGCGCTCCCGCTCCGGCGCGGCCGGTGCAGGTTGCGGTTGTTCCGGGCGTTTTAGTTCTCGGGGTGTGGCGGGGGATGGATCAGGGTGACGCTCCGGAGCTGCGAGATCGGATGGTTGGGCCGCTTCATTGCGAGTCGCTTCATTGCGGGACGGCTCATTACGCTTCGGCGGGTCGCGCCTCGGTTCAACGCGCCCAGGTTGGACGCCAGGCGCAGGATGTCCTGGCTCAGTTCGCCCTGGTTGGTTGCGATTAGGCTCATTGCGATTGGGCTCATTGCGATTGGGCTCGTTGCGATTGGGCTCATTGCGATTAGGCTCATTGCGATTAGGCTCATTGCGATTGGGCTCGTTGCGATTGGGTTCGGTTCGGGTGGGTTCCGTCCGCGCCGGCTCGTTACGCGGTTGGGCCGCTCGTCGGGTGACCTCTTGCGGAACGGCCGTTTGGCGGACGGCCTCTTGAATGGCGACTGTCCGGACTTGTCGACCGGAAGCGCGGAGCGGTTCCACTCCGGGACCATTATTAACCACCACGCGTTTGGGACCGGCGTCACCGATGGTTCGAGTTTCGCGAACGATGCCGTTCTGGATGACAGTGGTCTTGTTGATGATGGTCGTGTTATTGACGATCACGTTCCGGGGTTGCAGCCGCTCATGGATTCGACTATTCTCGACGAACACAAATGCGGCCGGGGCAATGACCACGCCACGCGGTGCCAACGGCGCCCAGCCACAGTAGCCACCGCCAACTCGCCAGCTTACCCACGCGGGAGCCCATTCAATGCCCGGCACCCAAATCCATGAGTGCACCGGGTCCAGCACCCAGGTGCCGTAGTGGTAACAGGCCCACCCCCACGGTTCGTCACTCTCCCAATACCATCCGCAGTCCGTCCAAACCCAGGATCCATCACAATAGGGCCGCCACTCCACGGCGACGTGAGCCGGATGCCAGCACCGTCCATAGGAGCCGACTTCGATCCAGGCGCCGTGGGGAGTGAGCGGCTCATAAAAGTCTGCGGCCGCATGAATGGAGACGGAGGCCGAAACTTCCAAATCGGCCGCGACCCGGCCTGTGCCCAAGCCAAGCAAACCGACCACTGCCACAACTCCTGCCAAACATGGATGGAAAAGCATTTTCATTGATGGGCCCTCTAAAAACTGTCGATTCGTATACTCATGTTTCTGCATGGAATAGAGAGAGCAGGATGACGGCCCGATCGCGGACGGCTTGATTGAGATGTGGTCAGTTCCTTCCAGGAGCGGGGGTTGCATGCAACGGCCGCCTGGAACAAAGAGGAAGGTCGGGCCTTGTAACGTGGCAGGACGCAGTGGCCCGGTGCAAATTGCAATCAGGCCGCTTTGAGTGCGGAATGCGGCACGCGGAACGCGGAATGCGGTTGCCGACGCGAACCAGGGCTTGTCGCAAAAACTCTTGTCGAAAACTCTCGTCGACTGGGGGCTTGCATCGCCGAATTTCGACAAGAGTTTCCGACCAAAGTTTCCGACCAGAGACTGCGGAGCGCGTCCTGGGACAGGCTCTAACAGCGAACACTTTTAAGGTCCCCTATTCCGCACTCCGCACTCCGCACTCCGCACTCCGCATTAGCAGACCGAACGCCACACGCTGCTATAGGGCTCGAGACGCACGTCCTCTCCGGTCCCGGGCCCGGCGACCGTGACGGATTCACTGGAAACGTTGTGCACACACAACATCCGATCCGAGCCTCCAGTGCTCTGACGCACAACGGCGAAGACCCGCGGGTCGAGTTCTAGGACGTCTTGTGAAGCCGCCGGGGCGAAGGCGGCGTGAGTTCGGCGCAGAGCGAGCTGTTGACGCAAGCCATCGAATATTTGCGCGCGCAGGGTCGAGCTGTCTTGCAGGCTGGACTCGACCGGGGCGCGCTCGAGTTTCTGGCGGTTAATCCGGCGTTTGAGGCCAGTAGCCTCGGCGGCGGCGCGATCGCCTCTTGAGCCGATGAGCGAATGAAAATAGATGGCCGGCACGCCGCGCAGACTGAGCAGGATATTGTGCGCGGTCAGGAATTTGCGCGCGGCCAAAGGAGCAGGCTCGCGCGCCGCCGGATCCGAGATGGCATCGAGATAATTGATGTTCATCTCATAAGGAATCTCGCTGCCATCGGGCTGGGATTTGTAAGAGATGAACCCGCCACGCCCAACCGTGCGCGCGACCAGGGCGTCGATCTCGGCCTCGCTGAGGATGCCGCGGGCCGGGTTCATGCCCACCCCATCGTGGGAGGCGAGGAAGTTGAGAAAGGTGACGCGGTCCGAGGGAAGGACCAGCGCGCGCGCCCAACGCGTGAGAGCTTGGGCGTTCCCAGTTTGCAGCGAATGCAAGACGAGCGGCGGCAAGGCGAAGTTATAAACCAGCTGCGCCTCGTTGGTCCCGTCGCCGAAGTAGGAGAGGTTGTCTTGGTGCGGCACGTTGGTTTCGGTAATCAACAGCACGTGCGGCGCGAACTGATCAAGGCAGGCGCGCATTAATTGCACAATTCGATGCGTCTGGGGAAGATGCAGGCAGGTCGTACCCGGCTGCTTCCACAGAAAAGCGATGGCATCCAGCCGGATGTAACGCGCCCCCTGCTCCACATAGAATAGCAACGCCTCCAAGACCGCCCACAGCACCTCTGGATTCCGAAAATTCAAATCCGCCTGGTCCGCGCTGAAGGTGGTCCAGATCCGGCGCGGACCCTCTGGCGTCCCAAACTCGGTTAACAGAGGCAACGCTCGCGGGCGCACCACCCGCGCCAAGTCCCAGCCAGGCTCAGCGCTGATGAAAAAATCGCGATACTGCCCATCGCCCTCGAGGTACTGGCGAAACCAATCCCCTTGCACCGAGAGATGATTAAAGACGGCATCGAACATCAAGTGGAAGTGGTCGCCGAGCTGCCTGATGTCCGTCCAGCTCCCATACTGCGGATCGACACCGTAGTAATCCTTCACGGAAAAGCCGTCATCGGAAGACCACGGATAAAAAGGCAACAGATGAATGGCGGTGATCACCTCGCGCAAATGAGCCAGCGCGAAATCCGTCAAAGTCCGAAGCGGCGCCCGCTCCGTTTCTCGCAGCTGATCGGCGTACGTGATGAGCAACGCATCCTGTTGCGTGAGGGGCAACGAATCGCGCGGCGCGCCCGACCGCGTTTTGGCCTTGAGCTGGTCGAGCCGTCCGCGCAGGCGCCCGGTCAGATCACGTGCCACCGGCTCGCCATAAAGCGCCGCCAGATGCTGATGAACGGAGGTCAAGTACCCCGCGCCACTTCACGCACAGAATCCCGACTGCCAAAAGGATTCGGAACGAAGATCGTGCAAGCGGGGTCGTCCTGCCATTCGCCATCAACGAGAAAACGGTAACGATGGGCGCCCGGGTTGAGTTCGACCGTCGCTTGCCACAGCCCGTCTTGCTTCCTTTGCAGGCTGATCGGCTGCTTCTCCCATTCGGTAAAGTCCCCGGCCAATTGGACACTGAGGGCCGCAGGCGCCTGGTAAGTGAAGGTTTGTTTGCGTTTCAGTGGCGGATTCTTCTGCATGAGGCTCTCCGTTTTGTTCGACATGTTGACATTTTGGTTCGGCGGCGTCGCCGTCCAACGAGACCAATCCTGGCGGCCCTCGGAATTCACGAGAGCGCGCGTTCGCCGACCGGTAGACGCGGCACCGATCAGGAGCAGGAGCAACGGAGGTGCCAAGGCGTTGCCTAACATTCACAACGGCCCGGGGTTCTGCGATACTTCCGCCCACGTGTCGTTTATTCCACACAACCTCCCTAATAGATGCGTGGGGTCGCGTCATTTGTGATCCTGTTTCTCCGGCCGCTTCATCGGTCCAATCCTTCGCCATCTACCCACCGGCAACGCCGCCTTGCAAAGTGAAATCTTTTCGCGTGGGTCTTTTGCAACCTGCAAGGGGCGGGGCGGGTGGGAGAGCGCCTTGGTCGCTTGGGGTCTGAGCGTTGCAACGGCCCGCCTGGGTTGGCATGACATGCGCTCGAATCAACCCAGGCAAATAAATAACAGACATTGATAGCGGGAAACGGGAATGGGCAGGCAGCCGCGCCCAATGGAAACGGAAAAACGGACAACGCTCCAAGCCGTTCCCCAACGCAAAACTGAACCAAGAGAAAGGCACGTTGTGTTAGCGTGGACTGTTACATTCCTTATCGTCGCGTTGCTGGCTGCCTTGTTGGGCTTTACCAGCATCGCCGGAACGGCCGCGGGGATCGCCAAGGTTCTGTTCGTGATCTTCCTGGTCCTCTTCCTGGTCTCCTTGATTTTCGGTCGCCGGGCGACTCCTTGACTTCGCTCGAAGACTGTTCAGTTCCTGACCTCGCGCTCAGGAATCGAATACGCTGAACCAACCGATTTCCGAGTTGAGTGCCGAAAACGAATCTCTCAAGGACGAGGGCGAAGGCGGAAGACACCAAAGCTCTTGCCGCTTTACGTGAACACGCGCTCAACTCGGTCTGATTCCAGAACCAGGTGAAGATGCAGATTTAGGAACTCTGAACGGACGCGCCTCAGCAGGTCCCCGTGACGCGCTGCGGCTTGGAGTAGATGTTCATGTGGTCCTCGCGCAAGAACCCGATTAAGGTCTGCCCGCTCTCAACTGCAAATTGAACGGCCAGACTTGAGGGTGCTGAAACCGAAGCGACCACCGGGATCCGAGCGGCCAGCGCTTTCTGCAGGATCTCAAATGAGGCGCGTCCGCTGACCATGAGGATATGCTGCTCTAGCGGAATCAAGCCCTGGAGCAGCGCGTAGCCGAGCGTTTTGTCCACCGCGTTGTGACGTCCCACATCCTCGCGCAACACCACCACACGTCCGCGTCCATCGAAGACGGCGGCGGCGTGCAAGCCGCCGGTGCGTTCAAACACCGCCTGATGTTGGCGCAACCGGGCCGGCAAACTCAACAGGACGCGCCGTGACACGGTCAGTCTGGATTTCACGGCGGGGAAATGGCCGTGCACACTGTCGATGGTCGCCTTGCCGCACAGACCGCAACTCGAGGAAGCAAACACATGGCGGGTCAAACGGGCAAAATCGACCTCGACATCAGCGGCCAGGAACACGTCCAGCACGTTGCCGGCGGCATTGCGCAGGTGTGGCGCGATCTTCAGAATGTCTTCACGCCGTTTGATGAGACCTTCGCTCAGCAGGAAGCCCGCGGCCAACTCGTCATCGTGCCCAGGGGTGCGCATGGTGACCACGACCGGTTGGGTATCCACCTGAACTTCCAGCGGCTCTTCCACCGCCAACTCGTCGCGAACCCGCCGCGGCCGGCCGTCCCCAGGCCAGCGTAACACCTGGCAGGAGCGCGTCGGACTGGCTGGTTTCATGCGATGCCGTCCACCTTAAAATGAACCAGCGCCCAGCGAAAGAATGAAACCGGCCAGGGAAAAAGCGGAAAGCGGAAAGCGGAAAGCGGAAAGCGGAAAGCGAAAGCCGGGAATTTGGTGCTCGTCCCGAGTCCATCTGCGGGCCCTCTCCATCTGCGGAATCTGTGGGTCCTGCTGGAACCGGTTAATGAACCGTCTGGAATCCACGCGTCTCCAGTTCAAATCCCACGCCCAGCGGAGCGCGGTTCACGGTCTCGAGCGAAACGGTGCCGCGCTTGATCCGCAGGGTGGGCCAGCCGGCCGGCGCGGCGTGGTACAAGTCGCCGTGCGCCTGCAACACCTGCTGTTGCACGCAGGAAGGAAACTGCGAAAGCCCAGCGTGATAATGATGCCCGTTGCGCTCCACGCTGGTAATCCCCAATGCCCCCATCAAGGCCAAGTCCTGCTGCAAGGCCACTGGCCCAATGTTACACAGATCTTCCCCGCTCATTAACCAGGGCCGCTCCGGCTGATCGCGTTGGCGCACCGCCAGCAAGCAGCGGTTGGCCACTCCTTTGAAGATGCCTTTGCAATTCTTATGACTGGTGCCTGAGTAACCCAGTTCCAGCGCTCGCGCGCAATCCCCCAGACGCGCATCCGATTCATCGATCACAATCGGCGGGCGCTCCGGCCATTCACGAAAGGCACGCCCCACGTTGGTATGCAGCGCCACATTCCGGGCCAGCGGCTGCTCCACAAACAAAAGATGGGCCAGAAACTTCTTTAACGAATGGCGCGCCACCAGCGTCTCCCAGAAGCTCCGGAACTCCTCGACCGTAGTGAATTGCTCATTACCATCCAGGCTGAACGCGTAGCTTCCCGGTCCACCGCCCAGCCGGCCCAACGTGG
>Ga0247664_1000292_pt1 | contig 12325 bp, 6 predicted proteins | sample CNK05_metaG_FD_182715 | JGI IMG/M metagenome (GOLD analysis project Ga0247664, IMG submission 182715) | Soil microbial communities from Purdue University Martell Research Forest, Indiana, United States - CNK05 | ecosystem: Environmental > Terrestrial > Soil > Temperate forest > Bulk soil | place...
GCATCATGTGGTTCGGGCATACTCGTGAAGTCAGCCTCTTCGATGGCACCGGCTGGTCCTCCTTGCCGCTCCAGACCGACGCCAAAACTCTCAACGAAGGCGGCGCCTACGACCTGCACCAGTCCGCTGATGGCGCCGTGTGGATTGCCACGGGGGAGGGCGTCCTCCGTTGTCAAAAGAGTTCGCCGCCCGTGCTCCGTCCGAGGCTCCAGGTCAAGGCGGATCAGGAGTTCGCCGACCCGAAATCAATTCCCAGCCGCGCCACCGACAGCCGGCTCACCTTCAACTTCGCGCAGGTGGATCGCCGCACGCCGCCGGAAAAGCAACAGTTCCGCTGGCAGTTCGTGCCGGGCGTTGCGACGGCGGCGCAACTGAGACAGAACGGCCCCTGGCGCGCGCCGGCCAAGGAGACGTCGGTAGACTTTTCCACCAACGCCCCCGGCACCTACACCTTCGCCGTGCAGTACCTCGACCAACACCTGCGCTACTCCCAGCCATCGCTGGCCACCTTCACGCTGTTCCTTCCCTGGTACCGCAACGCGGTGTTCACCGTGCCCGGCGGGATGGGCGTGTGCGGTCTGCTGGCGTGGGCCTTCGTGGCGCGGATGCTCTACGTCCGCAAGCGCCACGAAGCCGAACGGCTGCGCGAACAGTTGCTGGCCGAGGAGCACAAGGCCCGCCAAGCCGCCGAAGCCGCGGCCCACGCGCTTGAATCCAAGAACCAGCAACTCGATGACGCCCGCCGCGTCGCCGAGGAGGCAAGCACGACCAAGAGCCAGTTCCTCGCCAACATGTCGCACGAACTGCGCACGCCCATGAACGCCATCATTGGCTACAGCGAAATGCTGCAGGAGGAAGCCGAGGAACTCGACCAGAAGGGCTTCATCCCCGACCTCCGCAAAATCCATGGCGCCGGCAAACACCTGCTCGGGCTCATCAACGACATCCTCGATCTCTCCAAGGTGGAAGCCGGAAAGATGACGTTATATCTGGAGGAGTTCGACCTGGCGAAGCTGGTTGAGGACGTCAGCGCCACCGTCCAGCCGCTGGTGGCGATGAACCGCAACCGCCTGGAAGTCCATTGCCCTGCGGACATCGGGTTCATGCGTGCCGACATCACCAAGGTGCGGCAGACATTGTTCAACTTGTTGAGCAATGCCAGCAAGTTTACCGAGCACGGAACCATTACGCTCCGCGCAAAATCTGAAATCTCGAAATTCCAATTTGAAGTCACTGACACCGGGATCGGCATGACGGCGGAGCAAATGTCGAAAGTGTTCGAAGCCTTCAGCCAAGCCGACGCCTCGACAACGCGCCGATTTGGCGGCACCGGACTGGGCCTGGCCATCAGCCGCAAGTTCTGCCGCCTCATGGGCGGCGACATCCGCGTGGCGAGCGAGCCCGGCAAAGGCTCGACCTTTACTGTGACCCTGCCGGTGCAGGTTTGCGCCACGCCACAACCGACGGAGACGAAGTTCATACACAAACCCTCCGGCGCCTCGCCGGCCGGGGGACCGCTGGTGCTGGTGATCGATGACGACCCGGCGGTGCGCGAGTTGATGCAGCGTTCGCTCGGCAAGGACGGGTTCCGCGTCGAAGTCGCCGCCGATGGCCGCACCGGACTGGAGATGGCGAAACAGCTCAACCCCACGGTCATCACACTCGACGTGATGATGCCCAGTATGGACGGTTGGGCGGTGCTGAGCGCGTTGAAGGCTGAACCCGCGACGGCGGATATCCCCGTGGTGATGATGACGATCGTCGATGACAAGAACATGGGCTTCGCGTTGGGTGCGGCGGATTATTTCACCAAGCCCATCGACTGGCAGCGCCTCGCCGCCGTCCTACACAAATACCGCAGGCCGGCCACGGCACAGACCGTCCTGATCGTCGAAGACGACGAGCGCACCCGCGAAATGCTGCGTCGCACATTGCACAAGGAAGGCTGGCAGATCCGCGAAGCCGCCAACGGTCGTCTCGGCTTGGATGAACTCGCGCAGGGCGTGCCCGGTCTCATCCTGCTCGACCTGATGATGCCCGAGATGGACGGCTTCACCTTCATGCAAGAGTTACGGCACCGTGCGGACTGCGCCCATGTGCCCGTCATCGTCATCACCGCCAAGGACCTGACGAACGAGGACCGCCGCCGTTTGAGCGGAGACGTGGCCCGCATTCTCGGCAAGGACGCCACGAGCCGCGAACAACTCGTGGCCGAGGTGCGTCAACTCCTCACTCAGCAGATGGAATTTCACATTTAAACCCTAATCATTCGAGCACTGCCCTCGATGCATCAACTCTGGTCATTGGCAGCCAAGGCCAATTTCCCTCCCTCATTTCCAGGGCACCGCGAAAGTCGCCAAATTTCCTGTTGCCCATTCCGAGTGAAATTCTCGCTGTTATCCGTGTGGGCAGAATTATGAACCACGGAAAGAGAGCATTATGGAAAAGGATAAGAACGTGATGGAACGCGGTTTGACCGTAATACAGCGCGTCGCCATCTGCTTCGCCGCGGGAGTTATAGGCGCATTGGCTGTGGTGATTTTCAGCCACGTCTTGTTTGGGTTGGGGCTCAGTGAGAGACTCGGAGTAAAGGCCCCAGTCTCCCTGAAGTCGCCGGACCTATACAGGCCGCTCTTCTGGGGTGGGTTGTGGGGTATCCCGTTCGGGCTCTTGATCAAGGCGGCCTGGACGCGGCTCTACCCGTTCGGTCTGCTGTATTTCCTGGCGCCCGTGCTGGCTTTGTTTCTGATTTTCCTGCCGATGAGCGGCGCGGGATATTTCGGGCTTCAAAAGGGCGGGCCCCTGTTCACGCTCTACTTGCTGCTGGTAAACCTGCCCTTCGGCATAGTCACCGCCTTGGCCGCAAGGTCGATCATAGGCAACAAGCCTTAAGCGGCCTGAACGAAAGGTATTAACGCCATGGGAACGCCAGGGCAAACCACTGCTCAGATGGAAACTGCTTCTGCCAACGCCGGTTCCCGCTGGAAGTGGGTTCTCTATTTGGTTGGCGCGGCTGCTCTCGTGATGGCGGCGAAGCACTTCCATATCCAGGACTGGTTGAAAGCCGCATTGGACTGGATTGGCAAGCTGGGGCCCTGGGGACCACTGATCTTCGTCGGCATTTATATTGTGGCCACGGTTTTGTTCGTCCCAGGATCGGTGCTGACGCTCGGCGCCGGCGCGCTGTTCGGCGTGGTGCTCGGCTCGGTCTGCGTATCCATTAGCGCCACGCTTGGCGCCACAGCCGCCTTTCTGGTGGGCCGTTATTTCGCGCGCGATGCCATCGCACGTCGGATTGCCAGGCACGAGAAATTCGCTGCCATTGACCGAGCGGTGGCCGACGAGGGGTGGAAAATCGTCCTTTTGACACGCCTGTCGCCCGTCTTCCCGTTCACTCTCCTCAACTACGCCTTTGGCCTGACCCGGGTCAAGTTGAGCCACTATGTATTGGCTTCCTGGATTGGAATGATGCCGGGCACAGTGATGTATGTGTACCTTGGTTCGCTGGTCAACATCAGTGCCGGGCATCGCCAGCGCACGATCGGCGAGTGGGTTTTATACGGCGTTGGCCTGCTGGCGACTGTAGTGGTAACAGTTTTCGTCACGCGCTTGGCGCGCAAAGCTCTGGCAAAAAAGATCAGGGCCAGCGAGACTGGCCAAAATCCATAGGCCTTATGAGCGCCCGCACCCAGCCTGTCCTGGTCAACCCGGCGGATACGCACAATGCGCGCCTCGTTTCCTATGTTCACCCTCCTGATTGGCAGAACCCTGCGCCGGCGCCTTGTTATAATCTCGTCGTCGTCGGCGCTGGAACCGCTGGACTGGTAACGGCTGCGGGCGCAGCCGGTCTCGGGGCAAAGGTGGCCTTGGTCGAGAAGCATCTCCTGGGCGGGGACTGCCTCAACGTGGGTTGCGTTCCCTCCAAAGCCATCATCCGCTCCGGGCGCGCCGTGTTCGATGCCAAGGAGGCAGGTCCATTCGGAGTGCGGGTGGGTTCGCCCGTCCGGGTCGATTTCCCGGCCGTCATGGAACGTATGCGCAAGCTGCGCGCCGGCCTCAGCCCTCATGATTCAGCCGGGCGCTTTACGAAACTCGGCGTGGATGTGTTCCTGGGTGAGGCCCGCTTTGCCAGTCCGGATACGGTGGAAGTCGCGGGACGGACTCTCCGGTTCAAACGGGCGGTCATCGCGACCGGCGCGCGCGCCGTGGAACCGCCCATCCCGGGACTGCTTGAGGCCGGCTCTCTGACGAACGAAACGGTGTTCGATCTCATTCAGTGCCCAGCCAGGCTTGCGGTCATCGGAGGCGGACCGATTGGTTGTGAGTTGGCGCAGGCTTTCCAGCGGTTGGGCTCTCAAGTCAGCCTGTTTCACAAGAATGCTCACCTGCTCGACCGCGAGGACATGGAAGCTGCGGCAATTGTGCAGAAGGCTTTTGTTCGCGAGGGGATAACCGTGGTCCTCAACGCGAATATTATCCGTGTCGAGCGCAATGGTACCGGTAAACTTATCTGGTGTGAATCACAGGGGAAAGAGGCGAGCTTCGCGGTGGACGAGATTCTGATTGGAACCGGCCGGGCGCCGAATGTCGAAAGACTAAATTTGGAGGCGGTGGGAGTACAATCCGACCGGTTGAAAGGCATTCTGGTGAACGATTGCCTCCAGACCACCAATCCACGCATCTACGCCGCGGGCGATGTTTGCCTGGCAAGGAAATTCACCCACGCCGCCGATTTCACCGCGCGGATCGTGATTCAGAACGCCCTCTTCCTGGGTCGGAAAAAACTCAGCGCGCTCACGCTGCCATGGTGCACCTACACCGACCCCGAAGTTGCCCACGTCGGCCTCTACGAGCATGATGCCCGCGGCCGCGGCCTGGAAGTCGACACTTACGTGCGCGAGTTCAAGGACGTGGACCGCGCGGTGCTGGACGGCGAGGAAGATGGTTTCGTCAAATTCCATGTCCAGAAGGGACGCGATGAAATCCTTGGAGCGACCATCGTGGCGCGCCACGCCGGAGAGATGATTAGTGAAATCAGTGTGGCCATGGCGGCCCGGATCGGTCTGGGCAAACTGGCTTCGGTCGTTCATCCGTACCCGACGCAAGCAGAAGCGCTCCGCCAGTGCGGTGATGCCTACAATCGGACTCGGCTCACCCCGGCTGTGAAAAAGTGGATGGGGCGCTGGCTGGCTTGGCAAAGGAGCTGAGACGCCGACCTGCCACACGTCCAGGTTGCGGGCAGCCGATGACAACTGCCCTTCCTTTCCGGGCAACGAAGTGGTGCATTTCGGTTTTGAGGACACGCCCAAGCTGACGTAACATCTCCCGGCCGGAGATGGCGTATTGGCGGTTGCGGGATGAAATTCGGTCCTGGGGCGGCGCGCCCTACCGATGAAAGGAACACATGAAAGAAACGGTTGATTCGGAGAGTGTGAGGCAAGCGGTTCGCGAGGGTTACGGCAAGATCGCGACAGGTGAGGCCGGGTGCGGCGACGGTGGGGTGAGCTGCTGCGGGTCGAATGAGGAGGATTCGGCGGTTTTGGCCAACTATGTGGGCTACAGCGCCGAGGAACTGGCGGCCTTGCCGGAGGGCGCCAACCTGGGTTTGTCGTGCGGCAATCCGAACGCGCTGGCGGCGCTAAAGCCAGGCGAAGTGGTCTTGGATCTGGGCAGCGGTGGCGGTTTTGACGTGTTCATCGCGGCCCGCAAGGTGGGCATGGCTGGCCGAGCCATTGGAGTGGACATGACGCCGGAGATGCTGGCCAGGGCCCGGAAGAACATCGGACCTTATCGCAAGCGGTCAGGCCTGGACAATGTCGAGTTTCGGCTCGGCGAAATTGAGCACCTGCCCGTGGCTGACCAGAGCGTCGATGTCGTGATTTCCAATTGCGTGATCAACCTGTCGCCAGACAAGCCGCAGGTGTGGCGGGAGATGGCGCGGGTGCTGAAACCGGGTGGACGCGTGGCCGTATCGGACCTTGCTCTGTTCAAGCCGCTGCCAGGTGAGGTTCTGAAAATGATTGAGGCGCTGATCGGGTGTGTTTCGGGGGCGGTGTTGCAGAGCGAAACGGAGCGGATGGCGCGGGAGGCTGGGCTGACGGAGATCCGGCTCACGCCCAGGAACGATTACGTGAAGGCGATGACCGACTGGAATGACCCTCTCTACCAGAAGATCATCGAGCATCTGCCCGCCGGCAGCGGGCCGGGCGATTACATCACCAGCCTGGAGGTGACGGCGCGGAAGGCGGGCAAGTCGACTCGTTGTTGAGTTTTTGTTGGCCATTGGGCGTGGAATTCTCGCTCTTGTCTGTGAGCGCAGAATTATGATCGCTGGCAGCCGCGAAGCGGCATCTCGGCAATCTGGCTGCTCGGCCCAAGAAGTTCTCTGTTGAATTCCCGCTCTTGGGATGCGAGCAGAATGAATGAACAACGGCGTATGAAACCAGCAAGCAACGCGAACTCATCTCTCTGAGAGTTTTTGCCTTTTTTTTAGAAGATAATTCGCTTTCTATTGCGCTTCCGATAAATCGCGAGGCCTACAATGGACCATTTCTCTTCCACGTGCAGCAGGGCTACCACGGGCGCTCGGCGTTCCATTACTCAAATTGATGCCATTCCATTTCTCACCGCCGCGATCATTTGCCTGAGCGGATGCAAGGAAAAGACTCAGGTCGCTTCGACGATGGTCCCGTTCGTTGAAGTTGCCACCGTCACCCAGGCGGACGTGCCGATCTATCACGAATGGATCGGAACGTTGGAAGGGTTTGTCAACGCTCACATCAGAGCTCAAGTCAGCGGCTATCTCCTTTCGCAAAATTACAACGAAGGCGATCCGATCCGGAAAGGTGATCTCTTGTTTGAGATCGACCCAAGGCCCTTTCAAGCCGGCCTGGACCAAGTCAAAGGCCAACTCGCGCAGGCGGAAGCGAAGCTTGGAAAAACTGAATTGGACGTGAGGCGTTACGGTCCTCTGGTCAAAGACAAAGCCATCAGCCAGGAGGAGTTTGACGATGCCGTGCAGGCCAATCTGGAAGCAAAGGCCGCGGTGGTCGCGGCCAAGGCCCAAGTGGAACAGGCCGAACTGAATTTTGGTTTCACGAAGATCCTTTCGCCCATCGATGGAATTGCCAGCATCGCCAATGGCCAGATTGGCGACCTGGTCGGACCCGCCACAGGCGAATTGACCACGGTCTCGACCGTTGACCCGATCAAAGCCTATTACAACGTGACCGAGCAGGCTTACATCAATTTTACCAAGCTCTTTGCCACGGAGAGCAACCGATATGAACGCCTGCGGCAGTTGGAACTCGAACTCATCCTGGCGGACGGCGCGGCCTATCCACTCAAGGGCAGGATCTACGCTGCCGATCGCCAGATCAGTCCCACCACCGGAGCCCTTAGGGTAGCCGCTCTGTTCCCGAACCCGAACTATGCATTGCGCCCAGGGCAATTCGCGCGCATCCGAGTGAAATTCGATCTCGCGGCCGGTGCGTTGCTCGTCCCTCAGAAAGCCGTGTCAGAATTACAAGGCACTTATCAGGTCGCGGTCGTCGACTCGGACAATCAAGTGCATGTCCAGGTGGTGCGGGTCGGAGAACGGATCGGCACCCACTGGATCATTCAGGAAGGCCTTCACGCCGGCCAGCGTGTCATTGTCGAAGGCACCCAGAAGGTGCGTGAAGGCACAGTTGTGAACGCGACCAATGCGCCGCCCGAACCTGTTGCTGGGACGATTCCCGCCGCTCCACCGAAATAGCCCCATGTCCAAATTCTTCATCAATCGCCCAATCGTCGCCATGGTGATCTCGATCATCATGGTCATCGTGGGCCTGGTGACCATGACGGGGCTGCCGGTGGCGCAGTTCCCGAAGGTCGTGCCTCCCGAAATCTTCATTCAAGCGAACTACGTCGGCGCCGACGCGCAGACCATCGAGCAATCCGTCGCCACGCCCATCGAGCAGCAGATGAGCGGAGTGGACAACATGAACTACATGTACTCCATCAACGCCAACAACGGCCTGATGCGCATGTTCGTGAACTTTGATCTGAAGACGGATCCCAATATTGATCACGTCCTGACGCAGCTTCGCTACGCCCAGGCTGAGTCGCAACTGCCTGCGGATGTGCGCAACTTCGGGGTCACCGTCCAGAAATCCCTCTCCGCGCCCCTCATTCTCGTGTCGCTCAACTCACCCAAGCAGACCCGCACTGCAGAGTTTCTGGCCAACTACGCCTATATCAATCTCAGCGACCCGCTCAGCCGCGTGCCCGGCATTTCCCAGGTCCAGGTCTTCGGCGCCGGTCAATACGCGATGCGCATTTGGGTCAAGCCCGATCAATTGGCCAAGCTGAACATCACGGTTCCCGAAATCATCAATGCGGTCAGCAGCCAGAACACGGTCAATCCCGCCGGCAAACTGGGCGGCCGTCCCACGCCGCCCGGGCAGCAATTTACCTACACGGTGCGCGCGCAAGGCCGACTCGTCTCGGAGGAAGAGTTCGCCAGCATCGTTATTCGCGCGACTTCTGACGGTTCGATCGTACGGCTGAAGGATGTCGCGCGGATTGAACTGGGTGCGGCGGATTACGACATCGTTGGCCGTTTCAACGGCAAACCAAGCGCAGTTCTTGCGCTCTACCAATTGCCCGGATCGAATGCCATTGAGGCGGCCCGCGGCGTGGAGCGAATGATGGCTGAGTTGAAGGAGCGTTTCCCATCCGATCTCGAATACCAGATTGCCATCGATACGACCCGGGCCGTCACCGAAGGAATCCGTGAGATCGGCAAGACCTTCTGGGAAGCGCTGGCGCTGGTCATGATCGTCGTCTTCGTCTTTCTGCAAGGCTGGCGGGCGGCGCTCATTCCGTTGTTGGCCGTTCCGGTATCGCTCGTGGGCACGTTTGCCATTTTTCCGCTGCTGGGATTTTCGATCAATACCTTGTCTCTGTTCGGACTGGTTCTCGCGATCGGGCTGGTCGTGGACGACGCGATTGTCGTCGTCGAGGCCGTGGAGCATCACATCGAAGAAGGAATGTCGTCGAAAGAGGCCACCCTCAGAGCGATGCAGGAGGTTTCAGGTCCGGTGGTGGCCATCGCCATTATTCTATCCGCCGTTTTCCTGCCCACGGTTTTCATTCCGGGAATCACCGGCCGGTTGTATCAACAATTCGCGGTCACCATCGCCATCTCCGTCCTGATCTCCGCTTTCAATGCCTTGACGCTGAGCCCCGCTCTCTCTGCGCTGCTGTTACGACCAAAGCAAAAGAACAAAGGACCGTTAGGCAAATTCTTCGAGCTGTTCAATCGCGGATATGGTCGGCTGACTGACGGCTACGTCGGCGTTTGCCGCGTCTTGATGCACAAGTCGGCCTTCGCCCTCTTGTTTCTGGCCGTGGTCACGCTCGGCACTGCGGTCTTTGGCAAGAAACTTCCTTCAGGCTTTCTGCCGGAAGAAGATCAGGGGTATCTGTACGCCAATGTTCAGCTTCCGTTTGCGGCCTCCCTGGATCGCACCATCGCGATTTGCCATCAGATCGAAAGCATGGTTCTGGCTACGCCGGGCGTGAAGAGTTGCAGCACGGTGGCCGGTTTCAGCTTGCTGAGCTATTCACGTAACACCTATAGCGCCTCGCTCTGGATCGCATTGAAGGATTGGAACGAGCGGACCAAGAAGGAGGAAAGCTACCAATCCATCAAGGCGAGCCTCAGTAAAAAGGTGTCGCAAATTCCAGGCGCCATTGCGTTCGTCTTTCCTCCCCCCGCCATTCAAGGCGTTGGCACGGCGGGCGGTTTCACTTTTGTTTTGGAGGACCGCGCCGGGCGAGACATCCCATTCCTGGCCGCCAACGTCAGCAAATTTATGGAAGCCGCGCGCAAGCGGCCGGAAATTGCCAGCCTGAACACGACCTTTCTCCCGATCGTGCCGCAAGTGTTCGTGGACGTGGATCGCGATAAGGCACTGAAAGAGGGCGTCGAGCTCACTGAAGTTTACAAGACACTGCAAACCTTCATGGGCGGCTACTTCATCGATTATTTCAACCGGTTCGGCCGCCAATGGCAGGTTTACCTGCAAGCCGAAGGTGATTATCGCACCCGCGCTGAGAACCTCGGCTTGTTTTATGTCCGCAACCGCGCCGGCGAAGCCGTCCCCATGGCGGCGTTGACCTCGACCAAGTCTCTTGCAGGGCCGGAATTCACCATGCGCTATAACCTTTATCGAAGCGCGCAGATCAACGGCTCCGCGGCGCCGGGATACAGTTCCGCGCAGGCGACTGAGGCGCTGGAGGAGGTCTTCGCCCAAACCATGCCCCGCGAAATGGGCTTCGACTATCTCGGCATGTCATTCCAGGAGAAAAAGGCGCAGCAGGGCGTTTCTCCGGCGGCTATTTTTGGCCTCTCCCTGCTCTTCGTGTTTCTGATCCTGGCGGCTCTTTACGAAAGCTGGAGCCTTCCTTTCAGCGTGCTGCTCGGTACGCCCATAGCTGTGTTTGGCGCTTTTGCGGCTCTTTGGCTGCGGGGGATGGTGAACAACGTCTTCGCGCAGATCGGGTTGGTCATGCTCATTGGTTTGGCCGCCAAAAACGCCATCCTGATCGTCGAGTTTGCCCGGCTGGAATACGAGAAAGGCCGGCCGCTGCTCGAGGCCGCGCTGGCAGGCGCCCGCATTCGGCTTCGCCCGATCCTGATGACGTCATTCGCCTTCATTCTCGGCACGGTGCCGCTCTGGACCGCGACGGGCGCCGGGGCCGTCTCGCGTCGCATCATCGGCACGGTCGTCATCGGCGGCATGCTCGCGGCGACCGGCATCGCCGTCTGCCTGATCCCCGTTACCTTCTATGTGGTGGAGAAAATCGCGACCAGGGCGAAAAAAGATGCGCCCGCTCCCGCACTCGGTTCTGCCGCCGGCACCGCGCCGCCCCTCAGCTCCCCCGGCCCGGACCTGTGAAAAAGCTCCGACATCTTTCGCCCTGTTCCGGAGGGACTTCCGATTATGGCCGGGTCTTTTCAACTTGGGACAGGTCCCGAACTATTCTGCATTCTGCCTTCCGCCTTCTGCCTTTAAGTGTTTCCCTGGTCCTCGCAGCTTGGTGCTTGGTGTTTGTCAACGGTTGCGCGGTCGGCCCAAATTACCAACGACCGTCTGTGCCATCCCCCGCTGTTTTCCGCGGTGACCCCTCGCCCACGAACGGGTCCTTCGCTGATCGGGATTGGTGGCGCGTTTATCAGGATACGCATCTGCAATTACTCGTGCACGAAGCCTTCACCAATAACTATGATCTGCGCATCGCGCTGACCCGCGTCGAACAGGCCCGCGCGCTCGCGATGCAGGCGCGGTCCCAATTCGTTCCAAACGCCAATTACAGCGGCACCGTCAGCCGCGGACGAAACGTGGTCTTCGGTTCGCCGTTTGCCAACAATGCCATCACCGTCGGTTCCGCTGCGGCGACCTTAAACGCGTTCTGGGAAGTGGATCTCTGGGGCCGGGTGCGGCGTCTCAATGAAGGCGCCCGCGCCAGATTTCTCGCCTCCGAAGAGGCTCGACGCGGAGTTCGCCTTCTGCTTCTGAGCGACGTGGCCGATAATTACTTCCGGCTTCTCGAGCTGGACCGCGAATTGGAAATCGCCGATCGGACCACCAATTCTTTCACAGAGAGCCTGCGCATCTTCAGTCAGCGCGTCGCCGGTGGCACCGCGTCCGCCTTGGAAGCCGCGCGGGCGGAAGCCGCGCTCGCCGATGCCACGGCGGCGATTCCGGCAATCCTGGAGGAGATTTCCAGAACTGAAAATCAGATCAGCCTTTTGTTGGGACGGCCTCCCGGGCCAGTCGAACGCAGCAGCGCTTCACTCGCGTCCACGCTGCCACCCGAGATCCCGGCCGGCCTGCCCTCGTCCCTCTTGGAGCGCAGGCCCGATGTGCGCGAGGCCGAGCAGCAGTTGCGCTCCGCCAATGCTCAAGTTGGGGAATCGGTCGCCGATTTCTTTCCACGCATTGGATTGACGGCGCTCATGGGAAAAGTCAGCCCCGAATTATCCGCGTTCACGCTTGGAAGCGCCAACGCCTGGGGCATTGCGGCGGAAGCCACGGGACCGCTCTTTCAAGGAGGCCGGCTCATCGGGCAGTATAAGCAGTCTCGCGCGGCCCGGGACGAAGCCACCCTTCGTTACCGGCAAAGCGCGCTCATCGCATTGCGCGATGTCTCGGATGCCCTCACTTCGCGAGAGCGGCTTGCGGAAGTTCGTGACCAAAGAGCCCGGCAGGTGACTGCGTTGGAAACGGCCGTCAAGCTATCCTCCGAACGATACGTGGCCGGGAAAGCCAGCTAC
>Ga0247664_1000293_pt1 | contig 12306 bp, 12 predicted proteins | sample CNK05_metaG_FD_182715 | JGI IMG/M metagenome (GOLD analysis project Ga0247664, IMG submission 182715) | Soil microbial communities from Purdue University Martell Research Forest, Indiana, United States - CNK05 | ecosystem: Environmental > Terrestrial > Soil > Temperate forest > Bulk soil...
GCGTCGAAACCGGATGGTCTTCCCCGTGAGGTCGGTATCGACGCCAAGCACGTCGCCGACCGAGAACGGATAAGCACTGTAGGCGCCGATCGTGCCGTTATAGTTGACGGTCCCATTCCCCAACCAGCAGATGCCGCCGACCTGACCAGCTGCCGCCGTCAGCACCTCGGAATTGTTGTCTATGCCAACACCAACGGCGGCGATATTCTGCGCCGCGTTAAAGACCATCTCAAAATACCACGCTCCGGACGAATGTGATGTAAGAGATCGCACAATGTCGGCCGGCAGAATACCTCCCTTTAGGCCGTCTAGCCCGGGCCGGCGAATACAAATCATCCGACCACCGGAATTCGATACTTTTCCAGGATCGCCTCGACATCAGGCGATAGGTTGCCATTGCTGCCGGGCCCCTGCGCGATCCACCAGCTCTGCTCGATCACGCCGGGGATGTTCTCCTGGCGCAGGTATGGATCGCGCTTACGGGCGAACCAGCGGTGTTTGACCAGGAGGACCACGGCCTCGACCACGTCGAGCGGGATCGTGGCGTAACCGGCCTGATACGACGCTGTGACCGAAAACGAGGGCCAGCGCCTGGGGCACAGCCTGGAATCGAGCCGCACCAGCTGGCCAACGTCGTATTGGACCAGAAAGTCCACGCCCTCAGCGAGCGGGACCGCATTCTCGACCACAGCCACGAAGCCCGGCATCGCATTGCCGGTGATCAATCCCGATGTCGGCTCGGTCCATGACGTTCCGATCGCAATCGGGCTGGCGTTCTGGAGTGTTGCCGCGCCGCTTGTCGTGCTCACATAGACGTTCCAGCCGGTAGCGAAGCTGGATGAGGGCGGCGAAGGAACCTGTAGGAGTGAGTTCGCCGCGACAGAGAAACTCACCTCGGTCGAGGCTGCCGTCTCGCCGGCCGCGGTCAAATAGGAAATCTGGACGAAGTAGCGCGCCGCGGCGAGCGCGCCGCCCGCGACAGATGCCAGCAACGGAGGCATCGGCGCGGCTAGGCCAGCCACGCACGGCGGCGACGCGATCGGCCACCGGGTGAGCTGCAGCGGGTCCAAGCGCTCGCCCCGTAGGACGGAATAATTGACCTGGTCGTGCCAGGGGTAGACCTGGTCAAACAAAGTCTCGACGACGAACACGCGATTACAGTAACGCGCCGCCGCGCCCGAACTCGCGGAAATCCAACGGCCGAGCACGTCATCGCCGGAATTGTCGGTAATATCGAGTTCGCGCTTGACCGTCTGCAGGTCTACGAGGTCCGCGTTCGCGGCCGGTGCCGTGACGGTGGTGACGATCGTCGGACCCATTAGGCCAATCCTTTGATCGTCACACCCAGCACTCCGGCGGCACGCCGTCGCGGCGGTAGTCGGTGATCGCCTGGCGGTGTAGGCTCAGATTGATATCCGGCCAGCGCGCCACGAGCTCGGCATGGCCGATCGCAACCCTGTTGGCGAGGTGCAAGCTGTTTCCGGCGGCTTCCCACTTACGCCAGAAGTTGATGTCCTCGTCGACGTGGCCGCCGTTCCAGTCGCCAGCCGGCGATGGGGTCGCATGAAACCACGGCTTGGGCAGCGTTTTGAGCTTGCTCACGCGGATGAGCGTGAGCCCGAAATGCGCGGTCGACACCGGCATCGTGTCGCCATCGAGCGCCGCGCGCTTCAGCTTACCCTCATTGACGCCGTCGGTGCCTTTGACGGTGAATAGCGTCGTCAGGTCATGGCGCGACGATTGGATCGGTGCCAACGCGTCGATATGCGGATAGAGCATCGCCGTCTGGATCAAGCGCGCCAGGTGCGACGGTTTGAAAACAGAATCGTAGTCGACCGCCAGGATGAAATCCGGGTTGTCTTCGGCGATGACGCGCTCGAACACCTTGGTCAGCGCTTGGCCCCAGAATGCACCGCCATTCATCCGCAGCTTCACATTGCAGGCGACACAGGCCTCGATGCAGCTGAAGAAGTTGTCCATGAAGCCGAGGCGCGGCACCGACATGCAGCCGGAGACGCGAAGCTCGGCAACATGCGGTTTGCGGGCCTCAAGGTTGAGCGAGATCGGATAGGCCGCGCAGTCCTCGATTTCCGACTTCCAAAGCTGGATCAGGATCAGGCCGGCGCCGGCGAGCAGACTGCGCAGCCGGTCTCGATCAAACATCGCCCGATGGAAATCATTGGCGTCCGACTGGCCGCCCATGATGTAGGACTCGTTGGGCTGGTCTTTGCCCTCGAGATAATCCTTCGCCAGCTGTTCGAAGTCCGGCACCGCGATCTTGAGCTTGCCACCCTTTTTCAGGCAGCGCGTCCAGTCAGCGACGACGGCGCCGAGTTGGCGATATGGGAAGTGCTCCAAAACGTGAGACGCACGGATTTCGTCAACGCTCTCGTCCGGGTAGCGGAGCGGGAAAACCTCGGAACCGTGATCGCGGCCGATGGGGATATAGCCGGGCGGCGATACTTCTCCAGCGCCGAGATCGAGCTTCACCTCGCGGGCTTCTGCCGTGAGGAAGTGGCCAACTGGACGGAAGTCTGGCGGCGGGGCGGTTCTGCCATTTGGGCAACTCACAAAGGGACAATTGCGCGGATCACCACAGCAGTGTGCCATTCGTTACCTCTGTCGGGAGGGGGCGGCGGAGCCGGGCCGACACCCGGCCCCGCCTAACCAGCTGGTATTAAATCCGGCTGTCGGGCCGGATCGGTCAGTGGGCCTCAACTCTTTCGATGATGATGGCGGCTGTGGCCATGAGGGCGAGCTTCGGGATCGGCCCTTCCTCCGGCGGCGCAGGATCGTGATCCGGCGACTTCTCCATACGCGGGAGGACGACGGATCCGAGTCCGACCACCCAGCTCCGTCTAATCAGCACTGCTAGGGGGGGGGATGGCAGCGCCGATGTGGGCTAGCCTTCGATCAGCGACAGCACCCCGGCCTTGGCCGCCGTTGACGGCGATTGCTCGGCACGGAAGCCGTTGGCAGTCACATAGAAGGTCTGGGTCGTGGTCGGCGTGACCACGACGTTGAGATATCGCTTGCGGGCGCGGGCATCGACGTTGAACTTGTATTGATTTGAGCCAGAGGTCTTGCCGATGCCGACGACGAAGTCGACATTGGTCGCCGTCGCCGATCCGCCGCGGAAACCGACAACGTCGGCAAAGGAGGTGACGACGGTGGTGTCGGACTCCTGGATCTTGAGGACCGACGGAGAGCCGGCCTGCGTGGAGGCCGACTGCGTGGTCGCGGCCACGTCGATGGTGACGAAGTCGATACCGAGAAGGTCGATATTGGCCGAGGTCCCAGTGGCGCCGTTGGTGAGCGCGCCGATGTTGCCGGCCTGGGCGTCGAGGAGAAGTTTTGCAGCGGGAAGCATTGCGGAAGCCCTCCTGGGGCGAGAGAAAACGGGAAAGCGCGGGCGGCCCGCTCGGCGAGCCGCCAGTTCTCGAAGCGCCGTTACGGCGCGACCATCGAAACGAGCGGACCGGCGTTCGTGTTGTCGCCGAAGTCGTGAACGTTCACGTCAAACCGCTCGGTGCCGAGCAGGCCGATTTGATCGTTCTCGAAGTAACGGTGGTCGCTGCGCTTGATGGTGACGCCACGGCGCTCGCCCATCATGGCGGCCATGGGGAGGTTGCCGAAGAACAGCATCGCCTTGGTGGTCTGAGACGCCAAGGTGATCGGCAGCTTCTGGGCGATGGCCACCGGGAATCCGAGCAATCGCTTTTCGATGCCCTGGGACAGGATGTCGAGTCTGTTGCCGCCGGCAGTTGCCAGAAGATTAGCGACGCAGGCATAGAATCCCTGCTGCGACATGTACCATTTCGATCCGGCCAAGGCATATTGCGGCAGCGTGCCCATGAGGCCGGAGAGGTCCGCGAAGGTCAGGGTGCCGAAGGTGTTGTGGCCAGATGCCGCCGTGAACTTCGAAGCGTTATGGTTTCCGTCGATTGCCAGGACGGTGAGACCGCGCATTCCGCCGTAGGTCGACGTGCCGTCACCGTTGAAGCCGCAGTCGTCTTCCTTCGAAGCGAAGGCGTAGGCCATTTCTCCAACCAACCAGTCCGCAATCGCGATGACCGCGTCCTGCTCGATCTCGGTCGACATGCGGGTGAGCACGGCTACCTTCTTCGCAGTTAGGTTGACGTTGTCCCAGGATGCCTGAGATTCGGTAGTTGCTTGATTTTCCCCGGTGAAGAACGCCGTGAGGCCTCCAGTGCGGCGTGGCCAGTTCAAGGTGTCAGAACCCATCGGGACGACTTGGCACTCCTGCCGGAAGACGCCGAATTGTTCGCGGAGGACGATGATGTTGGCCATCAGTTCCTCGGGAACCAGGAACCCGCCGGCGCTGTCGACGCCCTCGCCCTGGGCCTTCTGGATCGGCACGCCGCGGGACTTACACCAATCCTTGGCCTCGGCGTTGTCCATCAGGGTCGCCTTGAACCACATTCCGGCCGTGTAAGCCTGATCCACGGCGCGAACTGTGCGCCCCTCGATCTCGCGGTCGCGGAAGTGCTTGATGGTGCCGTAGAGCTTATGCGCGCTCGGCGGCGCGAACGGCGTCAGCCGATCTTGGCCCGGAACCGGGGTCGCCAGATTGGCGGCGATCTTTTCGGCCTCTTCGACGCGGCCGAGTTGCTTGTTGATCTCGACGAACTTTTCCTTAAGGGCGTCATAGATTTCCTGCTTGAAGCCCTCGTCTTCCGATTTGCCGGCCATCGCCTCTATTTCGTCAGAGACCTTGGCGAGCATCTGCTTGAGCTCGTGTTTCTTGCTCATCTGTCGTGCTTCTCATCGCTGGGGAGAGCGCTGCCTAGGCGCCCGATAGGCATTGCCAGCGACGCGATGCGCGGCGTTCGGCGTCGGTCTTGGACCGATTCCGATCAGAAAAACTTCGGTGGATTGGAGGTCGCTAAATCCTGACTGACGCCCGGAACGCCTTAGCCTCGGCGAGGCGCTGTGCCCGCCTTTCGGCCTCAGTCTTTGGCGCGGACATCACTTCGATAACCTCCGGCTTGTCGGCATCCGGATCATCCTCGTCATCATCAGGCCCGATGCTGTCGATGACATCCTTCACACACTGGGACATGTCGCCCATGGATTTCATGCACGCTGCATGATGATCCATCGCCTTACGCAGCAACGCCTCGTTGGCGCTGCTGATACGCCGCCCGGATTTCAACTCGGGCGGAACAACCGTTTTATCGCTCATTCGCTTTTCATAGCCGTCGATCACGGCCTTGGCGTCAGCGAGCACAGCTTCCGGCGCATCGGTCTGGTCGAGGCGTCCCTTGGCTGCGCTTATGCCGGCTTTCACGGCCCTGAGCGTACCGCCGACAATATCGGCGAAGGGGAGCTTATAGCTGCCGCGCAGGCCTGGATTGGCTGCATCATGGAGAAGGAACCCGCGGGCCGCCTTGGCCGCGTCGGGACTGTCACCGTCGAACCCAGCCTCGTCGAGCATACGCTTCGCGGCAGCTGCACCATCCCAGGTGTCCGCCTCGTCGATCGGTAGATCGCGAGAGGCCCCGACTTTCCAGTCGGGCGTCTCTGCCTTCGCTAGATATTTCTGGCGCAGCGCGCGCGGCGTCTTGGCTTGGCGGAAGGTCTCCTCAAGAACATTGCGCGGGACGATAATATTGTGGCCGCCCTCGTCAAGTAGCTTCGCGGCCCATTCCCGCATCGGCCCAGTGTCGATACCGGCGGCCTTGGCCGCCTGCAGCGCATTGGGATTGCAGGGCACTGGGACCACAGAAATTTCGCACAACTCCTGCTTCATGAAGTTGATGCCAAAGGGCCGGTTCTTGTCCTGCGCGAAACTCCATTCCAAGGGGATGAACCCGACACTGACGGCTTTGACGAAGCCCGCCTTGATCATGCGGTAGATCGAATCTGCAAACCCGCTGATTTCCGCTGCCATGAACTCGATGTCGCCCATCAACTTGCCGCCGGACGCCCCGACGTTCGAGGCGCGGCCAATGGGGGGCGAATAGCTGTCGTGAGCCCACAATGCCACGGGATTGGTGAGGAAGTTGTCGACCTCCCATCCTTCCGGGTCGATGCTGTCTCCGACGCGATCGATCGTGCCGTCGCTGAAGACGAAGCGTAGCTTGCGGTCAGCCTCTGCCACTGCCTGCGGATCAGCGGCTGCCAAGCGCATCACGATCCCATCAGGCCGAACGCCGTCCTTCGCGTCCTTGGCAGATGCCCGAAATTCATCGACCGTCAGTAGTTTTCGCGGCATGCGCGTTGCTCCCTTAGCCCGCCGAAATCGTGATGGTTCCGGCGCTGTTCCACAGCGCCCCGCTCACGTGCGGGTCTGCGGTCGGCAATATGAACTGCGCCGCCACCATCGTGCGAAACGAGCTCAGCGCGACGGACCGTTCGTTGCCGGACTGGCTGATTTTCACATGCTCCGTGCCATCCAACGCGGCAGCGGTCGGGGCGACGATTGCAGAGGGGGTGTCGGTCATGGCGCAACCAGGGCTGCGATGGAGCCGAAGCTCGTGTTGTCTCCGAGGTCATGCACAACTGCGTGGAATCTCTCGGTGCCGAGCACCGCGATCTGATCCTGGTCGAGGTAGCGATCCGCCGAACGCGCCAGGGTGATACTGCGCCGCTGCCCGAGCACGCCGCCTTGATACATGTCCCCGAATGCCAGCATGACCTTGCCGGTCAGCGTCGTCTCGATCAGCGGTAGCTTCTGGGTCAGGATGATCGGGAACCCCATATAGTGCGGAGTCATAATGCCATCGACGAGATATATCGGATTGTCATTTCCTGACGCGATGGACAGTCGGGAGAAGGTCTCCGCGAAGCATGTCTGAGAGCAGAACCATGCCGCGTTCGGCATCGCCGCTGCGGCTACCGAACTCATAAGCTTGGCGAGATCGGTCGCGTCGAGCGTCAGGAATGTGTTGTGACCGGACGCCGCCGTCACCTTCGCTTTGTTATGATTCCCGTCGAGCACGATGGTGCTGATGCCGCGCATCTTGCCATAGGTGCTGGTGCCATCACCATTGAAGGCGCAGTCATCCTCCTGTGCCGCGAATGCGAAGGCGATCTCGTTGGCGACGAAGTCGACCATGTCGACCGCCGCGTCCTCTTCGAGTTCGCTGGAGATGCGGACCAGGGTTGCGATCTTCTTTGCCGTCAAGCTGATGGAATCGAAGCTCGCCGTGCTTTCCGTGGCGGCTGCGTTCTCCCCGACAAAGTAGACCGTTGTCCCCCCGCCTGTTCGGCGCGTGATCACAGTCGTGTCCGACGCCATCGGAGCGATGAAGGCGCGACGGCGGAATGCGCCGTAATAATCTCGCAGGTCGAGGATGGCTTTGGACAAGTCGGCTGGCACCAGGAACCCGCCGCTTGATCCGATGCCTTCCCCTGCGGCCTTGATGATGGCGACGCCGTTCGATTTGCACCATGTGGCGGCCTTTTCCTGACCGTAGATGGTGGCCAGCAGCCACTGGCCCGCGCGGTGATAGCGCGCCTCGACCTCGGGCCCGTAGCCGGGAAATGCACGACGCTTCATGCGTTGTCTCCCTGCGGGGATGCGGACTGGCGACCGGAGCGGATGTCTTCGACCTCGGCGCGCGTGAGAATCCCATCCGTCACCAAACGTGCGGCCGCCCATTCGACTTCATCATGAACGTCTCCAGCGCCGAGCAGATCACGCCCATCCGTGGCCAGAAACCCGCTCCACCCGGCCGCAGTGATCCTCTCGCGAAGGCGCTCGCGGTGGCGATTAACCCTCTGCAAATCAAGCGCAAGCGTCACGCGGCGTTTTTCGATTTCAGCAATCTGGGCGTCAATCGATTTTGCGGGCTTCATGCGGTTCTCACGTTCCTTCCGGCCTGCCTGCTTCTTCCGGCGCATTGCCGGTCGATTGGCTTCCCGCCGCCGCCATGTTTGCGGGGAAATGCAATTGATCCGATCCGGGATCGGTCGACGGCTGCCAACCGAGATCGATGCGGGCTTCATTGGGCGTTGCGATCATCGACATGATCGCGATGCGCCAGTTGTTCATACGTGCCGTCATGTCGGCGGTGGTCAGGTCGCGATAATCGAACTCGAGGGATAGACCCTGCTTGCGGAGGCCGAACGTTGACGACATCTTCGCGCGCCAGCGGTTCGTGTACCCGGTCAGCGTAAAGTTGACGTACTCCTGGCCCATCTGGGCAATGTTGTTGTTGGTGCTGCGCGATAGTTCCCCGATCATGTGCGGCGGGATGCGGAAGATGCGCGCGATGTCCTGCAACTGGAATTGACGCGACGCGATGAATTCCAGATCGGCCGATGTCATGCTGAACGGCTGAAACTTGAGCCCCTGCTCGCCGATGATGACCTTGCCGGAATTCTTCAGGCCGCCCCAGCTCTCCTTAATGTCCGCGGCAAGTCGTTTCGCGCCGTCCGGCGTGAGCTTCTGATCCGTCGTCAACATCCCGGACGGCTTAGCCCCCTGCCCCATCCAGCGAGCCGCCTGCTGCTCCTGCGACAACCCCAGTGCAATCGCCTCGCGCGCCAGTGCGATGCGCGACATCCCCATCAACCCATCCAGCGAAAAGCCGCGGATATGCAGCATGTCCTCGAATGGGACCATCTGCTGCGACCCGACCAACTGCGGAGCGAGATCGCGAAGCAGAGCCTGCTCGTGGATATTGTGGGCCATCGGCCGGTAGAAAATCTGGCCGGTGGTCGCGACCCACTCCAGTACACGGTCCGGATTCCACGGGATAAGCGCGACCGGCATCCCGCGATTGTTGCGCTTGATGATCGCATAGCCGTTGCCCCGCATGATGATGCCGGTCTGCAACATCTCGCGGAATTCGAGCCCGTTCTGCCACTCATTGGGCTCATCTAGGAGATCGTAGAGATAATGGTCCTTTGCTTCCGTGCGTGACTTGTCATCGGCGTGGCGAAAGATCGACCACGGCAATTTGGCCACGTCCTCGGCGAGCATCGTCACCGCAGCCAGGACGGCTGATGCATTCAGAGCCGTATATTGGTTGACCGTTATTCCGGTGACGCTGCGAGTCGATGTACCGAGATCATCCCAAAAGCCTGCATCGGTACTGCCACCGCTTGATTTCCGCCGAAACCAGCCCGCTATGCGCGATGCAAATCCCATACATCACGCCCCTTTTGTGCTATGTAATGGCCTCCCATCAGACAAGGAAAGGACTGTATTCCCGTGAGTGATGACCGGCCGTGGCCCTATAAGTTCGCGCCTCAGATGAGCATCGATGAATTCATCGAAATGCTGCCTAGGTCGCCTGTCTACCGAACAAGAGTCGAGACGATGCTTCGTAGGTCCGACTACAAATGCGTGGAAGACGTCATTAGCGCCATCGACAATCGTTCTATCCGCCGAGAACGTGACATCGGCTATAAGTCCATCCGGTATCTTAGGAGCGTACTGTCATCTGGCGAAGCGCCGGAACCAGAAGACGAGAAAGAAGAGGACACCAAGAAGGCTCACGACGAAAACCATAAGCGACGAGATCTTGCGTTTGATTTGCGCTCACGTGGATGGTCACTGAAACAGATCGCCGCGCGTATTGACCGTTCGGTCGCCACGGTGGCGATAATGCTGAAAAAAGATGAAAGAGATCGGGCACTGGCATCTCGTCATCAGACAGCGATCATGAGCAGGCCCCGCTCTGCGGTGTAGACCGACCCGCCAGCCGACGGGTTCATCGCCATCAGAGCCACCGCATCGAACGTCGCCATCAGCGGGTCAATCTTGGCCGTACCAGAGACCTGCTTCGTGACGGATATCGCGTTGCCGTGCTTCTCGATCTTGGCATTTCCGACGCACCACGCCATCATGCGTGTACCGCCGTGGCACAGCGTTCCGCCCGCTAGCTTTCGTTCGCACGTCTTGATCGACCCGTTGAGTTTCCACCCTTGCGGAATCCCGACCACGACTCCAGCCTCAGGAGACACGTCGATATCCCGCCGTCCGAGTTCGTCGATGATCTCCCCGATGCCGGCCGGGTCGACGCCTATTGCCTTTTTCTCGGGCAGCAGACCAGATTGCCAAATCCGCTCAATGATGTCGGCGACCTGAATAACGTCATCGCCCACGCGCTCGACTATCGTGAGGTCGCCATCGGCTGCATAGTCCAGCAGCGCCGGCGAGATGTCCTTACGCAGATCGAGAACGCCCTTGTGACACCACGCATGGGTCCAGAGCAGCCAGCGGCGGGTGTCCTCGGCCAGCTCTTCGACCTGCCCGCTCTCGGTCGTTTCTCGCTCCCGGCCGATAATGGCTAGCCCGAGCAGGTCGTCCAGTCCGCCGCCATCGATCCCAATCGTGACGACGTCGCATCGCGCTAGAATGGCGTCGAGCGTGACCCCGCAATCGGAATTGCGCTCCCAATATGGGGCACCTGCCCAGTTGTCCGACCGTAGGGCCAGCCCGATCTCGACGTTGAGATGCTTCGCCAGGAATCCGCGGACCGACGCCTCGCCGGCGACCACGGACTCTCGCAGCTTTTCCTCGAGGAATTCCATGTCGACCGACGCGCCCAGATTGGGGTTCGTGACATAGAAGTTTTCTGGCTCCCTTGCCGATTTGAGCATCCGGTCGGGGAATTCGTACAGGATCGGCAGGCTGCGCTTGTCTGCGACCTTTCCGTCACGCACGTCCCGGAAATATCTGAGCTTCTGATCGAAAACGCCGGCCGGAGGCTCGTCCGACTGCGTGCTCAGATAGATGACGAAGCCCTCGGGCCGCGAGGCCAATCCGCCCGTCGCCTCCCGCAACATGTTCTCGGCGTTGGCCCGCTTGCCGAATTGCCAGAGCTCGTCGACCAGGACGCCGATCGCCTTTTTGCCGCCGACGGTCTCGTCGTTGGCCGCCACGACCTTGAGCGTCGCGCCCGTCGTCCGATGGGTGATGGTTCGTAGATGATCCTGCACATGCAGGATTTCCGATAGAACCTCGCCCTTCCGGACCATGTCCCGGGCCGGCCAGAAGCTGTTGTTCGCGATCTCGATCGTCGGCGCCAGGATGATGAACTCTCCGGACATCCGCCAATTGCGGATCAGCGCCGTCATCATGATCCCAGCGGCGATCGTGCTCTTGCTGTTCTTTTTGCTGACTAGCAGGAAAAAGTTGCGGATCAGGCGCCGTCCCGTCGCAGCGTCATAGGCACCAAAGAGCGCAGAGACGAGATCCATGACCCACGGTCGGCAGGCCTCGCCCATGGTCGGAGAGCCGGCCATATCAACGATCCTCAATTCCCGGAAGACCTCGAGTGCCGCCTTGGCCTCATCGGGGAACAGCGGGTCGAAAGGGATCAGCGACCGCCGCGCCAGGATGCGGTCTTCCCAGTCCGGGCAGGAGGTGGTCCAGTCCGTATCGGCATCGACTATTGAACGTATCCGATCAACCATTTCTCGGGATCGTCACCCCCCATTAATTCGACAATTGTTGAGGGTTGACGGTCTGCCGTTAGATGCCTATCTATGCTGCGTATCTGACAATAGCGTTAGGGATAGCAGAGGTAGACCCATGAGCCCCACCAAGTCGAATCCCAAACCGCAGCAGCCGCGCACCCCGATCCGGCTGATGACTTACCCTGAATATGCCGCCGAGAACCGGGTCAGCGTCGACACCGTGCGCCGCATGGTCAGTCGCGGCGAGCTGATGATCAAGCGCGTCAGCCCGAAGCGCGTGTTCATCATCGACACCGCGACCACCTGATCCCCTGGGCTGGTTGTAGGTAGGGCGGCGACGATGCGCAGGGGTGGTGGCATGGGGGTGCTTTGCGCTTGTGGTGTCGCGCCCTATGGGCAGGCAAAGGGTCTCGATGCCGGCCCTGTTGGATTCATTGCAGCCGGGGCGGTGCCTGCGGCGTAGCGAACTTGCCGATCGCCGCCTCCTGGGCCGCCTCGGCCCGCGCGCCCTTCTTCCCGTCAGCCGGCCGGCGCTCCAGCTCGGCGAAAGCCCGCATTGCTGCGGAAAGCGTTTTCAGGGTCTCGGCTCGATCGCCGACCGGGTCGGCGCTCGCGGCCAGCTCTGCGACTAGGCGCAGCGTCAGATCCTTGGCGGCGACCAGTGCGTCGCGGATCGGGTCACCCGTGTGTTGCGCGACGGGAACAGGTGCCAACACCACGCCAGCACCTCTGGGATGCGTCTCTGGCCGGCGTTCGGAAGTGGGATCGGTCGCCTTTTTCGGTCCATCCGAGCCGCTCCTTTTGCGGCCCGCGCCAGGTCTCTTGCCACCACGAGGCATCGAATTCAGGCCCTCGGTTTGATTTCTTTGATTTCACGGAAATTCAAATGAAAAAAAATCTGCGGATGGC
>Ga0247664_1000294_pt1 | contig 12300 bp, 9 predicted proteins | sample CNK05_metaG_FD_182715 | JGI IMG/M metagenome (GOLD analysis project Ga0247664, IMG submission 182715) | Soil microbial communities from Purdue University Martell Research Forest, Indiana, United States - CNK05 | ecosystem: Environmental > Terrestrial > Soil > Temperate forest > Bulk soil | place...
AAAAATAAATTTATTATGTAATAAAAAAAAAAAAAAAATAAAATATAAAAAACAAAACAAAGCTATAATTGCTTGGATAAATATAAATATAATTATAATTATAAATATTATTAATACTATTATAAGTGTTCTAGGTTTTTTCTAGATAAAATTAAAATTAAATAATAATAATAATAAAATAAAAATAATAATTATAATAAAGAATTCTAATAATTATTATATATATTAAAAATAAAACCTAATTTTTATTCCTGCGTAGCTTTGGGTTTTGATTAGCTAATTATAACCAAAAATAATAAAGACTACGTAGAAATAGCCTTACTTTGTTTAATTTATTATTTTAATTAGCTTTTCATTTTACTTAATCTATAATAAATAATGCCGAAAACTGGAATTGAACCAATATCAAAATCTTACAAGGAATCCGTTTTACCAATTAAACTATATCGGCTGATTAGTATAGAATTTCTTCTGCTGGGTAGCAGTCACTTAGCAGCTTTTATTAATTACTAATTGCTTATTCTTATTTTGTAATTGCTATTCTAATGGTTATTGCTGCAACCATCTAGCAATTATTACACAAAAAAGTACCACCTGACAATAAAAATAAAGAAAAAACTACTTGCTTATGAATACACAATTGCTAGCACAAGAAATAGAATAAGTTTGTTTATAAAAATAAAACTACTTGTGATAAAGAAAAGTTTTACTCTTCTTATGACTATTTTTACAAATAAAACTTTTTTTCTTAGTGCCCCGTGAGAGAATCGAACTCCCATCACTATCTCTTCAGGATAGTACTTTTACCACTAAGCAAACGAGGCTTATTTGTTTTTGTTTTTTTATAAATTTAATTTATTTTTTTTATTTATGATTTTATTTCTGTATGTGCTGCTAGCTATTTTTCCCACACAAGAAATATAATATTCAACAAATAAGTAGCTTAATATTAATATTAATCTTAATACCTGCATTTTTATAAAAATAAAAGGCTGGTTGTGATAGCTTCTTATTTTTTATTTTTGTTTATCTTATTTTTGTTTTATTTTTGTTTTGCTATGCTCTTTTATTAGGAACAGGTGAAATCAACCCTGGATTATCCAACAAGAACAGCTAACAAGTATTTATCTTTGTTGGATGCTAAAGCTGCTTTTTAATAATAACATAAGTAACCAGCTGCTGTTAGTATAGCATAATTAGCAAATTTTATTAATTAAGAATAATCAACCTTACCTTATTCTAATTAATAATATAAAGCTACCTGATTACTATTTATTAGGGGTATGTTGTTAAGGCTAAAGCGCTACTAGAATTATAATATAATAACCAAGAATATAATAGCTAGTCATCTAGAAACAAATTGCTACTTAGTATTGCTACTTAGTATTGCTACTTCAAACTTAAAACTAAAAATTTACTAATTCAAATTTAAAACGCAGCGTAGCTTTTTAATCAATAAAGAAAATTACGTAGCAATACTCTAGCGAATCAATAAGCAAGTAGTTTTTTCTTCTTATATATTTTATTATATTTTTTTATTTTATTTTTATTTTATTTTATTTTTATTTTATTTTTATTTTATTTGTGAGTAGCAAAGGAATCGAACCTTTTACGGCGTTAACCAATTCTTTTACAGAGAACCACCATTACCAATCGGATCACCTACCCTCTACATATTATTATTAATTTTATTATTAATATATGTTTTGTATAGTATGATTTATCATACTTCTTTTAATATAATTAATAATAAAACGATTAATGAAATTATCATTATCCAACTACTTTTATATTTTTTATAAACAGAAAATAATATTTAACTAAAAATTAAATAAATAAGCAGGATTATCATTATCCAACTGCTATTAAAAACTACTTGCTTATGAGTATTAATCGCTAGACACAATAAAATTGTTGGAATATAAAACAAGTACTGATACTCAAAAAAAGGATTATCTACTACACTACAACAATAAGTAGCTTTGTTTTTTCTAAGTCTTTTCATACATAGCGTTTCTTTATTTTTGCTTTATTGTATTATGCTTTGTTGTGCTGTGCTAGCTACTTTTCGGGAACAGGTACTATATACTATAAAGCAGTACTTTGCTAGTAATAAAATAAAAAGCTTTAAAGTACAAGCTAATGCTAGCATAACTAACGCTACTATACGTATTATAAGTATTAAGTATTAAGTATTAAATATTAACAAGAATAAATAATGTTCTTATTTAATAAATTAAAATACTAGCTTTGCTGCAATGATGCTTTTCTGATTTCTTCTTAAAATAATTACAAGTGATGTCTTAAATTAAATAAAGTTCTTGGTATAATTAGAATAATAGCGATTCATAAAACTTGCTGCTTCTTATTGTGCTGAAACTTAAAAAATAAACCATTGGCCATTGGTTTGAGTGGCTACTTATTAATCAACCCACACAATTAATTATAGTAGCCTTTTTATTTTTAATTTAAAGGGAGTTGTGGATTCAGCATGCTAAAGCAACCACCAACCACCTACCAATCAAGCTAAAAAACTACTTTTATCTTTCTTAGCTTTAGCATTGTTGAATCCTGAGAGAAGAGAAACTGCTAATGCTAAAGCTAAGCTAGACACAATAAAATTTCCGAATGAAAAGAAACAGTGCTTTGTTTATTCCTCATTGCAATACTAAAAAAAAACTGAGTTCAGATTAATAAATAAAATAAAAAATGTATTGAATTAAAAAGAAGAAAATCACAATAAAAGAGGCTCAGTTTATAATTTATAAACTATTTTAGTATATTTATTTTTATTTTTATTTTTAATTCTATTGTTTGGTTACTACCCATATAAGCAACGCATTTATTTTTGCTTATAATATTATCCTAGGTAAAGACTACTTTATTTATTATGGGGTAATTAGTGGGTAGCTCTATCTGTTATAAAGTAAAGAGCCTTATAACTAATAAACAAAACAATAGATAATTTAAATTAAAATCCTAGACACAATAATTGTAGGTCCGCGTAGCGCGTAGCGTGTAGCGCAGCTTGCTCAAACTTATTTTATAGTACAAAGGCTGCTTGATTAATATTATAAAAAAAAAAGCTTTTGTGCACAAGCAACCATCAATCACAACTAGCCTCTATTATTATTGGACACTAAAAATTAAAGACAGTGTAACTATAAATTATTTCTTAGATACAATGTTAATAATATAAGCGCTACTTATGCTTATAAATGCTAGTACTACAACTACAAATACTAATAATTATTAAAATTAAAATAAGTAGCTTTTTTAATTGCTTGTGTCTTAAAACAATAAAATCTTTATTTAGCGAGTATAGTTAAGTGGTATAGCTTCTACCTTCCAAGTAGACATCATCAGTTCGAATCTGATTACTCGTAAACATTGAACATTTAAATAATTATTTTATATTTTTTATTATAATTATTTTTATTATTTATCTTAATTTGTTTATATTTATTTTTTATCCTATTAAATAAAGAACTACTTGCTTATTCTATCTCTTGTGTCTTACACAATATAATTAGAATAGCTAGAAAAAATACTAGGAATAGTATTCACTTTTTTGTTTTCTAATTCTGCTGAAAATAAAAAAAAAATAAAAAACTTATTATTGTTTTTGGGGTAGTGACCATTGCTTGTGAGTATAAAAAAAAACTAGCTTTTGTGTCTCTCTTTAGTTCTTCCCAGTTTAATTTAAATTTAAATTGTAATCCTCGCTACTTATTATTTTTATTCTTATTATTATTATTATTATTTATATTATTACCCAGCAGCAATATATTACCACTAATAAAAGGTTGGATTCTAGCACTCTTTAGATTTAGATTTAGATTTAGATTTAGATTTAGATTTAGATTTAGATTTAGATTTAGATTTAGATTCCACACAAGACACACTAATTTAATTATACGTTTAATTAAGACACCCTCCATATCTCATTAATATTATATTAAAAAAATAATTTCATTAATATAAAGGCTTTTATTTTCTTATTATTATTATAATCATGACTATGATAATAATAATAATAAATAAAGGCAGAGATAGTTCTTTTTTGTTCATTATATTAATTTTTAATTAAATTAATAATCCATTTAAATTATTTTTGCATTTATATTTATAGCTACAATTATTTATTCTAAAATAATAAAAAACTACGTAGTAAAAGCTTCTTATTAATCAGACAAAACAAATTTAATTTATATAAAAGAATTTAATATTCTAAAAGAGCAAAGGTTGGATTACGTATCCTAAGCTAAATAAAAAATAAAAAAATTAAATTAACTAAATTAATAATATAATATAATAAAATGCAAAAATAACTATGGAAGACTGAATATAGAGCCAAAAACACAATTAAATATATATGCCTCAATTAATTCCATATTTCTTTTTTAATCAAATAATATTCTCATTTATAATATTATTTTCTATAGTATATATCTTTTCTAAATATATCTTACCTCAATTTACATTTCAACAAGTAATTAGAATTTATATTACTAAATTAAGTAAAAAAATCTAATTTAATAGAAATAGGATACAAACGCTTATCTGATTAAATTAAATTAATAAATACTAAATAATAAAGACTAAATACTAAAGAATAAAGAAGAGGCACCAAATAATGTTGGTTTGCTTACGCTACCAATAATCAAACTGATGCTAAAGTCTTTATCATAAGTAGTAGCATAGTAGCATAGCAGCATAGCAGCATAGCAGCATAGCAGCATATAAATAAAAAATAAAAACTACTTGCTTATAAATACACAATTGCTAGCACAAAGAACAAGACTAGCTAAAAATAAAAAGCTACTTATATACTAATTTTGCTTTCAGTTAATTTATTAATATTAATAAGCAGACAAAATAAAATACACCCCCTATAATATTAGTATATTAATCTAATAATTGTACCTAGAATGGTGGGTACTATTATTTCTATTTAATTAGATAAAGTTTTTTAACTTAAGTATTTATTATGTCCAAGTGCTGATTATCTTCTTAGCCATTGGTTGCTTGTGCATGCTACATTTGTTGTGTCAATAAAAATGTATCCATACCTTACCACACCGGTACCAGCCGCTAACATCGCAAAAAAAAATTTTTATCTCTAATACACAAAAATTAAATATCAAGATAAAAATAAAAGTAAATTTTCTGCGTAGCTTTTAAAATCTAAATCTTAAATCTTGTTTTTTATTAATAAGATTTATTATAATTCATCCTTATGAAGGAATAATCGTCATTGGTAAGATAACACGATTGCTAATCGTCTGGGTAGTGCCCTTGGGCGTTCGACTCGCCTTTATTCCGTATTAAAAATAAACTATTGCTTGTCACCTGTTCCTTGGTATATAAGTAGCTTTTTAATAATAATAATTATTGCTTGTGTTTTAAAATCCAAAGTAATAAAAGTTAGAATCAAGGCTTGCTTTACTAGTAATAATATAGGCCTATAATTGTGCGCTACTTATATATAACTAGCTTATCTTTTTAGGGAAAAGAAAAGAAAAGAAAAGAAAATTTATTTTTATACCTAAATAGGTGGCTGCTGTGCTGCAACCAACAATTTTATATTTTTAACTTTACTAATTGTATTCTTAATAAGTATCCAACCCTTGATTAATATTAATAAGTTGCTTTGATAATAAGATTAAGAAATACTAGCAGCGCTTTATGAAAAAAAAAAAGAATTAGAATTTATTTAAAAACTACTTGCTTATGAATATTAATCGCTAGACACAATAAAAAAGGATTATCCAACTGCATTGAAAGGTTTGCTAGCAAAAATAGCAAATTAAAAAAAAAAATAAAAAACTAATAAATAAAACGCAGATATGCATTGCAATCAAACTTATTAATAATACAAAATGCTTTTTATGATAAGGTGTACTTGCTTGTGATTATTAACAAAAGTACGTAGACACAATAGCTAGAGATAGTATAAAAATAATAAGATAAAATATAAATTAATTAAATAAGGAAATTAATTCTTTACCATTTTTTAAATCTAATATATTAGTAATATTAAATTTAGAATATAATTCTATAGCTTTTTCATTAGTAGTTATGAAGTGTTGTTCTGCTATAGGATTAATACCTAATCTTCCATATAAACTATTTAATAATAATTTGGATATTATATAGATTGGTGTGCCTTTTGTACTCTTTTCTTTAAGATCATATAAATAATCTACATATTCTGTAAAAATATACCCCTTTTCGAAAAGGTAACCTCTCTTTACTTTATAACTATATCCAAATTTAGCAGCATTATACAATTCATCTGAAAAGTAAACTCCACTTCAAGAACCAATTGGTGCTACTGTTCTATGAAATTTACCCGTTTTAATTCTAGTTTGTAATATAGAGTACTTAATATTAGATGGAGCAACCACATCGACTTCAAATATTCCAAAAGGTTTATTATTAGGATCATAATTTTGTAAGATATCACCCTCAAAATAAGTAGGTTCACCTACAGGCATAGGATAATTTTTCATTGCATAAGGATATAATGAATTAACGTCGTATCTATAAACTTTTTTATTAGAAGAAGGCTGAGGTTTGTACACATCCACACTACCCCCAGTATATTATTCTTTAATAAAATCATACATTTCACCATGTATAAGTGAAATTTGTGAATCTTTTAAGAACATAGTTCTAAAAATAGCGAAAGCTAAAGAAGATAATGTAGAGTATTTTAAAATATCTATTCTAAACATATTAAAGATTAAATCAGAAAATTTATCAATTAGTTGATATAATACTACGCAGTCTAATTCACAATATTTTATAGTTTCTGTCTTTAAGTTCCAATTTTTATTTTTATATTCTGAACAGTAACTTTAATATTCCTTTTCAGTTATATTATCAAATAAACGATATTCAGCTACTTTACCTTTATAATTTAAAGAAATATCTGGATTATTCACAAACTTATAAGGAAATATTCCTTTATTCTCTACATTGAAATTTATAGCTAAATATCTCAGTGATGAAGGTAACAATAAAAAAGAATCTCTAAAATATAAGCAATATTTATTAGCAAATATTAATTTTATATTAATAAAATTACCATCTCTCTTAATTGGTATCACATTATCACATATTTCAGTGATAGTAGTTAAAAGAAATACAGCATCGAACCTAGAAAAGTTATGTAAATATACTTTATAGTTATGATACTTCCTTTTTATAAGATAAAGTATTGATTCTCTTAACATTTCTTTTTCTGCGTTGCTTGAGAAATCGGACAGATAAAAGGATTTAATTACTTTACCATCGTAAACACTTACGCAATAAGAGCTCATAATTCCATTTATAACTCTTGTTTCAAGATCCATGGCCATGGTAATTATTTTTTTAGAGTTGATCATATTTCTAGTTTTTTTAGTTAAAAATGATACTTTCTTATGAATTTTCTTTAAAATAATTTTCCCGTCATCGATAATATATTCTTGATTTTTAAAGACCCTAGTAAAATAATTTAAATCATTTGTTGTGCCACCTGCCACAATAATAGTGTCTTTAAATTTTAATATTGTTTTATTATTTGATTTTAATTCTACATCTTGAGAATTTGCATGTAAAACAATATGATATTCTAAGGAACTAGATTTTTTATAAACAATTATTTGTTGATCATTTATAAAGTGACAATCACCTCAAGTTGTGAAATCCATTGTTAAAGGTAAATTAAACCTCCAAAAGCTGCGCATAAATTATTTAAATTATTTGATGTTTTGTTATCTTTAGCTTTAGTTATACTTTTAACTTTGTCTTCAACTCTAAGTTATTTAGAAGCTAATTAATTATAGTTGTTAGTATAAACTATTTTATATGTAAAGGTTATTTCAGATATTGCTGCTAAATAATAATCTTCTGTTTTTAAATTCCAATACTCTGAAAAGATTTCATGTAGTTGATTGAATTCTCTAATTCCTAATGTTTGCATATAATAAATCGTTCTTCTTTGTTGATTAACTGTTTTAATTTTTAAAATTATTAATAATTTTAAATTATCTTCAATATGGTTTGTGATTTCAACTGAGTTTAAATTTTTATCTTTATTTTTATCTTTATTATATAATTCTAATAAAGGCAATAGTTCTTGATAATTCAAAGAATCTAATGCTAAAGAAATTTGTTTATCAGTTAATATTTGAGATTCTATTTTATAAGAAAAGTCAATCCATTTATTTATTTGGTTATTTATTTTCATTAGTTTTATTTTTTTTTATTTATTTTAAAAGACCCTTACTTTTTCTATCTCTTGTGTTATAAATCTGGTCTAAATGTTTATAACTATTATTAATTTGTTTATAATCCTGATTAATAAAGAGCTCGGAGCGGTGACGCTACTGATTTCTCTTGTGTAACACAAAAGGAGCGATTACACAACTTACGCAAAAGGAGCAATGCTAGTTAAGCATCGCTCCGCAGATACAAAAGCAGCGATCTTACCACTTCGCAGACACAACTGCTAATTCATAAGCTAAGTTCCCAAATTACCTTACAAAAGTTAACTACCTATTGTAACTAAATTAACTAAATTAACGTTTTCAAAAAGATAAGTTCCACCCAATAAGAATACGGATAGAACTAAAGGTAATGATAATTTAATAAATCTTTTTAATACTTCTTCTGTTAGGTCTGCAAATAATTGTGAATTCTGATAAACAATATCAGCTAAAACAATAGAAGAAGTATTAGATTGTAATTGTGAGTTTTTATCTAAAATAGTATGTAATACTTGTGAATTTTTAGAAATATTATAAATATAATAATTATAATCATTTATACCTAATCTATGATAAACATTATTTATGTTATTTATAGATGGTATGTTTTCTACATAATTAGAAATTGGATAATTCCAATTAAGCCTAGATATATAACGACTCATATTACTATAAACAAAATCATTTACTCTATCTAATACAAGCAAATAAGATTTATATAAAACATAACTCATGATAGCGAAAAATAATAAATATATTGCAATAAAGGATAATATAATTAATCTAAATTTTATTATAGTAATAAATGATATAGAAAAAGTAAATAAGCTACTTATTATTTTATTAAAATAATTCATTATTACTACTTTCGTGTTAATAGTTGTTTGTGAAAAACTAGCTTTTAAATAAAGTAAAATAATTTTATTTTAATTTTAACTATTTATTAACTTATTTTATGAAATCTGTGACTTAATAAGCTTACTATTTTTATAACTAACTATCTAACTAGAATAATATTCTAAAATAAAATTATTTTACCTGCTTATTCCTAAGCCACTAACAATTAACCTAAAACATATTATTGTTTGAACACACACCATATTTTGCTAGCTTGCATAGCAACCCTACGTAGTTTTTTAATATTAATTAAAAGATGGAGTACATGATTTTTAATCTCTCTTTAGTCTTTAGCTTTAGGGATTAAAACTACTTGCTTATGAGTTATAATCGCTAAACACTATAGTAGCTAGGTATTTTAACTACTACTATTAAAGCTACTTTTTTGTTTGAGAATCAGCACTTGTGTCACAAAAATAAGCTAATCTTTCTTTAAACTTTAACAATTATAAATTATAATTATTATTATTTAATTAAAAATTTTTGTTAAAATAATAATAATTAAGTAATTATTTATATTTATTATTTTATCTCTAATAAAAAAAATATGATAAGGGGGAATAAATATTAGTTATTCATTAATTTTTATTTTATCTTAGTTATTTATTAGAATTAATTTTCACTTCAAAATTAGCAAGAGATATAGCTCCAGATCCAATTTCTAATACAAAACCAATAGTTAAAACAATAAAGAAAACAATTCCAATTGTAAATCCAAAAGTAGACACTTGATATAATGAAACAGCAAGCGGGAATAATAATAAAATTTCAAGATCGAAAATTAAGAATAATAATGCTACAATCATAAAGTGAATTTGAAATGTCGATCTAGTTTGTCCATATATTGGCGTAAATCCACATTCATATGCAGAAACTTTAGCTTCATCCGGTTTATGAGGAGCTAATAAAACATTTAAAGCTAGTAATATAAAGGATAAAATTGGAACAAAAATAAAAAGAAAAAATAAATTATTCATTAACTATTAAATAAAGATAAAGATAGTAATTGTGTACTATTTAAGATAATAGAAGGTTTAAAAATAAAAAATACAATAGATAAAGTTAAACTTGATATTAAAAAACTGTGAAAATTTGTTAAATTTATTGTTCCTGCAATGCTTTGTTTATAATTTAAATTATTACTTAAATTAATAGGCACAATAATATCGGCAGTGTTAAGAACCAAGTTTTCAGTTGCTTTGTATTCACTAGTTGTATGGTCTACGTGGTTTTCTGCTTGCGCTTGTATTGTAGGCACATGATGAAGAACTTTAATAATTTTTAAATAATAAGAAGCACTTATAACACTTACTATTATAGCTATTATACTGATAAAATAATACCCGCTTTCTAATGCTGAATATAAAACAAATTGTTTAGAAAAAAATCCAATTAAGGGTGGGATACCAGCCATAGAAAATAAACAAATTGATAAACTTAAACTTAATATAGGATTAATAAAAAATTGACCTTTTAATTCAGTAATATATCTTATATCTTTTACTGTTTCTGGCATGTGTGTCTTGGCACCTTTTGTGTAAGGAGTGCCAGAATAAATTCTGTGTGGGTCTAAAAAAAAATTATTTAACTTAGAAGGAAAGATTTGGTTTGTTAAATTGGTTAATTTTGTTGGTTGCTGCACAGCAGCCATTAAATGGTAACTTAAAGCTAAAAGTATTAAAAAAACATTTAAATTTGTAATAGTATATTGTATAATATAAAATAATAAAGAATCTATAGATTGTTCTGTATTAATAGCTAAAGCTAATAATATAAAACCAATATGAGATATTGTACTATAAGCAAATAATCTTTTTATTCTTGTTTGAGCTAATCCTACGACTGTTCCTATTATTAAAGATAAAATAGAACTTATTAAAAATAAATTTTTTAATATTGAAATAATATTTGCACTAGGCATAACTATAATATTTAAAGGACTCATTAAACTTTGATAACCATTTATACTATTTAATAAGGGAGTTAATCCATCTATACTCATTATTTGGCTTTGAATTTCTAATAATAATAAAATTATAGCTATTTTTGGCATAATTGTTAACCAAATTGTTACTATTGTCGGTGTTTCATCATATACATCTGGAGACCAATTGTGTAAAGGTGCGGCAGATATTTTAAATAAAAATCCAATTAAAATAATAATTAAACCTAAACTTAATCCTTGAATAATATAATTTAATTCTGATACTGATATTAAATGATATAAAGATTCAAAATTTGTTATTCCGGTATAAGAATAGATTAAACCACTTCCTAATAATATTAAACAGGAAGATAAACCACCTAATAAAAAATACTTTAATCCGGCATTGGTAGATGATTCTGAATCTCTATATAAAGTTGATAATACATATAATCCAAAAGATTGTAATTCTATACTTAAATACATGGATATTAAATCATAACTAGAGATTAATAAGGAAGATCCTAATGTACTAAATAAGACTATTAAAGAATAATCTGTGGAATATTGTGTATTTTCTTTATTACTGATATTTACACTGATATAATTGTTTTGTGGCTTCGCAAACACAAGTGTCGGCACAATATTTGTATTTATAATTGTGTTATTATTTACTGGGGCAAAACTAGGCACAATTTTTGTATTATTGTTTAATATTAAAGGCCAAGCAATTAATATTAATGAACCAATAAAATATATAAATATTTCCATTGTTTGGTTAATGATATTAATTTGTAATAATCCGCTATATATACCAAGTCCCGATCCAATTGACTGAATATAAAAAGTATTAAAAGTTAATACTCCAGAAAAAATGAATATTATAGCCGATACTCTAGTAAAATGTATTGTTGATATGTGTATTAAAGGTAGGGCCTTAGCCACTATTAATGTTAAGATAGAGATAAAAATCATAACTTTCCCTGTAAATACTAATTATTTAGATTTTTTTAACCAAAGCTACGCTGCTTAGCAAATAAAAGTACTACTACTACTACTACTAGTACTACTACTACTGCTACTACTACTACGTAAGGTTAGCTTATTTATTAATTCAGTCTTGCTACAATTATATTATAATAAACGCAATAGTAAGTTTGTTTCTTGATTATAAGTATTTTTTATTTTTTTATTAATAACTTTTACTTTTACTTGTTCTTT
>Ga0247664_1000295_pt1 | contig 12291 bp, 7 predicted proteins | sample CNK05_metaG_FD_182715 | JGI IMG/M metagenome (GOLD analysis project Ga0247664, IMG submission 182715) | Soil microbial communities from Purdue University Martell Research Forest, Indiana, United States - CNK05 | ecosystem: Environmental > Terrestrial > Soil > Temperate forest > Bulk soil | place...
CACGCCGCCGCCACCCGGCTCACCACGTTGCGCAACGTGGTGAGCCGGGTGGCGGCGGCGTGGCGTCCGGCCAATGCGGAAGAGAGCTTTGAGATTGTGCGGCGGCGGCTATTCCAGCCGTTGCCGGAGCCGAATTACGTCTCGCGCGACAACACGGCGAAGGCGTTCTGCGATCTCTACCGGAGCAATCACCAGGAGTTTCCGCCCGAGTGCCGCGAGGCGGATTACGAGCGAAAGCTCAAGGCGGCGTATCCGATTCACCCCGAGATTTTCGAGCGGTTGTATCAGGACTGGTCCGGGCTGGTGAAGTTTCAACGCACCCGCGGCGTGCTGCGCCTGATGGCGGCGGTGATCCATCGCCTGTAAGAAGGCAATGATCGCAGTCCGCTGATTGTGCCGGCGAGCGTGCCGCTGGATGATCCGGGCATCGTTTCGCAACTGACGGGTTATCTGCCGGGCGGGTGGGAGACGGTGATTGAGAAGGACGTGGACGGCATGGACGCCCTGCCGCGCAAGCTGGACGGCGAGAAGCCGAACCTCGGTCGGTATTCGGCGTGCCGCCGGGTGGCGCGGACATTGTTCCTCGGCTCGGCTCCGATTGCGGGCGCGGCGAACCGGGGCGAAGAAGACCGGCGTATCAAGCTGGGATGCGTGCTGCCGGGCGAAGCCCCGGCGGTGTTCGGCGACGCGCTGCGGCATCTGGCGCAGGCGGCGACGTATCTGTATCAGGACAACGCCCGCTACTGGTATTCCACGCAGCCGACGGTGACGAAGCTGGCCGATGACCGGGCGGAACAATTGCGGCGCGAACCGGACCGGGTGGGCGAGGAGATCCAGCGGCGCGTGCGGGAAGACCTGCGCTCGCGGGGGGAGTTCCCGAAGATACAACCATTCCCGAACAACTCCGGCGACGTGCCTGATGAAATGGAAGTGCGACTGGTGGTGTTGGACGTAGAGACGCCGTATGCGAAAGAGGGAACGAATCATGCACTGGAAACCGCGAAGGAGTTCTTAGCCCAGCGCGGGAACAGTCCGCGCATCTACCAAAACACGCTGGTGTTCCTCGCGGCGGACCGGAGCCGCCTGGACGAGCTGGAGCAGGCCGCGCGCTATTACCTGGCCTGGCAATCCATCACCGAGCAGGAGACTGAGTTGAACCTGGACAAGTCCCAGTCGCGGCAGGCAGCGACGCAGAAGGCGACGTGGGATCGGACGACGACGAGCCGGATTGGCGAGACCTATCAATGGCTGCTGGTGCCGACGCAACCCGGCCCGCAGGCGGCGCTGGAATGGCAGCAGACGCGATTGACGGGAGCAGACGCGCTCGCGCCCCGGGCGTCGAAGAAGCTACGGAACGACGGGCAGATGGTGACGCAGTTCACGGCAACGTTCCTGCGGCAGGCGCTGGACACGATCCCGCTCTGGCGCGGCAACCATGTGGCGGTGAAGCAACTGGTGGAGGATTTCGCGCGGTATCCCTACCTGCAACGGTTGCGCGACGGAGATGTGTTGCTGGCGGCGATGCGAGAGGGCGTGTCATCGGTCACCTGGAGGACGGATGCGTTCGCATTTGCGGAGGGCTTTGACGAGGCCAACGGTCGTTACCTTGGGTTGCGCGGGGGACAGATTCTCAGTTTTGGCTCGGATGCCGTCGGCCTGCTGGTCAAGAGTGCTGTGGCGGACGCACAACTGGAGACCGAGAGACCCAAGCCCGCGCGGGAGCCCGGCGGTGCGGCAACCCTCCCCGGCGACGGCACGCCGCAGGGAGGTACGACAGCCGCGACGCCCGGACCGGGCGGCGGCCCGACACCGACGGCGTTACCGCCGACCCAATTCTTCGGGAGTGTGAAAGTGGACGCAGCACGCATCAGCCGGGATGTGGGACAGATTGCCAACGAAATCATCCAACATCTGGCCAGCCTGCCGAGCAGCGAGATCTCGGTGACGGTGGAGATCCAGGCGCGGGTTCCGGCTGGGGTGCCGGACAACGTGGTTCGGACCGTGTCGGAGAACTGCAAGACGCTGAAGTTCAAGAGCCAAAGCTTCGAGGGAGAGTAGCCGTGATTCGGTTGTACCCTCGCTTCGATGTGCTGGTCCGCGGTTGCGCGGCCAACTCCAACGATTCATCCGCGTTCAGCAGCAGGCCCACGAGTCCGACGTTGCTCCGTCGGCACAGTCGGCGTAGCGGGATGGGAGGGTATCGTCATCCGAAAGAAAAAATCAGTTTGTTACCTTTAATCGTTCCTCGAAATGGTCGAGCTCGAAACAAATGGTTGGCATGGGGTCATTCAAAAACCACTCAAACAAGGTAGGCCAGTCGGCCATCCGAGAGCCGGATGCTGGTTTGATAAAGGCAGCAAGATCGGCGACATTACAGGGTTCCCAAGGAGACCCTGAAATGGCCAACTACAATTACGGATTAGCGTTCGTCGAGTTCTGTCGCGGAATCTCGCTCGAAGACATTTCCTCCATCCTCAACATCCCGCTCAAGACCCTGCGGACCCACGCCCGGCAGAACGGGTGGCGAAAGCTGGCCGATACCCTCGCCAGCCGGCTTGCGCAAAGCAGCACCACACCTAAGGCGGAGCAGGAAATCCAGCGCGTCCGCGAGAACCGCGAGCGGAACTATCAGACCGCGCAGAAGCTCCGGGAGGACCTGGACCGGACTGTGGACGCCCTGCTGGACGGCTCCCTTCGCGTTGGGAAAGTGCTCAGCAACGGCAGCCAGGTTTTCGTCTTGCCCAGCATTAAGGACCGCCTTGAGCTGGCGACCTACGCGAAGCACGTCGCTGAGTTAAGCTACCGTGCCCTGGGGGACACTGTCTCCGTTCCTGGACCGGACACTGCCCCCCAGCCTATGCCCACGGTTCAAATCAACCTTCCCGCCGCCGTGGCACTGCCTCGGCTCCTCCGTGCTCTACCAGAGAGGACTGAGGGCGCAGGCGTGTCTTGAAGGCGACTGGAAGGGTTTTGGAAGCCTGAAACCCCGCGGAGCGCGCTTTCCGCGCCATTGTCCCCCTGTTCGATTGCCTCTCGACTTGCGCTAACGATTTCTTAGCAGCGCGGCAAACGTGCAATCCCGCCTCCCGATCTGATACCGAAATCTGATACCGGTCGTGGTTTCGTGGAGCAAAGAGGGATCAAATGGGATGTCCAAAATGCGGGGATTTCTGAGTTTTTCTTGAACCTGATCATGTGAGCGAATGTCAGATCCAGTGAGAAAGTAGCTCAAACCATTTGGAAGGCAGGGGCTCTACCATTGAGCTACGCCCGCGACGATGCGCACTCTAAGGCGCGCGTACTTGCCTTGTCAATTCACGTGCGTGTAAACTCGGGCTCCATGAGCTCCTTACTCCTCACGGGAGGTCGCGTCATCGATCCGGCGAACCGCCGCGATGAACTGGCGGACGTGCTCATTCGCGACGCTCGGATTGCGGCCATTGGCGCTGGGGCGGCACGGCAGGCCGAGTCCGATACGGCCCGGTTGGATGTGAGTGGATGGGTGGTAGCGCCGGGACTCATCGATCTGCATGTGCACCTGCGGGAGCCGGGGCAGACCGCCAAGGAAACCATCGCCACCGGAACGCAGGCGGCGGCCCGGGGTGGGTTCACCACTTTGGTCTGCATGCCCAATACGGAGCCGCCGGTCGACAACCCCGGCACGGTGGCTTTGATCCAGGACAAAGCCAAACGGCATGGGGTGGTGAATGTCTATGTGGCGGGAGCCATTACCAAGGGCATCGCTGGCGAAGAACTGGCGCCCATCGGTTCGCTCAAGCAGGCGGGGGTGGTAGCCGTTACGGACGATGGTCATTGCGTGCAGAACAACGAACTGATGCGCCGCGCCCTCGAGTATGCCCGCATGGTGGATCTGCCCGTGATGGATCATTGCCAGGATTATTCGTTGGTCAACGACGGCGTGATGCACGAAGGCTTCTGGAGCATCGTCCTGGGTCTGCATGGGTGGCCCTCCGCCGGGGAGGACCTGATCGTGGCTCGAAACATCCTCCTGGCCGAACTGACCGGCGCGCACCTGCACTGCCAACATCTGAGCACCGCCCGCAGCATCGCGCTTTTGAGGGAAGCGCGCCGCCGCGGGGTGCCGGTTTCAGGCGAAGCTTGCCCGCATCATTTTACCCTGACCGACGCCGCGCTGGCCGGCAGTGACAAGTTTTGGGCCAAAGACGGCCGCGGCGTCTTTGGCTACGAATCGTTTGGTTCCTCCCGGCCGTCCTGGCCGGTCTACGATACCAATTTCAAGATGAATCCACCCTTGCGCTCCGCCGAAGATCGCGAAGCCATTCTGGAGGGCCTCGCGGATGGCACGATCGAAGTCTTATGCAGCGATCACGCGCCCCATTGCGGTTACGAGAAAGAAGTCGAATTTGACTATGCCCCGTTCGGCATCACCGGGTTGGAGACCGAACTTGCCCTCTCCCTGATGCAGCTTTATCACGCCAAACGCCTCACTCTGCCCGAACTGGTGGCCAAGTTTACTACGGCTCCCGCCCGAATTCTTCGGTTGCCTAAAGGAACCCTCAACATCGGAGCAGACGCCGATGTCACCATGTTCGATCCGGACAAGGAGTGGGTCTATCGCCGCGCCGAGTCGATCAGCAAATCCAAGAACAACCCGTTCGACGGCTGGCCGATGAAGGGCCGCGCGATGGCCACGATTGTGCAGGGGCGCGTGCGCTGGAATGAGGAACCCGCTCGACTGCAGGAACGCGGGGCTCCTTCCCCGCTGGTGGCCAAGTCACCGCAACCAATAATTACCTGAGCGGCGCGGGCGCCCGGTCGCGGGCAGTCGACCGGTTCTGGTCCGGTGGAGTTGGTCGGTGCCAACCCATTCGCACCAGCGCGCCGGCGATCATCAGAAGGAGTCCCAGAAAAAAACAGGGCAGCCAGGGAAGGCTGAACGGCCGCCCATCGTTGGTATAAGAGCCTCGTCGCATAAGGAGTGGCATACGATTTGTGCGCGTGAACCGGTCGCCGTGGCCTTTGTTGCACCCCGTTGACTACTCCACGCCTATCGTGCCGGAGGATTCTTTACGCAACCGGCTTGCCAGTTTTCCCCGGCAGTGGAACCCACGGCGAGAAGCGCCCGCGCAAGTCGGAGGCGACCGCATCTCGAAGGACCGAAAACCGTCGTCGGAACCCCTTATCGATTCAAACGGCCCTGGGATGGCATCAGATTGCATCAAGTTGAGGCCCATGGCATAACCGCAGCCCATGATCTACCGGCGATTTGGACGCACCGAACTGGCCATGCCCGTCTTTTCCTGTGGCGGCATGCGTTACCAGTTCAAGTGGCAGGATGTCTCGCCACAGGACATCCCCGCCGATAATCAGGACAACCTCGAAGCCACGATTCGACGGGCCTTGGAGCTCGGGATTAACCACATCGAAACAGCCCGTGGTTATGGTTCCTCCGAGATGCAACTGGGACGCATCCTGCCTACCTTCCCGCGCCGGCAATTGATCGTGCAAACCAAAGTCGCGCCCAGGGCGCGTCCGGCCGAGTTTGTGAAGACCTTTGAAAAATCGTTGCGGAATCTGCGCCTGGATTACGTGGACCTGCTGGCGCTCCATGGGATCAACAATCGGGAATTGGTCGATTGGTCGCTGCGCAAAGGCGGCTGCCTGGAGGCGGCCCGCCACTTGCAACGCGAGGGACGCGTTGGGCACGTCGGCTTTTCCACGCACGCCACCACCGACTTGATTTTGGAAACGGTCAATAGCGGGTTGTTTGACTACATAAACGTCCATTGGTACTTCGTGAACGACTTGAATTGGGCGGCGATTGAAGCCGCGCATCGTCTCGACATGGGGGTGTTCATCATCAGTCCCAACGATAAAGGCGGGAAATTGTATGAGCCACCCCGCAAACTGCGGGACCTGTGCGCTCCCTTGAGTCCGATGCAATTCAATGACCTCTACTGCCTGGCGCGGCCGGAAGTGCACACGCTCAGCTGCGGAGCGGCGCGACCATCCGATTTCGATGAACACGTGCAAGCCCTTGAGCAGGCCGAGCGTCTGGCCCAAACCGTCGGCCCGATCGAAGAGCGGTTGCGCCGCGAAATGGCGGCGGTGCTCGAGGAAGACTGGTGCCGACGCTGGTTCGAAGGCCTACCTCAATACGTGGATGTTCCTGGTCAGATCAATATTCTCGAGATCCTTCGCTTATGGACCTATGCGAAGACCTTGGATCTGGTGAGCTGGGGCAAAATGCGATACAACCTGCTTGGACAAGGTGACCATTGGTTCCCCGGCGAAAACGCCGGCTCGGTGAGTCAGGTGGACCAGAATCGCCTGGCCCGTTGTTTGGAGCGGTCTCCCTTCAAGGCGAGGATTCCCGAAATCCTGCGCGAAGCGCACGAACTGCTCTTTGAGGGGCCCAAACGCCGGCTGAGCCAGGAGTGACAAAACCGGCTCGGGCGGGCCAATCAGCATCGGCGCATTCGCGCACTGCCCCCGATGCATCAGCTGTAAGCGGCGGTCTATGACCGCCGCTCTGAAGTTTGGACATTTTGGCGCGTTTCCAACCGTCGTTCGATTCAAGTCGATTGCTCATTGCTCATATCTGGAATTGGTTATTGCGAGGAATGCATGAACCCAGAGGAATTATCCAATCGCCTGTGGCGCTTTGCTGCTCGAGTAGGGAAGGTAGTCGAGGGGAAGTGGGGAAGAACGGAAAGCGGAAAGCGGAAAGCGGAAGCTGAGCGCTTGTGGACGCACGGGCGTCCAGACACTGCGCGTGCAAGATGGAATGCCATCGCGGAACTTTGCTGTGTTGGCACTGGCTTTTGGCTTCGAATTCCCTTGCCCCAAATTCCTGTGCCCAAATCCCCTCGCAAAGGTGCCATCGGCGCTCCTCGCGACATGGCCAGGCGACACCACGCCACCACCACGCCACCACACACAATAGGTTCTGAAGGACGTGTCGATGCTTCCGGCAGGGCATACGTCGGCCGCTCTCCCAGTCCCGGATGGTTTTGATGGATACGCCGAGCTTTCGGGCACAGTCAGTGAGCGTCAATTTCAGCTCCAGACGGCGCGTGTGGAGCTGCGGGCCGCGGGCATCGGGCGGTATAATGGCAACGAATGGGGATGTTATACCTGTTAAGTTTCCGCCTCGCGAAACTGCAACAAATGCTTTGAAACCCGAGAGCAGGCCAAACGCACTGCGCCGATCTTCTCACTAGTTGGACCGTCAAGGCGCCCGCGGTGTCACTAGCCTAAAGGCTCGTGACTCTGCGCCACCCGGCAACGAATTCGTGAGCGTCACGAACCGATTCGAGGGATGGGCGACAACGTCAACCCAGCGGGACCACGGACCACTGTCGAAACGGTCGAGGGACTGCACGGTGTAGGTGTGGTTCGACACGGCGGTGAAACTAAGGAGCAATTCGCCGTTTGATGCGCCGCCAAGTATGACGGACTCAATCCGCAAATTACTCTGTGGGTCCGCCGGGTTCGTGCCCGCATCAAGCTCATCGCCGTCATACATGCCGTCGCTGTCACGGTCGATGCCAAGGCGCTGGCCGGTGCCTTGGGCGACGAGGGTAAACGTGAGTTCGCTGTCGGCTCCAGCCAGGCCAATCAGGGCCTCGGCCGAGAGAGTCTCGTTCCGGCGGTCAGATTGAAAGACACCCGCGCTGCGGTCGTAGAACCAGCCACGCGCCGCGCCATCTTGCGAGCCTTTCGCGATGAGGTCCAGGCGGCTGGTCGGCGAGTAGGCCAGCGCCAGCATCGAGTCCAGCAGCGGCACGTGCTGGGGCGCATTGAGCGTGAGTTGCCTGCCGACGCCGGCGGGCACGTCCTGGCTGGCCGGCCCGGGGCGGAGCAACCCGGAATTGGTGGCGGGCGCCAGGTCCGAGCCGGAGACTGAGAGCAGGAAAGACACTAAGTTGGCCACGAATTGGTCGGTTTGGTTGGTAAATCTTCCTTCAGCGATCACGAATCGCACCAGGGTATCGGAACCTCCGTCATGCCCAAAGCCGAAGCCTGCCCGCGACTGGGTGCTGGCACCATCCATGCCGACTTTGTCAAGTATGTTGCGGAACTGAGCGGTCTTGGCAGGCAGCCCGCCTTCCAGCCGTGAGACCAGCGCCACGTGGTGCTCGCCATTCGTGCCAATGAACGGGACGGTCGAACCGGTGGCGTTATTGGTGTACTCGATGCCCAGCCCGGTGGGCAGGGTGTGGCAACTAATGCAGGAGCCGTTGTTGCTGCGAAAGCTCAGGTAGCCAGCCGTGGCGTTGCCGTTAGGAAGTGGCGCGCCGACCAAGGACCGGTGGCCGGGCAGAGGCACGTTCGTGGAAAGGCCATTCTCCAGGGTGCGAAACGGATTGGGCGGGATTCGGACGCTGGCCAGGAAATCTCCCAGCTCGCGCAGTTCATCGGGCGAAAGCGCCGTCGGCGCCGCGAGGAGATTCGTGAATGTCTGGTTGAACTCCCCGATGTGGGACCGGTCACCGCGCCAATGAAACGGTTCGTGTCCTATGATGTCCTGCAAGGTCTGAGTCATCATGACGCCTTTCATCGGATGGTACGTGACGGGAACCAGGGAACCCAAAAAGTTCATGGTCGTTTGCAGCACTTCTCCGGAAGGATCGCCGAGATCCCAGGCCAGCCGGTCCATGCGCCCATCCGGATGGCACGACGCGCACGAGGCCTGGCCCAAGCCCGAGGTGAGGCGCGTGTCGTAAAGATGGCGCCGGCCGTCTTTGACCGTGCGAGGCGTCGGGTCGAACAGCGGCACGTCGGCCACCAGCGTTTCCGACTCCGTGTCGACCGTGGAGAGGCTCGAACTAAAGCGGTTCAGGACGTAAAGCCGGCTGCGGCCTTCGTCCAGGGCCAGGCCCAACGGACCTTCCTTCAGTTCGATTGGCACCGCGCGCGCACGCGCGCCGGACGCATCGATGACGACCAGGTTGCGCGAGCCCATGCCGGTAACGTACCCGCGCGTGCCACTGGAATTCCACACGATACCGCGGGGTTCGCCGATCGACTTGTCGCGCTCGGACTCCGGGAGCGTGCGGCTGACGTAGTCCAGGTGCGGATTCAAATCTTTCACCGTTTTGTCGAGCGTGAGCGGATCGACTAGCCCGATTTTGGATCGAATAAAGATGCCGTTAAGATTGGGCTCAAATCGCACCTCGTTGATGGCCTCGGTGCCCACGACGGTAATCTGCCCGGAGGCCGGGTTCACTGCGATGCCCATGCACAAGTTCATCAAGCCCGTGGCGTAGGTGACCGAGAAATCCTCCGTATCGATGACGGCCACGTCACGGTCGGGCAGGTCCCAGCCCTGCACCCGGTCGGTCAGCGGTGCGTTGATGCCCGAGACAAACTCAGTCCAGTCCCCGGAGTTGTCGTCCATCCAGCGGCCCGCGGAATTCTTGCGAACGACCACGCTGGTCGTCGGCAGCGGAGCACTGGACTGCGGCTTGATCGGCGGGCTGAAGTTCATCCCGCTGTTTGGCGGCGGGTTTTGACCGCGGTAGGGACCGTTCGTATTGCTCACGACATTCTGGGAGTAAACGGGGCCGGAGAAGTTGGTACCGGGGATAGGGACGCCGCCGGGGAAGCGGATGGGGGAGCCGGAGAGCTTGGGGCCGAGGACCGTGGTGCCATTGCCCGACTCGAAGATTGCGGCGTACACTTTGCGGCCGTCGGGACTGGCGGCCAGCGCTTTGGGCCGCTCGGCTTCAATGACCAGGTTCGTCACGAGCTGGCGCGTGACCGCATCGAACACTTGCACCGTGTTCGGCGTCGCGCACGACACAAACGCCCGGCCCGCCGAGCCGGCGAAGATCACATCGGCCGGGGTGTCGAGGGTTTGGATGGTCGCCACGACTCGGCGGGCCTCGACGTCCACGACGCTAATAGAATCGGAGATGTGATTGACGACCCACGCTTCACTCGTCGTGCGATAGCGGACCGAGACCGGATCCAGCCCTACGGGCACACTTCCGACCGATACCGCCGCGCCGGAGCTCACGTCGAAGAGCTCCAGCCGTCCATCGGCGAGATTGCAGACCGCAAGCTGGCCGCCGTCGGGACTGAGCGCAATGGGATGCACTGGTGGAGTCTCGAAGTTGACGAAGGAATCCGCCGCTCCTCGGGCGGCCTGGTTGGAACCGGCGATGAGTATCGCCAACAGAAGAGCCATCGAACGAGTGTGCGCTTTCATAATAAGTTGCAAGCGGACCGCAAAACAATGGCCAGGCAGTGACGGGTTCATACGGGCACCTTTCTATGCGTGGTTGATTCATATGAGTTGAAAATGAAATTGCGTTCTGGAAGCTGCGCGGTACACGGCCCAAGAGCCGGCCATGGGCGGGCGGCGAAGGAAGGATCTGCCGGCTTCAGGGATGGAACAAACACCTCTCGTCCATAGGGTTTCACGGTCGCATCGTATACCTAAAAAATCTCCCCTTGTCTAGTGTCCAGATGCAGATGCAAGCCGGAAAGTTACCTGACAAGTCGTAATGTAGTTGCTAACACGCTAACACATGTTAAGGAGGACCAAATCGAGGTCGAAGAACAGCGCTGATCGGTATTTGTGGTTGGGACCGCCGAAGGTTCGATGCTTTGGTCCTGGCAGAGTTTCCTGAGATAGCGCCACTCGAATCCGGGCGGCTGGCCAGGCGCGGGACGACTGGCATCAATTAAATCGTTGGCTCGCTGGAGATCGCCTTCCTCCCAGGCCTGAAGGGCAAACTGCATGTCGGCGAGTTTTCGCTGCTCGACCGCGACGTTGCGTTGCGCTTCGGCGGCGATCCGTTGGGTTTCCGCGAGCTTACGCTGCACCGCCTCGCTGGTGCCGGCGCGTGTCGCGCGGATTGCCTGCCAGGTGCTCACAACAATTCCCAGCACGAGCACCGTCGCCACAGTTGTGACCGCCGCGAAGGTGAGCTTGTTCCGCCGAACCAGTTTCTGAAATCGATACGCCGTGCTCGGTGGACGGGCGAGGACGGCTTCGTTATTGAGGTGCCGTTGGATGTCACTCGCGAGACTGTTGGCCGTTTCGTAGCGGCGGGACCGATCTTTCTCCAGGCACTTCATCACGATCCAGTCCACGTCGCCGCGCAGGAGATGAATCAGCTTCAGCGCGTCGGATTGCCGATGACTGGCGGTGGTGGTGAGTTCGCCCTCCAACATCGTGCTCAGGCGCGTTGAGGGCCGCACCGGTTCCTCCTCGCGAATGGTGCGGCGCATCTCGTCCAGGCCGGACGCCAGCAGTTCTTTGGCATCGAAGGGTGTCTTGCCGGTGAGCATTTCGTAGAGCAGCACGCCCAGGCTGTAGATGTCGCAGCGGGTATCGATGTCCAGGCCGCTCATCTCGGCCTGTTCCGGACTCATGTAGGCGGGCGTGCCGATGAATTGCTCCAGCGCGGTGAAGAGCGTCTTGTCGGTCAGGCGCTGGTCGGTCGTGGCCTTGGCAATGCCGAAGTCGATGACCTTGGGCACCGCCACGCCATCATGCAGGGTGATCAGAATGTTCGAGGGCTTGATGTCGCGGTGAATGATCCCCTTCTGGTGCGCGTGCTGGATGGCCTGGCAAACTTTGATGAACAGATCGAGCCGGGTGCGCGTGGAGAGATTATGCTGATCGCAATACTCAGTGATCTTAATGCCGCGCACCAATTCCATGACGAAGTAGGGGCCACCCGCTTCCGTCGCTCCCGCGTCCAGCACCTTGGCGATGTTGGGATGGTCCATCATCGCCAGCGCCTGGCGCTCGGCCTCGAAGCGGGCGATGACGTTCTTGGTGTCCATGCCCAGCTTGATGACTTTGAGCGCGACGCGGCGGCGCACCGGTTCCTGCTGCTCGGCCATGTAAACGACACCGCAACCGCCCTCGCCGATTTTCTGAAGCAACTTGTAGCGGTCGATTACACTGCCTGAGCCTTCGGAGATCACCTTCTCCCCAATGAACGTGGACGGTCCGTCAATGGCGGGCATTTCCAAGAAGGAATCCTTCTGATGACTCTCCAAGAGAGCCTCCACGCGAGAACGGAGAGAAGCATCGCGCTGGCACGCGCCCTCAAGGTAGGCCGTCTGTGCCTCGCGCGACTCAATCTCGACGGCGCGGAGAAAAATGTCCCGCGCCTGTTGATCGCGTTGGGTCTGGTCCTGATCTTTCATGGGACTTTCTAGTGTAGTGTTTCTCAAATAGCTATACATATTATCGGCGCTTTTTGCGACGTTTCCGTTTCGCCCAGCCAGGTTTAATCTCGTCTAGAGTCGCCCGTGCTCGATCAATTTTTTCCATGATCGACT
>Ga0247664_1000296_pt1 | contig 12285 bp, 9 predicted proteins | sample CNK05_metaG_FD_182715 | JGI IMG/M metagenome (GOLD analysis project Ga0247664, IMG submission 182715) | Soil microbial communities from Purdue University Martell Research Forest, Indiana, United States - CNK05 | ecosystem: Environmental > Terrestrial > Soil > Temperate forest > Bulk soil | place...
ACCGGCCGAGAACGGCGTGTCCTTCGGCCGGTTGGTGAGCAGCGAGGGGCGGGAACATTTCGTGGCGGAAACGGCGCCGACGCTCGGCGCGTCCAATGCCGGGCCTCGGGTTGGCCCGCTTGTTTTCTCGGAGATTCTTTATCATCCACCGCGATCGGGCACCAACGACAGCGACCTGAGCGAATTCATCGAGATCCGAAACGTGAGCAACGCCACCGTTCCGCTTTATGACCCCATCGCGCCTACCAACACCTGGCGCGTGGGCGGCGGCGTCCGCTTCGTGTTTCCGCCAGAACAACAATTAGCCGCTGGTGGAACCTTGCTGCTGGTTAACTTTGATCCGGCCCTGGATACCAATGCGCTCGCCAGCTTCCGCGTCCGCTACCACCCGGGGGCGACAGTTCCAATTTTTGGCCCTTACGGAGGTGTTCTAAACGATGACGAGGATTCGCTCGAATTGACCAAACCGATCCTGCTCAACGGCTCCAACCTTGCGCAGGTCTTGATTGACGCGGTGAACTATGCGGACTCCGCTCCCTGGCCTGAACTAGCCGATGGCACGGGCCTTTCTTTGCAGCGGCGCAGCCCGACGGCTTACGGCAATGACCCTGCCAACTGGTTTGCCGGCGCGCCCACGGCCGGCGCGGCCCCCGCTAACGGCACAGCCCCGACGTTTCTGGTCCAACCGCAGAGCATGACGGTCGCTGCTTTCAGTTCGCTCACGCTGAGTGTGATGGCCGGGGGGTCCAGCCCGCTGCGTTACCAGTGGCAGCGCAACGGAGAAAACCTGCCGGGGGCCACCAACGCGATGCTCCAGTTCTCGAATGTGCCGCCGGAAGCAGCCGGCAGTTATCAAGTCGTCGTTTACAATGAGGCAGGCTCGGTCGCGAGCTCCAACATGACCTTGACCTTGATCCTGCCGCCGGCTCTGCTGCGCGCGCCGGTATCCGTCTCTCTCCGGGGCTCGACCAATGCGATCGATTACGGAAGCACGACCAACCGCAGCGCCTCGTTTAATGTCACCGCGTATAGCCCGTCGCCGCTCTCTTACCAGTGGCGCTTCAACGGCGCACCCATTCCGGGCGCGATCAATCCAACGTTGACCGTGACCAACGTCACGGTGACGGACGACGGCTGGTACGACGTCGTGGTGAGCGACCCGCAAGGTTCCGTGACCAGCCCGCCCGCTCGCCTCCTGGTGCTGCTCAATCCGCTCATCGTCGTCGCGCCGAGGGATCAAGCCGTTGTGGTGGGAGGCAGCTTTACCGCCAGCCTGGTCGTCAAGGGCAACCCGCCCCCGTTCTATTTTCAGTTCCGCCACACTTCTTCGAACCTCGCCAGCTTCGTCTCGGAGAGCGGCACCAATTTCTTCACCCGCTCTAATCTCCAGACCAATCACGGCGGCCTCTACCGCATCATCGTCACGAACGCCGCCTCGCCCACGGCCACGATCGCCGCCTCATTTAATGTCACCATCCTGGCGGATGCCGACGGCGACGGCCTGCCCGACCTTTGGGAGCAAAATTTCTTTGGCGGCCTTACCAACGCCGATCCGGACGCAGATGCGGATGGCGACGGCAGCTTGAACTGGCAGGAATACATCGCCGGCACCGATCCAACCGACCCGCAGAGTTATCTGCGTCTCGAATCGCTCACGCCCGTCGGCACTGTTCTCACCTTTGAGGCGGTGTCTAATCTGACCTATGCCATCGAATACACCGACGGGCTGGCCGTCGGTTCGCGCTGGCTTCGGCTGGCGGATATTCCGGCCCGGCCCTCCAGCGGTCCGGTGCAGGTGTCCGACGCTCATCCCCACCCGACCAATCGCCTTTATCGCCTGGTCACGCCGCGCAGGCCGGCCGCTCCCTGATGGACCCAACCCGGAGCTTGGTGAGAGCGGTGCAGGTGGTTGGCTGCCTGGCACTGTCCGTGATCAATGGTCCTTCCGCCGTCCGGGAAGAGCACTTCGACCGGGAGCCTCCTTCCTGGGAAGGCATTAATCATCGCAACCATTTCTTCGCCGCCAGAACCGTCACGCAAGATTTCGGCTACAGCCCCGCCAGCGCGCGGGCCGGCGGGCAACCTGGCGAAATAGGCGGGCGGATAAATCCTGCAGGTGAACCGGCTTTTTACGGGTATCGACTCCCGGTCCCGCTGGATCTGAACACGACGATGACGGCGGAGGGCCGTTTGTATGTGGCGCCGGGCAGCAGTCATGTCCTGGTGGGTTTCTTCAACACAAACACGCTCAATGAATGGCGCACTCCCAACACCGTGGTGCTTCGGCTCAACGGACGCGGGGAAACTTTCCATTGTCATTTCGAGTATTGCACCAGCCGCTGGCGCGCGGGCGCGGGCGTGATTGGCGAACTGGTGCCGGGCCGCAGTATCAAGGCGCGCGAAATCCCGAGCCAGCGGCCGCATCGTTGGAAGCTGCTGTATGCGCCGGATACCTCTGGCGAAGGCGGACGGCTCACGCTGACCTTGGATGACCTCACGGCGGTGTGCGACGTGCCGCCCGAGCATCGACGCGAAGGCGCTCTCGTTACTCACTTCGGTCTGGTGCCGGTGCTGAAAAGTTGGGACAGCCCAGGTGAGGTGTGGATCGATGATCTCACGATTAATGGCGTCGGATTCACGTTTAGCGCCGATCCACGCTGGGAGGCAGCTAACAATCGCCGCAGTTACGTCTCGAACAATGTCCGGCCGAAGTTCGATTTCGGTTGGAGCGCCACCCACTTCGCAGGCGGAGAAAAGCCGGGCGAGCTGGGCGGCTTGGTTTTCCGGGGCGACTGCCGTGAAACACCGCGCCTCGCCAGCTATGGAGATCGACTGGAGACACTGACCCTGCAACACCCCCTCGAAGCCCAGGGTAAAGTGGCCATGCTCCGCGGGGTCAGCGACAGCACGGCGTCCATCGGGTTTTATCATTCGAGCTGGAGCTTGCAAACCAACTCCGACCAGACTCAGTCGGTTCCCCGCGACTATCTCGGCATCAACGTGGAAGGGCCATCTTCCGAGGGATTCTTCTTTTACCCCGTTTACCGAACTCACCGTGGCAACGCGGGCGTAAATCCTCGAGGCGCGCCCCGCATCCATCCCGACGGCAAGGTGCACGACTGGCGCTTACGGTATGATCCGTCCGCCGCGGGCGGTCGCGGACAGATCACGCTCCAACTCGACACCCAAACCTGCGCTCTCGACCTGGCCCCCGGGGACAAAATCGACGGCACCAGCTTCAACCGGTTTGGCATCTGTACACCGTGGATCGACGGCAATAGCGTCACCGTTTACTTTGATGATCTGATCTACACGTGCGCCCCGCCGTAGCTGATCGATCCGCAGTCGCGGCTTCACTTTCGACGCGACGCCGTTATGCTCCCTCGCCCGTGAACAAACGCGCATTGCTCAGCAAGATCCTGAATCAACTGCAGACCGAACTGCACTCGTACGCGCGCGCGGCCCGCGCCGCTCATGCCGAGGCGACCGACCCGCAAAGCAAAGCCGAAAACAAGTATGACACCCGCGGCCTGGAGGCCGCTTATCTGGCCGGCGCCCAGTCCCGTCAAGCCGCCGAAACGCAGAGTGCGATTGAAGCCTTCGAGAAGTTGCCTTTGAAGGAGTTTGCGGCCGGAGAGCCTATCGATCTCTGCGCTCTGGTAGAAATTGAAGCGGCGGGTGAGCGGATTTTCTTTTTCCTCGGCCCGTGCAAGGGCGGCCTGGAAATACAACACGCCGGCAAAGAGGTCACCGTGATCACCACCCACGCGCCGTTAGGCCAGCAGCTCACCGGACGTAAAGCCGGCGAACGCTTCAAGTGGGGAACCGGTCCGCAAGCGCGGGACTACCAGATTGTCACCGTGCAATGAGCACGAGTTGTTCACACCTTGTTCACTTTCCCGGCTTGCCTCAGGCGCCTAAACCGGGTTGCATGCTTCCATGGATGCGGGGACTACACTCGACCGCCGCGGCTTTCTTCAGCGCGGCCTGACTTTGGGCGGTGTCGCCGTCCTTTCGTCGTGTTTCCCGGCCGAAGCGCAAGCGGATCGTCCGGCCGGCGGCAGCCGGTTCAGCGCGGCGATCATCGGCCATACCGGCCGGGGCGATTACGGCCATGGACTGGACGTCATCTTTAACGGCCACCCGGATGTGGAAGTGCGGGCGGTGGCTGATCCGGACCCGACGGGCCGGGCTCAAGCCCAGACGCGTTGTCATGCTCCCCGCAGTTACGCTGAGTACGGAGAATTGCTGGCGACGGAGCGGCCGCAGTTGGTCGCGGTCGGACCGCGGCATACCGATCAACATCACGCGATCGTTTCCGCCGTGCTGCGGAGCGGCGCGCACGTGATCGTGGAGAAACCGTTCACCCAGACCCTGGCGGAAGCCGACGAACTAAATGCGCTGGCTCAGAAGAGCAACCTGCAGATCGTCGTCGCGCATCAGCTGCGGCTGGCGCCTTCCATCCAGCATCTCAAGCGCAAGCTCGACGAGGGATTGATCGGCCGACTCGTGGCCATCCAGGCGCATGGCAAACAGGACGATCGCCGGGCTGGCGGCGAAGATATGATTGTCCTGGGCACGCACCTTTTTGATCTGATGCGTTATCTGGCCGGCGACGTGGCGTCGGCCACCGCGCAGATCTGGCAACGCGGCCGCGAGGTGATGAAAAGCGATGCGCATGCGGCCAGCGAAGCGATTGGGCTGGTGCTGGGCGACGAGATTGAGGCCCAGTTCCAATTTCGCAGCGGGGTCACCGGCGCGTTCACCAGCCGGGGGCGGTTGCGCGAAACGTTAGGTCCCTGGGGCTTGACGTTGCTGGGGGACCAGGGGGTCGTGCGCATCTTGTGGGAGATTGATCCGCGAATTCTTCTACGCCAAAACGCAGCATGGAAGGCGGAGGCCGGCACGGAACGTTGGATCCCCCTGGCCGGGGATCCAGGCCCAAGCCTGCCGGCGGACCAACGCGGTTTTCCGGCGGCCAATCGGCGGGTGCTGGAGGATTGGCTGGGGGCAATTCGAGAACGCCGGCCGCCAGCCTGCAGCGGCGTGGATGGGGCCAAGGCGCTGGAGATGGCCCTGGGCGTGTTTCAAGCCGGCTTGGAGCGGGCCCGCGTGCCGTTTCCTTTGGCCCGGCGCAAGCATCCTTTGGCGACCGAGATATGAAGAGGGGTTCCAACATTCCGATGCGATAGGTTGATGTCTCCGAGTCGTTCGGCCGTAAAAGTTCGGAGAGGCCTCCTCATCGGGGCGGGTTACTTCGCCCAGTTCCAGGCGGAGGCGTGGAAGCGCTTGCCCGGCGCGCGGATCATCGCGGTGGCCGACTCTCATCCAGGCCGGGCCCGGGCTTTTGCGCGGCGGCATGGATTTCGCCGGGCGTATACTTCAGCAGCCTCCGCCCTGGCCGAGGAAGGGCCGGACTTCGTGGACATCGTGACGCGGCCCGAGACGCACCTGGAGTTAACCAGCCTGGCGGCAAGTCACGGCGCGCATGTGATCTGTCAAAAGCCCATGGCCCCGGCTCTGCACGATTGCCTGGCCATGTGTGCCGCTTGCGAGAGGGCCGGCGTGCGTCTGTTGATTCACGAAAACTGGCGCTGGCAACCCTGGTATCGGGAAAGCAAGCGTTGGTTGGACCAGGGCTGGTTGGGCCAGCCCGTGCATGCTTCATTTTATTGGCGCAGCGGCGATGGACGCGGGGCGGAGCCGTACGCCTTGCAGCCATACTTTCAAACCATGCCGCGACTTCTGGTCTATGAAAGCCTCGTGCACGTCCTGGACACCTACCGGTATTTGCTCGGCGACCTGGAAGTGGTGGATTGTCAGTTGGGACGCATCAACCCGGTGATTGCCGGCGAAGATTTGGCGTGGATCCAGGTTCGATTCCGCAACGGCGGCGTGGTGGGCCGCATTGACGGCAACCGCGTGACCGGGCCGGTCCCCGCGCCGGTCACCATGGGCAGCCTGATTTTGGAAGGACAGGAAGCCACGTTGCGTCTGGCCGGCGATGGAACCTTGTGGGTCGCCCGGCGAGGCCAGGAGGAAGAACAAGTCCCGTTCGAGCCGACCACGGCCGGATATCGCGGAGACAGCGTCTATGCCGCTCAAGCTCATTTGCTGGAGGCGCTGAGCAGCGGGCAGGCCAGCGAGAGCGACGGACGGGATTATCTGAAGACAGTGGCATTGGTGGAAGACTGCTATCGTTTGGCGGGCGCCGTGACGGAGGTCGTCGATCCGGTGCTAAACGAGCAATAACCCCCAGGGACCCCAGAACAGTCGTTGCCAAGCCGGTCGGGGATTTGCTAATACTCAGCCAAAGCGAACGATGAGCTTCCACTTACCGTCCAGCTCTGCTCTTGATGGCAGGGAGTTTTCGTGGATTTTGTTCAGTTACTGTCTGGGATGTTTCGCAGCGGGCTATTATTGGACTCGCTGGCGGACCGGGCAGGATATTCGGCAGTTGGGCAGCGGCACGGTGGGGGCGCGCAACGTGGGGCGGGCGCTGGGTTGGGGCGGGTTTACCGTGACTTTGATGCTGGATTTCTGCAAAGGGATGGCCGCGGTGGGGGGGGCGCATTGGCTGGGTCTGCGGCCCGAACCGGTGGCGGCGACGGTGGTGGCGGTGGTGGCGGGGCACAATTGGCCGTTGCAGTTGCGTTTTCATGGCGGGAAAGGCATTGCCGTTTCGCTGGGAGCGCTGCTGGTGTATGAACCGTTCATCGCGCTGTGCCTGGTCGCGGTCTTCCTGCCCTTGTTTGCTATCACCCGGTTGTTTACGACCAGCGGCATGCTGGCCTACGGCTTTGGCCCTTTGATGGTTTTTCTGTGCGGGCTGGATAAGGTGAAAGTGGCCGCGGTGTCGATCGTGGCCATCCTCGTGTTGATTGCACATCGCCGCAACATTCGGGAGGAACTCGCGCGGATTTCCGGAGAACGCCCAGTAAAAGGATCGCCGGCGCCAATGCACAAAGGACCGAATGAAGAAGTCTGACTCGTCCCTGAGATTCAAAATCGCCACTCACCAACAGGAATTCGAGGCCATCCATCGCCTCAATTATAAAACTTTCGTCGAAGAGATCCCGCAGCATGCTCGCAATGCCGAGCAACGGTTGGTCGACAAATTTCACGAGGAGAACACCTACGCCATCTGTGTGCAGGACGAGCAACTGGTCGGGATGGTGACGGGCCGCGCCCAGAGACCTTTTTCGCTCGACCAAAAGCTGCCGGGCCTGGATGCCCACCTGCCCCCGGGCCACAAAGTTTTGGAGGTGCGTCTGCTCTCGGTGGAGAAAGAGTATCGCAATGGATTCGTTTTCTCGCGCCTGGTCGGATTGCTGGCCCAGCATTTCAAGGACCTGGGCTACGATTTGGCGATCATCTCCGGCACGGTCCGCCAGCAACGCCTTTACCGGCACCTGGGCTTTGTGCCCTTTGGACCTTTGGTCGGGGTGGGCGAAGCCCAGTTCCAGCCCATGTATCTCACGCTGGAAAAGTTTCTCCAGATGGCCAAAGCGCTGTCGCCTCCTTCTGAGGCGGTCGAAAAGATCCTGGCCAGTTATCTGCCAGGCCCGGTGGATGTGCATGAGGAAGTCCGCCAGGCCTTTGAACGCGGCCCGGTCTCGCATCGATCCGACGCTTTCATGGCGGACTTTCGGGCCACCAAACGGATGCTGTGCGCGATGACCGGCGCGCAAAATGTCGAACTGTTGCTCGGGTCGGGCAGCCTGGCCAACGACGCCATTTGCGGCCAGATCTCGCTCCTGAATGGGCCAGGGCTGATCTTGAGCAACGGTGAGTTTGGCGATCGCTTGATTGATCATGCCCGACGCCAGGGACTCTCCTTCGAGATCTGCCAGATGGGCTGGGGCGAACCGTTTGATTACCCCGAAATTCAACGGCGGTTGGGGGCTTCTCCCGCTCCGGGTTGGTTGTGGGCGGTCCACTGCGAAACCTCGACGGGCATTCTCAATGAGCTGACGACCCTGAAAGAGCTGTGCGCCGCGCGGGGAGTCAAGTTGTGCCTGGACTGCATCAGTTCGATTGGCACGGTGGAAGTGGATCTGGGCGGCGTTTACCTGGCTTCCTGCGTGAGTGGCAAGGCCCTGGCGTCTTATCCCGGCCTGTCGATGGTGTTCTATAACCACAACTTCACTCAGGAACCAACCGGAACCAAGTCGCTGCCTCGTTATCTGGATCTCGGGTTCTACGCGGCGCAATCCGGCGTGCCGTTCACTCAATCCTCCAATCTTCTCTACGCCTTGCAGCGCGCGCTCACCCGGATCGATTGGCGCGAGAAATATCAACTGATCGCCGATGTCTGCGTCTGGCTGCGCCGATGCCTGCGGGAAGTCGGCCTGGCGATCGTGGCGCCCGACGCCCACGCCTCCCCGGCGGTGGTCACGATCGCCTTGCCTCGGGACGTCTGTTCCCAGGCCGTTGGCCGCCAACTGCGCACTGCCGGTTACCTGCTCAGCTACAACAGCGGCTATCTCCTCCAGCGAAACTGGATCCAGATCTGTCTGATGGGCGAATGGTCGCGCGCCACCCTCGAAGCGCTCCCGGAGATTATTGCCGGGATCTGCCAGCGCCAGCATAGCCGCAAGGAAGGTGCTGCTCTGCAACCGGTCGCCGGCTAGGCCGAGCCATCGGAGCTTCTTCCGTCCGATCCATGGTCCCTGCACCGTGCACGAGCAAAATGGCAACTCTCCATGAACCTGACCCTCTCAGGTAGCAGCCGACGTCAGGAGGCCTGCCCTGAGCTTGTCGAAGGGGCTCACTCTATCCCAACGCGTTCGTCGGAAAAAAGATCAGAGCCTCGTGACCTCGGCTGCTACGTGAGATTGGTGGGTTCATGGTCCCAATGCGCGTCCAAAAAGTTGAAGGTGTCCACTAACCATGAGCTATGACGCGGACCCTTTCACCATTTTGGCTGCTGTTCATCCTGACCGGATTGAATCTGTTCAATTATCTGGATCGCGCCGTCGGGTCCGCGGTGCTCACGCCGATTCGCAACGAGTTTGGCGTGAAAGACCAGGATCTGGGTTTGATCACCACCATCTTCATGATCGGTTATTTCTTCACCTCGCCTGTATTCGGTTACCTGGGCGATCGGACCTCGCGCAAATGGTTAATCGCGATTGGAATTTTCGTGTGGAGCCTGGGCACCGTCCTGACAGGATTCGCCCCCACCTTCCGTTGGCTGTTGATATACCGGATCCTGGTGGGCGTGGGCGAGGCCAGTTACGCCACCATCGGCCCGAGCCTGATCTCGGATGTTTTTCCTCCCAGCAAACGCAATGTCGCCTTAACCATCTTTTATGTGGCCATCCCCGTCGGGTCTGCGCTGGGTTACGTGGTCGGGGGTTTCCTGGGAGAATACTACGGCTGGCGGCACGCGTTCATCTGGGCCGGCCTGCCCGGCCTGGCTTTTGCCTTGGTCCTGCTTCCCTTCCAGGAACCCGAGCGCGGCCAGGCCGAGCATGTCGTGGTGGAAAAACCGCGCCTGGGCGACGCCGCGCAACTGTTTCGGCTGGTCGACTACAATTTGGTGGTTTGGGGCTACACTGCTTACACCTTCGCCATGGGCGCTTTTGCCGTTTGGGGACCAACCTTCCTTTATCGTGTCCATGAGGTTCCGATCGCGGATGCCGCCAAGTTTTTTGGCGCGGTGCTCGTGGTGGCAGGCTTGGTCGGAACATTCGTCGGGGGACTCGTGGCGACCGCGTGGCACAAGCGGCATCCGGCTGGATACGCCTGGATGTTATTCTTGGCCGTTGCTCTGGCCACGCCGGCTGCCGCCGCGGCTTTTCTCGCGGCCAGCCCTCCAGTGTCCATGGTTTGTCTGGCCGCCTCTATGTTCTTCATCTTCCTTTGCACGGGCCCGGTCAACACTCTCATCCTGGAAACCGTCCCGGTGAATTTGCGGGCCAGCGCGATGGCCGTGTCGATCTTCGCCATTCATCTGTTTGGCGACATGTGGTCTTCTCAAATCGTGGGCCGTTTAAGCGATCAATTGGGGAGTTTGCGTCAAGCGGTGTTGATTCTGCCGGCCGCCTTGTGCGTGGCCGCGGCGATTTGGTTTGTTTTGGCATGGAAAACGACCAAGCGCTCTCGCCCCAGCTCGGTCTAAGTCGTATCCGTCCCCAAACTTTTGTCGGCAACTTTTGTCAGCAACGGTTGTCGAACCAGGCCAGATCGAGGCGCCTGTTCGACCAGCCGACCAGAGTTCCACCCAGACATGCGCAGCATGCGCAGGGTGTCCCTGGACAATCTCTCGGACTCAGGTTACAGAACAAGCCAGGAATTGAGCCGCGCGCAGCCCGTGACCAACGACCAGGAACTCAGTCCCAGCCATGTGCAGGTCGAAAGACCCTGCCCGCGCTGCAGTGAGAGCATCGCGGCGGATGAACGGGCCAGCGGCCTTTACTGCAGTTCCTGCGGAGCTCAAATCGCGGATCGACCCGAGCATGCATGGGACGACACGGGTCCCAAGGGGTTGGCGGGCACCGAAGGTCTGCTTCCCAAGACCAGCCGGCGGCAGCTGCAGATTTGTTTTTGGACCTTATTCGTGCTCGGGCCTCTCTCCATCCCGCTGGTGTGGTTCGGCTCAGCCTGGTGGTCAAGCCAGTTTTCGTTGGCTGCGCTGGACCTGATCCCGGTCTGGGTTCGCGTCTTGGTCACATTCTTTTTTTGTCATGGTGGGGCGGCTTACTGCCTCGGCAAGCTCAGCGCCGGCGAGCCGTTCGACCCGATCGGAGAAACCGTGGTCTACTCTTGTTTCCTCTTTATCGTCTATTTGTGTTTGGGTGCCATTTTTTTGTTTTTCTTTGCGTTTGCGACGTTGGTTTTCCATTGATTGAAGTTGGGAAAGGAGAACTCCGCGCGTGACGCCACCAACCACCAGCAACACGACCAAGGAAGAAGCGGCGCTGCCCAGGGCAAACCGGCGCCAGCTGCAGATTTGTTTCTGGACTTTGTTTGTGCTGGCGCCGCTGTCCGTGCCAATCGTCGCGTTCGGATCGATGTGGCTCTCGAACGATTTGTCGGTGCACGCGCTGGATGGGATTCCGCTTTGGGTTCGCATGTTGGGGGCATTCTGCATTTGCCATGTGGGAGCGGCTTATTGCCTGGCCACCCTGTGGTCAGCCGAACCCGGCGAGCTCGTGCGGGAGACGGTGCTTTACTCAATCCTGCTTCTCTTCGCCTACTTTGGGATCGGGTACGTGCTTTTCGCGGGCTTGTGGTTAGTCGCTCAATTTATTGGTCTATGAGGTCGGCCAGCCAGTGAACGAACATTCAGATGCTAACGACGCCTTGGCTCACCTGCTTTCTTTTCATGATTCATTTGATCCTCGCCTGGCTTCTGATCGTGATCTGGATGGGAGCTGAAGCCGGGTTCCGCTGAGTTCAGTTCTCAGTGCTCAGTGTCATTCGCGGTTGGCGAAGCGGCCTCGGATCAATTTCTTCAAGTGCTGGACGTGTTCGACGCCCGTCCAGGTGGCGATGCCGATGTAAAGGGCCGCGGCCAAGGCCATCGGCACAAACACCTCGCCGATTCGGAAGGGCAGGGTGCGATGGCCGAGCCGCATTTCCCACTGCCAGGCGGCGACCCAAGCCGCCAGCCCCGCCACCACCGCGGCCCCAATCAAGGCCGGCAGGTCTTTGCGGACCGCAGCCAGTTCGAGTCTCTTCAATTTCTTGCGCAGCGCATAGAACAGCAGCGCCATATTCAGCACGGCACTGATCGTATTGGCCGAGCCGAGCCCGCCTTGCTTGTAGTAAGGGACCAGGATGGCCGCCAAACCCACGTTGAACGCGAGGCAAAACACACTGATGCGCATGGGTGCGTGGGTGTCGCCCAACGCGAAGAAGGCGCGAGCCAGGACATTCACCACCGAAAAAGCCACCAAGCCCGGCGCCAGACAGCGCAACGCCAAGGCCGACGCGTCGGTCGACGCCTCGTCAAACATGCGCCGTTCGAAGAGCAGGCGGATGATGGGCTCCGCCAAGGTGAACAACAACGCCGCCGCCAGGAGATTGATGAAGATCAACCAGCCCAATCCTTGGGACAGCGTGCTGCGAAATTCCGCGTATTTTTTTTCGGCAGCCATGCCCGAGAGCGTGGGCAGGAGGTAGGTCGCCAGGGAGATCCCAAACACTCCTTGAGGCAGTTCCATCAGGCGCACCGCCACGCCAAAAGATGCGACCACGCCTTCGCCGACCCAGAACCCCATGCATTGTGTCAGCAGCACGTTGATCTGAAAGGCGGCCACGCCGATGGAACTGCCT
>Ga0247664_1000297_pt1 | contig 12284 bp, 12 predicted proteins | sample CNK05_metaG_FD_182715 | JGI IMG/M metagenome (GOLD analysis project Ga0247664, IMG submission 182715) | Soil microbial communities from Purdue University Martell Research Forest, Indiana, United States - CNK05 | ecosystem: Environmental > Terrestrial > Soil > Temperate forest > Bulk soil...
AAGACGTTTTTGGGGAAATGGAGCGGCAGGTTGTACTGACGCAGCACCGAGAGCATGTCCACGCCTTCCTCGTCCGGTGCCCCGAGTACTTCGGTGATCTCGCCTTCCGGATTTGTGTGACGCGATTCCCAGTCCAGCAATTCCACCACCACCTTGTCACCCACGTGCGCACGCCGGCCCACATCGCGTGGCTCCGGCACGTAAATGTCATGCGGGATTCGCGGGTCATCAGGAATGACGTAGAGGAACTGCCGGCCTCGTTGCAGGGTGCCGACCAGTTGCGTGCGGCGGCGTTGCAGCACGCGGATGACGGTTCCGCTATTCTCCTCGATGCGGCGGTGCAGCAAGCCTTTCGGCGGAACGTCGCGGCGCACCAGCACGCGATCTTCGTGCAGCGCCGTTCCGGTCGCATTCTCCGGTACCGTGATTTGCTTGAGCGCGGGATCGTCCGGCTGGAGAAACCCTTTCCCGGCGCGGTTCATGCGAATCTTACCGGAAATCAAATCCGCCCCGCGCGGTTCGATGTAGCGATTTCCTTTGGTGCGCACGACGCGGCCTATTTGTTCGAGTGCACGCAACGCCCCCTGCAGGTCCTGCTGCCGATTCGGCGCCAGGTGTAGCGCACGCAGCAGTTCCGGCACGTTCATCGGCACGTAATCCTGACGCCCCAGTAATTCCAGAATGTGTTGTTCCATGTTTGACTTGCCTGTTTGGCGACCCCAACGTCGCACACGTCTTCGGAGAAACTAACATTCCGCGGACGAGTAAACGACAACATCAACCCAAGATTATTATGGGCGACCGATCACCGAAGTCCGTGAACAAGAAGGCGACGCAAAAACAAGCCAAGGCCAATGCCGCGAGCGAGGCGAAGAAAAAAGCTGAAGTTGCGAAGAGCGCTGCCGGCAAAAGCCGGTAACCGCGGGATCGAGCAATTGCCTCGCGCGTTGATAAGTGGCTCGATCCGCTCTCGTGAGCCTCTCATTGCCAAGCGCGGCGGAACACCCGGAAACGATTCTTCATCTCATGTCTCATGGTTATGAGCATAAGCCAACCCGATCCGCCCCCGTTAGCGAGTTGTGGGAGAGTTACTTCAGCCTTAAGAAAGCAAGGTTGGTGGTCAGAATGGCCTGCCATGAGCAAGACCGAAGCGAAGCGAAGGCCGCGTCGAATGGGGAAGCGTGGATCTCGGCGGCCGCCGCGGCAATTAGAGCAAGGAGATGCGTGCGTAGGGTGGGCGCCCGGGCGGGAGTGCGTGCGTGCCAAACCAATAACCACCTGGTCCCTTCGATATTGCATGCCGGTGGCTGCCCGTCCACGATGCGGCATGAACAGCGCTTCGACAGATCTGCCGCGTCATCTGGGTGTGCTGCGGGAGAAACTTCAGCACCCGACGGATTACGAAAAGGCCGTTTTTTATTTCCTCGAAGAATTTGCCGGGGACGCGGGGTTTGTTACCGGGAGCGTACCGCGCGAAGCGCCCCATCTGATCGCCATCCTGCAGCATGTCGCCAAAAAGGCGCTGGGCGAAAGTGCCCGGCTAGCTGCGGGTAGGACGTTCTACCTTCCGGAACACGGCTTCTATCATGGCAACGCGCCGCTGGCTGTGCGAATCGCGCTGTTCTTCTATTTCGAGCAGGCTGACGTCGGCGCCGTAGCGTTCATGACCCTGGCCTCCGGAGACAACCAGATCGCCCGTTTCCAGATCAAGGACGCCTTGCTCGGCGGCAACCCGACGAAGAACTGAACGGACCGGGACGATCTCTTCCACGAGCCGTAATGGGTACACTTGCAGGATGGGAGGCTTATGCCGGGGCCGAGGAGAAAACCTACAACGGTATTTGTCCGCGTGATCCTCACCAGCTCAAAGATGGAGTGCGGAGGCAAGCGTCGCGCGACTCCGCTTTGGCTTGGCGGTCGCGGCGGATCACAGGAGCCAAAACGCGACCGCCTCTGCGCTCTGCCTGCTCTGCCGGCGCACTCCGGAGGGAGCGCGCCGGCCGCGGATTGTCAATTGTTTGTGAGTGCCCTGATGGGCCTTCGGAATACTCGACGCGAGCTTTTCTCTACGGCAAGGGACAAATCTGACAGGTTGTGTTGCCCGAACAATCCGTGACGACCAAGACCGGATTTCCTCGGGTCTTGACCATCGCCACAACCCCACAGCCCCCTGCAGGACTCACCGTGGCTGGCGCGCCAAAACAAGCCACAGGGTTTTTCTTGAGCTTAACTTTCGTGCCGGGCGCATAGGGACCAGCGACGAACATACCACCGCACGGACCATCACAAGAGTCCCTGATAAAGATCTGCAGCGTGCATGGACAGTTATCAGTTGCCAGTAATTGGTAAGCGTCGTTGCAGCCTGGTCCCGCTAATGGCACACACTGAACTGACGGCGGAGTCGCGTCCGGAACGCATGGGCTCGGGGTAGCTCCTCCGCGGCAGATCCAGATGGATTCGCCCACATTGGCCATCGGATCCGTCGGCTCCCAGACGCCGACATCATCGTCGAACGTATAGACCAGGTAGCTGCCCGTGGCCGGATCAAAACGATACACCACATCCCCACCTTGTGGGGGTTGACCCACGATGTCCATGTACCCGCCAACGAGCGGCGCCTGCCGGCTCACGATACAGCACCCGATGTTCGGCAGCGTCAATGGCAGCATGGGCGTGTGAGCGTTTCCAGAAATGCTCAGGGAAATCGGTGTGGCTGTTGGATTGTAGAAAAAAGCGCCTTCGCCGGGGTTCAGCGTATAATTTGGAGACCAGACGCCGCCGCTGAACGTCGCCGGCGGATCAAAGACTTGTCCCACTTTGTTCCATTTGTAGATTTTGCAGCCGACAGGCACACCAGGAAAAACATTGTTCAGAGTATTGCCGCCTACGCCGGTATTAGTACATTGGTTGGCAATCATCGAGTAGCCCGGCGGCACCGCGATCGAGTAGCTGCATGGAGCCGCCCAGCCGGCTTGAGCCAGCAGACAGCAGGCCACAGCCAATGCCAGCCCAAATTGTTCCGCCGCTAACCTGAATCTCGAAAGGTTGGATGTTAGGGAACCAAGCACTTTTCGACCCCGAAAGGCGCAGCATAGAAGTGATGTATTCATAGTACGTATCTCTGTTCTTTTGTTCATTCCGGTTACTGAGAATGTGCGAGCGCGCCGTGGTCAATCCACTTTTGGATCCGAGTTTGACGAAGTGCAATGGGGTAGTGGCCCCATCACAAGACACGCTGTCCCGCGGCGTTCCAGTCGCATCTTGTCACCAGGTGTAACTGTTCGTCCTCATCGAAGGCGTCTACAAGGATCTTAGCAAGAAGCCTCTTCACGTCGGACGAACTCTGGCCGTTACTGCCCATAGATTGATTGCGCAGGTTGCGCTGGGATAACAGATCGTCAATCCGAATTCACGCTGAAGACAGATCTCTGGACCCTCCGCCGGCGAGATGTCTGGCTCACGGAGCGTCGTGACGCTCGATGAGGAACATCCTTGCAGGTAGCCAAGCAGCCTTATGGCCACTTCTTGACTGCTCGCCCCTTACTCTTGCTCTACTCGGTGGCTACCTGGCCAAAATTGGCTCCAGAGGAAGGACTCGAACAAACTCCCTCTCAAATTCCCAAGAAACTCGACACTCCATTAAACCAATGCCCGCGGAACTCAAGTATAATCGGGCTTACTCGAACCAACCCGCGTTAACGGGTTCGGTGTCAGTTTTGGTGTCAGTTCACACTTTGCGAACGTCGCGGTTGCCAACACCGGGAGGGCGTAACCGGCTGCGGATTTGGTTCCCAAACGAACGGCGGTTTGCTAAAGCCTTCCCACGCGAGTCACTTCCGGCAAGCTTGTGGCCAGGACTCGAACATGATAGCCTATGCCCGATGAAACTGAGACTGGATCTGGAGATTCGTTGTTTGTCCCAGGTCTAATTCGCTGATCCGGTCGATGGCCCACCAAAAGCTATCAGTCCCAGCATTCCTCAGGCTCAGAAATGGAGTGATGACGATCCCCGGTTTGGGCGGAGGGGTATCGGACACAAAAATCTCAAACAACTGCCGCACGCTCATGGATGTGGCGCGCTGCCACTCGTAGTATCCCTCTATGGCTTTGCGAATCCTGGTTGAGAACCGAAATGCGCTCAGGAGTTCGCCTATCGGCCACATGTGGTCTGGCGAGTCGGTTGACCGTATTGATTCAAGTGCTGTGCTTCCAAGGTCGCTCGGCTGTCCTTCATCGGAGAATCCTGACAGCACGTTCCGCACGCTTTGCACCGTGAGCGCCAGCTCCTCCGCAACCTCCCGCGGGCTCTTCCCTCCGAATACAGACTGCGGATTTCGTCATAACGTTCAAGCCGCGCCTTCGCCTCGACCTGGGTCAAGCCGCTCAGTGGATTTGCACTGAGTGAGGTCAGGACCGAGTCCCCAGACTGTTGATAGGGCGCAGGATCATTGCCTGGAACTGGAGTGCTGTTCATATTCCTCCGTTCTCCAAGCATCACGACGTTTGCGTCGACTCGATTTTTGCAGGTTCAAGCCGTGGCACGAGCCAGTGAATGACGCCGAGCGCGGCCACATACGCGAAGCTGCAAACGGTAAGCAGTGAATTGTAGTTATTGCCCGTGAATTGCAGCACGTAACCAATTCCCGCCGCAGCGGCCATGTTGCTCACCGCGCCCGCCATGCCGCCAAGCCGATGGCGGTGGACCGAGGCGAGTGTGTGACTGTTTGTGAACAGGAGTGGGCAACTCGACATTGACCTTCATGGCCTTCCGGGGATTACTAAGCGATGGCCACTACACCCATCGTTACGGCCCGCGCGTTTCGTTGAGCACCTGCCGGATTTCCGCGGGCGAGAGTGCGCGATTGAACAGCGTCGATTCGTCTAACTGCCCCTGCAGATAGTCGTGACCGTTTTCGCGCGCGCCAAGAATGTTCAGCGGCAGGTTGATCGTCGCGGCGTTAGTCTCCACCGCCGTGCCGTTGGCGTATACAATCGTACCTTCCGGTGCACTCACGAATGTCAGATGGGTCCACACGTCGGCGGGCACGCTGTAGGTAAAAGAGTAGTCGGCCACGCCAAACGCCGTGAAGCCCACTTGCCGCGTGAACATCCATTGTTCCAGCTTCAGCCCCGTGGAGGGGTCGGTCAACAACGCGGCGGAAGGCTCCGTCGCGTCCTGCCGTTTTACCCAGAAGCAAGCCGTCCACGGATTCGGTATGGGTGCGCCCCCGATGAACATCGCTTCCGTCGTTCCATTGAAGCTCAGCGCCTGCCCCCGCTGCCCCGCTACAAACGTTGGCCCGGCATTCGAAAACGCGCTGCCGTGGTTTGTCCCGAAGCTGTCGCGGTAATCGTTTTCCCCGCGCCACCACGTCACCAGTCCGGCGGGAAGGTTCGGCCCGCGCGTTGCAACGATCACCTGCTGGATTTCCGCGGGCGAGAGCGCGCGATTGAAGAGCGTCGTTTCGTCTAACTGCCCCTGCAGATAGTCGTGACCGGTTTCGCGCACGCCAAGAATGTTCAGCGGCAGGTTGATCGTCGCGGCGTTGGTCTCCACCGCCGTGCCGTTGGTGTATACAATCGTACCTTCCGGTGCACTCACGAATGTCAGATGGGTCCACACGTCGGCGGGCACGCTGTAGGCAAAAGAGTAGTCGGCCACGCCAAACGCCGTGAAGCCCACTTGCCGCGTGAACATCCATTGTTCCAGCTTCAGCCCCGTGGAGGGGTCGGTCAACAACGCGGCGGAAGGCTCCGTCGCGTCCTGCCGTTTTACCCAGAAGCAAGCCGTCCACGGACTCGGTATGGGTGCACCCCCGATGAACATCGCTTCCGTCGTTCCGTTGAAGCTCAGCGCCTGCCCCCGCTGCCCGGCTACAAACGTTGGCCCGGCATTCGAAAATGCGCTGCCGTGGTTTGGCCCAAAGCTGTCGCGGTAATCGTTTTCCCCGCGCCACCACGTCACCAGCCCGGAAGGAAATTGCCCTGCTGATATCAGACGATAGAAACGCTGTGGGGGCGCAGTGATGTCCGGCTCCACGAACTGGAATGCGCCGTTCATGTCCGCGGTCAGGTAGGCGCGCCACGCCCAATTCACGAGATTGGTTGAAGTTTCCAACGCCAGGTTCGCCGGCTCGGTGGCAATTCCATTGATGATCAATCCGCTGCCCTGCCTCGCCACGCTGATGCGCGTTGTCAGCAGTTCCACTTCGCCAATCTGCATGCTATTCGCCGACGCAGCGTCTTTCAGCGTCGGGAAGGTGACACGATAGCTGGTGAAAGCGGCCGTGTTGGGGAAGTTGACCAGTTGGTTGAAGTGCACCGCAGGATTAATTGGAATATTTCCACCCGGATTTCGATTCGAAGGCAGGCTGAGGCTGCCGGACGAGATTATTGTCCAGGGGCCAGTGCCCGAAGTGGAACCTTCCAGGACGTAACTGGCCGGGTCTCTCGGTTCCTGATCATTGGCAGTGTAGAACCGCAGGCCGTTAACGATCGTCGGGCCGGCAGAAGGAGTCACAATAAAGCCTGAGCCGAGATCGAGGAAGTTGAGATACTTTTGTATGAATCCGTCGGTCGCGTGCTCCACTCCTTCGCCTACAGGGGGCGGGCCGGAGTCGGCATCGCCGTCGTTCACGCCATTGACCAGAATGATCGGGTCACCGGGCCGTACGACATTCACTTGCGCCGCGGCGCGATTGGCGAACCCGACCGAAAGAAGGAGGCAATAAGAAAGAAGTACATTTCCCCTCATAAATAGGATGTTGTTTACTGTGAACCGTCGCTGATGGTCCACCCCATCACAGCCAGGACACTTGAGCAATCACGAAATTTGCGGAGCGCTGTCGCTGTAGGAGAACGTTGCACCGATTCGCGCGCAGGCCGTCCCGTCGCGTCGCCTGAGATCAAACTCTTCGCTGGCGCGCGTGCTGACATCTGAAGCCTGAGGCTCAACCCAGAAATCGTAATCGAAGCGCTGTGGGAGGTGGTCGACGAAGAAGCAGCATCCGTTACTTCGGATGAGGCAGCATTCGCGAATGGTCGCACCGCCCTGTTGGTAGGAGACTTGTTTCGCTTCGGGTCGGGACCGGCCGGATTCTTCGCGGTTGCCTAAACTTCGAAAGTGAAGGCGCGAGCGGCTTTGGAGCCGTGATCGACGAAATGGATCCTTAGTTCCATTCGATCCCGGCGATTGAGGTTTTCTCCCCTCAACCGGTCTCCGCGGATTGGCTCCAACCACAAGCCCAGCAGGTGATTCCTGTTTCTTCTTGTGAATCGTCCAGGGCCGATCTGTGGCAACGGCTCTTCCTCCGTTTCGAAATACATCGACTCACATGAAAAGATCCCGCGTGGGCCTGGCTTATGCCTCGCGTGATTTGGCGAGGCCCTCCAATTCAGCCCCCTTGCTGGCGGCTAACGCAAGTTTCTTGGCCCTGCTCCATCCTTTGAGCTGTTGCTCGCGGCGCAACGCAACCGATCGGTCCGCGTAAGATTCGGAGTGGATTAACTCGATTGGGCGAGAATCCGAAGTCGTCTTGCTCCCCGTCCCTCCCACATGTTCAAGATCATTCGTGGAACCGACGTAAATACAGCCGTTCTTTAAACGCAGCAGATAGACATACCACAACAAATAAACCTCCTTGGTTTCGTGCGGCAAAGTGTGTCTCGGGTTTGGATTCCGGTCTAGTGGAATGTGGGGGCCATTCGACTCGGCCTGCGGGATGTTTGAAGACAGCTCAAGGCACGTCAGAATGGCTCCAGAGGAAGGACTCGTCCCGAAATCCATCGTTTTTGCCAATGATCCGAGGGCAGTTTCCTCCTAAAGCCAGAGTAATCAAGCCTACTCGCTCACTACTTTTCGTAACTCAGCCGCTGCGGAATACTGACAAATCTACTGACACCCCCGGCCAGATTCTTGAGGCTCACGAGCCTTGAGTCCTTGACCGCCTTGGTTTCAATGCAATGAATAGCAATGTTCTGCTTTTCAGCTCTCGGCATGGCACGCCGCGGTTCTGTGCGCATTCACAGTTTAAGACGGAAGTAGCCCTCGATTCCCTCTGGAGGAAGCAGGGTACGATAGAATCCCCCCGATTCGTTGACGGTGTTGGTCATATTCATCCAGAAAGTCGGAGGCCCGAGGAGCGGATCCGCCAACTGGAGCCGGAATCCGGGGGCGTTCGTGGGCCAATACAATTCGACCGGACTGCTGGTCAGACGAGAGGTCTTGCGGATGCCTACCCAGATCGTGTTCAGTGTGAAAACCGGGGATACCGTGTGAACGATCAAGTCGTCGAGCGCGCCAGCCAGTCGAGTGTCCAGCGCAAAGGCGGCCGATTCCGCCCTCACCAAGGCCGCGAGAGTTGGGCTGCTCCCTGCCAGACGGGAGTCGAGCATAAAGGCCGGCGATTCGGTCGTCACCGGAAGGGCCGTCGCGCTGGCGCCACTGGGCAAGCGGGTGTCGACCGTGAACTGCGGGGACTCGGCGACCACCACCAGTTGCTGCGCCACGGCAAACCGCAGGGTCGCTCCGAACAGCAGAACGGTGAAAGATTGTGTGCGAGGAATCATTTTGCCACACATAGCTTCAGGGCGTCGGCGCAAGGACCACCCGGAAGCCGACCGAATAGTAACCAAGACCTCCACACCCGGGGTCGCAGTATCTGCGGAGAGCGAATGAAGTCGCATCGCTACCGTAGGAATCGCCACGAACGATGCGGTAGTTTCCTGATTCTGGCCCTTGCGGGTCAGTGTAGTTGCCTGCAGGCAATGATGAATCCCAGTAATCCGAGCAATATTCCCAAACGTTGCCCATCATATCGAACAATCCCCATCGGTTCGGGATCTTGGCTCCCACAGGTTGAGTGTGCCCGCCCGAATTGGCGGTATACCAAGCATAGGCTTGCAGGCGCACGTAGTTGGGATCGTCGCCATAGGGGAACTGGTTAGTAGTGCCTGCTCGGCAGGCGTATTCCCATTCGGCCTCAGTGGGCAGCCGATAAACCAAATTGTTGTTAATCCGTCCGGCCGCGCGCTCCCGTGTCGTCAGCCGTTGGCAGTATTCCAACGCCTCGTCCCAAGTAACGTTCTCGACCGGTAGGTTCGTGGTCCCAGTGTGGTGGCTTGGATTGTTGGTCATGAGGGCAACATACTCGCCTTGCGTGGTTTCGAAGCGGCTTATCCAGAATCCGCGGCTAAGATAGACATACCGGCCTATCCTCAGCATGTCGAACGTGCCGGAGGGAATCCAGACCAGATTAGGCGCCGGTGGATTGGTCGGCGATGGTGGCAAGGCGCTATTGCTGTCATCAGCCGTCAACCGGATTCTTCCGTTGGTCGTGTAGTTCCCAGCCCAGTCGTTCCAAGCATTCCAGACGATGTGCCGGCCCGGGCCCGGCCGCACGGGGCCGATATCGCCGCTGAGAGAATAGATGGGCAGGCCATAAGTGGTCCCGCCGTCGGAGGAGAACTCGGCGATCATGTAAATGTTGGTGCTGTCGGGGTCCACGAGGTCGTAGGTGATATCCACGAAAATCGCGCCCGACCGTTGCGCGACCCGGACGTTCTGCACTTGGGGCGGCGTAAGGTTCGTTTGAGCGAAGCCAGTCCAGGGTGCCAGGGCCCCGGCCAGCAGCAGAGCGCTAAGGCGTTGAGTTGGGTTCATAAAGCTTCAGGTTATGATGATGTGGTTTCACAGCCCGTTAGCGCGGGACAACTGTTCACTTTAACTGGATCCACGCTGTGTGCTGACTGCCGTCAGATAACACAGCTTTGAAGAGCCAAATCCCACGGCTCATGCCGGTTGCCTTGGTGTCGAGCTTGAATACCCATTCGCCATCCGATAACACGAACTGGTCCCCGCTCGTCGCAGAACCCTGAGGAGTGGCGTCTATGGGATCGCCGTAGGTTGTGGCGTTGGTGTATTTAATGACTTGAAGGCGGTGGTCGCCGGCAAGAACGGGCGACGTACCGCAACTGGCGGTGAACTTGACCGGCACCACGCTGCCCGTTTTGAAGGTTCTAACTGGCTCGCCAAAGCTGCCTCCAGTGGCATCCGCTCCTCCCATCGGTGGAAGGAAACCGCTGAAATTGATCGGCGCCCGATACACATTGAAACTGCAACTGGTTTCGTTTCCAGCGTCATCGCGGGCGATGCAGGTGATCGAGGTGGTTCCAATCGACACGGCCGAACCCGAAGCGGGCGTGCAGACCACCGTCGGCGCCGAATCACAGTTGTCCGTTGCCGTAACACTGAATGTTACCGGCACGAACACATCCACGGCACACGGAACGGACACATTGGTTGGGCAGCTGATTTGTGGTGGCGTTGTGTCCCGGACAATGACGGTCTGCATTTGGACAGAGACATTTCCGTGCCCGTCGTCGTAATGCCAGTCAATCCTGTACGTTCCCTGTTCAGTGTAGGTCAACGGGTTGGTGGTCGTGCCGTAGACAACGCCCGCAGTGTCGTCCGTGGCGGTAGGGCGTTCAGCAACGGTGACCGAACATTGCCCGGTCATCGTGGGCAACTCGGCCACATCGGGTACCGGTGCGGTGCGATCTGGCGGCGGGCCGAATGAACTGTGCAGCCGCGCTATCCATGGACGCGGCACACCGTTCATGCTCTGCATTTGTGAGCCAGCGATAAGCAGACAACCATCGGGCTGCAGTCCGAGCGCCTCCACTGGTGCGAACGTTCCTTCGCCTGGATCGAACGTGGTGTCCAGTGAGCCATCGGCATTCAGGCGCGCGATGCAACGCCGATTGACGTCGGCAACTGTCAAAAACTGGCCGCCGATCACGATCCTGTCATCGGGTTGGACCAGCAACGCACGGATCTCAACCGCCGCGTTTGGCGTGCCGAGGTGTGTGGGCGAAAACGTTGGATCGAAGCTACCATCGGGGTTCAATCGCCAGACTTGGCTTTGGGTGACCGCAAAGTTTGAGCCGCCGCCAATCAGAATTCGGCCGTTGGGCAGCAAGACCATGGCATTCACATAGGTGAGGCCATTCGCGATCCCGATTTGCGACCAATCGACAACGAAACTTGTGTCCAAGGACCCATCCGCGTTCAGGCGCGCCACTTGGAATCGCTCGACGCCGTTGTAGGCCGCGAATGTCCCACCAATGAGAATTCTCCCATCGGGTTGCAGTACCGTGCAACGCACTTCACTCGATGGACCCGCTCCGGGATCGAACGACTCATCCAACAAACCGACGGAGTGGAAGCGAGCAATGTTCCGTCGCAGCGGAAGTCCCTCGCGCGGGTCCGCGCCAAGTCCGTCGAACACGCCGGCTGCAAGGATTTTTCCATCTGGTTGAAGCACGACCGATTTTACGCGCAGGTCGCCTTGCCGACTCCAGAGACGGACATAAAAGTCGAGGGACAGGCCATCGCCTGAAATTCGTGCCACTTGACTGACTGCCAAGGGTCCGCCACCGAAGACGATGTGTCCATCGGGCTGGACAGCCAGGCATTCCGGGCGTGAGAAGTATTCGTAGAAACTTGGAAATTGGTTGAAATTGGTATCCAGAGTTCCGTCGGGATATAGGCGGATGAGATTCAAGCGGCCACTAGAGGTGAAGAATTGTCCGGAGCCGGCGAGGATCTTTCCATCAGGTTGCAGCACGAGCGCGCCGATGTTGTCCGTCCATATTTCTTGCCCGAGCGTGTCGCGCGGCAGCCAGTCGAGATCGAGGGCACCGTCCTGCGCACGCAGACTGGTGGTGATTAGCAGTGCACAATACATGACGTTCAGGCGCTTAAGCGCATGCCGCCAATCACAGCTCCCGGAGCATCGATCTGGATAAGGATCGTTTCGATTGAGGCTCATTACGTTCCTTTCTTCGTGAGATTTGAGGGATCCTGCCGGGTTTGCTCTGACTGGTTGGCACACATCGCCCTACGTGGGCCCGCAGTCACGCTTACTTGGCCTTCACCGTCACTTCGTTTGAGTAGGCCGACGTTCCAGCCAGGTTGAACGCGCGTAGCCGATACGTGTAGGAGGTGAGGGAAGCGGCGGCTGTGTCCGTGTAGTCGCTGGTGTTCGGGGCGAGCGTGATCACAAGCTGCCACGGGCCCGGAACGGCGCCTTTGCCGGTCGGGTTCACTCTGCGTTCAAGCTGGAAGCCCAGCTCATTGTTGGATCGGTCACTCCAAGAAAGCCGAATGCCGCTGCCTCTGGTCAACGCCGTGGCCGATAGACTTGAAGGCGCGGCAGGCAGAGTGATAGACGGGATGGTCACGGTGGACGGTGCGTAGGTGTAACCGGAGCTTCCCCCCGGGT
>Ga0247664_1000298_pt1 | contig 12277 bp, 13 predicted proteins | sample CNK05_metaG_FD_182715 | JGI IMG/M metagenome (GOLD analysis project Ga0247664, IMG submission 182715) | Soil microbial communities from Purdue University Martell Research Forest, Indiana, United States - CNK05 | ecosystem: Environmental > Terrestrial > Soil > Temperate forest > Bulk soil...
AAGGATGAACGAGGCGCGGTTGCCCCGCGGACAACACAAGCCATGCGTCGGCTGGGAATGCGGCGGGCGGGCCTGAGCCAATTGGCTGAATGTCCACTGCTCGCCGCTGGCGAGATCGCGCAGAGCGAGTCGGGCCCGGTTTTGCCTGGCGATACGCAGCCAGCGGTCGTAAAGCATTGCCAGGTTCGTAGCGCAGCGATAGCGTCCGCCGCAATGCTGAAGTGTCAAGCTACTTCCACCCGGGCGGTTTGGGTTGGCCGCCGCTGGATTGGAAGTGCGGCGTGCCTCATGTTATTGCTCGTGCTGTCCGGGTGCGCCGGGCACGCGGTTCGCCACACCTCGTTCAGCCGTCCTTTCGTTCTGGGACAGGATAATTTTGTGTATCGCAACGACCTGGTCTGGCTTTATTACGTCGATCCCGGGACCGGGGAATGGACTCATCGCCCGCGTGAGCCGAAGCCGGATTACACCCATCACTGTTTTGTCGTGGCGCGCGCCGCCCGGCAGTTCTTTCAGCACGCGCGGTTTGATCCGTCGCAGCCGGTGGCCGACACGGCGACCTACCGGCAGCTTGTGCACGAAGTCGCCACCACCAGCCCGCGCCGGCTGCTTCCGCCAGAAAAGGTCATCGTCATTCCTGGCTACACGAATCTCCTTCAGTTCAGCCAGGCGCACGAGCGGCTGCTCAAGGACGAATGCGGCAGCTTTTGGCAGAGCTACTTTCAACGGGGCCATTGGCGGATGATTTTCCCATTTAGCTCCGGACATCAGCAGCGCACCGCCGACGAGTTGCTGGACGCGCTTCGGCGGAATCGGCCGCCGGTGCTGCATTTGGTTCGGTTCCCGTCCCTCAGCATCAACCATGCGGTGCTGGTGATTGGCAGTGAGGAGACCGAGGAGAAGATCCGGTTTGCGGTTTACGATCCGTATGAACCAACCAACCCGGTCAACCTGGAGTTCGATCGCAAGCAGCAACGCTTTTCGTTTCCTCGCAACGCCTATTTCATTGGCGGCCGCGTGGATGTCTATGAGGTCTATTGCTCCTGGAAATATTGAGGATTGATGGCCGCGCGTGGTGTCTGGGCACTGCCGGATCAAGCTTCGGGCAAACGTTCGCGGCCGGCGTAGCCGGTGTCGAGATCGTGCCAAAACTCGATGTCCTCCTCGTCCTTTTCCCAGCAAAGGAAAACTTCGCGCCCGGCCAGCACGGCCGGGAAATCGACCAGACCCCGATCGATGTCCTTGATTTGAATCTCACGGCTCTTGAACTGGTCGAGCACACGTTTGATCGCAGCGAGGTGGCGAATCCAGTCATTGACTATGTTGCCGCCGGCGTCGTTTCCGACGCTGACGATCTGGCCGAGGCGCTGGTCCAGTTGGGTTACCTTCTGGCGGGAGCGGCTTAGTTCCGCGAGCCACTGGCGCAACTGGGGGAGCAAGGCCCGCGCCTCTTCGATGGTGTAGTGTTTGCCGAACTGAAATGCCATGCTCGCTAAGGTTTATCGTTCCCAGGCACGGAAGCTTTCAGCTTCTTTTCAATCTCCGCGTTGGGCTCGAGGGTCAGCGATTTTCGCCAGGCTTCCCGCGCCTTTTCCGGTTGTTTGAGCGAAGCGTAGATATCACCGAGGTGCTCCCACAAGGTCGGGTCAGGCTCCTGGCTTTGTTCCACGGCTTGCAGCAGCCATTTGAGAGCTTCCTTCGGACGGTCGAGCTTGTAGAGAACCCAGCCCAGACTATCGAGGAAAGCCGCGTTCTTCGGTTCGCTGCGGACGGCCCGTTCGATCATGCGACGGGCTTCCTCGAGATTCTCTCCGCGCTCCGCCCACATGTAACCGAGGTAATTGAGGGCTTCGGCAAAATCCGGGGCTAGATCGAGGGCTTTGCGGAAGTAGGTCTCTGCCTCCTTGAATTTCTGGGTGCGTTCGTAGGCGGACCCGAGCTGGAAATAGAAGGTATGGGTCAAACGATTGGTTTCATTGACCCGCGCGAACACCTCGGCGGCGGTGAGATGACGCAGCGCATTGGTGTAGTCCTTCATCTTCGAATAAGCGAGGGCCGAGTAGAATTCGCCGATAAAACTCTCCGGGAATTTGTCGCGGGCCTTCTCGATCGTGTGCAGGGCTTCCTGCGGCTGATCGCTGTTGATCTGGGCAGCGGCCAGGTCGTAGTAGGCCGGCTCGAAATTGGGACTGAGCAGGATGGTTTTGTTGAAGTACTCGGCCGCTTCCTTGGGATTGTGTTCCTCGAACAGAATGCTCCCGAGCAGATAATGGATTTGTGGATTGGTCGGTGATTCACGCACCACGGCCCGCAGCTGAGCGGCGGCATTGGTGCGGTCTTGTTTTCTGAGATATAACTCGACCAGTTTGTCGCGGTAAACCGTCAGGTTGGGCGCGCGCTCCAGCAGCTTCGAATAAATCTCCACCGCGCGATCGATTTCCCCAAAGAGACCGAACCCATCGGCGAGGTGCATGAGGAGCGCGGGACTCGACGGGTTCAGGGCCGCGGCCCGCTTGAAAACGTCGACGGCCCGCGGCTTGACGGCTTCCATCTTGCCGCCGCGCGCGAACACAGCGTAGGTTTCGCCCAACTCGATAAGGAAACTGGCGTCGACGTGTGGCCGGCGGGCGGCCAGGTCGAGGACTTTGATGCCTTCATCGGGTTGATTGTGTTGGAGATAAAGCTGGGACAGATATTGGTAACCGGCGAGGTTATCGGGCGCTTTTTGGATGGCCTTGCGGTTGGCTTCGATCGCCAAATCCTTCTTGCCCATGATGGAGTAAAGCAAGCCCAGGCGCGCGAAGAGCGCCCCGCTGGCGTTGGGACGGGCGGTGGCCTTCTTGAGAAGTTCAGCGGCTTTCTCGCGGGCTGCTTCGGCTTTGTCCCGGGTGGTTTCTCCGGGACGCAACCGGAGCAGGCGCCCGGTGGCTTCCAGCACCAGGTCTTCGTTGGAAGGGTCGGCCAGAGCGGCCCGGTAACATTCCTCGGCGGCTAACTCCGGTTCGTCATCCTGTTCGTGAACAATCGCGGCCGTATAGCGGGCCAATGATTCGACCCTCGCCTTCACCGCCTCGGACGAGTAATCGGCGGTGGCCGCTTCGCTGACGGCGTTGTCGGCGGGAGAGTCGCTCTCCGCGGGTTTGGGGCGAGGAGCAGCGCATCCTGCGAGCAGGAGCAAACTCAGCCACAGGCTGAGCCATTCGAGATATGTGCGCGACGGCATGGACTTCTTGGGTCAACGAACGACAAGTCGATCGCAACCCGCCGCGGACCGCGCCCGGTCTGAAGCAGGTCGGGGCAGCCGGCAGTTACTGCTGCCAGGTTCGCTTCTTGTGCCGGTTGGCGCGGAGTTTCTTGCGCCGTTTGTGTCGGTTAATCTTCGCTTTGCGCCGTTTTTTTAATGAACCCATAGTTTTTTTCTTTGAACCGCGCGGAGGTCCGGGTTTCCACGACTCCGGCTCCGTTATCCATGCGCCTTCAGTATACAACTTTGTTTAATGGATATTCAATGATTCCTTCGGCACCGGCCAGTTTGAGTTGAGGAATAAGTTCCCGCACCACATGTTCGTCGATAATGGTTTCGACGGCCACCCAGCCGGGTTGGCTGAGATTGGCGATGGTCGGCCGACGCAAGGCGGGCAGGCTGGTCAGGAGGCGCTGCAGGTTCTTTTGTTCGATGTTCATCTTGAGGCCCACCTTGGCCTCGGCCTCGAGTGCCCCTTGCAGCAGCAACGCGAGTGTTTCGATCTTCTTTCGTTTCCAGGAATGGCGCCAGGCGGCATGGCTGGCAATAAGCCGCGGAGTGGAGACCAGCAGTTCATCGATGATGCGGAGTTTGTTGGCACGCAAGGAGGAGCCGGTCTCAGTCACTTCGACAATGGCGTCAACCAATTCATGGGCTTTCACTTCGGTGGCGCCCCAGGAGAACTCGACCTCCGCTTTCACCCCATGGCGGCGCAGGTAACGGCGCGTGAGTTGGACCACTTCGGTGGCGATGCGTTTGCCCTTTAAATCTTTGACTGACTGAATGGGGGAGGCCTCCGGCACACACAAGACCCACCGGGTCGGTTTGCGCGTGACTTTGCTGAACAGGAATTCGCCGACCTCCCGCACGTCGGAGCCGTTTTCCACGATCCAATCATGGCCCGTGATGCCGCAGTCCAGATAACCGTGTTCGACGTAGCGGCTGATCTCCTGGGCGCGGATGAGGCGAATCTCCAATTCCTCATCGTCGACATAGGGTATGTAAGAACGGTCGCTGACCGACACATTCCAACCGGCCTTCGCCATCTTCTCGAGCGTGGCTTCCTGCAGGCTGCCCTTGGGCAGTCCAAACCGCAATTTCCGCTGGTCTTTGTCCGGACTTCGTTTCATTTCGTTCAGATTCGTGAGCGCATCAACCTGAGTCCACCCAGGCCTGCTCATCCGGGGCACGATCGGTGCCTGAGGAGTTTGATCTGCCACGAGCACTGGGGCAACGCGATGCTTTTCTTTGCGTTGAGAGGGTGCGGGATCGGGAGAGAGACTCCATTTACGTTGAGCGCCACGTGACTTGCCGGCCTTGAGTGGTGATGCGCCCGGTGGCCAGCGCGCTGATCACGCGCGGGTATAACCGCCGTTCTGCTTCTTGAATGCGCTCGTGGAGGGTCGACGGCGTATCCTCGGGCAGGACCGCGACCGTCTCTTGCGCCAGGATCGGACCACTATCGATGCCTTGGTCCACGAGGTGCACGGTGCACCCGGTCACCTTGACTCCGTATTCCCACGCTTGTTTCCAGGCTTCCAAGCCGGGGAAAGCAGGCAGCAGGGAGGGATGAATGTTCACCACACGCCCCGCGAAGGTGCGCAAGAATTCGCCCTTGAGGATCCGCATGAAACCGGCCAACACCACCAGATCCACTTGCGCGTCGAGCAGGTTCCGCACGAACGCCTGCTCGGCGTTCTCATCCAGCTTGGTCCGGAATTTGCCGGGATCGACATAACGCGCCGACAGGTGCCGTTCGCGGGCTCGAAGCAGGATGCCGGCCTCGGCCACATCGCTCAGGACCAACGCCACTTGGGCCGGCACCTGCCCGGCGGCACAAGCATCGGCAATGGCCACCATGTTTGACCCTTTGCCAGAGCCGAGGATGCCAAGACGAAATGGATTGGAAGAGGACATCGGAGAGCGCGTTCCGCGGCTCGTCTGCTGCGCTTACGCAGCCTGCGCGGCCGGCCGGTTTTTCAGCGCGTGGATGATGCTTTCGAAGATGAATCGTCCGTCCGCGCTACCCAACAGAGTTTCGCAGGCCCGTTCCGGGTGGGGCATGAGGCCGGCTACATTGCGGCGTTCGTTGCAGATGCCGGCGATATTCTCCAGGCTCCCGTTGGGGTTGGCTTCCTCGCGGATCTCGCCGGTCGCGCTGGCATACTGCCAGAGGATGCGGTCGTCCTTCCGCAACGTCGCCAGAGATTCCGGGTCCGCAAAATAACAACCGTCCCCATGGGCGATCGGGATGCGCAAGAGTTTTTCAGCGGGCACTTGATTGGTGAAGGCGGAACGCGTGGTCAGGGTTTTGAGGAAGACATGTTCGCAACGGAACTGCAGGGAACGATTGCGGATGAGCGCGCCGGGCAGCAAGCCGGCTTCACAGAGGACCTGAAAACCGTTGCAGATCCCAAGCACCAACCCGCCATTGGCGGCGAATTGTTGCACCGCTTGCATGACCGGGCTGAAGCGGGCGATGGCGCCGCACCGAAGGTAATCGCCATAACTGAAGCCGCCTGGGATGATGACTGCGTCGGCATCGCCCAGGGTGTGGTCTTTGTGCCAGACCAGTCGGCCGACATGCCCAAGTAACTGAACTGCGTGCACCGCGTCCTGGTCGCAGTTGGAGGCGGGGAATTGGAGGACAGCGAAGTTCATTCGATTTCGAGGCGGTAATCTTCGATCACGGGGTTGCTGAGGAACTTATGGCATGCCTCGTCGAGTTGTTGGCGGGCGCGCTCTCGATCTTTGCTCGTCAGTTCCACTTCGAGGTACTTGCCGACGTGCACCGCTCCGATCCCTTCGTAGCCCATGTGGGACAGGGCGTTCTGGACGGTTTTGCCTTGCGGATCGAGCACGGCCTTCTTGGGGGTGATAATGATCTTCGCTTTCATGCGCGCTTCGAGTCGGACCGGGATCTTGGGGAAAGACCGGGCGGGACGCTAGGTTTTTTTCGGTTTTGGCTGGTGTCCCCGCCTTCCCGCGGTTTGCGGGCATCCACTGATTAACTCGGCTCGTAAGATGAGTTAGCCTGTGGTTTAGGAGATTCAATTTTTAGACCAGAAGTGCCGATGATCGTACAGGTCGCAGGCGGGCTGCTTGCCGTGGAGCACATGCCGGGAAGCAGCTGGGCTAGGTCTGGACCGAGCGCATGACGAAACACAATAAGCGTAAGAAGAAGATGGAACTGCCCTGCCACTGGGTGGACGAGGCCGGCTTCGACGTCTTGCCCAAAAATCAGCCGTCCAAGCCGTCCGAGCTGTCGACGGACACTGCAATGATCCTGAAAGACAAGACCGTCCCGCGTTCGGCAAGAGCGCGCGAGGGCTGAGGGTCGGTCGCGACCTTCTCAACTACACCTGACGCTTTTGTCCGAGCGCTTGCATGAGCCGCGGGAGGGGCAGGGTGTTGATCACATCCGATTTTTCGAGCCACCCTTTTCGGGCGAGGTGTGCGCCCAGCCGCAGATAACCCGCCTGTTCATTACGATGGGCGTCGCAATTAATCACGCACTTGACGCCTTTGCTTTTGGCATAGGGCCAGAACCGCCAGTCGAGATCGAGCCGATAAGGGCTGGCGTTGAGCTCAATCCACGTCCCGGTCTCCGCGCAAGCATCGATGACCGCCGTCTGATTAACTTTGTATCCCTCGCGCTCGAGCAGCAGGCGCCCGGTCAAGTGCCCCAGGATATGCACATTGGGGTTTCTGGCCGCCTGAATCAGTCGTTTGGTCATCTCCGCTTCATTCTGACTGAACCCGGCATGGATGCTGGCTACGACCACCTCGAGCTGCGCCAGCAAATCGTCCTCAAAGTCCAGCTTGCCGTCCGCCAAAATGTCCACCTCCGTGCCCGTCAACAGCCGGAATTCAATGCCCTCATCGGCCAGACGTTGATTGAAAGCTTTCACCGCCTTGATTTGTTCCTGCAGCCGGGCTGGTTCCAAGCCATGGGCTTGGAAGGACGACCGCGAATGATCAGTGATGGCCCAATAATCGCACCCGAGTTCGCGGACATATTCGGCGATTTCTTCGATTGGATGATGTCCGTCGCTATACGTGGAATGGTTATGCAACGAACCCCGCAAGTCGGTCCATTCGATCAGTTTCGGAAGTTTGCCTTGCTCGGCGGCGGGGAATTCGCCGTGGTCCTCGCGAATTTCCGGCGGGATGTAGGCCAGGCCCAACTCGGCAAAGACATCGTCCTCGGTCCGACAGTCCAGGCGAAGTTTGGGGTCGCGCGTCTCCTCCTGGGAACGGAACAGCCCATATTCATTGAGGCGCAGTCCTCTTTGGATCGCGCGTTGGCGCATGACGATGTTGTGTTCTTTGTTCCCGGTGAAGTACATCAGAGCAAATGGATACTCAGCGTCGCTGACGGCGCGCAAGTCGGCTTGCACGCCGCCAGGAAGGATCACACTGGCCTTGGTGTCGCCCTTGGCGCTGACGCTCAGGATCCCGGGTTGCGTAGTGAAAAAGTCGATGACGGCTGCGGGTCTGCGGGTGGAAACCAGGAAGTCGATATCGCCAATGGTTTCACGCCAGCGGCGGAGGCTGCCGCCGGTGCTGCAGCGGATGACATCAGGATGGGCGCGCAGCAACTCCAGAAGCGGTTCGGCGACGGCCAGCGCGACATGAAGATGGTGGCGGACGGCGTAGGTGCGTTTGAACTGGATGCCCTCCAGGATTTTGGCCTGGGTTTTTTCGCCAAAGCCGGCGAGGGTCGCGACCCGTCCGGCTTTGCAGGCGGCCTCCAGATCGGCGATCGAGCTGATATTAAGTTTGTCGTGCAGCACCTTGACCTTCTTCGGACCCACTCCGGGGATGCCAAGCAACTCCAGCAACCCGACGGGCACGGAGGCTTTGAGCTCTTCGTAGTAGGGCAGATGCCCGGTGGTTACGAGGGTGGTGATCTTCTGCTGGAGTCCCTCGCCGATGCCTTTGATTTCTCCGAGCCGATTCTCGGCCACCACCTTGGCGAGCGGTTCCGTGAGGCTTTCCAGGGCTCGGGCGGCGTTCTGATAGGCGCGCGTCTTGAAGGGGTTTTCCCCCTTGAGCTCCAGCAACGTGCCGATTTCCACCAGCTTTTCTGCGACCTGCTCTTTGTCCATGCGCTGATGGTAGGAAGCGGGGCGGGGAAGAAAAGCGTGATTTCGGGGAATAGGCAGGCCTGGGAGGCGTCCCACCCGAGGAAAACTGGTTTATTGCCGTGGGGTCTGAATCATGGCAGGATGATAGTCGTTAACGCTGAAAGCGTTTGTGCCGAAAGGCTCAGAGCAACCCGACTCACGGCAAGCCCCATGGTTCTAGACGACATTACTTTCGAGGAAGTCGTGAACGGTCATTACGAGTCGTTGTATCGGTTCGCTTTCAGCCTGGCAGCCCGCGAGCAGGACGCCAAAGACCTCACCCAGGAGACCTTCGCCCAGCTGGCCCGGAAGGCGGGCCAGATCCAGGATCGGTCAAAGATCAAGTCCTGGCTCTTTACCACTCTTTATCGATCGTTCGTTGACTCCCGTCGCCGCAACCTCCGCCACCCTGAAGTGGATGTTGAAGCGGCGGATGCTGAAATGCCCGCCCACCAACCCGAAGCTCCAGGGCGCCTCGATGCCGCCTCCGCCTTGGCCGCGTTGCAACGGATCCCCGACATATTCCGCGCCCCGCTCATTCTCTTTTACCTGGAGGACCATTCCTACTTGGAGATCGCCGAGATTCTGAAAGTGCCGCCGGGCACGGTCATGTCGAGGATCTCGCGCGGACGCGCCCTCCTGCGTCGTCTGCTGGACAGTCCACCGGCAGACAACCGATCCATGCCTTCACTCAAGATTGCTGTCCCATGAACTCTCACGATGCCAAACGTCTTTTGGAGGTGCTGCGTCCCGGAGAAGCTGATCACGCCGATCCGCACTTTGCGGGCGCCCTGCAGCAAGCGGGATCGGATCCCGAGCTGGCCCGCTGGCTGGCCGATCAGAAGCAATTCGACGGCACGTTCGCGCGGGCGCTCAAGGATCTGCCCGTGCCTGCCGACCTGCGCAGCGCGATCCTGGCTGATCGTCCGCAGCCGCCGCAAAAGATCTTGAAGCCGGCCTTTGGTCGTTGGCTGAAGCCTCGATGGCGCATTCCGGCCGCGGCTGCCGCAGCGGCGCTGATCATTTCCGCCAGTATCGCTGCGGTGCATTGGAACAGGCCGGTTGGTTTCGCGGAATTCTGCCACGAATTGCTGAAAGAAGCGTTGAGTAATGACGCTCACCTTGATTTCAAATCGGGCGACTTGGCCAGGATCCGGCAGTGGCTGCACGGTCAGGGAGTCGCGGCAGACGTGGCGTTACCTGCCGGTCTTCAGGGCATGCGTGTGCAAGGTTGCCAGGTCGTGCAGGCTGGCGGCCAGCGCGTGCCGATGTTGTGCCTGATGGGCGAATCGAAGCATCTCCATCTTTTCGTGGTCGAAGGAGTGCAATTGGCCGGGTTACCCCGGGCGGGATCACCTGACTTTGAGCGGTACGGTTCGTGGAAAACAGCGGCTTGGCAACAAGGCGACAAGACTTACGTTCTTTCCGGGCTCAAATCCTACACCTTCGTCAATAAGTTCCGCAAAGCCGGTCGGTGGACCCTCTGGGGTTAGTGCTGGGGAAAAGCGAAAAGCGAAAAGCGGAAACCCGAAACCCGGGAACCGTTCCACCTTCGCCCGCGGGCTATGGCGGGCAGGCCTCGTGCTCGTGGCTTCGTCCTTGGTCTCGATGGCGGGAGAGTCCAAAAGCGCGAACCGCCGCCCAATCATCAACTGCCTCAACTGCCAGTGACCCGTGACAAAGTCGGACCCATGCACTAATGGGCTGGCTCATTGGCTCGTCTTCGTGTTCATTCATAGCCAAACAGTGGACTGAAATGTCCCTGCCTTGGGCATGTCTATTGAATCCGGGAAGAACGGGCCACGCATCCTGATCGTCGACGACGACGCGGGACAACGCAGTTTGCTGAACTCGTTTCTTAGCAGCCAGGGGTTCCAGATCTTCCTGGCGAGCACTGGAGAACAGGCTCTGGAAACCTTGCGTCGCGAAGAGGTTCACTTGATGATCTCGGATGTGCGGATGCCGGGCATCTCCGGGCTGGAAACGCTGCGCCAGGCTCGGCGCGAACGACCGCATCTGCCCGTCTTGCTGGTGACGGCCTTTGCGGACATCCGCGAAGCGGTCGGTGCCATGCGCGATGGAGCCCTTAATTATCTCAGCAAACCGATTGACCTGGATGAATTGCTGGCCCTGGTGCGTCATGCCACCGGTCTGGCGGTGACGAGCCCGGTCCGGTTCGAAGATAACCGGGAGTTGCCCTCGTTTCTGGTCGCGCGCAGTCCCCTCATGCAAGCCGTGTTGCGGGATGCCTCCCTGGTCGCCCCTTCGGAGAGCCGTGTGCTCATCACCGGCGAGAGCGGCGTGGGCAAAGAAATCCTGGCCGATGTGTTGCACGCCTGGAGCCCGCGCGCCGCGGGACCGCTCGTCAAGGTCAACTGCGCGGCATTACCCGAGACGTTGTTGGAGAGCGAACTGTTCGGTCACGAGAAAGGGGCCTTCACTGGAGCAACGGCGCAACGGATCGGCCGCTTCGAACAAGCCGGTGGCGGGTCAATCTTCCTGGATGAGATCGGCGAAATGTCCCCGGCGTTGCAGGCCAAACTCCTGCGTGTTACGCAAGACGGGCGGTTTCAGAGGGTCGGATCCAATGCGGAGATCCAGACCAACGCGCGCATCCTGGCCGCCACCAATCGCAACCTGGATGATGAGGTGCGCCAAGGCCGCTTTCGCGAGGATTTATATTACCGTTTGAACGTCGTGGAATTGAACATCCCTCCTTTGCGAGAACGGCGCGAGGATATCCTGGCGCTCGCCCTTCACTTTTTGCAGCAGTTGACCCAGGGCCGGGCGCGCCTCTCGGCGGCCGTGACCGAATGTTTGGAGCGCTATAATTGGCCCGGTAACATCCGGGAACTGCGTAACGCGATGGAACGCGCGGCACTGCTGTCTCGCGGCGAACTGATTTTGCCTGAACACTTGCCCGGCCGGGTCCGGACCGTGGCGGCCCAGGCGATCGCCCCTGATCCGACCGACGCCCGTCGTCTGGAGGAGATTGAAAATCAGGCGATCTTGCAGGCGCTGCGCAAATATGAGTTTAATCGCACCGAAACCGCCAGGGCCCTAGGCATCAGTCGGCGCGCTCTGCTCTACAAACTCCAACGGCTGCGTGAATTGGGTCATCCGGTCGATCCCCAGTAACCAGCAAACAAAGTTGTATCTATGAATAATCCTCCCATCACGAGTCGTGTGCGCGCCCGGAGCCGGAAGACAGCGTTGGCTGCCGGCGGCCTGCCACTGATGATCACGTTGTTGGTTTTGTTCGCTCGCACTTCTCCGGGCCAGGCGCCTCCTGAATTCCTGTCCATCCAACGTCTGGCCAACCGAGAGGTGCTTCTGAGTCTCGAGGCGCCGGCTGGGTTAACGTACCGGCTCGACGCCGCCACGAGTTTGCCTGACTGGCAGCCTCTGCTGACGTTGCAAAGCACGGGCGTGAATGTGCATGCCGATACGGCTGCGGCTTACCTCAGCCAACGGTTCTATCGAGCGCAGCAAGTTACCGACAACACCGTGCTGACTGGCGATCACCTGGCCACGGCTCAAGGAGACGTCGTTTTTCATCCTATCAATCACGCGAGCCTGGTTATGACCTGGAACGGAAAAACCATTTATAACGACCCGGTCGGCGGCCCGGCGCCCTATGCGGGTTTGCCCAGGGCGGACCTGATCCTGGTAAGCCACATCCATAGTGACCATTTCCACAGCGGCACGCTGGACGCTGTTCGCGGCAGCAACTGCGTGCTCCTGGCCCCGCAAGCAGTCTACAGTAGCCTGCCCATGACTCCCACGAACCTGCGCGCCATGACCATCGTCATGACCAATGGGGCTTCGGCCCAGGTCGCCGGCATGATCGTCGATGCCATCCCCGCTTACAACAGCAATCATCCCTTGGGAACAGGCAATGGCT